>Ga0256868_10000696_pt1 | contig 19223 bp, 17 predicted proteins | sample RVTome_13_FD_187341 | JGI IMG/M metagenome (GOLD analysis project Ga0256868, IMG submission 187341) | Soil microbial communities from uranium-contaminated site in the Upper Colorado River Basin, Wyoming, United States - RVT92D227 HiSeq ...
ATAAATATTGATAAAAGAAGGATATATATGGATACTGAAGAAGATATAGTGTATTCCGTAAATACCCAGTATGGTGGGAATACTATTGGGCATAAGAAACTCGCAATGCGTCTGGGAATAAACAGAGCTTCAAAAGAAAATTGGTTAACTGAACATATGTTTATTTCCGGAATACATGGTCCCGGAGGCAGAGTAACATATTTTACCGGGGCTTTTCCATCAATGTGTGGGAAGACTTCAACAGCAATGATTCCCGAGGAGACAATAGTCGGAGATGATATTGTATATATTAAGAAAATTGAAAATAAGGTATATGCTGTTAATGTGGAAATAGGAATTTTTGGAATAATAGAAGATATTAACCCGGATGATGATCCATCCATATGGAAAGTTCTAAATGAACCAGATGAAATTATATTCTCGAATGTACTGGTAACCGAAGACGGAAATGCTTATTGGACAGGAAAACCCGGGGGTATACCTGAAAAAGGAATAAATCATTCAGGTGAGTGGTATCCGGGCAAAAAAGATTCTCAAGGTAAAGAGATAGCCCCTTCTCACAAGAATGCAAGATTTACAATTAATCTTAAAAATTTAGATAACCTTGATATAAATTACGATAATCCCAATGGTGTAGAAATAAAGGGCATAATATACGGAGGAAGGGATTCGGATACACTGGTACCGGTTCAGGAAGCATATAATTGGGTTCATGGGATTATAAGTATGGGTGCATCTATAGAGTCGGAGACAACTGCAGCTACTCTTGGTAAAACGGGTGTAAGAGAATTTAATCCGATGTCAAACCTGGATTTTCTTTCAATCCCTGTCGATAAATATATAGATATTAATCTTAAATTTGGAGAGTTACTTGAAAATCCCCCTAAAATATTTAGTGTTAATTATTTTTTGAAGGACAGTAATGGCAATTATCTAAATAAAAAGACTGATAAGAAGATATGGCTGAAATGGATGGAACTCCGTGTTTATGAAGAAGTAAAAGCAATTGATGTTGGCACCGGTTTTATTCCAGAATATAAAGATCTTAAAATACTGTTTAAAGATGTTCTTGGGAAGGATTATGTACAGGAAGATTATATTAAACAATTTACGTTAAGAGTTCCTGAAAATCTTTCAAAGATAGATAGAATTATAAAAATTTATAATGATTTAAATCCCGGTGTTCCCGATATATTATTTGAAATCCTAAAAGAGCAGAAAATAAGGCTTGAGAATCTAAAAAATAAAAAGGGAGAATATATTTCACCGTTTTCATTTTAGATGTGTCTTACGATTTCTTATAATCCAAATAAGTAGTCATGATTAAGCAGCGATGATTACCGGTCAAACTTATACATAACGAGACCCGTACAGGGTTTGGGATAAAAATAGGTGGATTTCTCCGGCATCAGATAACCGGACATACAAATCTTTTCCAGTTCTTTTACCGTAGGTGTGTTTAAAAATACTCCGATATCAAATTTCTTACGGTCAATATTCTCCATGACATTATCTATAGAGTGGGTATAATCAATTTTTTCAATTTTATACCAGGTAGAAATTTTTTCTATTAAAAATTTATGGAGTATGTTTATATCCGTATTTAAATAATATTCACTATCGCCGGGTTTGGTATAGGTGGTAGAACCTGTGGGAGACGATTTCATAGTTATGAAATATAATTTTTTATTCTCACCGTACAGAAAGAAACTTTTAAGACTTCTGGACTTTGATCTTAAAAGTTTTTTATTAAGAGAGGGAGCAGGTTTTATTGTATCTTCTTCAATATTGAAAATATCAGTGAGTTTATCCAGAATTTTTTCCAGGCCGGGATAATTCCTAAATTTTATTGTTCTGTAAGTGGGAAGTATAAGAAGGTCATTTTGACCGCTGTCAACATATAATGTGAGAATAAAATCTTCGGGGCCCGGCAGATTATGTTCTCTTTTGAGGTTAAGCTTTTTATATTCATCCCTGTAAGTCAGAGAGGTCTCATAGCGGTGATGTCCGTCTGCTATTATTAATTTCTTTTCTTTCATAATATTTATGATTTTTTTTATATCTTCAATATCTGTAATTTTCCATAATTTGAACCCCAGTGTAGAATCATATCCTGCCGGCGTATCCTTAAAGTGTTTTTTCTGCATCGTATTTTTTAATATATCTGTTATTTTATTCAAATTGTCATTATAAAGTGTAAACACCAGTCCGAAGTTTGCCCTGCATTTTGAAAGTAGTTTTAATCTATCCTCTTTGATTTTAGACGAGGTCTGTTCATGAGGAATAATCTGTGATTTAGAATAGGGCTCTAATCGGGTAAGACCGATAAAACCCAGAATTTTTTTTCTTTCACTACCCGGATAGTAACTTTCTTCTATAATATAAAAACATCTGTCCCTATCGAATCTCAGGATATCTTTTTTTATCCAGTCAGTCAGTAGTTTATTCGCCTTTATGTATTTCTCTCCGGCGGTGCCTTTTGGAAGTATTAAATTGATAATATTGTAAGGATGGGTATTGTAAAGCTTTTTCTTTAAGGCTGGTGAAACTACATCATATGGGGGAGATATTACCTGTGAAATATTCCCTATTTTGTTTTCATTATAAATAAGTCCGTTAAAGGGCATGATATCAACCATTTATGCAATCCTTTTATAGTTATATTTTATTAAAACTTAACATAAATTAATATAAAATTGATTTGAGATTATAGCAACATCAATTTTTATTTTCAAATAAAATATTTTAGTATTGTTTAAATTGACATTAGTTTAAATTGAGTTAATATAATGTAGATTTTATGGTATTTTTTTAAGGATTTGCTTTATTTTACAGCAGACAGTATAAAATGAAGATAAATGTAATTGAAAATGTACTGAAATATAATAAAGGCCAGGCAGATAAAAACAGAAAATTATTTAAAGGAAGTAATATCCTGGTTTTAAACCTGCTCTCGTCACCAGGGGCGGGGAAGACTTCATTAATCATAGAAACTATAAAAAGACTGGAGGGAAAGAAAAACATTGGAGTAATTGAGGGAGATATTTCCTCAACTTATGATGCTGAAAAAATCGGAAAACTTACCAGCAATGTAGTTCAGATAAATACAGGAGGCACATGCCATTTGAATGCTACTATGGTAGCACAGGCGGTCAGTAAATTAAAAATCAGTAATCTGGATTTAATAATGATTGAAAATGTAGGTAATTTAATATGCCCGGTGGGATTTGACCTCGGAGAAGATTATAAGATCGTAATATCATCAGTAAATGAAGGAGATGATAAACCGGTAAAGTATCCCCCTGTTTTTATCAAGAGTAATTTAATTCTACTTAACAAGATGGATCTAATAAAAATAAGTGATTTCAATCAGAGTTTTTTCAATAAAAAGGTTAGTGAATTGAATCCTGACTCGGAAGTAATAAAGATATCCTGCAAAACCGGTGTTGGCCTGGAAAAATGGATAAACTGGATACTAAGTCGCAGTAAAGATCATAATGGTTAATAATAATGTTAGAATTAACGGGCTAAGTAAGATTTGCCAGTCAGGGTCCCTTTGCAGGTTTTATTGACATTGATAGAGGTAAATGGTATTTTAATTTAATTCATGTGTTACAAACCTTTTACAAATGATATTACGGAAATAGTTGTAAAGTAATAATAAGAAGGAGAATTTATGCTGTATAAAATCTTGGAAAAGGGTATCTATAAAGATTTTATAAAGGCTTTAATTTCCGATTATGAATTTATAGGACCGAAAAAGAAAGATAAATCAGAGCATGACTTTGTTCTGATTAAAGATATTTCAGAACTGGATACCAATTATATGAGAACCACTATCCCACCGGCAAAAAAAATATTATTCCCTCCCAATGAACAATTAGTTGCTTATGAATTAGGAGAAAACATTAATGTAAGGTCAGTGGTTGAGAGCAGTAAAAAAATTCTTTTTGGAATTAATGCATGGGATATAAATGGCATGAATTTTTTGGATAAGTTTTTCACTACAGATTTTATTGATGAGAATTATGTTGCAAAAAGAGAGAAATTATTAGTTATTGGAATGGATAGTGAACCCACTGAAACAAATTTTTCCCCCAGTATGGGGGCTGAGTATGCTAAAGATGGTTTCGACATTTATCTTACCGAACTTAAAAATAGGTATTTTGTAAGAATTGCCACTCCCAAAGGAAATGAAATTGTTGAGAATTATACAAAAACCCGAGACGTATCGGATGAAGATTTCAAAGAATATGATAAATATATGGATGATTACCGTATGAAATTTAAGCTGGATGTTGCTATTAAAAGCTTTTATGACGATTTTGAATCAATTTACAATGATGAAGAATTCTGGAAGAGAGTTGCAAAAGATTGCTACAGTTGTGGATCATGCAATCTTGTTTGTCCTACCTGTTTTTGTTTCAATGTGAAGGATGATATAGAACTTAATCTAAAAAGCGGTAAGAAAATAAGAGAGTGGGATTCCTGCATGATACCTGAATACGGCTTAGTGGCCGGTGGTCATAATTTCAGACCTGATAAGGAAAATAGGTTGAAGCAGAGGTATAGATGTAAACTTAAAACATTTATTGATAAATTTGGTAAATATGCCTGTGTTGGCTGCGGAAGGTGTATAGAAGCGTGTCTGGCTAAAATTAATATTGCTGAAGATATTAATTCAGTTAAAAAAGAGGTGAGCATATAAATGGGGTTTGAAGCACAAGTAAAGAAAAACAAAAATACTATATATGTTCCTGATATTGCCAGGATAACCCGTATAGAGTATTTAAGTCCTACGGAAAAAGTATTTAAAATAGTATTTGATGATGAAGAAAAGCGAAACAGTTTTAGTTTTAAACCCGGTCAATTTGTTGAATTGACTTTGTTTGGATTGGGAGAAGCACCTTTTTCCATTGTGTCCAATCCGACTAATAAAGATTTCTTCAAGCTTTGTATAAGGAATGCTGGTAATATTTCTAATGCTCTTCATAGAATGGTAGAAGGTACAAAAATTGGAATAAGAGGTCCATTCGGAAATGGATATTTCCCTTACGACAAGATGAAAAATCATAATGTCCTTTTAATTGCTGGTGGATTGGGAATTGCACCATTAATGTCACTGATAAGATATATTCTGCATTATAGAGAAGATTATAAAGAGATAATGGTAATATATGGTGCAGTTAATCCCGGGAGTATTTTATTTAAAAATGAAATTCAATATTGGAGCAATCGTGGTGATATTTCATTATGCCTTTCAGTAGATAATCCTGATAATAAATGGACCGGAGAAATTGGGGTTTGTACAAAGTTAATACCAAGGGTAGATTTTCCATCGAATGATACCTATATTGTAGTATGTGGGCCACCTATTATGTACAGATATGTAATTTATGAGCTGGAGAAAAAAAAGTTTAAACCTGAAAATATTTACCTCTCCCTGGAAAGAAGAATGGAATGTGGAGTGGGTAAATGCAACCATTGTCATATAGGCGATAAGCTGGTATGTGTAGACGGACCGGTATTTAATCTGTGGGAAATAAGGAATTTAAAGGAGGCTTTGTAATGAACAAGCCAAAAGTTGGAATATTTGGATTCACCGGCTGCGGTGGGTGTCAGTTAGAAATACTGAATCTTGAAGACCAGTTATTGGATTTAGTAAATGCCATTGAAATCGTTCATTTTACGGAAGCTATGACAGAATATAGCGATACTTATGAAATTGCATTGGTAGAAGGTTCTATAACCACCAAACATGGAGTTGAAAGAATAAAGAAAATTGGCAATATTGCAAAGACAATAGTGGCCATTGGAGCGTGTGCAGTAACCGGTGGATTGAATTGCCTGAAAAATTTATATGGTCTGGAAAAGGCAAAGGAACTGGTATATGGAGATAAAAAAGATTGGATAGATTCTATCGAAGTAAAACCGATTGATGAATATGTAAAAGTTGATTATTATGCCAGGGGCTGTCCTCCCAACAGATTTGAAATAGTGGATATAGTAAGATCTCTCATTGTGGGAAGAAAACCAGAGATACCCAATTATCCAGTATGTGTGGAATGCAAGAGAAATGGAAATACCTGTGTATATGAGCTGGGAATAACCTGTATGGGCCCGGTGTCCAGAGCAGGCTGTAACTCCAGGTGTCCCAATAGTGTTTCAGGTTGTGAAGCCTGCAGGGGAGTAATTGATGAACCTAATGTAAATGCCCAGAAAGATTTACTGGCAGAATATGGGTTAACTGTCGAAGACATAATGGAAGGATTTAACCTGTATAATGCCTGCAAGGGAAAAACTATAGAGCAAAAAGACAAATAGTTTCGGAGGTTTATTATAATGGCAAATAATTTAAATATAGAAGTTTCACCATTATCAAGAGTTGAGGGTCATGGTGACTTGATTATAAATGTAAAGGATAAAAAGATTGAGAAGTTAATATTCAGAATACCGGAATCGCCAAGATTTTTTGAAGCAATGCTGGTTGGAAGAAAGTATGATGAACCATCACATATAACTTCAAGAATTTGCGGGATCTGTTCGGTTGCGCATACATGCGCATCTATTAAAGCAACCGAGAAGGCGCTGGGAATCAAACCATCAGATCAAACCATAAAATTAAGAAAGCTAATATATCATCATGAAAATGTTCAAAGCAATGTACTACACGTTTATTTCCTGGCGGCACCTGATTTCTTTGGTGTCGGCAGCGTTATCCCTTTGGTAGAAACCCATCCTGAGATAGTTAATATTGCTCTGAGGACCAAAAAAATGGCCAATGATATAGTTAGAATTATAGGTGGAAGAGCAGTCCATCCCATAAGAACAGTAATCGGAGGATTTACAAAGCTTCCTACTGAAGAAGAAATGATAAAAATGAAAGAAATACTTAAGTTATGCTATCCTGACTTAGAAAAATCTCTTGAAATTTTAAAAACTTTAAAAATTCCCGAATTTGAAAGAAAAACAGAGTATATTTCTATAAGCGACACGATTGATTATGCCCTTTATGATGGAAATATCAAATCAACTGACGGCTGGGAGATTGATGACCAGAATTATCTGGATAAGATGAAGGAAAAAGTGGTTAAGTATTCTACTGCTAAACATTGCTGGGTAAACGGAAATGTGTTTATGGTTGGGGCTCTGGCAAGATTCAACAATAATTACCAGAAACTTACTGGTAATGCTAAAAAATATGCCGAAGAGCTGGGACTTAAGGCTCCCTGTCATAATACATTTATGAATAATATCGCTCAATTTGTAGAAATTGTTCACAGTGTTGATGACAGTATAAGATTAATTGATGAGATCCTTGAGGAAGGTTTGGATGAAAGCAAGGCAATGGCAGAAATCAAACCCGGAGCAGGTAGAGGTGTTGGAGTTGTAGAAGCCCCAAGAGGTCTTCTGATTCATGATTATACCTACAATGATAAAGGCAGGGTAGAGAAGGCTAATTTAATAATTCCCACAGGAATGAATTATGCAAATATTGAAAAAGATATGCACGCATTAGTCCCGACTATACTGGATAAGAGCGATGACGAAATCAGGTTAACCTGTGAGATGTTAATAAGAGCTTACGACCCCTGTATATCCTGTTCAGCTCATTTCCTGAAAGTAAAATTAATAAATAGGTAAAGTATATTATTTTTTTAAAATAATATAATGACTCACACAAATAAAAATGATTCCAATAACAGTGGTTATACCAAAACAGATGTAAAAGTAATCGGTTTTGGGAATAAATATAGGTCCGATGATGGGATTGGAATAAGGATTATTGAAGAGTTGGAAAAACTGGATTCTTTTAAGGATATCGATATTATTGATGGAGGAACTTCTGGCACTGATTTAATATTTTTGGTAAAAGACTGTAGAAAAATAATAATAATAGATGCGATAGATGCTGGACAGAATGTAGGTGATGTGGTCAATATACAAATTAGTGATGTTGAAGAATTTATCAAAAGAGATTATAAGAGTCTATCTCTACATGATCTAAATCTTGCAGATATATTGAAACTGATTAAGGCTTTAAAAATAAATGCTGATATATCAATAATTGGCGTTAAACCAAAAAAAATGGATTTTGGAGATAGATTATCTCCAGAAATAGAAGAAAAGATCCCTGAAATAATTTCATTGGTAAAAAAGGAAACTGGTATATAATTAATTATCAATTAACGATATATAATATTACTGCTTTTATAACATTTATAATTATATTGTAGCGAAAAAAGTATATTGTTATAATAAATTATCGTGAAAAAATATATCAAATATTTTTTTCAATATTTTTATAGGGAGGAGTTAAGATGTTTAAAGAAATTAGTGATATAAAGAAGGTTTGTGAAACTGTAAATTCAAAATCAGAAGAGATTAAGAATTTAGCAACTGAGCTTGATAAGCTTATGGAAGAAATTAAATCTAAAACAAATCAAGAAGAAGCTGTAAATATAACTCTAGCCATAAGGAAGGAATTAACAAATTTATTCATCTTAAACTCCAATATAGAAGATAATTTAAACGCAATGCAAAAAATATCTAATTCTATAAAAGGAGAGTTTCTAAAAATTTTACAAGAGTAATGCTCTATTCATGTCTTTCTCTGACAGTATTTCCCGAATAACTGTGGAAATAACCTTGTTACTAATTCCTTCATCCTTAAGAGGCGGATTCCCTGTATCAACAATTAATATATCCTTTATTTAGAATTTAACTCAACTAAATGAACCGAACAAGAGATACAGGGATCGTAGGCCCTTGCTACCATCTCTAATTTATCTGATAGGGATTCCTTAGATTCGCTGATGAGCCTCTCAACCGAAACCCTTATGTCTTTCTCCATATTGGCTAAATTTTGTGCTGTAGGCGTAATAACATCAGCGTTAGTAAGATTTCCTTTCTTATCAAAGGCATAGCTGTGAAACAACATGCCGCGCGGTGCCTCACAAGCAGCTGTTCCTTTACCGGCTTTAACCTTTACCTCGGTAGGCCTTTCATCTTTTATTCCATGTTTAAGAAGCTGATCTATAATCTCAAGTGACCTTTCTATAGCATAGACCAACTCAACAGCTTGAGCGAGGTTGTTATAAAGCACATTTTCTGATGGTGAATTTAAACCTAATTTTTCCATGGCCTTTTTAGCTCTGCCAGTTAGCTTGTGTCCATTTAACATTATCCTTGCCAGAGAACCTACCATAAATGGTTTGTTTTCAAACTGACTGTGCTTCGCGTGAGAATGCAGGACAACCTTTTCGTTACATACTTCTTTATACTTACTGATATCTATTGAGTCACCAGTTGATAAAATTATCCTGTCTCCAAAAAAGCTGAATTTGCCATCGGCAGATTCCAGTGCCGCGTAAACAGTTGGGGATTCAGTGAAGTCAGAAATTTTCAAAGTAGCCATTAGATCAATAGTGGCTGAGGCTTGTTTTAATCCTTTTTTCAATTGCTCCTTCAAGCCTAAGAGTAGTTCTTTATTCGGTGATTTACCAAAGCCGCCAATTACTGCGTTTACGGGATGAACTGCCCTGCCGCCTATAGCCTCCTGGATGGTATTTCCAAGTTTTTTTAAATCCAAACCCATTTTCACCAGTTCAGGCTGATCGGCTGCCAAACTAATAGCTCCTGTATAACCCAGATAGTCCGGTACTGCCAAACAGAACAGATGAAGAGCGTGGCTCTCTATATTTCCTCCCTGGATTAAAAGGTCCCGTAATAGGGTAGTTTGAGGAGTGATCTTGACGCCAAAAGCATTCTCTATTGCCGTCAAGGAAGTTATTGTATGAACTGCGGAACAGATAGCGCATATCCGCGATAATATCGGCGGAATCTCATCGTAGTGCCTCCCGATTACGAGGGATTCAAAAAAACGGCTTCCCTCAAAGATGTCCACATTTATCTGCACGACCTTTCCATCTTTAATATTGACTGTAATACCGCCGTGTCCTTCAACTCTACATAAGTGATCGATAACTACTGAATTGTGCATTTTTTTATTCCTTTTTAAATTGTTCCTGCAAAATCTCTGCTTGAGCAGCAAAGCTTCGCAATCTATTTTCTATATCTCTCAGGGTAAATCCCTTTTCTTTCAATATCTTTACCTCAGAAGCAATGTTGGCCTCATCTACAGGACCCCTGCAGCCATGGCAAGGAATATTATAACCTGGGCAACGGGCACTACAACCGGCCACAGTTATAGGTCCAAGGCATAATTTATTTTTCCCAACCAACATGCAGACATATTCGTTCATCTTACATTCTGTACATACTGCATAACTGGGCAGCAAAGGAGGATCGCCATGCAATAAATAGGTAACTGCCTTTAAGAACTGCTCTTTCTCTATTGGGCATCCTGAAATAGATAGGTCAACCTTGATGAAATTGTTCAAAGGTTGGGCCGGGATGCTTTTAAAATATTTACCCTTTGTGCCGTAGACCTTCTCCAAAAATTCTTCCCGCGGAACATCGTTTCTCATAGCTGGAAGCCCGCCCCACACGGCACAGGTACCAATGGCAATAAGCAATTTTGACCTTTGCCTGATCTTCTTCAATAACTCCTCATCCTTAGGCTGGACAACTGCTCCTTCGACAAACGCAATATCTAACTCGCACTTGTCATCATTTTTGGTCATAGCTGTAGGAAAATACTTAATATCGATAGCACCAAGGATATCGATAAGCTGGTCCTCGCAATTCAGAATCACTATCTGCTCACCAGCGCACCCTGTCAATCCAAATATACCAATTTTTGGTTTCACCATAACCTTCCTTTACTCAACCATCTCCGGGAGGTTTATTGCATCCCAATAAGTAAATATGGGTCCATCTATGCAGGTATATTTATAGCCAATGCTACAATGCCCGCACTTACCTACACCACATTTCATCTTTCTTTCAAGAGACATCAATATCCTATCCTTGGAGAAATTTCTTTTTAGCAACTCCTTAAGAACAAATTTATACATAATAGGGGGCCCACATAGAGCAGCATAAGTCGTAGCAGGGTCAAGTTCTACATAATCAAACAACTTTGTTACCACCCCGAAATGGGCTTTCCATATTCCTTCCTCATCTTTATCCACCGTTAACAAACACTTCATATCGGGTCTGTCAATTAGTTTTAAAAGTTCGTACTTGAATAACATCTCACCAGGGGTCTTGGCACCAAGCATAAGTATAATGTCTTTGTATTTTGTACGGTTGTCCAGAGCATACCAGAGAAGAGACCTTAAAGGAGCCATTCCTAAACCACCGGCTATTATCAACAAGTTATTGTCCTCTAACTTATCGATAGGAAAACCATTACCATAAGGGCCCCTTACCCCAACTAATGCATTTAAAGGTAATCTGAATAAAGCATTGGTTACCCTCCCAGTTTTTCTTACACAGAGCTCAACAATTCCCGGCCGAGTAGGCGAGGATGATATCGAAACAGGTGCCTCACCACTACCTATTATACTCAACTCAACGAATTGACCGGGCCTATGGGTAAAATTCGAAGCTATCTTGGGATCTTCAAATTTTAGCTGAAATAAAAGATGATCCTGAATCTGCGGAAGAACCTTAATAATCCTTGCTAGGTACGGTTGATATATATCATTTTTTACTTTTTCCAGAGTTGGGCGAGTACTCATAATTTTACACCTCGTATTCTATTAATTACCTCTATAATATCTATCTTAGCTGGGCATGCTTCTATACAACGTCCACATCCGACACAACTTGGCCTTCCATATTGGGCAACAAATCCCCTCTGTTTATGGAAAAATCTATTCTTAACCCTCGATGACCGCTCTGCTCTGAAATTATGCCCTCCGGCAACCAAAGCATAATCCTTAAATAAGCAGGAATCCCATTGTCTTTTGCGTACTCCATGGTTGGCATCCAAATTAATTTCATCAAATACATCATAGCAGTAACAAGTTGGACAGACCATTGAACAACTGCCGCAGCTAAGGCACTCCTTGCCAATCTCTTCCCACACCTTGCTTTCATACTCCAGGTCCATTATTTCTGGCAAGTCACTAAGTTCGATATCCACCTTGAAAAGATTCTTCTTCTCATCAGACCTCCTTTTATACTCTGCTATATCCTTTCTATTCACTTCTTTAAACAGGTTTTGAGTATTACGTACCATATCATCTCCCCGGCCTGTTCCTACCCTAACCAAATAGGAGTTACCAATATCCGATAAGAACAGATCAAAACTATCTTCTACAAAGTCTGCCCTCATTGAACGGCAGAAACATTTGTCATCCGGGATACAATCCAATCCGATTATGGCAACATTCTTTCTTCGGGTGAAATAGCGATCGTCTACAAATTCTCCTGCAAAGATTAAATCGAGTATCTTAACGGCATAAATATCGCAAGAATGGAGTCCAAAGACCACATATTTTTTTTCCAATTCTTTTGTCAACGATTGGTAGCCTTCCTCTTGAGAAAACTTAAATAGAGCATCGGTTGGTGGATGGAAATATTTCTTAGGCGGCAGGATAGTCCTGGTATATTCAAGCTCTATTCTGGAGAAATCGGTAAGTTTTGAGAAAACAAACTGCTTATCACCCTTTTTAACAGGGGCATGTACTTCACCGAAATCATTCAAACTGAAAATAAATTCATTTAAATTTTTCTTATCTAACTTTAGTATCTGCATGGTCTTAATTAGATCCCTTCTCAAATTTTGGTAAAATAACAAAAAAGGTACTGCCTTTACCTAATTCACTTTTAACCTTTATGGAACCAGAATGTGCCTCCGCTATTTTCTTGACAATAGACAGGCCCAGGCCTGTGCCAGCAATATTGCGAGTCTTGTCACTTTTGACTCTGAAAAATTCATCAAATATAAACGGGAGATCCTCTTTAATAATACCTATGCCTGTATCAGAAACCTCTATAACCATATGGTCATCTTGCTCCTTAACCTTTATTAAAACACTGCCTCCTTCATGGTTGAATTTTATCCCATTAGAAATCAGGTTGGTAAATATCATTTTCAAGCTCTCCTTATCACCTTTGACTTTCTTAAGGCTAGCAGGGGCGTCTATTTCCAAAGTGATTTTCATCATCTCTGCCTGTGGACGTGCAAAACTAATTGCGTCCTTCAGGATAGAAGATATATCCAACGGTTCAAACTTTTTTACAACTTCACCTGCTTTAATTCGCGTCATATCTAACCAATCTTTGATAAGCTTTAGCAGAGCATCAATTCTTTCCCTTACACGCCCCAGCATTTCTTTTTGCTTTATTGCTACCTCACCTACTATCCCGCCCAATATCACCTCAAAATACTGCTGAATATCTACAAGCGGGGTGCGCAACTCGTGGGATACCATTGTGATGAAATTCTCTTCCATCCTCTTTTTCTCTTCTCGAAGAGTAGCTGCTTCAAGAGCCAATTTCCTCTTTTCTAACCCTCTCTTAATAATAAGGCGCAGTTCATCCGGAGTAAAAGGCTTGGGAAGAAAATCATAAGCACCCTCTTTCATTGAATCCACTGCAGAGTCTATTGTTGCAAAACCGGTGATAACTACGGTAATAATATCTGGATCAATATCCCTAATCTTTTTAAGAACTTCCATACCACAAACACCGGGCATCTTCAGGTCAACCAGAACCAGATCAGGCTTTACCTCTCTTATCTTCTGTAATCCAGTTTCACCGTCTCCAGCTGTCTCTGTCTGATACCCCTCCTTAATCAGCACCTGAGAACAGGAGTCCCTTACAACCTCTTCATCATCAATAACTAAAATATTATCCATCTTAATTTCTCAAAGTATTTATTTTTTTAAAAGCTTCTCAACCCGCTCCAGCAAATCATCTGCTTTGATGGGTTTCTCCACATAGTCATCTGCCTCAAAATATTCTCCATCGGTCTCTGAAGAGAATTTAAGACCTGTCTCCTCAGTAATGGCTGATATTGCCAATACCGGGATTTTCTTCAATTCAGGATCGTGTTTGAGTTTATAACAGAGAGTAAAGCCATCGTCCATCTTTTTCATCATGATATCAAGAAGGATCAAATCAGGTTTTTCAGAATTGATTTTCCCCATCCCTTCATTTTTATCATAGGCAGCTACTACCTTAAAGGATTTGCTTTCTAAAATCGCCTTCGTTGCCTCCACAAAATCGGGGTCATCGTCAATAATTAAAATCTTGGCCATTTTATCCATTGTGCATGCCTTCTTTCTTTTTTGTTAATCACATTTTTTCCACAGGTAATTTTATAATAAAAGTTGTACCTTTTCCAGCCTGACTTTTAACCTCGATATTTCCCCCGTGGTTCTTTATTATCCCGTAACTAATAGCTAACCCAAGTCCTATTCCTTTAGTTTTCTCCTTGGTTGTAAAGAAAGGTTCAAATAACTTTTTCATATTTTCCTGGGGGATTCCACAGCCTGTATCAGTAAATTCGAGTTCTATAAACCTTCTGTCCTCAAGGAGTTGGGTTCCAATAGTTAAACTCCCTTTTCCCTGAATCGCCTCTGCTGCATTTAAGATGATATTCATAAAAACCTGTTGAATTTGGGTTATGTCTATCATTGCCATAGGTAGATGAGGGTGAAGTTTTTTAGTTATTTTAATATTTTGAAACAGTGCCTGTTTCTCAACCAGGGATAAGACTCTCTCTAAAATATTATTTATATTTGTCAGCTCCTTCTTTGGTTCAGTTTTCCGGGCGAAGTCCAGTAGCCCCTTTACAATCTCTTTGCACCTTATAGTCTCCCTAACAACCTTTTTTAAATTTTCTCTTCCGGGATCATGTAGTTCTGACTCCTCCAGCAAGAGATTGCTGTAGATCAAGATTGCTCCGAGGGGGTTGTTTATCTCGTGAGCGACGCCAGCTGCTAACCGTCCAAGGGAGGCTAATCTTTCTGATTCCTGTATCTTCTGTTGAGTACGCGCTTTTAATAGGTCATCTCTTTCTTTTATGGAAGAGGCCATGAAATTAAACGCCTCTGCCAGCTCGCCAATCTCGTCCTTTGAGGTATGCTTAACTCTTTGTGTTAAGTCTCCCTTTGCCAGTAGCTTTGAGGAATAGACTAACCGGTTAATAGGTTTCAGTATACCAGAAGACAGGAAATACGAAATAATTAATGCCAGGACCATTCCGCCAAGTGCGATGCCCAGAAATATCCCCATGGTCTCCTTTTGCATATCAGTAAATTTTTCTTCAAGAAGACCAACATATAGAATGCCGATGATCTCACCATTTATATTTCTTATCGGTTCATATGCAGAGATATACCAATTATTTACCACAAACGCCCTACCGACCCACGGCATTCCATTCACTAATACTTGATCGTATACCTCCCCGGAGACTCTGGTCCCAATGGCCCTGCTTCCATCCAGATTCTGGACATTAGTTGAAATACGCAGATCTCCCTGGAAGATAGTTACTGTTCCTATATCCTTTCCTTTGTACTTTACTCCCTCAAAGACCGTATCCTTCACTTTGTCAACTATCTCATAATTTCTATTTATTAATCTCCCCGCATATATTACGCCTAACAGTTCGTTGTCATAACCCATGACAGGGGCTGCCGCTTTCAATACCATTCCCGATATTTCTTCCTTTTCTGAGCTTGGTTTTTCCATAGGAGTTGGTATAAATTCTATATAAGCTTGTTCAGCTAAATCTTCTCCTTCTTTCTCCAGTTCCTCTACTGAAATTATCTGGGTTGAAGCAACCTCCTCTTCCTCTAAAAGCACCCTATTTACTAACTCATCTTCTGCCTGACTATCACCGTAAACTTCAGTATTGCTTGCCCTGAAAAGAACCTTTCCATTCTTATCTGTAAGGGTAAGTATATCCAAATGCTCTTCTTCTCTGATTCGCACAAGCTCTTCTTCTATACCCTCCAGATCACTTTTCAAAAAGGCCTCCTTTATGAAGAATCTTACAGCAGTTAGTCTTACTAAGTCTCTGATCTCTTTAAGTTCTCCTTGATATATCTCTCTTGCTGAATAAAGATTGGTTCTGACCCTATCCTGTTCCTCTCTTATTATTCCATTTCCTATTAGATTTACACCTACCAATGTAGAAACGGAACCAGTAACAATTACCATGGCAAGGAAACTTACAATTAATTTTGTTCTCAAAGAGATATTCATATTTAAAATCGTTTTAATTATTATAATAATCTTTTATCTATATTTGAAGAAAAAAATAATTCTTTAATAGCAAGCTCCTTACCCCTCCCTGGTTTTATTGAATTCTTCTGTAAACTTACTTTTAAGAAGTTTCCTAAACAGAAGTTATTTCTTTTCCTTGACAGGGAATAAAAGTATATTGTAGTATTTTATAAACGATCGCGAGAAATTCCACGAATAGCTGTTAAATTAATTAAAATAGGCAATTTAATGTTGTTATAATGCTGTTATAATGTTGTTATAATGTTATAATTTTCGGAGTAGAAACTTTCACCAGGAGGATTAATTAAATGGGAGATAAGAAAGATGCTATAGTCGTCAATGAGTTGGATTTTAATTTCCGTGAGGAGATTACTTCTCAACCAGGTGGAGAAAATATAAAAAGATGCTTTACCTGTGGAACTTGTGTTGCCGGTTGTCCCATTACTGAAATTGATGAGGAATTTAATTGCCGGAGGATTGTGCGTCAAATACTCCTGGGTATGCGTGAAGAGGTTCTTTCTTCTCCTGCAATCTGGCTTTGTTTAGAATGTTATCGTTGTTATGCACGATGTCCGCAGAAGGTAAATTTTACTGATATTATGAGAATCTTAAGATATTTAGCTATCAAAGGTAATTATGTTCCGGCTCGGACGTCAGCACAGATAGAGGATTTAGATCGTTTTATTCAAGAAATTCGTTGTAGCTTTATAAAACATACCTTCAAACCGGAAGAAAAGATAGCTAAAGAAATAAAATCAAAGATTGACCAAAAGCTAAACACCATAAAATCTTATCATTGAGGAGGAAGTAAACCTCTTCTCCAAGGGGAGAGGAATTAATGAGGATAGAAGATTAAAGGATATTTTTATGCATAAAAGAGTCCTTGTTGTCGGCGGCGGAATAGCTGGTATTCAAGCTTCTCTAGATCTAGCTGAGATGAATATTGAGGTGTATCTGATAGAAAAGGGTCCAAGTATTGGTGGAAGAATGACCCAATTAGATAAAACTTTCCCCACAAACGATTGTGCTATGTGTATCCTCTCTCCAAAATTAGTAGAGGCAGGATCCCATCCCTATATTAAAATTATTACAAATGCCGAGCTGGAGAGTATAACCGGCGAGGCTCCTAATTTCGAAGCAACCATCCTCAAGAAACCACGTTATGTAAACGAAGAAAAATGTACAGGTTGTGGTATTTGCATGACCAAATGTCCGGTGAAAATACCTGATGAATATAATAAAGGCTTAAGTAAAACCAAATGCATCCACATTCCTTTTCCTCAAGCTGTTCCTGCAATACCAATAATAGACAAAGAAAATTGTCTTTACCATCAGAAGGGTAAATGTAGAAACTGCGAAAAATTCTGTGAGATGAAGGCAATTGATTTTAATCAGAAAGAAGAAACTATTAAAATCAATGTGGGAAGTGTAATTCTTGCTTTAGGCTCGGAGGAGTTCGATGCTACACTCAAGGATGAGTATGGTTACAAAACTTTTCCCAATGTAATGACTTCCATTGAATTTGAAAGAATTCTAAGTGCTTCCGGTCCCACTCTGGGACATATCCAAAGACCATCTGATGGGAAAGAACCGAAAAGAATCGCATTTATTCAGTGTGTCGGTTCCAGAGATATGCAGTTAGGCAATGAATACTGTTCTGCTGTATGTTGTATGCAGGCAACCAAGGATGTGATACTTGTCAAGGAGCATCTTTCCGGGACAGAAACTACTATATTCTATATGGATATGCGGGCTTATGGTAAAGATTTTGACAAATTTGTAGATAGGGCAAAAAATGATTATCAGGCGCGTTTTATCCATGCACGTATTTCTTCAATAGAGGTTAATCCAGGTACCGAGGATTTAATCATTCAGTATGCTACCGATGAAGGTAAAATAAAAAGAGAAGAATTTGAATTAGCAGTTCTTTCAGTTGGATTAATAGCTACGGGTAAAATTAAAGAAACAGCTGGAAAATTGAATATTGAATTAAATGAATGCGGTTTTTCAAAAGCATCCTCATTCAGGCCGGTTTCTACTTCCCGGGCGGGTATATTTGTAGCAGGAACTTTTTCCGGACCAAAAGATATACCGGAAACAGTAATGGAAGCTTCAGGAAGTGTATCCAGTGCTTCCTCTTTACTGGTGGAGTTTCCCGTTAAAAAGATAAAGGAGGAACTACCCGAGGAGATAAATATTGAGGGACAGCCGCCGCGAATAGGCGTTTTTGTTTGTCGGTGTGGAATCAATATTGCCGCTACTGTTGATGTACCTGAGGTTGTTAAATATGCTTCCACTTTAGGTGGAGTTGTTTATTCTCAAGAGTTTATGTTTGCTTGCTCGCAGGATTCACAGAAATCAATCAATGAGAAGATAAAAGAAAAAAATCTTAACAGGGTTGTTGTTGCCGCTTGCACGCCAAGGACCCATGAACCCCTGTTTCAGAAGACTCTTCAGGCTTCAGGATTGAATCCCTATCTTTTTGAGTTTGCTAATATTCGTGAACATTGTTCCTGGGTACATCAGAAAGAAAAGGATTTAGCTACCCAGAAGGCTTGTGACCTGATACGTATGGCGGTTTCTAAGGTAAGATTGTCTAACTCTCTTTCCAAAACGACTCTTAGCATAAATAAAAAAGCCCTGGTTATCGGAGGCGGGGTAGCGGGTATGGTTGCCAGTCTTGACCTGGCCAGTCAGGGTTTTGGAGTTCATTTAGTAGAAAAAGAAGCCGACCTGGGAGGAAATTTCCGCCATATTCATTATATTTTGAATGGCGAGGAAACTCAGAATTTTCTTGCATCACTTATCCAGGAAGTAAAGTCTAATAAAATGATTAATCTCTATATAAATAGTGAGATTAAAGAAATAACCGGCTATGTAGGTAATTTCAAGACATTACTGGATACTGAAAATGGGAGGAAGAAAGAAATTGAACATGGGGTAGTCATTGTGGCAACAGGGGCCGAGGAGTATAAACCCACTGAATACCTTTATGGTCAAGAGGATAGAGTTATCACTCAAAGACAGCTGGAAGAATGGTTAGGGGTGAGTGACGAGAGATTAGTGGTTGG
>Ga0256868_10000697_pt1 | contig 19223 bp, 16 predicted proteins | sample RVTome_13_FD_187341 | JGI IMG/M metagenome (GOLD analysis project Ga0256868, IMG submission 187341) | Soil microbial communities from uranium-contaminated site in the Upper Colorado River Basin, Wyoming, United States - RVT92D227 HiSeq ...
ATTTCTTTGGATTAATATAAACCTTAGAAAGCGTAGAGGAGTAGAATATTGCACCAAATTGACATTGACTCATACATGACTTACATCCAGTGCATATTTCTCGGTCAACTTCACAGATGTATTCTGATCTAAAGAAAATCGGTAATCCATCATTCTCGATATATCCTCTATAAGCAAGACAATCATGATCACAATTACATATACCTATAATATAAGGCGTAACTCCTGTCCAAATACTATGAATGAGACCTTCTTTGTCATATTTACGAAGGATCTTTTTCGTTTCTTGTTTATCGAGTACCTCCAAGGAAGATGCAGAATCAGGAAATTTCTCTAAAATTCCCCACTTATCTATCCCTAATCCGAAGCAATATCTTTTATCTGTTTTTCCGATTGTTTTAAATCTACATCCACAGGGCATCCTTGTAATCGAATTGACCATATCTATGACTTTTTCTATATCCTCAATCGGCAGGACTTGTCCAAAGTGGTTAATCTTACTAGCTTGTATAATTTCATTATCGCTAGCTTTCTCCACATCCGATACGACATTTTGCTTTTCTTGCTGATCTGAAACACCTGTAATCGCAGGCATAACAAAACTACCAAAAAAACGAGTATTCCATTCAAGACGGTTTTCTGCTTTAACGATCTCTTTTTGACGGGAAGTAAGTTCTACATGAAGTAGCTCTTCAGAGTAATTCTTCATTTGCAGATACCACTTCTTCCCCTCACCATGTTCGGTACAAAATTCACACATTTTTTTCCTCCTCAAATTTTATTTTGTAATGATTCCATACCTCTATATCTGTTATTGATATAGAATCCGTATTATGGTGCCTAACGTTCCGCGGATAAAAGAAGTTGCGAACAAAGTGAGCAATTTGGGCGAAGGGCGAGCCGAGCCCTGAGCCTTTTATCCGCTGTTATGTGCCGCGCAATAATTATTTTATAACATATATCTCCTTTAACTCATCTAAACAAAGCCTGACAAGCTTATCATGAATGTGCTGACTATCTTTCTCAAAGCCTGAAGATGTGACAATTTTACCAAAGAAATTAAAAACTTCGATTAAACTTAACAAAAGATCGGGCGGCTCTATAGGCCACGTTTTGTCTAACTGCGGCATGACCTCTGAAATCACCTTACTCCGAACACATTCCTCAAAGTTTCGACCGGTTTTGTACAGGTAGCTACATGTGTCTTTTACAAATTTGGGTGGTGGATTAATTATTTGGTTAGGCGTTATATTATAGTATTGAAAGCGAGGAACATCGACCTGACGAAAAATTGCACCATTATGGGCGACCGTGTGTCGAACAAGTGTTAAGTCATAAAGCCGGGGGAACTCTGTTTCTGATATAGGTTGAACTCCGATACACTCGTCGTACAACTTATTCAATTCCTTAAAATCTAATAAATTAGGAATTGGGTCCTTATCGAGTCGAGCAAAGAGTTTATTTTGTTTTGACGGTATTGAACCAAGCTTTAGTTGATCTATTTTGGGGAAGAATTGAGAAAGACCATCAATACTAGCTAGTCGTGCACCTAGGTCTCTGATGAAATCTTCAAGTGCAACAACATTTAAGAAAATAATTAGAGCAGTTAATGGTCGATGAAGTGTCACTGCTCGATCAAGTGCTTCACGTCTTTGTTCAGAATTTAATTCTCCTTCGCCATAATCTGGAAAATGAAGTAATCCATCTGCTTGTAAATGCCGATATGCAAATAAACCTGGCGCTGTGAAAGGACGACATACTGTCCACTCACTAATAGGTTCGTTTGGGAATAGTATTTTGGTCATTGATTTCATCTAAAACAAGTTTACTTTATAAAGCTGCGTGGCACATAACGTTCCTAGCATAAAAGAAGTTTTTGCGGAGCAAAAATTTGGGTAAGTGCCGTAAGGCACAAACCTTTTATGCTGTGTTAGGCGATGCGGTAACGTCATTTTAACTCCTCTTATGCAATACCGTGAAAAGATCTCCTAAACTCTTGGACGGTTTTTGCAGACTAAAATTTATCTTATGAAGTTCATAGGCTATTTTCAGATAGAGTCCCAATGGGACACGAGGAAGTTCATCACGGGGTCTTTGTAAATCATTACACCACCATTCTACAAGGTCTTTTTCACCCTTTAAACTAGTACACACTTCGCATGCATACACTATGTTGTGCATACCTGGAAGAACACCAGAGGACTTGGGCACTATATATGTTAATTGAGATTTAATACATTTAGTTCCGCAGAAAACACATTGATTCGGCATATTAGCGAGATGTACGAGTTCACGTTCGTAGTCGGATATCCGAATTTCACCAGATTTTAATCTTTTGTAAGTATCAATAATAAACCTATAATTCCCCTTAAACCCTGCTGATGGGGCAATAACCAATTTAGCATAGTAGTAGAAAATAATATCTTCTACGCGTCGCGGTACAGATGGAGGTGGCATATTAATTTCTCCTCTTAGAAATTACTTCACATCAGTAGTTAAAAAAGGCCAAAGGTCGTGGATAAGAGAATCCAAATCCCTTATACCACTAACTTCTGCTATCTCGCTAACCTGTGGGCCACTTTCCTTTGGTCGCATTTCTTTAAACTCATCAGCGGTCTTCTCACATAAATAAACTCGTTTTATTCTTCTTGGTCGTGACTCCACAAGAACTTCTGCTAAGGAAGCTAAATATGTTCTTTCAGGTGCTCGGATTTGCTTTGTTAGGTCAACTTCTCCTATAAACAAAGTCTGGTTATCAACTGGTTGATGTAAGTAAGAACTTAGAAGAGCAACTATAATAGGCAGATCAAGTACGGAAGAATAGCCATGTCTACCAGGGATATAGCAGCTCACATCATAAGATAAGTCAACTACATCAATATCTTTAAGAGTGCCCAAAACTTTCAAAAGCTGCTGAATTTTCTTTCCCGGAAGGAACGGGGCACTTAATCCTGGCCTAGAACCATATCTCGGTATAGTAACAGATGCTTGTGCTTCAGCAAATTCCTCGCCAATACCACTATAACCTAACACTGTGCTGGCTTCCGCTGTTACATGAGGAGATTCCTTAAGTCCGTACTCACCCATTATCAAAACAAGTGGGTCAAGCGTAGCTGGACCAAATCTATTCTTTGGAACAAAAAGAGGTCTTAGACGCAATGCCCTTCGTATATAGATTATACAATCAACAGCATGTTCAAGTGCTTTTGGTCCAGCGATTTCTCCGCTCTTTGTTACATGGTTAACAAATAAAGAAGTGATTCTTGTGGCCTTTGCACTTTCTACAAAATTAAGAAGACATTTGTACTTTTCCCCAACACCTGTTGACAAACCTCCTCCTTGAAGAGAATCTATAGCAATAATTTCGCAACCGTAGTATTCACTATCGAGGCGCAGGATTCTATGATTTAAAAACCAAGGTAGCATTGATAAATCATCTATAGTATCGATATACAAATTCTCGTTAATTGAAGATTGAATTCCTTTAGATGCTAAACCGTATATTCTATTTACCACTCGTTTTACATCGCTCAAGCTTTGTTCCGTGGGTATATATAAGACCTTGATGCCTTTTTTGCTTAGTTCTCCTAATATCTGTATGGTTAAAGTGGTTTTACCAATTCCAGGTTCACCTGCCATAAGATATATTGCTCCTTTAATAAGGTCCGAACCAAGAGCTTTTCTGAGCCATGACAAGCCGGAAATATCCAACCCCTCCTTGTCTTTGTCTTCTATCTCACTTATCTTAGGCATAAAACACCTCCCACTATTTAACTTCTTTTGTCCTCTGCTATTATTTACTTTGTCTGCAACACATCGCTTGCCACCGTTTCGCCTAACGGCAAGTATACCTGACATTTGCGAGCCTTAGAGCCAGGCTTGCCGCTCTTAGGCTCGCAAATGTGCCGAGCTTTTTGTCCTTCTTCGCTGGCCTACTTTTCAAAAAGTGAGGCTGAGTACCGCCCGCAGCGAAGCGAGGACGGAACGGAACAGGTATGCTGTGTTGTACGAAGTTGACACATCTTTGGAATTATAGCCATATATTATCTATTTTCTCACTTTGATATATATTTCTAAAAATATCAATAGTATCAATAAATAATTGTTTTATATTTTTCAAACATTGATTGAGATTCTTATTTTCATTGGTATGAAAAATTATTTCTTCTAATCTATTTTCTAAGTTTTTCGGTTTGTAAATCAGTTCTCCTGATATTTCAAGTAATCTCTTTTCATCAGCCATCCATCTTTTGTTTAATGCAAATAGAGAATAAATTAAATATTCAATACTTTCAAATTTATTCTTAAGAAAAGAATAGTAATCATTTCGATATGCTGCTTTTTCTAACCATTTCAAAATATAAATTGAATGATGTGCTCGATTTATAAATAACTTGAACCTATTTATTGATCTTTTTTCTGAATAATATATACAATTTTTAAGATTTGTAATTTCATTGTTAGTCTCAAATAAGATTTTTAATCGTTCAACTCCACCCGGAAGATATTCATTCAAATCCCATTTAATATCTAGTTCTTTTAGGAGATTTAATGATTTTTTATATTCCATCCAGATGAATCCGCACTCAGAATCATCAATAAGAAATCCATCGCCATTGGATATCTCAAAATCAATATTAAAATAGTCAAATGAGGATATTCCCATTTTCGCGTAAATATTTTTCTTCAAATCAGCATTGGGAATTTCTTCGTTTGTATAAATACAGAAATCATAGTCGGAATATTTATCTGTATTATTTTGTACAAATGAGCCAGATATCCCAAGAGCTAAAGTCTGCGGAAATGCTTGTGCTATTGTAATCCCTTTATCTATAATTGTATTCATTATAAACAACACCAAGTGTCAATTTCGTATAACTAGTTTTTATGCGAACTAGTACGTTTATACTCCCATTTTGGTAGTGTAAACGAAATATTTCGGTTATACAACCTATATCAGAAATTCCCTCTTTGACAACATCGTATATCTATCTTTTCTGCCTTTAGCACCCTTAATATTAATTAACATCCTGTTAATGTCAATATCTTCTACTTTGTACTTCATATGGTCGGGATGGGGGGATTTGTTCTTTCGTCTCGCTAAAGCTCGCTGCAGAGACGCAGACTCCCTCGCTGACGCTCAGTCCGTCTTTTCAAATCCCGCAAACATGCCACTGGCATGTTTCCCTACAATAATTTTAAAGTTTCTAGTGTTTTCTCGTCCTAAACCTGGTCGGGATGGGGGGATTTGAACCCCCGGCCTCAGCGTCCCGAACGCTGCGCGCTAAGCCAAGCTGCGCTACATCCCGATAAAGTACTTATATATTCTATCAACTCTAATTGAGATTTAAAAGAAAATAAAGACAGTAGAATTATCTTTTAAAAAACCTTGTAAAGTAGTATAAATCAAAGAATATATTCGGCTTTATATTTTTAAATGCTAACTTAAATTAATTTGTGATATGGATTTCGGAAAATTTATTTCAGGTATTAAAAATAACTTTAAAGCAATTTTACAGTCTTTAAAGTACAGAAATTACAGGTTATTTTTTATTGGCCAGAGCATTTCGCTTATTGGCACATGGATGCAGGTAATAGCCATTAGCTGGTTGGTGTACGATCTTACCCATTCAGCATTATTGCTGGGCCTGGTCGGATTTTTTAGCCAAATACCCACCTTTTTCCTTACACCCTTTTCCGGAGTATTTATAGACAGATGGAACCGGCACCGGATACTGGTAGCCACCCAGACATTATCAATGATCCAGGCATTTATCCTTGCTTTTTTAACCCTGACAGGGAAAATAAGTATCTGGCATATTGTACTGCTTAGCCTGGGCCTGGGACTAGTTAATGCATTTGATATGCCTGCCAGACAGGCTTTTGTAGTCGAGATGGTTGAAAAAAGGAGCGATCTGGCAAATGCCATTGCGTTAAATTCTTCTATGGTGAACAGCGCAAGATTAATCGGTCCTGCTGTTGCAGGAATACTTGTGGCTATTGTCGGTGAAGGTTTCTGCTTTCTTATCAACGGAATAAGTTTTATGTCAGTTATTGCCGTCCTCCTCGCTATGAAGATCAAAAAAATACCAAAAAATAAATATTCGAATAATATCGCTAAAGATATAAAAGAAGGTTTCAGGTATGCTTTCGGTTTTGTTCCCATAAGATCGATTTTGCTTTTCCTGGGACTTATTAGCCTGATTGGTATGCCATATACGGTACTCATGCCTATTTTTGCAAAAGATATACTGCAAGGCGGCCCAAATTTTCTCGGTTTTTTAATGGCTTCATCAGGTATAGGGGCACTCGTGGGAGGGATATATCTTGCGTCAAGAAGAACTGTTTTAGGTCTCGGAAAAATCCTGACCGCAGCAACAGGCATTTTTGGACTAAGTCTTATAATTTTTTCAGTTTCTAAAAATTTATGGCTCTCACTTTCAATGATGTTAATTAGCGGATTCGGTATGATAATACACATAGCCTCGACAAATACTATTTTACAGACAATAACCGAAGATGATAAACGCGGAAGGGTAATGAGTTTTTTCACAATGGCTTTTATGGGAATGTCACCTTTTGGTAATTTAATGGCAGGCACTCTTGCCAATTCAATTGGCGCATCGAATACAGTATTGATTAGCGGGGGAATATGTATTTTAGGTACTATTATTTTTTTGATTAAACTCCCCTCAATAAGGAAAATTATCAGGCCAATATACATAAAAAAAGGAATCATAAGTGAAATTGCAAAAGGGGTTCAGGTAGCAAGTGAAGCCAAAATACCACCAGATTCTTAAAGAATTTTTTTTAGCTATATTTAAAGGGTAATAGCTTAAATATTATTAATAGAATCCATTGCATCTTCGAAACTTTCGATTTTAAGGAATTCACCTCTTACTCTGCTGATTCCCCTTGTCCCTTTAAAAATCCAACATAGATGTTTTCTGAATTCCCTGACTGCTTTATTCTCTCCCTTAAAATGAATTAAAAACTTAAGGTAGATTCTTGAAAATTCCTTTTTCCAATCCATATCAGGATTAAACCCAGGGTCTGTTACTCTTCCTTGATGATTAAGAATAAAAATTAACATATTCATCATAAGCCATAATCTTCCTTTTAAGGCTCTGCCAATCATTACTCCATCGCAACCGGTATAATCCAGTATCTCCTTCGCTTTCCGAGGAGAATCCACATCCCCACTTACAATAACCGGGATTTTGACTTTCTCTTTTACCTTTTTAATCAATTCATAATTCACCTTACCCGAGAATCCCTGCTTTACCGTTCTGCCATGGATTGATATAGCACTTGCTCCCCCACCTTCAGCAATCTTTGCTATATTTAAAATATTGATGCTGCTGCTGTCCCAGCCAATTCTGGTTTTTACAGTCAGCGGTTTCTTCAAAACCGAGGATAATCTTGTTATTATTTTCTCAATCTTAGCTTCATCCTGGAGTAGATACCCTCCACTTCTTGCTCTCAGTATCTTTGGAACCGGACATCCCAAATTGATATCTATAATATCCGCCTTATCCTCAATCCTTCCGGCTGCTTCAGCTATTATCTCCGGATCTGAACCAAATATCTGCAGGGCACAAGGTCTTTCATAATCAGTAATATCTATTAGTGCCAGGCTTTTCTTTTGCCGCCAGTAAATGCCGTAGCTTGTTATCATTTCAGTGTATGTAAGAGCTGACCCAAAAAACCTCGCGAAAATCCTATAAGTATTATCGCTGATTCCAGCCAGCGGGGCAGAAATCAAAGGATTTTTTATGATTACATTTCCGATCTTAAACGAGTAGTCACCAGTATTGCAATCAACCTGACCGTCATTATTTTTTAATATGAAATCAAGCAGCAACTTTTCAGGAAATAATGGAGTTTTAAAATCTGGTTTTAATCTTGATTTGGAGATATCCCAGGAGAGATTCCGGAATTTACAATCCGCAAGAAAATTAGAAACCAGTTTGCCAAGTTCACTTATAAGATTAGTTAATTCAAATACTTCCACATTTTTATTTAAATATTGTCATCTTTTTAAAAGTTACAATATTTCACAATATTAGTTACTATCTATTCTTATCAAATAATATTTTTAAACCCTTCAAAGTTAGATCGGGGTCATAAGTTTCAATCCACCTGCTCCTATCTGTCATAAGAAAAGCAAGCCCTCCTGTAGCAATTACCCTGGGTTTGAATTTTTCTTTCTTATTTTGTTCTTCAATTATTTTATCTACAATAAAATCGACCTGGCCTAAAAATCCATATAGTATTCCGGAACGGACACCATCAAAAGTATTTTTCCCCACCACTGTTTCCGGCCAGTTCAAATCAACTTTGGAAAGTTTAGCCGCATAACTAAAGAGTGCTTCCGATGAAATTTCTATGCCGGGAGCAATCACTCCGCCGATATATTCCCCTTTTGAAGACAATATGTCAAATGTGGTGGCTGTCCCAAAATCAACTACTACAGCCGGATAACCATAGATTTCTTTTGCTGCCGCTGAATTTGCAATTCTATCCGCTCCTATTTCCCGGGGGTAATCATATTTAATAACAAGGTCTGATTTTACATCACTTGTTACTATAAACGGGTCTTTGTTAAAATATCTCCGGCTCATTTTTGTAATCTCTTCAAGGATCCTTGGAACAACACAGGAGATTGCAACATCTCCAACATCCTTAGGATTGAATTCAGAGTTTTTTAAAAAATTAAAAACTGCAGCTGCAATCTCATCAGAAGTCTCATATTTTGGAGTAACCATCCTCCAGGATGAAAGTATTTTATCTTTCTTAAAAAGCCCTATAACTGTTTGTGTATTTCCAATATCTATTGCCAGTAACATAACAAACCCCCAAATTAGATTTAATTGAATTGTTTAAGATTTTACATTAAATATAAATAAATAAAAGATGATGAATTACTATTATTCCCAATAAATTTCTCCTACTTTTACTCCTAAAATCCTTTTATCTATACTGTCCTCAAGTAGATCGATTGGTCTCCAAGTCTTGTCGACATCAAATTTTATTTTAATATAATCATCTTTTATTTCTTTAACATTGATTAGAACTAATTTCCAATCATTTGAATTCATTTTATAACTGCATTTTATTTTATCGTTTATGGTAATTTTTAAATTAACATTGTTTTCTTCTATTTCTGGTCTGCTGTTACCTATAGGTATACAGACTACATCTCCTTTTTTTCTCAGGATTTTAACAGCTTCATTTCTTGTCCAGTTATACATAATTGTATTTTCTTGTTCAGGGTAGTAAAAACCATAGAGATTTTCCAATCCAAATCTTTTAATCTTTTTTTCAACTGTTAAATGATTGATTGAAGTATATATATTAGTTATTAAGAAAAATACTAAAAATATAAGAATGGCAAGCATTAATATATTGTATTTATAGTTTATTTTGGGTTTTCGCATGTTTCATTGTTTTTTAGATTATATGATAATAATAGTAATAGAATTAACAGAAATGAATAAAGAATTTGACCTTCAAAATAATTTGTTCCAGAAATAAAATTGAACATAATTAGACAAGTAAAAATAATAAATATTATTATAACCAAAAATTTTCTATTTTTTGTTTCGTGAATTTTTTTTAAGTTATTAAATACGATTGTGAATAATGTAATATAGAAGCCCATAAAGAAAATAAATGAGAAAATACCATTTTCTGCCAAAATTTGAAGATATGTGTTTAGGGTATAATCTACTATTTTCAAATCAACATTTATTAGCTTATAATAATTAGATAATTCTAATGTAAAAGTTCCTATACCAACTCCTACCAATGGATAATCTTTTATCATATTTATTGCCTGTGGCCATATAATATTTCGGTTTGACGATAACTGGGTTAAGGAATTTTCTTCTTGTGTTTGCTCTATATTATTTTTGATTCTTTCTGATAGAACAGGTTTATTTTCTAGTATATCTGTTTTTAATAGAAATAATGAAAATGAAAATGGTATAATAACAAGAAATATTAGCGCAGTAATTAATATCAGTATATCATTTTTATTTTTCCTTCTGTTTCTAATTAAATTTACTAAAATTGAAGTTGAAAAGTAAAATATAATAAGAAGTACAAAAATAGCCAGCCCTAAAAGACTAGTTCTTGAGCCGGTGTAGAGAAGTTGAAAAGGTAAAACCAATAACATAAGTAGACATAAAACTTTGTGTTTTTTGTTTAGATAGGACAAGTATGCGGTAAATATTCCAATATTTAAGATTAAAAAAAAGCCAAAAGAATTAGGGTTTATCATAGTAGAGTTTATCCTGCCCGCTCCTACCCAAATTGGTTGGTTACCAAAGTTTTGGTTGATAAATATTTGATACAAAGAAACGAGAAATACTATTATATTAGCGCTGAAGAGAATATAAAATAATTTTGTTAGAAACCTTCTAGTAATTTTCAATCTTTTAATCAGTAAGAACAATAGAATGAAAGTAATAATGTAGTTTAGATACATCTCTACAGAGAACAATAGCGCATCGATTGAGTTAGCGCCCACAACATCAATATTGTATATGTGCATTTCCAGGTTTCTGAAATGAAATAGATTAAAATTGTTTAAGATGGTAAATAAAACTGAAATTGTGATAGTTATTGTAAATAAGATTATAAAAATACTGAGTATTTTGAATTTAATATCTTTATAAAACGATCCTATTTCTATTTCAGAAGTTTTAAAGCGTGCTCCTATTACAAGCCCTAAAAAAGCAAATAAAATAATAGGGTAGAAGATTCTTATATTTAATACTATAACCGGTAATGAATTAATTACACAGGTTAAAAATAATAGTATTAGCAGGCTGTTTTCAAAGCTAAAGATAGAAGTGCATGAAAGTAATATTATTAGAATTGCGGATACTATAAAAATAGGATTGGGTATATGTACTGTAAAAATATTTTTTAAGATTAAATATATAATTGAGAGTAAAATAAATAGAGGAATTATGAACTTAAATATATACTTATTTGTAGTATTTTGTATATTGCTCAATTTCATTTATTAATATATTTTTTTTAGCTAGAATCCCTACCATTAAAAAGTAAGTTTTTATTATGCCCTTGCTTATATTTTATTTTATAGCTTAAAGTAAATAAATTTACTTCAAAAATTTAATCAGACTCTCGTATATTGTTATCAAACCCGGACCCAAAATAATGATCATCAGTGACGGGAGTAAGCAGAATATTAGCGGGAAGGTCAGTTTAACAGGAGCTTTTATTCCTTCTTCTTCCGCTCTGTAGCTCCTTCTGGTTCTCATCTCAGAAGCCTGGATCCTTAGAATCTTACCTATTGGTACTCCTAAAATCTCAGCCTGGACCATAGCCGTAATAAAAGAATCCAAATCTTGTACATTTGTCCTTCTAACTAAATTACGTAAAGCTTCTCTTCTTGAGAGCCCGATATTCATTTCCTTTAGCATTTTATTAAATTCCTCACCCATAGGTCCTTTTATACCACTTGCTACTCTGGACAAAGCTACATCAAAGCTCAAACCTGCTTCAACAACGATAGTAAGCATATCAAGTGCATTGGGAAGTGACCTTCTTATTTCCTCCTGTCTATTATTTATCTTATTTCTTAGATATATATCAGGTAGAAAGTATGATATCGGTATTAATACCATTAATAGCGCTGACACTATTAAGTGAAAATCGTAAAGGATTAATAGTAATATGAAAATAAGCAAAAACCCTACAGCAAATAGAAATTTAACTGCCAGATAAACATTAACCCCTGCCCTCTCCAGAAGACCGGCCAATTCTAATTTATGCTCTGCTGATTTTACAATTCCCTTAGGGCTGACTTTCCCAACCACAGAAGCTATTCTTCTAAGAACAGGCATAATAACTCTATCGGAAAAAGAGGATACTTCTTTTTCTTCCCTTCGTGTACCATAACCATAGCGCGATAATCTACCGGTCATGGTGATACCAGGGCCTCTTCTGGTTACGATAATTAAACCCAGGGAAAATACTAATAAAAATACAGATACAAAAATTATACCTATAATTACATACATAGACATTTTATAATTTCACCACCCTGTCTACCAATCCCCTAAAATATCATTTTTATATAAAATGTATACCATCAATACTTGATTTGAATAATTTTTATAATCCAGATTACACCAGTAATCATCAGAACTCCGGCTACCAGCAACATCATCATACCCAGTCTAGTAGTGATCAACAAACTTAAATATTCTCTGTTTAGAATAAACATCAGTAACCCAACTATTACCGGCAGGATTAGAAGGATAATAGCTGATAGCTTTCCTTCAGAGGTAAGAGCTTTAATCCGATTCATTACCCTATCTCTTTCTCTTATAGTGTCCGATATAATCTCCAGCACTTCAGCAAGATTTCCGCCAACCTCTCTGTGAACATTTATAGCCATAACAGTCCAGTTGAAATATTCGCTATTAATTCTCTCTGCTAAATTCTCCAATGCTTCTTTTTCCGATAAACCCATCCTTATATCATTTAATATTCTTCTAAATTCATCAGATATCGGCGGCCTTGACTCATCTACTACCATACTCAAAGCCTGATTAAAACCATAGCCAGCTTTAAGGGAACCACTGATTAATTGAAGAACATCCGGAAGCTGCGCATGAAATTTTCCTAACCTCTGAGATGTTTTTACATTTAAAAGTAAAAAAGGACTAACTACCACCAATATCAAAACTAATAAAGTAATAAGAAGATTTCCAGTTAAATAGTAAAGCGCTAAACCAACAACTATGACCGCAATTAAATGAAGGGTTATAAATTCAGAAGCCCTAATTCTCATGCCGGCTCTATCAAGTTTTAACTCGAATAATTCAATAAAACCCCTTCGGGAAGCAATCCTTGATATAATTCTTGATATCCAGCCAAAAGGCCCCCTTCTTCTCACTTCCCCATATCTAAATTTTCCTTCATCTTTTCCGCCTTCAGCTTCATGTCCATAGATTCTGGCTCTTTCTTTCAAAGTTTGCCTGCGAACAGGTATAAACAAAATAAATGCATATAAGAATAAAGTGATCATAATAAAAATAATTGAATATACAGCTATTCCTGCCCACCACTTATCAAAAATAGTTAAATAAAAAGGTCTTTCAGGCTCAATCATAACCTTGGTCGGAGCAGTATAATAATATGGATTTTCATAACCGGTTTCAGTTGTAACGGAAAGCCCTGATTTTTCTACACTTACACTTATTACAATATCCTCGGCATTTGGCCAGAGGCTTGTATAGGATATCCTATATTGATTTATTATCTTTTTAGAAATGCTTTTATAAAGCTCTTTTAGCTCTTTGGAATCTACAGCTACCAGCATTTCCCCACCGGTACTCTCGGAGATATTTCTGATATCACCAGGGTTGAATTCTGATGAAAGCAGGGCAATTGAATAAATAATGACTCCTTCCTGCAAAGCTTTATCAATAACATCCTGAACATTATGCTTACTTACGGTATCCATTCCGTCAGATAACACAATAAGATATCTATATTCTATATCACTCCTGCTATTAAATTGGTCTATTGCTTCAATAATGCCATCAAATAGGGAGGTCTCACCCTGAGCTTTTACTTCTGAAATTGAATCTCTGAGTTTTTTACGATTTGAGGTAAAGCCGGAATGAACGGTAACATCGTCTGCAAAACTCGCTACCGAAAATTCATCTATGCTTCTCATCTCATCCAAAAAGAGTGAGGCAGCCTTAGCAGCATCTGCTATAGGTTCACCTATCATACTTCCACTGGTATCCAATACCAGAACTACTCCAATTGGATCGGGAATCTCGTCTAATCCCTTAATAGAAAGATTTCTTACGTCTTCGCCATTTTCAAGTACAATAAAATCTTCCTGCTTTAAATCTAAAGCTTCTAATTCCGAACCTTCTTTGAAGTAAATATATATGTTTACTTTAGGATAATCTTCAAAATCAGTTTTTGTTATTAAAATGTCCCCGGACTCCTGGGCATTAGCAGTAGCCGGAAAACCAAAACTGATTGAAAAAATAATCAGTAATATTGCTATAATTGTTAAATACTTTAATTTCATGTGATTTATTTTAATAATTAGGTTTCTTTTTCAAATACTTCAGCCGGTAAATCAATACCATAATCATGTAATCTGGTAATAAACCTGGGCCTGAGCCCGGTAGATTTAATTATCCCCCTAAATTTACCCTGCTCATCAATACCCATAGAGTAATCAAATAAAAATAAATCCTGTAAAGTAATTATATCCCCTTCCATACCCTGTACTTCCGAAATCCTTACAAATCTTCTGGTCCCGTCTTTCAATCTGTTCATATGTACTATAAGATTAATAGCAGATGAGATCTGTTCCCTTATTGCTTTAATTGGAATGTCTAATCCGGCCATTAAAACCATGGTCTCTAATCTGGATAAAACATCACGGGATGAGTTTGCATGAATAGTACTCAAACTACCATCATGGCCGGTATTCATAGCCTGAAGCATATCCAGAGCTTCCCCGCCTCTAACCTCACCTACGATTATACGATCAGGCCTCATACGAAGAGCATTCCTGACCAGATTTCTAATGGCCACCTCTCCTTTTCCTTCTATATTGGGCGGTCTTGATTCTAATCTTACCACATGCTCCTGACACAGCTGGAGTTCAGCAGCGTCTTCAATGGTAATAATTCTTTCATCATCAGGGATGAAAGAAGATAATACATTCAAAGTGGTGGTTTTTCCCGTGCCTGTTCCTCCGGAGCATATTATATTAAGTCTGCCTTTGACACAGCCTTCTAAAAAATCGGCCACTTTCCGGGTACAGGTACCCATTTCTATTAGATCCTTGATAGTAAAAGGATCAGCTGAAAATTTTCTTATAGTGAGCACCGGACCATTTAAAGCCAGGGGATGGACAATTACGTTTACTCTTGAACCATCGGGAAGTCTTGCATCCACATAAGGGGAGGCTTCATCCACTCTTCTTCCTACTTTGCTCACAATTTTATTAATTACCCGCATCAGGTGCTCTTTATCCAAAAATGTTTTATCGGTAGGATGAATTTTTCCGAATTTTTCTATATATATTTTTTGAGAGTTATTTACCATAATTTCGGTTATTTCCCTGTTCTCTAAAAATTCTTCTATAGGACCATACCCAACCACATCATTAATAAGGTCACCTATTATGTTTACTTGCTCTTCACTGGTCAAAGGATAAGTATTTTCGTTTAATATTCTTTGAACTTCGCCTCTAACCCTTAAGCTTAACTCAGTATCACTAATATTTTTTATATATATGAAATCAGAAAGCCTATCAATTAACTTTTGGTGTATTTCTCTTTTTATTCTATTGATTTGTTCCAACCTGGTAGATGGGATTTCTTTATTTCTTGTACTCAGATTATCCTTAAATCTCTGCATATTTTTTATTTTTTCCTGAAATTCCATGGTTAACCACTATCCTTATTGCTTTTTTATTTTATCTTTCTGGCTTCGGTTAGGATTTTAATTAATTTATAGATACTTTTAGCTACCGGGGACTTGGGAGACCCCATAACTACAGGAATACCTTTATTTATAGATATGGGAACTATCCTATCGCTGGGAACGGCTACATCTATTTTTCTTTGGATAGTCTCCTCTATTTCTTCTATGGTAATACCAACTTTGCTATCAGCACGGTTGAGAATTATATATATATTTTCTTTTGGAAATCTTAACTGTTCCAGGATTTGTAAAGAAATTTTTAAGTTTTTAATACTGGGGGTGTCTTTGCTTGTGATAATGCACAAATAATCTGTATCTTTAAAAATATTTAACACATCATTTGAAAAATAACTGGAAGTATCAACTACCGTATAATCACTCATTCTTGATAGAATATCCAGAATTTTCATAGTCATTTCAGTTTTAATACCTGCACCCCTGGACATATCTAATGGTGCAGGCAATACCCTAACCCCGGAGCTATGAGTAGTTAAAAAATTATCCAGCATTTTTAAATCTAATTGTTCAATTACAGGTATGATGTCATAAACAGAATACTTCGGTTGAAGATTTAGCATTAAAGCTATATCACCAAATTGATAATTGGTATCAATAAGTGAGACCCTTTTTTTATTTTTATCCATAAGAGCAACTGCCAGATTAGCAGCAAGAAAAGATTTACCAACCCCTCCTTTAGTGCCAAAAATAGTTATTCTTTTGGGAATTACTGCTTTAGCTGCTATATTAGCTCCTATATTAGTTTCTATATTTTCTCCTGCCCTTCTTATAGCATCCTTTATATCATTATAGCTAAAGGGAATTTCAAGAACGTCATATATATTTAATTTAATAGCCTTCTTTAATAGTTCTGCAGATGTTTCTCTAACAATTAGAATTATCTTGGTAAAACGCAGGCTCGTATAGTAAGATTTTAGAAGCCCCTCGATATCTTCCAATTTATACGACGGCCCTACTAAAACCAGGGAAGATATTTTTTTATCAAGTAATGTTTCTAAATCATCCAGACTTGTACTGGACTGTGTAACCTCTATATCTGAAAATTTTTCCAGCACACTACTTATTTTATTTATATTATTTATTTCCCTGTCAATTATAATAATCTGTGTTTTATCCATATTTTATTCCCAAATATTCAGATACTTTTTTATTTATAAAGCTTTATCTTACCTCTCAAAAATATTATCTATTGTTCTTCCGGGTGTTTTTTCTTCTTCAATTCCATCTGTTGGAACAAGAGCAAGCCATACACTGCCTGTTTCCTCTGTAAATACAAGTTTTTCTGAATCTTCCGGAGATACAGCAAGAGTTACTGTTGTTATTTCAGTAGACCTTGTTTCAGCCTCTGTTTGTATCCCCATTATTTCACCATTCTCACCTGTTTCACTGGAAGATATAATTCTGGTACCAATATATAAAACTTCTACATTCCAAAGAAGAATTTTAGTAGTTTCCTTTTCAACCCTTATAGAAGCACCTTCAGACTCAGCAGTTATAGCTTCGATAGACTCTGATTCCCCCTCTTCTACAGGCACCGATTCAACAGTAGAAGCTGTTTCCTTCTCTTCAGGTAAGAAAGTAGCAATAATATTTACACTGTCTCCTATATTGATAAGATTCGAAACCCCTATAATCTCATTAACCGGAATAGAAACAGCTACCATTCCTTCAGGTATTACAAATGCGAGCCCTATTTCTTCAGGTCTTATAAACTTGGTCGTAGTGATTTGTTCTCCTTTATTAATAGGAACTGCCACTACATATCCCCCATATTCATCCAGAGAGGTTAAAACCCCCTCCGCAAGATATTTTCTGGGGACACCACTCGTTTCTACCATATTTTCTGTAATTAAAGTTTCGATTGGAATTTCTTTAGGGATATTTTGTGCCGCTACCAGCACCTCCACTTTTTCAACCCCCTCTTCCACTGATGTTTTTATACTGTCAATATATCCCATTACACCTACTACAGCAACCGCTCCAAAAATTATAGCTAAAATCAGTAATACAATTCTTAATTTCATATTATTTCCTTAATGTTTTCTTATATAATTATTATAGAATAATTATAATGTTATTTCTATTTTATATATAATATTTTATTATATAATTATTATATAACAATTTTAATGTTTTTTCTACCTTATAAGCCTTATCACCCTCAAACCTACCGATTCAACTCCTTCGATTTCACCTTCATTAATAATAATTGCCTGATGGATAAATCTTCCTATAACCTCTGTACTGCCACCATGACCTTCAATTCTAGTCAGAATAAATGGAGCAAATCCTAATATTTCAACTTCTTCTGACCACTTATCATTAGCTTTTTTTGGAACTTCAATCTCATAAGCCACAGGAACCATTACAAACTGAGTATCGCTTTTAGCAAGTTTTATTACACCCCCACTACCATAAGTAACCAGATCTCCAAAAGGATCCCACGTGCCCACTCTTTCTTCAGTTGCATGTGTGGTTTGTGAAATATTGATAATTCGAGCATAAATCGTATCCCCATTTTCCAGTGGTTCAGAATAACCATTAATTATTCTATCTCTATATCTTGTAAGCCACTGACCGGGATTTTCAATTGAATCCCAGGCTAAAAAGTCACTCTCATCTAGATCACCGCTAATTATTTTATCGTCACCTGCTACCTCCCACAGCCAATCCTCCCAATCGGCCCCTTCCGGAATAATTGCAAGCCATGGAACCACACCATATACTTGAATTGGTTTTCCCACCATTGCTGTTGCTCCTGCACTTATATTAACAGTATCCATTCCGAATACTCTGGCAAAATATAGCGGAGCTTCCCTATTAGAGAGAGTTACTATTATGGTATCATTTGCAGATAAAGTTGAACTTATTTCCACTTCTTCAGACGTGTAATCACGATAGTTGTATAAAATATCGACATTATTCCTGGCAGCATAATCAACTGCCGCAGCAAGAGCATTAGGCCAGCTTTCAGGAAGTTCCTGTGCACCCGCCAGAGCAGCTGAGTCAGCAACAGTTTGAAAGAAACCTCTCTTCTGATATAAAGAGCCTAAATCTATAACTAGTGCAGTCATACCCAGTAAACATACAATAAGCAGGGCAATTATTACTGCTACCTGGCCTTCCTGTGCAAAAAGTTTTTTTTTATGGCTATTTTTACGACCGGTCATTTTTTACAAGTAAAATTTATATAAAATTAATTTACTTCTCTCTTCTCATTGTTGCTCTACCTGTTAGCTCAATTGGGCCCCATCTTCCTGCCATGGGAATGTCTATAAAAAAGATTTCCCCTTTTACGGTTACTGCTACAGGGTTACCTATTCTAATACCTTCTGGATTTTCTACTTCGACAGTTTCAATTTCAACTGAAGGGGCACTGTCTCTAACTGCCTGTTCAAAATCAAAATCAGGGTCCTCGTTTAGCCCTACTGCAGCAAGTCTTGCTCCTTCTCTTGCCGCATGAGTAAGTGCTATATAACTATTATAAGCTACTCCAAATTGAATTATCCCGAAAACAAGCATTATCAAAATAGGAAGAATAATGGCAAATTCTACAGCACTTGCACCTTTCTCACCAAGTAAGGTTTTTATGCGGCTTTTCATTTTATTTAATAATTAAATATAGTATTATAAAACAATTATACCCAATAATATAGATTATTGGATATAATAAAATTCAGTCAACTGGTTCCACTGATCTT
>Ga0256868_10000698_pt1 | contig 19211 bp, 16 predicted proteins | sample RVTome_13_FD_187341 | JGI IMG/M metagenome (GOLD analysis project Ga0256868, IMG submission 187341) | Soil microbial communities from uranium-contaminated site in the Upper Colorado River Basin, Wyoming, United States - RVT92D227 HiSeq ...
TTCAATGTCATAAATCAGTTGGCCCAGGCTCAGCATGCTGTTGATCGGGTTGAATTCGATATGGAGGGAAATCCTCCGGTAGACATGCATCTCTTTCGGCTCCAGGATTCTAAAACTCCTGATCGCAATGCCATTCTTCTCCGAGAGCTTTTTCACAATCTCCTGAAGATGGGCCGCCCCCAATTGAGGAGTCTCCCCGGAAAGGAGCCTCTGTTGAACCGTCTCATAGACTTTGAGGGTGCGATCCAGTTCCTCTTCAATGGTCTTGCGATTCTTCAAATACTCGTCATATCTTAACAAAACCTTTCTTTTTAAGGTGATCTCCTCCGCCGCCTTCTTTTTCGCTTCGACGATAGGAAGGACAACGAGGAAATAGATCAAGATGACCAAGGCTACCGCAATCACCCCCCAGAGCGCCTTTTTCTGAGGGAGGTTAATTTTTTTGAGGTTAATTCCTTTGAAATTGATTCTTTTGAGATCAATTCTTTTTAAAAAGGATAACTGTTTCAAAATCATGCTCTCCTACCCTCTATCTTTGCCTTGATTCTAAACCTCTCTTTTTCTTTATCCCCATCCGACCTCATATGCCTCTCCTTGGTGACAGGGGCCAGAAATTCAACTCTCTCAAAAAGAGGAGACTTGTCCAAGAGGGGGATCAAATCCGAGGCTGAATCAGCAAACCCGTTGATCTCGACCTCTTTCCCGTTATATTTAAAACTCCAGATCCAGACCGTATTGGGCAAGATCTGGGTCAACTCCTTCAGGATCTCTATCTTGCTCGTCTCATCCGATCTGATCTTCTGGAGCTCAAAGATCTCTTTCCCCAATTCCTCCTTCTGCTTTTGAAGTTTTTCAACAGCCTCCACTTCAGGCCTCTTCTTTTTGATCTCGGTGTTGAGCGTGGTCAATTCCTTACTGTACCGGTAATAAACGCCCGCTCCCCAGGTCAAAGCGAGGAATAAGGCAACGAACGTTAAAAGGACGGAGAGAGGCCTTCCGAATTCCCTTACCTTTCTCCGCATCTCGAAGGGAAGGAGGTTTAAATCCACCTGAGTCTTAACCAGCCCCTTCAACGGAACACCAATGGAGGCGTAATTTTTTTGAAGGGCAGGCAATCTTTCTCGATCCACCTCGATTCGGTTCAACGGAGGGAAAGCCACCCCTTTGATTCGATCGTTCTCTTTGAGGGCGTTCAGAAGGTTTTCGTCCGTGTCCAATCCGTGGACAAAGAACGTCGCTTTTGAAAAGGAATCCTCTTTCACCACAGATCGTTCAAAGGTGTACCATATTCTCGATTCTCTCTTTTCCCGAGGCAAGGGGAGATAGAAACTCTCCTGCCACTCCTTTCCCTGGATGAGATCCATCTCAAAGAACGATTCCGTCACATCGAGCAAAACCGATATTTCATTCTCTTTGACTCCCTCATTATAATAGAAAAGGTTAAGGGCGCCTACCGAGGGGATCTGGGTTGAAATCGGCTCAATGCCGATTTTCTTTAATAAAGATAAATAGGGATCCACTTCTGCCTTCTTGATGAAAACGGCATAGAGATGCAGCCAGTCTTTATCCTCTTTGAGAATCTGACAGTCGAAATAGACTTCCCCTTTTTCGAAGGGGGTATATTTTGGAATTTCGTATTCGATCACCTTTCTGAGATTTTCTTTGGTGGCAATGGGGAGACGGATAAAACGAACAACCGATTTTTCCCTTGGTATGGAAATGGAGGTCTTCTCCTTCTGGAGGTGATGTTTAGAGATAAATTTGTTAATCAGGTTGAGAATCTGTACTTCCCGCTCTTCCCTCTGACCCTCGGAGGGAAGTGGATGCATCTCACAATCCACGAGCGTCATCTTCCGGAAGGACTTCCTGAGAAGGGTCAGTATGAGATGGTTGGGTTTAAACTCAATTCCAAGACTCAAATCGGAAGGGATCTTATCGATGATGTTTTGCTTAAAGTCGATGATGTCTTGCTTAAACGATTTCATCTGTTTCCTTCGTGAATCTCCAAAAAAGTCATCAAAGAATGGCATCCACCCATTGAATGATCTTATGCTTTCTCTTGTCTCCTGGTTCTACTTTAACAATCACCTTGATGCCCCGGTTGGATTCTCCCTCCTTTTTCTTCGCCTTCGATTCGATCGTATAGTAGGGCACCGACGAACGGAATAAGATGAGGTTCGCAATCCCTCCCATAAAGTTAGAAATTTCAGGCACCCTTTGGAGGAGATCCTGTTGATGTTCAAATCCCTTCTCTTCTCGGGCCTTAACAATTTGTCGGGCGACTTCTTCGGGAATCCCCAAAACAAACCTCAATGAGACCGGAGTCGCGCTGTTGATATCGATCTGCTCTCCAGTGGCGTAGATGGAGAAGATGTCCTTTAATCCGATCCCATCCTTGCTCACTTCTCCCTCCTTCTTAATCATCTTTCTCCCGTAAAACAGATCAGGAGTCACGCCGCGAACGAGAAGGAGTTCTTCAACGGAGTCCAGATTGCCGTTTTTACAATCATAGGGCTCTTTGAGGGATTGATAATAATCGTTCTCTGCCCCGTTGACCCGGTAGAAATCATCCGTGTCCCTCCAATCCAGAATGGAATCCACCACCGTATCCCTTTCTCCCTCCTCCAAACCCAAATTCCCTATGATCTTCCGAAGCGTTGACTCGGAGACAAGATTAATATTGATCTTGCCCGCTTCACTCACGACTCTGACCTCGCACGCTCCCTGGTCAAAAGGGAGGAGGTAGGGCCTTCCGTCCGTCACCCACTCCATTTTCTCCGGAGGGACCTCTTCAAGCTTCATGGTTTTCCTCATCTGTTGAACCCCCGGATCGTGTTTGTAGATCAACTCGACAACGGCGCGCTGGACGCCTCCTTCAGCCATCGCATAGAGTTGAAGCTCCTCTTTATAATTATTCGTAATATTGACCTCTGTCCTCATAGCAAAACAGAATTCTAATACAATCACAGACAGAACTGCCATCACCCAGAGCACCATCACCAAGGCAACGCCTCTTGCCTGCCCGCTGAAGCCTTGGCGCAGGCGGGGACTTTGAACGTTGAGTTTTGGACTTTGAATTTGCATTAACATCCTTATCTCTGAGGCAATCCCTGCAGGGTCCTCGTACGAATTCCCGCGCGAGTGGTTCTGACCTCCTCAAATCGATACGCTGGAAGGGACGCCTGGATCGTGATCGGAAATTCCTCTCCCGCAGCCCCTCCGTTCTTCTGCGTAATGATCATCCTCAATGCCTTTGGAAGCTTATTCTCTTCCTTCGCGTTCCACTCCTCGACCCATTCTTCGGGTTTGTTCTGTTCGGGATCCTCCTCCCGATAAAATTCAAAGCGGACATTTGAAATCCCTTCCAATATCGAAATGCCCAGATCCTCCTTGAGATCGTCTGCAAAAAAATCTTTGTTGAGGACCCTCTGCTCATAAAGGATCAATCGACCTTCCTCTTTCCCTCCTTCTTTAAACTCATAAACGGCGTAAACAAACCCTTCGGCCTGTCTCGCCTTCATTGGAAAGGCCGACACGAATTTTAAAGAATGGGCCTTTCCCTCAAAGGCAAGATAATTTCCTTCAGCCTTCTGGGTTTTGATCTTGTAGGGAACAGCCGATTTGATCTGCCGGGAGATCAACTGGGAAATAATCCGCACCTTCTGATAGTTTTCCTTGGTGGATTCTCCTCTGTTCCAGGCGGAGAGCCCCAGACGAAAGGCTCCAAAAATGATCAAAAGGATAAACCCGAGAATGGTCAACGTGACCAGCACCTCAATCAGGGTGAATCCTAAGCTCGTTGAAAGATCAAAGGCTTCAGCTCTCCTTCTCATCCTCTTCCACCCGGAACGTTTTATAAGTCTCGATAGAGGCAGACCTTTCCTTCGAACCTGATTGCCAGATCACCTTGACCTGAATCTGGAAAAGTTCGACAGGGACTTTAAGGTCTGGCTTTTTTTCCATCGGAAGAACATCGACTTTCTTAACTCCGACCCGCCAGCGAAACGTTTCATCGAACTTTCCCTCCTCGCTTCCTTCTTCGATCTTCGGTTTCACGGCTATTTCTTCCATTTTGATACGACCATGATTGACAGCCTTCGTATACTCCTCGGAGACCCTGGCCAGACGGAGTCCGCCTGCAAAAAGTTCAATGATCACCGTCAGCCCCACCGACAAGATCGCAAAGGCAACCACCACCTCGATTAAGGTAAACCCACCCCTCACCTTTCTCCTCTCCCCTGAAAGATTGTGTCGTAATAGGGAAAAGTGGCTGAGGCTCTGAAAAACGGAACAGGCAGACGGGTGAGAGAGCTTTAGAGCGGAAACCTTTGAAAGGTGACCTTCAAAACCCCCAACACCATGAAAACATTGCGCTTCAAGCACCATGGACACTTACCCATTCTCTCCAAAAATTCTCCGCATTCTAAAGCTTTGGAATCCGTTTGTCTGTTCCGTTCCCACCTTCCGCCCATTGCGACACAGTTTTATAAGGGATACTATGTCGCTAAACTTTCTCAATTGCCACCATGCCTGTAAGAAAATGGACCTTGATTCGATAGCCTCCTCGCTCCTCACTATTTAAGAGGAATGATCCCCCATTCGACCCTCCGTTGGGATAGAATTCGATCGTTGGATAATCCGAAGAGTATTGCGGAGAAGCGATATTCACCTCTTTAACGTTAATGCCGCCAGGAAGGTGATACATTTGCCTCACGGCCTTTCCCTCTTTTTTTAACTCCTCTTCTCTCTCCTCGGAGGACTCCGTCTTTTGGACCCTCACCTCCCTCAAATCCGAATCGAAAACAATCTGATAGGTTTGCCCTTTGTTGACGGCCTCGCTGCGGCAATATCGAAGAATCGTTGAAATCTTTCTTACAGCCCCTTTCAACTCCATGGTCTTTGAGAAGCGAGAGAAAGAAGGCACGATGAGGGAGACAGAGAGACCGATCACGACTAAAACAACGCTCAACTCAACTAATGAAAATCCTTTGTTTTTCATTTCACGATGTCCTTCCAACTTACGACATCCTGGCTCTCTCCCTCGCCCCCTTCGACACCACCCAGGCCATAGGAGATGAGATCATAGTCGCCGTGGTCTCCCGGAGATTTATAGATATAGGGCTTTCCCCAAGAATCGAGGGGAATTTCTTTAGGAAGATAAGGACCTTGCCATCCATCCACTCCAGATGGCTTCTCCCTTAGAGCTTTGAGTCCCTCTTCGGTGGTAGGATATTTCCCCGTATCGAGCCGATAGGCATCGAGGGCCGTACCAAAAAGCTCAATTTGGTGTTTGGCTGCACCCAGTTTCGCCGTGGTGAGTTTCCCAAATAATTTGGGGGCTACCCAAGCAGCCATTAATCCAATAATGACCACCACGATCATGATTTCAACCAGGGTAAACCCTCGTTCTCCTGGTTTATTCCTCATTTTTATCACTCCTCCTTTCGCGCTAAAAAGGAATTTCATTAAGGCTGAAGATAGCCAATAGTATGGATATCACAATAAATCCTACCACCCCTCCTAATACCACAATGATCAAGGGCTCCAGTAAGGAGACAATCCGTTTCACGGTATTTCGAACATTCTCCTCGTAGGTTTCAGCCACCTTGATCAACATCTCGTCAAGTTTCCCGGTTTCTTCGCCCACACCGATCATGTGAACAGCTAATGGGGGAAAAACCTCCACCTCCTCTAATGATTTGGAAATCGCCTTCCCCTCTCTCAATCGATCATGGACATGGGCGATGGATCTCGAAATGACTCGATTCTGGGAGATTTCTTTCACCAGATTGAGGGCTGGCAATATCGAAACACCGCTCTGGATCAAAGTCCCCAATGTTCTCGAAAACCGAGCTACCTCAGTCTTTTTAATAAGATCTCCTATGGCCACCCATCTCAATTTGAACCCATCCCACCTCAATCCCCTCTCCTCGTTCTGCTTGTACGCCCGTAGCCCAAAATATATTGCTGCAATAATCCCTAAGCCTATCCACCAGTAACTCTTTACAGCGTAGCTGATAGACATTATGATCTGGGTCGGTAAAGGAAGGGATTGACCCGTATCCGAGAAGATCCTCGTGAAACTTGGCATGACAAATACCATCAAAATAGCAATGGTAATTCCGCAGACAAATATTAGAATCAGTGGGTAGATCATCACGGAGATCAGGTAATCTCTGATCTCCTTTGTGCTTTGAAGATATTGCGCAAGCCGTGACAAGATGGTTTCCAAGAACCCCCCTGATTCCCCGGCTTTGACCATATTGACATAGAGTTTTGAGAAGACCTTAGGATGGTTGCCCAATGCCTCTGCAAAAGAGTTTCCCCCTTCGATCTTCTTCAATACATCCTTTACCGTTTCCTGCAATTTCTCATTCTCTGTGAGTGTCCCCAAGATGTTAAGGCTTCGGTCAATAGGCAGCCCGGATGAAATCAGCGTGGAGAGTTCCTGGGTGAAGAGGAGCAGATCCCTAATCCCCACCCGTTTTGGTAAAATAGAAGAAAGGCGGAGTGTCGCCCCTTTCTCCTGGACCGAGGTGATGCGGATGGGAATATAACCGAGCTGGTGAAGGCCCTCGACGATGGTCTCTTCATCCTTGCCATCCATCAAGCCTTCAACAGTCTGTCCGGTCAGGGTCGTGGCTTTGTAAAGATACTCTGGCATGGTTTCCTTAAATCACTTCTTCTTCCTGGGTTACCCTCAAGACCTCGGAAATGGTCGTCATCCCCTGCTTGACCTTCAACCAACCGTCTTCCCTCAATGTCCTCATCCCGCTTTTACGAGATAGCTCTTTGATGATATGAGAGTCCTTCTTCCCCAGAATGAGTTTTTGGATATCATCCGTTACTTTAAGAAATTCAAAAATTCCCGAACGGCCCCAGTATCCTGTTTGAGAACAATGTTCGCATCCCTTCACTTCAAAAAAATTCAAATCGCCAAGGTTGACCCCGTCCAGTTTCATTTCTCTCCTTATTTCCGGGGAAGGAGAATAGGGCTCCCGACAATGAGGGCAGGCCACGCGAACCAACCGCTGTGCCAATATTCCGATGATGGTGGAGGAGAGAAGAAAGTCTTCCATTCCCATGTCCACGAGCCGGGTGATGGCACTCGGAGCATCATTCGTATGCAGCGTGCTCAGCACTAAGTGGCCGGTCAATGCGGAGTGAATGGCAATTTCAGCGGTCTCCGCATCCCGAATTTCACCGATGAGGATGACATCCGGGTCTTGCCGGACAATGGACCGTAACGCATTGGAAAAAGTGAGTCCGATCGATGGCTTCACCTGAATCTGATTGATCCCCTTCAGTTGATACTCGACCGGATCTTCCACTGTGATGATCTTCTTTTCAGGGGAGTTGATCTTTCCCAATGCACAGTAAAGGGTCGTCGTCTTTCCGCTTCCTGTAGGGCCGGTCACCAGAATGATCCCGTGGGGCCTTTGGATGAGATCATTGAATCCGATCAAGGTATCCCCCGGAAAACCCAATCTCTCAATATCCAGCACGATACTGCTTTTGTCCAAAATTCTTAGAACAATGCTTTCGCCATAGATGGTCGGAACCGAAGAGACCCGGAAATCAATTTCCTTTCCCTTTACACGAAGCATGATTCGCCCGTCCTGGGGAAGGCGCCTTTCAGCGATATTCAATTTGGCCATGATTTTCACACGGGAAACGATCGCGGCCTGAAGCCGCTTGGGAGGCGATTCCACGTCATGGAGCACCCCGTCAATTCGATATCGAACCCTAAACTGATCCTCAAAAGGCTCAAAATGAATGTCACTGGCCCTCAATTCAATCGCCCTCGTGATAATGAGGTTGACCAGACGGATCACCGGTCCCTCAGAGGCCATATCTCGAAGATGGTCGACGTTCTCTTCCTCCTCCACGCGGTACTCCGGTATCCCATCGATGTCCTCAATAATTTTTTCCATGGAGGTCACGCCCGAGCCATAATATTGCTCAATGGCCCAGTGGATACCCTCTTCTTTCCCATAGAGCACTCGGACATCGTAGCCTGTGGCCAGACGTACGGCATCGATGGTATAAAAATCCAGTGGGTTGCTCATGAGGACAGTCAATTCTTTATCTTCCAGACGAGCCGGGATAAACCTCGATTCTTTCATGAATTGAACGGATAGATTATTGATGAGAACGGGTGTTTGCGGCCAATCGGCAGGAGTGGCAAAAGGAACCTCAAAAAATTCTTCGGCACAGGAACGGAACACATCTTCCGTAATGAGACCAGAAGCCAGGAGGCGTTCTTCAATAGGGGCATTATCTAATGGTTCGCTTGAGGAGGAAGCCTTTTCTAATTCTTCGAGTTGAACCACTCCCCTCTCAATCAAAAAAGAAACGAACGGAGAATACTTCGATTCCATCTCAAACTCCGGTGACTTTTTTAAGGATACAAATTTCTTAAGTATAACAAATACTTATTGATTGATAGACGGTAAAAATTCAAGCTATATATACCACAATATCTATTTTAATGCAAAATCTTTGACAAAGCCGTAAGCATCTTTTTTTCCGTGACAACCATGAAACGACCCCCTCACCCTCCCCTCTCCTCTTGGGGGAGAGGGATAGGGTGAGGGGTGAGCATTTACCACGGAATGGGAGATGTTTCTGGCAACCCCCATCGTTAGGGCTGGGGTGCCAAAGGGGTTGACTTTTTGGGAATTATTTTCTAACTTTTAGAAAGGTCTTTCAGGCTGGGATGTTCATGGATCGCATGGCGACAAAAACATTGGCTGAGATCTATCTCCAACAAGGTCATCTTCAGGAGGCCTACGAAATTTTTAAAGCCCTTGTTGAAAAGGACCCCAATAATATGGAAATAAAGCTTAGGTTAGAAGAATTGAGTAAGCAGTTAAACCCTTCCTCTCCCTTACCCCATCCCCCTCCACGCTCAAAGGAGGAACAGATTCGTTTCCTGGAGAGATGGCTTGTCAATATTCGTGAACGGAGAAGAGGATAATGGAAAATTTTCTTTACGAGGAACGTTTAAAATCTGTTCGGAAGATCATGGATTTGAACCATTTGGATGGAATCCTTTTCAGCACTCTTGAAAATATTCGCTATCTTTGTGGTTTCACCGGCAGTGACGGGGCCTTCGTGATCACCCAAATGGAATCCTTCTTTCTTACAGATTCTCGATATTGGATCCAATCCGAAGAGGAGGTCAAAGAATCTCACATCATCCATTACAAAAAGAAATTGGAGGGGATTAGCTCTCTCCTTTTAGCCTTAGAATTAAGAAAGATAGGGTTTGAATCTGCCTCCTTTCCTTTCTCAGCCCATCAATTCCTTGCAGAAAGGTTGCCTCCTGAGGGAAAGCTCGTTCCTTTAGAGGATGAGATCAAAAATATAAGGGCCCTCAAAGATAAACAAGAACTGGCTCTGCTCCGAACCTCCATCGAGATCGCATCCGATGCCTTCCTTCACATCCTGGAATTACTTAAAGACGGTGTGATGGAGAAAGAGATCGCTCTTGAGATGGAGGGGTTGATAAAACGGAAAGGCGCTGACACCCTTGGTTTTGATATCATTGTTGCCTCAGGAAAACGATCTGCTCTCCCCCACGGAAGGGCAAGCGGTAAGCAGATTGAAAGGGGAGATTTTGTCCTGATCGATTTTGGTGCAGGATTTCAAGGTTACCACTCCGATCAAACGCGGACGGTAGTTTGTGGCAATCCCTCATCAGAACAACAGAAAATTTATCAAATCGTCAAAGAAGCTCACGATCAAGCGATTGAGAAAGTCCGGCCGGGTGTCCCTATTTGTGAAGTGGATGGGGCTGCAAGGGATTACATTCGAAATCAGGGATACGAAGAATATTTTGGTCATGGAACAGGTCACGGTATAGGCCTTGCCGTCCATGAGGCTCCCGTGGTCAACAGTGAAAATAAGGGGCTGATCGAGGAAGGAATGGTGTTTACGATAGAACCTGGCATTTACATACCTGACTGGGGGGGAGTTCGAATAGAAGATATGGTTCTCGTTACTCCTCATGGGGCCGAAATATTAACTTATCTCCCTGCTCAGGTGACGGTGATCTAAAAAGAGCTCCGAGAAACTGCTACACGTTCTCTTGATTACTTACCTGCCTACCGCAGGCAGGGATTTCAAAGATGATTCCACAGATTTTTTTGCTTTTCAAAGTTTTCTAATCTGAGTAATCGGTCCTAATCAGGGTAATCGGAGATTTCTAAGCTTTTTTGGAAATCTCTTAAAAATTCCCTTGACAAGACTTGATCGTTTCTTATATTTTGAATTGTAAGTATCGATTGTTCTAAGAAAGGATCAGGCGGGCATAGCTCAGTTGGTAGAGCATCGGCTTCCCAAGCCGAGGGTCGCGGGTCCGAATCCCGTTGCCCGCTCCAAATTTTTTCTGAACAATCTTTCATGACGGTTACGTCACCCACGCCTGCGTGCCTTGCCTCCGTCGACCTGCTCGCCGAACAAGTTCTTTGGCAGGCGAGAGCGACTTCGCGCAGGCAGGCGAAACACGGCACTTCGGTGTGCAGGCACGAACAAAGAAAATTCGTAATCCCCCCCCCTCGCCCCCCCCTTTAGAAAAGGGGGGTTGGGGGAATTTGAAACTTATTTTGTGAGCGAGTGATTTTGTGCTTGCTTTTTAGAAACTCTTTTGTATACTTAATATCTAAATCACTTCAGAAGGAGGAGGAAAGAACATGGCAGGAAAGAAACCCCTTACTAAGGCCCAAATCGTTTCATATTTTGCGAACAAGTTTGACCTTTCCAAAAAGGTGGCTTTGTCAGTCATTGACGAGATGGCAGCATTAGCCGTCGCCGAAACCAAAAAGGCAGGAGCCTTCACCTTTCCCGGGGTCGGCAAACTCGTCCTGGTTAGACGCAAAGCACGCGTGGGAAGAAATCCGGCCACGGGTGAGGCGATCAATATCCCAGCCAAGACCGTAGTGAAGATGCGTGTCGCTAAGGCTTGCAAGGAAGCGATCGTTCCACCAAAGAAATAAATATATTTATCTCGATACAAGTGAGCTTCATTGAGGACCCTCCTGCAGGGAGGGATTCATATAGCCTTAACTTTGGGATAGAGGAATAGTTTTGACAAATTTACAGCGGGGATGGATTTGTTTCCCCGCTGTAAAAAATTTCTGATGGGAAGAATTCTTATTCTACGGTCCCTCCATCTATCAAATCCCTATCGAGGCCCTCATTCGTAAATCAGATTAAAAAGTTTGTTAGCCAGTTCCTGATTCAGTCCTCTGAGAATTTTATATTCCTCGATAGCAGATCCCCTGTCACCCAGCCTCAAATAGGACATGCCCAAGTTGAGATGGGCTTCGACCAAAGAAGGTTTCAGCCGGAGGGCCTGCTTGTAGGAATCGATCGCTTCCTCGAATCGTCCTGTATGAAAATAAGCCGCCCCTAAGTTCAAGTGTCCTTCTGCATAATCAAAGTTGATACGAATGGCCTCCTTGTAGGAATCGATGGCGTCTTTGTATTTTTTCAGGGCAGAATAACTATTTCCAAGATTATAATGAGCCTGAGCAAAATCAGGTTTGAGGCGAATGGCCTCTCTACACGATTGGATACCCTCCTGATAACGCCCAAGTCTTTGATAAGACCATCCCAGATTATTATGAGATTCGGCGAGATCGGATTTAAGCTGGATAGCTTGCTTGCAGGATTCAATCGCTTCATCATAGCGACCCACCCTTCCATAAGCAGCGCACAGATTATTATGAAAGTCAGCATCCTTGGGGTTGATGCGAATGGCTTGTCGGTAAGATCCGATCGCCTCTTGGTGCTGTCCAAGTCTGGCCAAACAATATCCGATCTGGAAATAGGCCTGAGCGTGCCCCGGGTTTCTCTTGACCGTCTCGACAAAGTAGGGGAGAGCCCTCTCACAGTCCTCTGCCCAGAGCAGACGAAGCCCGATGGCGTAAAGTCCTTCTGCTGAGGCAAGCCAATCTTTTATTCTCCCTGCCTCCCGCTCCGAAAGAGTCTCTCCCTGACGGATGACCAACCTAACTATTCTCTCTCCGGGAATGGCAAAATTAAGGTTCTGACCTGCCACGACAAAAAAGGTGGCGACCCCGACCACTTCCCCTTTCATGTTGATCACGGGACTGCCACTTGACCCGGGGGATATGGGTGCGGTCACCTGAATGATGTTCCCAAATCCGGGGATTTCCCTCACCGCAGAGACAATGCCATCCGAGACTGTTCTATCCAGTCCGAGAGGCGTTCCGATGACCACAATCCTTTCCCCTACTTCGGGCAAGGTGGTGACGATTGACAAAGGGCGTGCAGTTTCTTTGGGAATCTTGACTGAGACCCGTATCAGATCTCCTGCCTTGTCTTCGGCCACAATCTTTTCGACCGGGTACTCTTTCCCATCATTTGTTCTGACGACCGCGCGGCTTGCCTCCTGCAGGACATGAAAATTAGTGACCACATCTCCTTCTTGATTAATAAAAAAGCCGCTTCCTTGACCAAGGATTTTCCCTTCCTGGTCATAAGTCACAATCACAACGATCGCGGGTTCCACTTTCTTTATGAGAACAGGCAGGTTCTCCTGGCCCGGTGCCGAAGAAACAGTTAGAACGAAAAAAAGAAAAAACACTTTGAAGATTGAATGGCGGGATCTTCTCATGCTCAAGATCGCATTTTAAAATTTAGGAATTCCCGGCCCTGGCGGGGCCCCAGGGACAGATTGCACTCTGTTTTCAATTGCTAAAGTGCTAGTGTAGTACGTCCAACGCTTCTTTACATAAGTTCCGAAGCCGTCATTCCCACGAAAGTGGGAATCTAGAAAGGAAAGACTGGATTCCTGCTTCCGCAGGAATGACTTTTTAAGGAAACGAACTTCTGACTCACCACACCAGCTTTATTTAAGGACTTTTTTAATGGCCTTGATGAATCTGCGGTTGTCCCCCATCCTTCCAATGGTTACCCTGACAAACGTGGGATAGCCCCATACCTTTCCTGGCCGGATGATGATTCCTTCCCTCAGAAGGGCCTGAAAAATCTCTTCCGAATCTTTTTCAAAATCGACGAAAATGAAGTTGGCCTGGCTGGGAACGTAGGAGAATCCCATCCTATCCAGTTCTTTGTAGAGATACCTCTTCCCTTCGTAAACCAATTGAATCGACCTGATGGCATGATCTTCATCTTTCAAAGCAGCGACGGCGGCGACTTGTGCCAGACGATGGACGGGAAAAGGATCCCTGACCTGGTAAAGGCAATCCACTAAGTCTTCCTTTCCCAAGGCATAGCCAATCCTCAACCCGGCTAGCCCATAGACTTTTGAAAAGGTTCGCAGGACGATGACCTGTTTCCTTTTTTTGATATAGTCCAAACCATTCGGGTAAAAGGCATCTTCCACAAAATCTCCGTAAGCTTCATCCAACACAACAACCACATGTTTTGGAAGACGAGAGAGAAAATACTCGAACGGCTCCAGGGAGACAGTTGTCCCGGTCGGATTATTAGGATTGCAGATAAAGACTAACTTTGTCTTTCGGTTGACCTTCTTGAACATGGCATCCAGATCATGGGTAAAGTCTTTCAACTTTACCTTGATTGTTTTTCCGCCCATGATCTGAGTCACATTGGTATAGACTGGGAAAGTCGGATCTGCCATCACCACTTCATCCCCTTCGTTCACAAAGGCATTCGCGATCATGAGAATCAAGTTATCCGCGCCATTGGAGATCACAACCCTCCTCTCAGGGATTGAAAACTTTTGGGCCAGTGTTTGTCTCAAAACGGTACAAGGGCCTTCCGGGTAAAGATAAATCTTTGACAGTTCTTTCCGGATGGCTGCCAAGGCCTTTGGAGAGGGACCCAGTAGATTTTCATTCGAGGCAAGTTTCGTCCACCTTTTTGCCCCGAACTCCTTTTGAACCTCCTCAATTGACTTCCCGGGGCTATAGGACAATATATTCAAGATCCCTTTTCTTGCCAGCTTTTCGATTTTCATTTTTGGCTTCCTTTCCTAAGTGATAAACAAAATCTTTAAAACAAACTAGGAATACTTGTCAACGAAATATTAAGGCTGAAAAATAGACATTGAAAAAGGATTCTTCCGGCTTTGGTGTGGATGGCATCCCCCTCTTGTACCCCCCCTTTCATCCCTCCTTGTAACCCCCCTTCATCCCCCCTTAAATTAAGGGGGGATGAAGGGGGGTTAAGGGGGTAAATAAGGGGAGGTAACCCCAAAAAACCCGGAAGAGCTATTTTTGGGTAAAACCTTGCGTTAACGAAGCAGATTAAATGAGGCATTAAGGGAAAGCAAAAAAGACAAAAACACCGCTGAACGGGTCAAGAAAAAAAATCATTCCTCCTTGGAAGCCATAGTCTCAGCGACCACATTCAAAATCTGGTTGAAATCAAAGGGTTTGGAGACAAAAAAATCAAGACCATACTCCTCCACTTCGCCTCGATTTTTCTCCACTCCCCATCCCGTAATCATTCCTACGGGTGTTTGAGGGCTTGTCTCTTTAATCATCCTACATACCTCCCAACCCGACATCCCGGGCAACCCCAAATCGGTCAGAACGATATCAAACTTTCCCTCCTTAAAAATCTGAACACCCTTTTCTCCACTCTCTGCCAGGGTCACCTGATGGTTGGCTTGGGCGAGAGTCCGAGAAAGGACACTTCGGACAAACTCATCGTCATCGATCACCAGGATCAGAGCTTGCCTTCCTTTATTGATAGCTTGCGGAGAAACTGCTTCTTCTTTTTCCTCCCCTCCGATAGGCAAAATGATTGTAAAGGTCGTTCCCTGTCCAAGTTTGCTTTCAGTTTCAATCTCTCCACCAAACCTTTTGATGATCCCGTAAGACATGCTTAATCCCAACCCTGTATTGGTGAACGGCTTCGTTGTAAAAAAGGGCTCAAAAATCCTCTTTTTCGTCTCTTCTGATATCCCAATTCCTGTATCTGAAATCCGGATCAAGACATCCCTTCTTTTCTTAAACGTACGAATTTCGATCTTTCCTCCTTCGGGCATTGCCTCAATCGCATTGAAAATCATATTGGTGATAACTTCCCTCAATTCAGAGGCATTCCCTGATACGGAAGGAATCTCTTCAAGATTTGAAACTATTTCAATGCGAATGCCTCTGCTTTGGGGCTCGTCTTTCCATTTCGGTTTGGTCATCTCCATTGAATCTTTAATGATGGCGTTGACGTCGACCTTAAAAAGCTCCTGACCAACCCGTTTTTTAGTAAAGTCCTGAAGTCTTCGAACCGTCTGGCCGCTATCCTTGGCCACTTTTTCGATGATCTTCAAAGTATCCTTTAATTCCTCGTCTTGAGCGGTATGAAGCAGAAGTTGAGTATTTCCGAGGATGGCCGCCAAAGCATTGTTGAAATCATGGGCCACCCCACTGGCCATCTCGCCTACCGCCCGGAGCTTCTCGGCCTGGAACAACTGTTCTTCCACCTTTTTCTTCTCGGTGACATCCCGTAAAATCCCTCTAAACCCTATCGCTTTGCCCGATGCATCTTTTTGCAACGATACAGATGCCTCCACGTATCTTTTGGTCCCATCTTTTCTTATAATCTCCCAATCAAATACTTTCCCGGGTTCCCCTGTTCTGTAGACTTTATTAAAGGTCTGAAACAGTTTCTTTGCGTTCTCTTGATCTGTTAACTGCCGGTCGTTCATGCCCATTAATTCCTGTTTGGGGTACCCATATATTCGACGCAATGAATCGTTGAAAAAGGTTAAATTGCCGGCGATGTCCACTTCGTAATAACCATCTTCGATGCTCTCAAGAATGTTTCGATATCTCTCCTCGCTCTGGCGCAAGGCTTCTTCGGCTTTTTTGCGGTCGGTGATGTCTAACATTGTCCCGATGACCGCAGGTCTTCCCTGATACATCGTACGGGAGCCGAAAACTTCAACGTATCTTATTTCCTGACTTTTCGTAACAATTCTAAATTCATAATGGATGGACCCTTCTTCACCTTTCATCCTTTGGCCGATGTTTCCCTCCACGATTGATAAGTCTTCCGGTAAAGTTGCCTGATTGGGCCCCATTTTATCGACCATTTCCTCAATTTCGTAACCGTGTATTTCCGCAACCCGTGAATTGACATATTTGAATACACCATCCTGTATTAGGTAGACACCAACGATTGAATGCTCGACCAAACTTCTGAACTTATTCTCAGATTCGCGCAGGGCGTCTTCCATCCGTTTGCGCTCCGTAATGTCGCGCGTGATCCCCCGGAACCCAATCGGCACTCCTTCGGCATTCCTGATTAAATAAACGGAACTTTCGACAACAGCCTTTTTGTCATCACTTCTTGTAATTTCCCATTCGAATATTTTGCCTGGCTGGCCGGTTTTGTATACCTGATTAAATATTTTATATACTTTGTTAGCAGTCGCCTCATCCATATATTGTCTATTGCTCATCCCCAGCATTTCCTCTTTGGAATGTGCATGCATCTTACGCAACGCCTCATTGAAGAAGGTAAATGTCCCTTTGAGGTCCACTTCGTAGTAGCCTTCTTCCATGGTCTCCAGAAGAGTTCTATATTGTTCTTCCCTTTCGCGCAATGCCTCTTCCATTTTCTTGCGCTCGGTGAGATCGTTGTAAATGGATAGGATTCGGTTGGAGACAAAAGTCCCCATCTGCTCCACGTAGCGGGTTGTGCCATCTTTACACGTGACGGTCATTTCTATGGGCCTAATCTCCCGCCCCTGCTTCTGTGCCTCGGTAAGCTTGGCAATGAGGGAAGGGACCGCATCACGGTAGGCCGGGTCTGGATAGGCCAGACGGCGCCACTCAGCGACGGTAGGAATGTCGTCAACGGTGTAGCCGAAGAGTTGACAGAACTTTCGGTTGGTATATTTGATGTTCCCGTTCATATCTGCCCAGGAAATGCCTATCGGCGAGGCATCCAAAAGGGCTTGGAGTCTATTCTCGTTTTCGCGCAGGGCCTCTTCCACCCGCTTGCGTTCAATAAAAAGCCGGGCATTGGCAATAGCGCCGGCAATCTGATTCCCCACCCTCTCTGCCAGCCTCACATCCGACTCCGCATAGGCGTTGGGTTTCAGCGATTGAATGTGAAGGATGCCTGTCAACTGATCTTGCGAGATCAAGGGGGTCGCTATCATCGATCGAAGTCCGGCTCGAAAATGCCTAACGAAGTTGGGATAACGCTCAGCCAACCTGGTTTCGTCCTCCGTCTGGATGAGGACGCTTGACCGCCTGTTGACGATATCTTCATAAAATGGGCTTTCCATCGTGACAAGGGTTCCTTCTTGGGCGTCTCTAATTTTAACTCCAGAGACATAAGTGATGGTGATAGAGGCGCGGTCTGGATTCATGGTGTTGACCGAAACTCGGTCAAAGGGGATGACTTTGCGGACTTCCTCAGCAAAACGCCCATAGACCTCTTCGATGTTCAGTGTTGAGCTGACAATTCGCCCAATCTCGGCCATGACCGCATTCTCTTGAGAGAGTTGTCTGGACGTTTCCTCACTCCTTCGTAACGCCTCCTCTGCCTTCCTGCGATCCGTGATGTCTTTCAGAAAGACGACGATGTTTATGTCTCCTTTCGAATCTTTGATAGCGCTAACGCTGATCTCCGCATTCCTAACCCCTCCATCTTTATGAAGAACATTTAGTTCAAAATGAGGCAGTGATTTGATCCCTCTTGCTCGCTTGACCTCCCGATCCGCCAGCAAGGTCCTGCTCTTTTCATCCAGAAGATTTCGAAAATCCGTTCCGATTAACTCTTCCTGCCTATAACCCGTGATTTCTGTCAACCTCTGATTGACATATCTAAAAAGATAATCTCTTCCAATCACGCAGACGCCGTCGATGGCGCTCTCAACCACGGTTCTGTATTTTTCTTCGGATTTTCTAATTTCATTGAGCAGAAGCGAATTTTCAAGAGCCAGACCGACCTGACTCCCAATACTCTCCAATGAATTGACCTCTTTCTGGCTGAGTTTGTGTGGAGATCGACTCGATAGGATGATCGCACCGATCGCTTTCCCCTTAGCCAGAAGAGGAATGCCTACCACTGTCTGAACCCCCTCTTCTCTCAGGATAGGAACGATCCGGGGAGATGGATATTCGCTGATGGAGACAATGACTGGTTGTTTTAACCTGATAGCTTTTCCAGAGACCCCTTCGTTAAATCTTAGAACTTTCACCTCTTGAAGCATCGCAGGGGAGTGTCCGATTTGAGATTTCATTTCGAGAACATCTCCCATTTCGTTCAATAGAAAGATCGCTCCCATTTCATACCCCGTCAAATTTGCCACCTTCTTTAGGGTAGTGGGAAGGACCACATCCAAATCTCCTAAGTGCTCATTGATCAAAGCCCCCATCTCATAAACGGTTTGGAGTTCCCTGGTTCTCTGAACCAGTTCTTGTTCCTTCTCCTTAGACGACCGTTTATACGGGAGGTTGAACTTCCGGGTTAAGAATAAACTGAATGGGATTCCTATGATCAGGACCACCCCCCGAACTTCAATAAACGATCTCTTTAAATCCTCAGGGTAGATTTGAAGGATGCTCAAACAGGTGATGGTCAGCAGGAGGAAGGTAAGGAGAGTTAAAAAAACCATCCATTTTAGAGTGAGACCTTTCTTTATCCTCTTTAACATCAATTTACTTCTCCCCTCAAGAATCGGTTCAATTCTGATTGGAGAATCCTCCATCCCTTCCCGGCCTTGATCGCCTTGATCCTACCGAGACGAATATACTTCAAAAAGGTGGGTTTGGAGATCTTCAGATATTCAATGGCCTCATCCGTTGTTAAAACCAGATCTCTTTCCATTAAAGACATTGAATTACCTCCATTTGTTTTGATTTTCATGTATTTAAAGCAAAATATATGCCGAGAAGAAAGCGTAAGGGTTTTGATTCGATAACTATTTGATTTTTAAAGCATAGCCTCGATTCTTTTTATAGAGATTAAACGTTCAAAATTACCCCTCAAAACGACAAATTGTCAAAGTCAGAAAAATTGTTGTAAAACTTTCTAAAAGGGTCTTTGTGACAAACCACAAGGAGAGTACGGGGATTTACTTAGACCAAATTCTATTTAGGAGGCTATGATATGAGGGTGTTAAATCAAAAAAGAATTTATGGAAGAAAAAATAGGAGGGGCCGGTTACATTTTGAATTTTCCGAAGTCTTCTGGCTTCATATTCTCGATGATCGTCTTCAGTTCATCCCCCT
>Ga0256868_10000700_pt1 | contig 19202 bp, 17 predicted proteins | sample RVTome_13_FD_187341 | JGI IMG/M metagenome (GOLD analysis project Ga0256868, IMG submission 187341) | Soil microbial communities from uranium-contaminated site in the Upper Colorado River Basin, Wyoming, United States - RVT92D227 HiSeq ...
AGAAATAGTAGAAACAAGAGATCCTTATACTTCCGGTCATCAAAAAAGAGTATCTAAGCTGGCTGTAGCTATTTCTAATGAGCTGGGCATGGAGAGCAAAATAATTGAAGGTATTAGAATAGCAGCGGAAATTCACGATATAGGAAAAATAAACATACCTTCTTCAATTTTAAGCAAACCGGGAAAATTAACAGACATAGAATTTGATATGATTAAAACGCATCCTCAAACCAGTTATAATATAATAAGTAAGATAGATTTTCCTTTGCCCATTGCAGAGATTATATATCAGCATCATGAAAAACTGGATGGCTCGGGATATCCCAGGGGTTTAAAAGATAAGGACATAATGCTTGAAGCAAAAATATTAACAGTGGCTGATGTAGTAGAAGCTATGTCATCTCATAGACCTTACCGGCCTGCATTGGGCCTGGATAAGGCAGTTGAAGAAATCATAAAAAATAACGGTGTACTATATGACCCTGGAATAGTTGATACCTGTATTAAGGTTATTACTAAAAAAGGGTTTAGATTCGACTAGTTTTAGAGGAACTATTACCTGATTTATATAGATAAACATTTACAAAGATGAAACTTGACAAAAGATTTATACGGATTAATATATAATTACTATGAACACTACCCCTGCTTCGGCAAGGGTAGTTTTTTATTTAGACTCATTTTATAATTATCCTATATGGACATTTCTAAAAATAAAAAAGAAAGAGTTGCTGTCTATATAGATGGGAGCAATTTTTATAATTACTTAAAAGACAAAGAAATAAATTTCCCTAAAGGAATCAAATTTGATTTTAAAGCTTTTGTTGATTTCTTGGTTGGAGATAAAAGAGAATGTGTTTCAAAAAGATATTATACAGGCGTTTTTAGAAATCTTGATGGGAGCAGGGAAAGCGAAGAATTAGTAAAAGGGCAACAAAAATTTTTTACCAACATCCAAAAAGATGGCTTCGTAATTAAAAGAGGCAGAATTATGCCGCTTGGAAGTATATATAAAGAAAAAGGAACAGATGTCAAAATTTCTGTAGATTTAATTGTAGGAGCAGTGGATAATTTATATGACACAGCCATTTTGGTAAGTTCTGATACTGATTTAATTCCTGCTATTCATTATATCAAATACAGGAAGAAGAAATTTGAGTACGTTGGTTTTGCTCATGCCCCATCTTTGGGAATGCAGAAATATGCAGATTTTTCTATACTTTTATTACCCCGAGATATAGAAAAATTTAAAGAGAAGACATTATTTTAATTCCACTAAACGGGTTCTAAAATTGTTCATTCTGCTAAACAGGCCCGAGGTTATTTCTTGTGACTGATACTCCAGTAAACTAAAAAGCTCACCGTTTAACAGTTTCATTTTTAAATAGCTTTTGCTTAAGTTTAACAAAGTAAGATTGTTGTAGAAAGCAAATAACTTTTCCAGGAGTCTTGTTTTTCAATTGTAATGTCTTAGTTAATATTTTATATATATTATGTAATTGACTATATGCGTAAATGTATATATAATCAGTGTATGTTCTTTAGGCTGGATAGCTTTGCACTGATTGGTATTGATGCCATAAAGGTATCTGTAGAAGTTCACATATCAAGGGGTCTTCCTGAATTCATAATTGTCGGACTTCCCGGAAAAGCTGTAAGTGAATCAAGACAGAGAGTAAGATCAGCAGTCATTAACAGTGGATTTGATTTCCCGGTAAAAAAGATAATTGTGAACTTGTCACCTGCAGACATAAAAAAGGATGGCTCTTTTTACGATCTGCCGATAGCCCTTTCAATTCTTGCAGCAAGCGGTCAGATTGGATGCGGTATGTTTAAGGAATCCTGTTTTGTAGGGGAGCTATCTCTGGATGGCAACATAAATACGGTAAAAGGTTTAATTTCTATGGCCGAGCAAGCGCAAAGTATGGGTAAAAAATTTTTTTTCGTGCCGTATGAAATTGCCAATCAAGCTTCTTTAATTTCCGGTCTTAAGATTGTTGCATGTAAAAGCCTGTCCGAGTCTGTAGAAGCACTTGCCGGCGGGGAGAAGATGGAGAAATTTATATGTAAAAATAAAAATAAAAGTATTTCAAATAAAAATAATCTTTATAATTTTGATTTTAAAGATGTGAAAGGGCAGCTAAAGGCAAAGAGGGCGCTGGAAATAGCCGTAAGCGGCAGGCATAATATAATGTTAATAGGCCCTCCAGGAAGTGGCAAGACTATGCTGGCCCAGAGAGCTGTTACCGTAATGCCGGACTTAAATCTGGAAGAGTGCATAGAGGTTACTAAAATTTACAGCCTGTATGAAAAATTTGTTAATTGCCTGATTCAAAAAAGACCGTTTAGAAATCCTCATCACACTATAAGCAGGGTTGGCCTCATTGGAGGAGGTATCAGCCCCAGGCCCGGGGAAATCAGCCTGGCACATAAGGGTCTTCTGTTTCTGGATGAATTTTCACAGTTTCCTAAAAATTTTATAGAGGATTTAAGGCAGCCTCTGGAAAGCAGGGAAGTGATTATCACCAGAAATCATATGTCTTATAGTTTTCCATGTAATTTCATGCTGATAGTTGCTACGAACCCCTGTTATTGCGGATATTTTGGAGATGAGAGTAAAAAATGCATCTGCAGCTTAAGGGAAGTAAGAAAGTTCTGGAAAAAAATATCAGGTCCGGTCATTGATAGGATTGATATGAGGGTTACTGTTGCGAGGCTCTCTGAAAGTAGTTTTATAAAAAATGAATGCAGTGAAGGCTCAAATCAGATAAAGAACCGTATTAGAAAATGTATAAATATGCAAAATTTGCGGTTTCAAGGTAAAAGTGTCAGTTACAATTCTGAAATTGGAATAAATATCATAAGTGAGTGGTTAAAAAATGATAAAAGTATAAGGGAATTAATATGTACAATTTCAAGAAAATACAATCTGACTGCCAGGGGAACGGTCAGTATCTTAAAAGTATCCAGAACCATAGCCGATCTGGAGGAAAGTAATGATATTGAGGAACGCCATATTATTGAGGCTGTTCATTACCGGGTTGGTTCGAATAATCTGGATAGTAGTATCTGCATATGAAAAATAATAATGGTAAAAAAATATTATATATACTGGTCGAAAGGAAAGTTAAGCCATCAAAGTTTATAGAAATATATAGGATAAATCATGGTGATATAAATAAGACTCTGGATTACTTTTTAAAGTGCGAAAATTTAAAGCTGGAGTATAGAATAAATGGAAAAAAAGATAACCATACCGGTGATGGTAAGAATTATTATCAAAGAGTAATTGATTTCATATTAAAGAATAAAGTAGGTTTTATTGATATCAGCGAAGATAGCTATCCGGACATACTCAGACAGATATATTTACCCCCTCCTTTATTATTTTTTAAAGGTAATAAAATAAAAGAGGCAAAGTTTAGTGTTGCCATTGTCGGCAGCAGGAGATGCACTGCTTACGGGCGTGAGGTAACCGGGTATATAAGCAGAAATTTATCGGAAATTGGAATAACGGTTGTAAGCGGCCTGGCCGTAGGAATTGACAGCTGTGCCCATAAGGCGGCATTAGAGGGAAAAGGCGGGAGTATCGGGGTAATGGGTTGCGGTATTGATATCGTTTATCCTCCTGAGAATAGGTTTTTATATGAGGATATACTTTCGAATGGCAGTATAATAACCGAATTCCTCCCCGAAACTCCACCGCTCAAGAGTAATTTTCCGATCAGGAACAGGATAATAAGCGGCCTCTGCAGAGGTGTTGTAGTAATAGAAGCGGGGGAAAAAAGTGGGGCAGCAATAACATGTGAGATGGCACTAAAGCAAAACAGGGAAGTATTCGCAGTTCCCGGAAATATTTTTAATCCAATGAGTAAAGGGTGCCATAAGCTAATTAAGGAAGGCGCGAAGTTAGTGGAAAGTGTTGATGATATACTGGAGGAATTTTCTCAATGCTATAAAGGGATTTTAAAATTATGCGTAGGAAGTGATGTTAATAACCGGAAACCAAAGGAAAGGCATAATACAAAGCTTTGCGGTAATGAGCTTAAGGTTTATGAGTTTATCGGATATAAAGCGAAAAGTGTTGAAGAAATAGTAAGAAATTTAAGAATAGAAGTTAAAGAAGTCTTGAGCATATTAACATCCCTTGAAATAAAGCAGTTGATTAAAGAAGATAGTTTTAATAAATATAGTAGATTATTTTAAATTTTATATTAAAATAATAATATATTTTTTAATTAGAAACTTAAGAAGGAATATAAAAGGATGGCATTATTTAGTAGAAAGAAAATAGGAAGACCCAAGAATCCTCTTGGGTATGCACTGTACCGGTACGATAATATAATAAAGAAGGATTTAAAGAAAGTTATAAGCAGCATACTGGCAAAAAAGGGACTCAATACCAGAAGGGTTAATTTTATTTTAGAGGGTGTTTCCGGTAAATTTGATGCAATACTTGATGATTTATCTAAAGAGAATTTAAAAGTTGATTATAGATCGGATAAAATAAGATATATGATTATCGATATGGTAAACAAACTTAAATCTTTTTTTAATAAGGCAAAAACGAATGATTTTAATCTACTAAGAATAGAGAACGATAAAAAATCCTCCGGAATAGGTGAAGTAATGGAAATCCGGGAGGTTATAAAAGGAAAGATGAAGGATATTGAGAGCGACTATTTATAAACATGGATTTATTTAACTACCTGGAACTATACATAAAATATTTAAAGTATGAAAAAAATTTGTCTCTAAATTCTATAAATTCATATCATAAGGATAACCAGCAATTTTTAAATTTTCTAAAAAGCAAAAATGTTACTGAAGCTGCCCAGCTTAGTTTAGATATTTTCAGGGATTTTTTAAAGTCTTTAGATAATCGTAATTATTCAAACAGGACTATTATCAGGAAATATTCTTCCCTTATAAACTTCTTTAGGTTTCTTGAAAGAAATGATTATATTGATTTCCAGCTGACCCAGGCCATAAATGTTCCCCGAAAGCGTCACCGGTTCTACTCTTTTATGTCTGTAAATGAGGTGGAAAGGCTGTTTGACAGTTTTAAGCCTGAAAACGACTTAGAAATCAGAGACAGGGCTATACTTGAATTACTTTATTCTACCGGAGCCAGGATAAGTGAAGTGGAAGGTTTAAAGACCGGGGAGGTTGATCTTCAAAATAGTGAAGTAGTAGTGACCGGTAAGGGTAGAAAGCAGAGATTGGTATACTTGAATCAGGCGGCAGTGTCCTGGATAAAAAAATATCTGGAAATAAGAAGTAAATTGGTTTATCCGGAGAAAGGCAGATATATAAGGGATAAACATTTGTTTTTAAATAAATTTGGGAAAAGGTTATCCTCGCGCAGCATGAGAACCATAGTTAAAAAATATGTAAAAAAAGCAGTTATTGGCAAGAATATCACCCCTCACAGCATCAGGCATAGTTTTGCCACCCATCTGCTTCAGGAAGGAGCGGGGATAAGAGAGATCCAGGAACTTTTAGGTCATGAAAACGTATCTACTACACAGATATATTCACATTTAAATATTAAAAAATTAAAAAAAGACTATAAGAAATTTCACCCCAGGGCATAAGCAAAATAGAGTAAAAAACAGCATTTTTATTAGGATAATATGATAATTTATTATTGATTATTTGATGAAATATATGTATTATGCTAGACTTGAACGTTGAAATCACACACACCACTTAATGCATTATGGTGAACAAATACGCGGTTAAAGTGGTGGAGGAAAAACCATAAAAATGAGGAGGTATTATTTTGAGTGTTGTAACTATGAAACAGCTACTGGAGGTAGGGGTTCATTTTGGCCATCAAACCAAGAAGTGGAACCCTAAGATGAAAAAATATATATATACGGATAAAAATGGCATATATATAATTGACCTTCAGGAGACCCAGAGGCTCTTGGTAGAGGCATATGAATATGTCAAGAAGGTTGCCGGCGAGGGCGGAATTATATTGTTTGTTGGTACAAAGAAACAAACCCAGGATATAATCGGAACTTATGCCGGGGAGTGTGGAATGCCCTATGTTAAGAACAGGTGGCTGGGAGGCACTCTTACTAATTTTGAAACAATAAGTAAGAGAACAAAAAGAATTGATGAAATAGAAGATATGGAAAAATCGGGTATTTTTGAAAAATTACCTAAAAAAGAAGTCCTGGGAATAAAGAAAGAGTATGAAAAACTCTTATTTAATATCGGCGGCATAAGAAATATGAAAAAACTTCCTGATGTCCTCTATGCTATTGACCCTAATAAGGAAATGATTGCCATAAAAGAAGCAAGGAAACTGGGGATACCTATTGTGGCTATAACAGATACCAATTGTGATCCCGATCTTATTGATTTTATTATTCCTGGTAATGATGACGCAATACGTTCCTGCAACCTTATAACAAGTGTGATATGCGATGGCATAAAGAAAGGAAAGGAACAGAAGGTTAAGTCAGAGGAGAGTACTGAGGAAAAGGAAGCAAAGGAGTTAGAAAAAGAAAAGACTGAAGATGATTTAGAAGATTTACCTGAAGGTGATACATGGGTTTAGAAATTATATGGAGGAATAATGGAAATTAAAGCTGAATTAGTTAAAGAATTACGGGAAAAGAGTAATGCCGGAATGATGGATTGTAAAAAAGCTCTGGTTGAGAGTAAGGGAGATATAAAGAAAGCAGAAGAAATATTAAATGAAAAAGGACTGGTGCAAGCTTCCAAGAAAGCTTTCAGGGCTACCAAAGAAGGCATTATTGATAGCTATATACATTTAGGCTCCAGGATCGGAGTACTGGTAGAAGTTAATTGTGAGACTGATTTTGTTGCCAGAAATGAGATGTTCAAAAATTTGGTTCATGATATCTTACTTCATATTGCAGCAGCAGCACCTTTATATGTTTCAAAAGAAGATGTGCCTGGCGAGGTGCTGGATAAAGAGAAGGAGCTTTACAGGAAGCAAGCCTTAAATGAAGGAAAACCTGAAAACATTTTAGACAAAATTGCCGAGGGTAAGCTTAAAAAATATTATGAAGAGAACTGTCTGCTTGAACAACCATTTGTAAAAGATAATGATATAAATATAGGGGATTTAGTAAAACAGAATATAGCAAAAATTGGCGAGAATATAGTAATTAAGAGGTTCGAAAGATACGTCCTTGGCGAAAAGAAATAAATAATTTTAAATATTTTTTGCCTGAATGGCAATAAATAGAATATATGGAAGAACTAAAATATAAAAGGGTTTTACTTAAGATTAGCGGTGAAGCATTATTAGGTGATCTAGATTACGGAATAGACCCAGGAGTAACCAATAATATATCCAGCCAGATCAAGGAAGTAGTAGAACTAGGTGTAGAAGTTGCAGTTGTGATTGGCGGGGGGAATTTCTGGAGAGGTTTTTCTGCCAGTGTAAATGGAATGGATAGAACTACCGCTGATTATATAGGAATGCTGGCTACTATTATGAATGCTCTTGGGCTACAGAACGCATTGGAAAGAATGGGAATTATTACAAGAGTTCAGACCGCTATATCAATGCAGGAAGTTGCAGAGCCTTTTATCAGGAGAAAGGCAGTAAGACACCTGGAGAAGAAAAGGGTGGTAATATTTGCCGGAGGAACCGGAAATCCATATTTCACAACTGATACGGCTGCTGCACTGAGAGCGCTGGAAATAGAAGCCGAAATAATATTTAAAGCTACAAAAGTGGACGGAGTATACGATAAAGACCCTTTAAAATTTAAAGATGCCAAGAAGTTTGTTAAACTAACTTTTCTGGACGTATTAAAAAATAATCTTAGAGTTTTGGATTCTACAGCTACTTCTTTATGTATGGAAAATAATTTACCTATCATAGTTTTCGATATTACAAAACCGGGTAATATAAAGGGAGTTATAATGGGTAAAAAAATTGGCACTTTAGTCGCAAAGGAGTAAAAAATGAAAGATGCATTGCTGATTGACACAAGAAAAAAAATGAATCAGTCCCTGGAAAGAACCCAGCACGAATTTAATACTATAAGAACAGGAAGAGCTTCCGTATCTTTACTGGATAATATTTATATTGATTATTATGGCAGTAAAACTTTATTAAAACATATGTCTAATATGAGTATACCTGAACCAAGGGTCATTTTAATTTCACCTTACGAGCCAAAGTTTTTAAGGGAGATCGAAACTCAGATATCCAAATCCGATCTGGGTATCAATCCATCAAATGATGGGAAAGTCATACGGTTGAATATCCCTCCTTTAAATGAGGAAAGAAGAAGAGAATTGGTCAAATTGGTCAAAAAGATAGCAGAAGATGGAAGAATAGCAATGAGAAATATCAGAAGAGAAATAAATGACGAATTTAAAAAATTGGAAAGCGAAGGTAAAATAACTGAAGATGATCTGATAAGTTCCCAGAAAGAAGTTCAGGAAATTACTGATGAGTTTACAGAAAAGATTAATGATTCTTTAGCCCAGAAAGAAAAAGAAATTATGGAAGTGTAGGTAGAAGTATTTTGAGTTTATTTTCTTCTATTTTTTCTTCTACAAGAGTTCCGGCTGTAAAAGAGCTAAAAAAAAATAATATTCCGGAGCATGTCGCTATTATTATGGATGGAAACGGCAGATGGGCCATGAAAAGAAGATTGCCTCGTTCTGCCGGTCATAAAGCAGGTGTTGAAGCTTTAAGGGATATTATAACAATATGCATAGAATTAGGAATAAGATTCTTAACCGTATATTCATTTTCCAGCGAGAACTGGCAAAGACCAAAAGACGAAGTAAATTTTTTAATGAATCTATTTTTGAAATCATTAAAAGGTGAACTGGAAGCACTGGATAAAAACGGGGTAAGAGTAAAGCTAATTGGTGATAGTAAAGAAATACCTTCCAAAATATTAGAAGCTTTTAAAAATGCAGAAAAGAAGACTAAAAATAATAAAAAGCTTTTTTTCAATATTGCTTTTAATTACGGTTCCAGGCAGGAAATTATAGATGCAGTCAAAAAGATACATAGAGCAGCTTGTAGAAATGATGTGGACATTAAGAAATTAAATGAAAAAAATTTTTCAGATTATTTGTTTACAAAAGGCTGCCCTGATCCTGATTTTTTAATCAGAACAAGTGGTGAATATAGAATAAGCAACTTTCTGCTGTGGCAGATTGCATACTGCGAATTTTACTTTGTAAAAACGCTCTGGCCGGATTTTAAAAAGAAAAACTTCCTGAAAGCTATTTATTATTATCAGCAGAGAAATAGAAGATTTGGCGGGTTGTGATTTTTTATGCAAGTTTTAACTACTATTCTCCAGTATATTCTGGCAATAATTGGACTGTCCCTGATAATAATAGTTCATGAGTTCGGGCACTTCTTAATGGCTAAGTTAAGCGGGATACATGTTGAAGAATTTTTTATTGGCTTTGGCCCAAAGCTTTTCAAATTTAAAGACAGGAGAGGTACCACTTACGGTTTAAAAGCAATACCGGTAGGTGGATATAATAAATTACTGGGTATGGATAGGAATGAATCCATACCTCCCGGTATGGAGAATAAAGCGTTCCAGAACAAACCTTTCTATAAAAAACTGCTGGTAGCAGTAGGAGGTGTCGGTTTTAATGTTGTTTTTGCAGTAATATTGATGGGAATTATTTTAAGTTTTGCCCCTACGACAATTATTGGTTTTGTTGAGTCTGAATCACCTGCAGATATAAACGGTTTTAAAATAGGCGATGAAGTTATTGCTTTGAATGATCAAAAAATTGAGAGCTGGGATGATTTTTCTACTATGACTAAAAAATACCCAGGTGAAGAAGTAACTTATACTGTTGTCCGTGACGGGGAGGAAATAAAGCTGGAAGCAAAACTGAATAATGTAGAAGACCAGGGATATCTGGGAATAGGTCCACGATATACTTTGAGTCCCAGGTATGCTATAGAAAAATTTGGCTTTTTCGGAGTAATAAAAGAAAGCTTCAGGATAACCTGGGATATAAGTGTTGCTTATGTAAAAATGTTTGGAATGCTATTTACAGGCAAAATACCTCTTAGCGAGGCCAGGCCGGTTTCACCAATTGGATTGGTAAGTTTGTTTCAGCAGTTTGCATCAATAAGTATACAGGATTTTATATTTTTTGTTGCATTTGTTTCTGTTTTAATGGGTTTAGGAAATCTAATTCCGATCTTTCCCCTGGATGGAGGATATATCGTATTAATCATAATCGAGACTATAAGGAAAAGACCTGTTCCCGGGAAAGTTTTAGGGGTAATCAATTTTATAGGAATGTTCATTCTGGTTTCCATACTAATCGTTGGATTTGTTTTTGATATAATAAATCCTTTCAATATCACAAATATGTAATAATTAAATAAATAATAATCTTAAATGCAAATAAAAAGAAAAAAAACCAGGGTTATACAGATAGGAAAATTAAAAATAGGAGGCAGCAGTCCTATTATTGTCCAGTCTATGACTAAAAGTAAGCTTGAGAATCTTGACTGTATTAGAGGTGAAATAAGGGAACTGGCCGGTAGCGGCTGCGAACTTATAAGAATTGCAATACCTGATAAAAAATCTATATATTATCTTAAAAAACTGATTGGTGAAAAGATTTTTAAAGTTCCATTAGTAGCTGATATTCAATTTGATTACCGGTTAGCTCTGGAATGTATGGATATAGGAGTTGATGGTATAAGAATAAATCCGGGTAATATCGGAGATAGCAGCAGGGTTTCGAAAATTATAGAGAAAGCTAAAAGAAAAAAGGTTGCAATAAGGATTGGCATCAATTCAGGTTCCATAGATAAAAAAATACTCAAAAAAAATAAGGGAAGTATAGCTGGTTCAATGGTTGAAAGTGCACTGGAAAATGTTAGACTTTTAGAAAGTATAAAATTTAATAATTTCAAAATTTCGGCAAAAGCGTCGTCAGTTATGGATACCATAAATGTATATGAGGCAATATCAAGTAAAGTTGATTATCCTCTGCATCTGGGTGTGACTGAAGCGGGGCCCCCGTTCAGGGGCAGTATAAAGTCGTCAGTGGGACTTGGTATTTTGCTATCCAGGGGAATAGGAGATACCATAAGAGTTTCACTGACCGGAAAATCAACTGATGAAGTAGAAGCTGCATATATAATTCTTTACAGTTTAAACTTAAGAGAAGTAGGAGTTGATATTATATCCTGTCCCACCTGCGGGAGGGCAACAGATGATTTTCAGCAGATTGTATATGAAATCGAAAAGCTGACCGCAGGTATTAAAAAGAATTTGAAGCTAGCTATAATGGGCTGTATTGTTAATGGTCCCGGGGAAGCAAAAGACGCAGATCTGGGAATAGCCTTTGGGGAAAAAAAGGCTGCATTGTTCCTAAAGGGCAGGGTGATAAAAAGAGTGGAAAAAAATATTGCAGTAGAAGAGTTTGGAAAAGAACTTGAAAAAATTAATCTAAATAAATAAAAGGGAGTCTAAATTGAAGTTTTCTCAATTTTTTATTCCGACCTTAAAAGAAGAGCCAAGTGAAGCTGAAATACCAAGCCATTCCCTTGCGTTGAGAGCCGGACTTATAAGAAAAGTTGCATCAGGTATTTATTCTTTTTTGCCGCTGGGATTCATGGTATTAAAGAAAATTGAAGAAATAATCAGACAGGAAATGAATAGTGCAGGTGCTATGGAGCTATTTTTACCGGTTATACAACCTTCCATTCTATGGGAAAAGTCAGGTAGATGGAAAGAGTATGGCCCGGAAATGTTCAGGCTGAAGGATAGAAACAAAAGAGATTTCTGTCTGGGACCCACTCACGAAGAGTTAATAACCTATCTGGCATATTTAGATTTAAGATCATATAAGGACCTGCCTGTAAACTTATATCAGATCCAGGTTAAGTTTAGAGATGAAATAAGACCAAGATATGGATTGCTCAGAGCCAGAGAATTTATTATGAAGGATGCCTATAGTTTCTGTAAAAATGATGATGATTTAGAGGACATTTACAGAAAGATGAATGACGCTTATTGCAGGATACTGGAAAGGATTGGTCTAAAGTATAAGGTGGTAGAGGCTGATACGGGACTGATTGGCGGAAGCTCATCTCATGAATTTATGGTACTTGCTGAAAACGGTGAAGAAAAATTAGTTTTTTGTCCGGGGTGCGGTTATTCGGCAAAATATGAAATGTCGGAGTCTGTATCCGAAACCGGTAGTGACAGCTGTATTAATTGTGGAAAAGGACTTAAATTCGAAAAAGGAATTGAGGTCGGGCATATTTTCAAGTTAGGTAGTAAATACAGTGATAAGCTGGATGCCAGGTTTCTGGATATAAATGGAAAATTAAAATCTCTCGTTATGGGCTGTTATGGAATAGGGATTACAAGGATGATGGCAGCAGCGATAGAACAACTGCACGACAGTAAAGGAATAATATGGCCCACTTCCATAGCTCCTTTTACAGTCAATATTATTGTTACAACTGCAAAAAACAAGAAGTTATCTGAAGCAGGGGATGCGATATATAAGACTTTGACAAAACTGGATGTTGAAGTTCTTTATGATGATAGAGATATAAATGCAGGAATAAAATTTAAAGATTCAGATTTGATCGGGATACCTATTAAGTTTATACTGGGCAGGAAATTCATAGAAGGTAAGTTAATCGATGTCGAGTACAGGAAAGATGGTAAGAGGATAGAGCTGCCTGTAGATTTAATTCCAGGATTCATAAAAGAATTTAAGACTGCAAATAACCTCATATAACCTCAAATGGACAACCAAAAAAGTAAAATCAAAGGAATTTTAGAAAAGATTGTTTTTAAAAATTCTGAGACTGGATTTACCGTTGGAAGAGTAAGGTTGGAGGATAATAATCTCGTGACCATCGTAGGAAATACTTTCGAGCTTCAATGCGGTGAAAAGCTGGAAGTAACCGGGAGATGGATCTTAAGTAAAAGTTATGGACAGCAGTTTGAAATTGAAAGCATTGAGACGTCTGAACCAACTACTGTTATTGGCATAGAGAATTATTTGGGCTCGGGTCTGATAAAAGGTATTGGACCGGTAATTGCAAATAAAATAGTCTCTCATTTTAAGCTTGAGACTCTAAAAATACTGGATGAAGATCCAAAAAGATTAAATGAAATAGAGGGCATCGGTAAGAAAAGAATAAATCTTATCTTAAAATCCTGGGAAAAACATAAAAATATAAGAGAGGTTATGATCTTTCTGCAGTCTTACGGAATAAGCAACACTTGTGCTATAAAAATTTACAATAATTATGGTAATAATTCAATAAGTGTAATAAAGGTAAACCCTTATAGACTGTCTGAAGATATATTCGGAATAGGTTTTAAGACTGCCGATAAAATTGCATTGAAAACAGGTGTCGAAAAAGATTCTCTGTTCAGAATAAAAGCGGGAGTAATTCATTTATTAAGAGCTGCAGAGGATGAAGGGCACTGTTACTTCCCTTATGAAGGATTTATAGAAATAGCCGAGGGTTTCCTTTGCACGGAGCTTGGAAAAATTACTGGTGCCATGGGTGAACTGGAAAGGGAAGGAAAAATAATTATCGTAAGAGATGACGAAAATAAGGTATATCTTACAAGTATCTATAATGCTGAAAAATATGTGAGTGAGAAAATTCTATCGCTCTTAAATAATGGTAAAAAAAACAGGTTAAAGGAAGGCAAGAAGGAAAGCATATATCACTTAATAAATAGTCTAACGGCTAAAGAAAAAATAATACTGGATAATATTCAGATAAAAGCCATTGAAAAAGCGGTAACTGAAAAAATACTGGTCATAACCGGAAGCCCCGGTACAGGAAAAAGTACAATACTTAATTTCGTAATAAAGATTTTTGAAAAGGATAATAAAAGTGTACTTTTAGGCGCTCCAACCGGAAGAGCTTCTAAAAGATTATGTGAGACTACCGGCAGGGAAGCAAAGACTATACACCGGCTTTTAAATTACAATCCGAAATTAAATAAATTTTTAAAAAATGAAAAAGACCCTATTGAAGCAGATGTTGTAATAATTGATGAGGCTTCAATGCTTGATGTAAGGTTGATGAAAAATTTACTTTCGGCCATAAAGCCCCAGACCGTTGTTATTTTTGTGGGTGATATAGATCAATTGCCGGCGGTAGGTCCCGGAAATGTTTTGAGTGACATAATCGGTTCCGGTGTAGTAACTGTAGTTGAGCTAGAAACGATTTACAGACAGGAGGGCGAAAGTCTTATTATATATAATGCACACAAGGTGCGGGATGGCCAATTTCCATATATCGGCAAACCAAAAAATAATGATTTCTTCTTTATTGAAAAAGACGAGCCTGAAGAAGTTGTAAGTCTTATATTAAACCTGCTTGTCAAAAGAATCCCTGAAAGATTTAATTATGATCCTCTTTACGATGTCCAGGTTCTGGTTCCAACTAATAAAGGAATTGTTGGGGTTAATAATTTAAATTCCAGGATACAGGATATTTTAAATTTTAACAGTCAAAAAGTTATAAGAGGTTCTGTACAGTATAGATTGAACGATAAAGTAATACAGTTAAAAAATAATTATGAGAAAGATATTTATAACGGAGATATAGGATTTATAAGTGGTATAGATTTGGAAGCGGAAGAAATAAAAGTAAATTTTGATGGCAGGAATGTTATTTATAATTTCTTTGAGCTGGATGAAATAAGCCTGTCTTATGCTATATCTATTCATAAATCTCAGGGGTCTGAATTCAAATGTGTTATAATACCAATCTTAACTTCTCATTATATGTTGCTGCAAAGAAATTTGCTTTATACTGCAATTACCAGAGCCAGAGAGCTTGCAATAATAGTTGGAAGCAAAAAAGCAATAGGGATGGCAGTAAATAGAAATATTGTTGAAAAGCGATATACTAGTTTGAAGGAATTGCTCAGGAGCTTTTAGCAGGCTTCTCTTCCGGATTAATAATAATGAATGCCATAAGTACCGTTAAAGTTTTTTATAACGCCGATACGGCTGTAAAATAACTTCAATAAACATAGATACCGATTGAATTTTTTTTATTTTATGATATACTTTTAAAGAAATTTTTAAATGAATAGTTATTTAAAATAGTGGGCTAGTCCCACTTTTTTTTAGTTTAAATTTTATTACAAACAGGTGATAGGGTTGAATAAAAAATTATTAGCAGCATTAGTAGAACTGGAGAGAGAAAAAGGCATAAAAATGGATACCTTAATAGAGGCCCTTAAAATTGCCTTTGTTTCAGCCTATAAAACAAATTATCAGGTGGATTATGATTGCCGGGCAGATATAAACGAAAAAACCGGAGAGATAAAAGTATTTAAAATCTTAGGTGAAGGTGAAAGTGCAGATAAGACGATAAAGGACAGCGATGAAAAAAATGAGGTAGAAGTTACCCCGGATAATTTCGGAAGGATTGCAGCCCAGACTGCCAAGCAGGTAATAAGACAGAGGATTAAGGAAGCAGAACGGGAGATTATGTATGAAGAATTTAAAGATAGGGTAGGAGACATGGTAACGGGCATAATCCAGCAGAGTGACACAAGATTTACCCTGGTAGATTTGGGTAAAGTAGAGGCATTGCTTCCACAATATGAACAGGTTCCAAGAGAAAGATACAAACACGGAGAAAGAATAAAATGCTATATTTCTGATGTAAGAAAAACAACGAAAGGACCTCAGGTGATAGTATCAAGGACGCATACCGGTTTAATCAGGAAGTTGTTTGAACTGGAAGTACCTGAGATTTACGAGGGAATCGTAGAGATAAAAAGTATTGCCAGAGAAGCAGGTTACAGAACTAAAATTGCCGTTAGCTCAAATGAGAAAAATGTAGATCCCGTAGGAGCATGTGTGGGCCCCAAAGGTTCACGGGTTAAAATGGTTGTTGATGAATTAGGAGGGGAAAAAATAGATATAGTAGAATACAGTGATGATATTGTAACCTTTATTAAAAATGCTTTAAGCCCGGCAAGAGTTTTAAAGGTGCTGGTTGATGAAGATAACAAGTTTGCATTGGTTGTAGTTTCAAGTGACCAGCTTTCCCTGGCTATAGGCAGAGAAGGTCAGAATGCAAGACTGGCGGCTAAATTAACCGGGTGGAAAATTGATATAAAAAGTGAAAAGCAGTTCGAAGAGGAATTGGATGAAGCCAGAGAAGAAAGATTAAAAGGCAAAGGAGAAGATACTGAAACCAGCAAGTAAATTATGGGCAGAAAATAGTAAATAACTGGAGGATTTTGCGGTTACCAGAGGTATTAATAATGGATTAGGGGCAGTTTAAACGGATTATGAATGCAAAAAAAGAAGAAAGCAAAAATAAAATTATGAAGAAAAATGCGGCCGGACAAAAAAAATTAAAGAAGGGCGAGTTAAAAGAAAAGATCGAGTCCAGGTCTAAGGATGAATCTCAGCCTAAAGATGCAGTTTTGGTCGAAAAAACAAAGAAAACAGAAGCTGAAACTAAAGGAAAGAAAAGAGTGGAACCCAAAGTAAAGAAGAAGACCGGGAAAACAGTAAGAATTAAAAAGAAAACAGGAGTTAAAATAAAAGAAAAAGTTAAGGGAGAAACAAAAATAAAAAAAGGTAAAGCTCCGGCTAAAATTAAAAGCGGAATTAAGACTAAAAGCGGAGTTAAAACCACCCTTAAAGCAGCTCCCAAAAAAGCAGTCAGGGAAAAGGCTAAAGAAGTTAAAATCAAAAAAAATACTATAGCTTCCGGGGAAATAAAAACTGTAGAGAGAACAAAGGCAAAACCAGATTGGGAAGAAGAAAAAAAATTAAGTATCAGGAGTGTGATTGATAGGGAGCTTGATAAAGAGGAGAAAGAAGGAAGGCTGAGGGTAAGATTAATCCAGAAGAAAAAAATTGTCCCCCAGGAGAAAGTAGAAGAAGAGGAAGCCTTAAAAGAAAAACACAAAGAATTAGAAAAGAAATTAAAAAAAAGACCGGAAATAAAAAAAGTAATTGAAATTTCTGAAGGAATAACAATAAAAAAGTTTTCAGAGAAAATAAATGTTCCTTCGAATGAAATAATAAAACTGTTATTTAATATGGGTGAGGTTATTAATATAAACCAGTCCTTAAGCAAGGATTTAATAGAGTATCTATCACATGAATATAACTTTAAATATCAGATTGTAGGTTTTGAAGAGAGATTAGAAGAAGTTTATAAAGATTTTGAAAAAGATTTGGAGCCCAGACCTCCGATTGTAACTGTAATGGGGCATGTAGATCATGGAAAAACAACATTGCTCGACGTTATTAGAGAGACCAGTGTTGCAACCAGTGAGCAGGGTGGAATAACCCAGCATATAGGTGCTTATCAGGTTGACTATAAAGGTAAAAAAATTACCTTTATAGATACACCCGGGCACGAGGCATTTACATCCATAAGAGCAAGGGGGGCAAAGGTTACCGATATTGCTGTAATTGTCATTGCCGCTGATGATGGTATTATGCCTCAGACGGTAGAGGCAATAAATCACGCAAAAGATGCCGGTGTTCCTATTATTATTGCCATTAACAAAATTGACCTCCCAAATGCAAATCAGGAGAAGATAAAAAAGGGTCTTACCGAATATAATTTGGTTCCGGAGGAGTGGGGAGGGGACACTGTTTGTATAGAAATTTCTGCTAAAAAAAAGATTAATCTGGATGAATTTCTTGAAATGATTCTGCTGGTAGCTGATTTGAATGAAGTAAAAGGCAACCCAAATTCTGAAGGTATCGGAGTAATAATTGAGTCAAGATTGGATAAGGGTTTAGGTCCTGTAGGTACGGTAATTGTAAAGAGAGGAAAATTAAAAGTAGGGAGTTCTTTTGTTACCAGTGGTTCGCTTGGAAAAATAAGGTTAATCAGGGATGAAAATGGTAAAAACTTAAGGGAAGCAGTCCTGTCACAACCGGTTGAAATCACCGGTTTTTCTCAGGTGCCGAAAGCAGGAGATAAATTATTTGTGGTTAAAAATGAAAAAGTGGCAAAAGAGCTTTTTAATAGAAGAGATTATGAGAAAAAGATGATGAAAATTGCTGATTCAAGAAAAAGCTTAACTCTGGAGAGATTATCTGAATTATCAAAAGAAAGTAAAATAAAAAAATTAAAAATAATCCTTAAGGCAGATTCTGACGGCTCGCTTGATGCGGTAGAAAAATCGCTGAATAACATAAAAGAAGAAACAATAAAAATTGATATAATACACAAAGCAATTGGAGCAATAACAGATAGCGACATTCTATTAGCTGCAGCTTCAAATGCAATTGTAGTTGGTTTTGGTGTAGTTCCTACTCAAAAAGCAGATGCATTACATAAGAAGGAAAATGTAGAAGTCAGGACTTATGATATTATCTATAAATTAATTGATGATATTACCCTTGCATTTAAAGGATTACTGGAACCTGAAGTAAAAAGGATTGATAAGGGTAAAGCTGAAGTCAGAGAAGTATTTAAGCTACCGAAATCAGGGATAATTGCCGGCTCTTATGTACTTGAAGGTGAAGTTGAGAGAGGCAATTTGGTAAATGTAGTAAGAGATGGAAAAATAATCCATGAGGGAAGAGTCGTAACTCTCCACAGATTCAAAGAAGATGTTAAAAAGATTTCATCCGGATATGAATGCGGCATAAGACTGGAAGATTTTCAGGATTTAAATAAGGGTGATATTCTGGAGTTTTACGAAGAGAAGTAATTCTTAAATGGTTGTGATTTAAGTGGACAGAAGAAAAAAAGCGGAGATAGATCTGAAAAGAGAAATAAGTTTTATTATAAATACCAAAGTAAAAGATCCCAGAATAGGATTTATAACAGTTACTGACACAAAGCTATCAATTGATTTTAAATGTCTGAATGTTTTTGTCAGCATTATGGGCGAAGAAGACGAGATAAATAGAAGCCTGGAGGGTTTAAAAAATTGCTGCGGTTTCATAAAGAAAAACATGCGGCAAAGGTTAAAATTAAGAAATTTACCCAGTATAAGGTTCTTGTATGATAAATCTATTTACAGCGGTATGAAAATATCGGAAATATTGCAGACTCTGGATAAAGATAAGCGATAGTAACGAGGTAACATAATTGGATATAAATAAGTTATATGACCGGATATCGGAAATTATAAACAGTAATGATAATTTTTTGATTATAACTCATGTCTATCCGGACGGGGATTCGTTAGGTTCACAGGTATCCC
>Ga0256868_10000701_pt1 | contig 19195 bp, 15 predicted proteins | sample RVTome_13_FD_187341 | JGI IMG/M metagenome (GOLD analysis project Ga0256868, IMG submission 187341) | Soil microbial communities from uranium-contaminated site in the Upper Colorado River Basin, Wyoming, United States - RVT92D227 HiSeq ...
GATTCTGCAGCCACTGAGTGCAGAATCTCTTGGGAAGTCAATTCGTCAGATAGTGTCTGATCAATTTCGAAACGGCCAAATTCTACAGGCAGCGTCTGTAGAATCACCTGATCGAATTCTAATCGACTTCGGAAAGCATTTTCACCTCGGCTGGACTCATTACCGCACCTTATTAGGCATCGAAGATATCAGAAAGCGTAAATTTTATTTTGATCAGGTATCGTCCCAACGCTGGTCCACACGAGAACTCGAACGCCAAATAAACGGTGCATTGTTTGAGCGAGTGGCTCTTTCACGCAGTACTCGGAAACTCGTCGCCCTCGAAAATAAAAAAGGCCCTTCGGAAGTAGTTCGTTACGAGGACATTTTCAAAGATCCCTACTTACTTGATTTCCTCGGACTGAAGGGAGCTTACTCCGAGAAAGACCTCGAAGCCGCAATCATTCGCAATCTGGAGCAGTTCCTGGAAGAATTGGGCAGCGACTTCTGTTTTATTGCCCGTCAATACCCAATGCGGATCGATGACGTGGATTACTTTCTTGATCTCCTGTTTTTCCACCGCGGCCTTCGATGTCTGGTGGCCATTGACCTGAAACTCGGTACGTTTTGCGCCGCTGATAAGGGGCAGATGGACCTTTACCTCGCCTGGCTGAAAGAACATGAGTGGCGAGAAGAAGAAAACGAACCCATCGGCCTGATTCTCTGTAGTTCAAAGAAAAAACAGCATGTAGAACTTCTTCTTCGCCACGGCCCACACAAAATGCAAGTATCAGAATATTTGACAAAATTACCAGACAAGAAACTGCTGGAAGAACGACTAAAGCTTTATAGTAGGCTGTTAAATGAAAGCTGACACACCTCATCTGCGGGGCTTGGGATATTCCGATTTTGTATCATCCATAAAGAAGTTGGCCATTTCCTAAGGCACGCAGAGTACATAGTGTCGATTTTGAGAAGTTGATATGGGAAGACAGTTTTTAAAGTTTCTTATTTTTATACCCGTTCTCTTGTTATTGACGGGTAAGTCTGCTTCTGCTGAAAATCATTTCCGCGTCGAATCTCTCCCAAAAGTGGTCAAGCAGGGGGAGGTATGCCTCTTTACCATATTAGGGCCCCCATCACTTAAGTCCATCTATGTGGAGTTTCAAGGAGTAAAATTCCCCTTAGCCTTCAGCGAGCAGAATGGCACTTACGAGGGCCTCATTGGGATTGACATGGACACTCGACCTACCATATACGAAATGAAGGTTGTCACGACAGAGGGGGGCGGTGTTATTTATTTGAGCGCCTTTTCATTAAAGGTGGAGGAGGTCGACTTCGGAATTCAGAAACTTTCGCTCCCATCCGCCATGGTGGATTTAGATAGGAAAACTTTGGAACGAGTCAATAAAGAGGAAAGACAACTAAATTCCTTGTTTCGGGTCTTTCGGGATGAAAAACTATGGAGGGATGCTTTTATACGCCCAGTGGAGGGGGAACTCTCTGTGGCATTTGGATTGAGCCGTATTATTAATGGACAACGTCGAAGCCCCCATACAGGCGTTGATCTGCGGGCAGAGGAGGGAACCCCTGTATTGGCCTGTAATAGCGGGATAGTTGTCCTGGTTGAGGAACTCTTCTTCTCTGGAAAATCGGTCATTCTCGATCATGGGTGGGGTTTCTACTCGATGTATTTCCATCTTTCAGAAGCACTGGTCAAGGAGGGGAATAGAGTCAGTAAGGGAGCGGTGCTGGGTCGTGTGGGATCCACTGGGAGATCCACAGGACCTCACCTCCATTGGGGGATTAGAATGAATGGGGCACGGGTTGATCCGCTTTCCCTTCTTAATATAAAGAGTCAGATCCCGGGTTCAGGCTTGAAAAAATGAATATTTGTGTAATTGATCTAAAGCGTAAAAAGCACACGAGAGAGGAGTAACAGCATGACAGAAAAGAAATATGCCATCATTACAGGAGGGGCGTCGGGTTTGGGTTTTGCTTTTGCTAAGAACCTGGCAGAAAAAGGGTATGTTCCTCTCCTTATTGCGAGAAGGAAAGATAAGCTGGATGAAGCAGTGAATACCCTTAAAAAGATGGGGTTTGATGGGGATGGTTTTCAGGGAGATATTGCCTCCCCAAAGGATTTGGCCAGCATATTTGAAACCATAAAAGAACGGTTTGGGAAAATAGATTTCCTGGTACTTAATGCCGGAGTCGTTTCCGTTAGTTTGCTGGCTGATTATAATGATTATGGAAAAATGAAAGAGGATATTGAAATCGATTTATGGGGAACAATATTATCAACCAGAATTTTTATACCTTTGTTAAGATCTGGTTCTCGAATTCTAATGATTTCATCAGCATTAGGGTTGATAGGAGCGGCAGGATACTCAACCTATTGCGCCGCAAAAGCGGGGATTGTCAATTTTGCCGAAGCATTAAGAAGGGAACTTCTATGCAAAGACATATCGATTCATGTGGCATGTCCCGCTGATATCGATACTCCTCAGTACGCAGAGGAAAGGAAGAGTATGCCCGAATGGATGTCAAAGGCAGGTTCTGCACGGCGTTCACTTTTATCTCCTGAAAAAGCTGCTGAGAAAATACTTAATCAGTGCAAAGGAAAAAAATTCCTGATCACGATTAATTCTGAGATTTCATTATTGCGTTTATTAAACAAAGTTCTCCCCTGGAGAATGGTATCGAGCATATTAGATTCAAGCCTTCCCCGTCCCAAATAAAAATTAGTGGGAAGAGTTCCTATTTTCACTCGATGTTTTTACTATTTGGAGTTATCTGATTAGTTGCGAAAGGGACGAGATTGGATTATCCTTTGGGTCATGATTCAGTATGGTTTGGCTGAAGATATTGATTTAAGGGTGAAAGAGATCATCCGAGAATTGAAGATGACCCACATCGATGAGAACCGAGTGATCTGTCTGAGGAGTAAAGGTTCGGGGAGTAGAAGGGTAATTGCTCGGTGTCATGGACTATCACGCATCATGCAGGTGGCCCTTGATAAGAAGCCCCATTATATCATTGAGATCCTATCCGAAAGGTTTGATCGACTCGGCAGAGAGGATCAAACCAAGGTATTGATTCATGAGATCCTCCATATACCTCATCGCTTCGGGGGAGGCTTCCGAAATCACCGGTTCTATGTCACAAGGGCAAAGGTTCAAAAGGTGTACGATGAATTCATAAAGGTTAATCGCAAGCTATGAACAAAGGGTCGCCCTATTGAAAAGAAAGATAGGGAGACGGGGTGATAAAGTCATTCAATAAATCATTAAAATTTAAATAAAAGACTGGGCGAAGGGAATAGGGTGAAAAATGATGAATATGATTGAAGAGATTAAAGGAATTCTTAGAATGGAAATCAGACCAAATTCACAGGGATCAGAGTATCTTGAAGCAGTCTTTCACAAGAAGGACCTTGAATTGCTTAATTCTTTATTGAAAAAACATTTAGGCTCTCCTGTTAAGGAATCGGGAAAAGAAACAAATTTTCCGAAAGAGATTCAAACATTAGTCGATTCTTTGGGTGGTTTGTGGAACGAGCAATCTTTTTTCTATAAGCAAGATGGTCACCAAGTTACATACGCTGCCATTTGGCCCTGGAAGACTAATCCCAATATGATAACGTTGAAGTCCGGTGTAAGCGAGATTGGTCAGATATTGTAAATGATAACAACTCTAATATTCCAGATTAAAGGTTACGCCTTTAAAAAATCAAGTATGGCTTGATCACGCTTTTCGTTTGGTTGGAATAAAATAGTATAGTGATTGACGCTTTCCACATCGACCCGTTTGGCACTGGGTATTTCCCGAACCATTCGGTCTGCTACATCCTCAGGGAGAACGAGATCATCCTTAGCCAACATTCCTTTGGTCGCGCGCAAGATCAATGTTGGAGAAATTACCTTCTGATAGAATTGCGTTGAATCCACCTTCCCCAAGTTCTGAGCTTCTTCCTCAATATGTTTTGGATGGACACGGGAACGGACGCCCCCTTCCACTTCCTCAACTTCATATTGAAAATACTTATCCATGAAGGGGTTCCATGGCTGTAAATAAGGGGCTTGCTTCATTTGTGAGATATAATCCTCGAAGGAATGGAAAGTCTTTCCTAAACGATCGAGGGAGGGCTTGATTCCCGCGAAGACCTTGATCATTTGAGTTTCGGTGAGTTTTCCCCCACCATCCAGCAAAATCAAACGGTCCACCCTTTGAGGTGTTCGAGCTGCAAATACGAGGGAAATGAATGCCCCTAAGGAATGACCCATTAGTACAGGCCGTTTCAGATCCAGATCATCCATCAGGGCCAAAACATCTTTGCAATGGGAGTCTATGGAATATCCTGTAGGAGGCTTATCCGAAAGCCCTCTGCCCCGAAGGTCCATGGCGATTACCTTATGATGAGGGGAAAGGGCGTTGGCGAGGCAGTCCCAGAATCGGCAGTTGGCTGTCAGGCCATGGATACAAAGAATCTCTTTCCCATCCCCTTCCCAGACGGCCACCTGGATGTTGATTCCGTCCCCTTTGGTCTTCTTCATGACAGGCTCGTTCATAAATCTTCCCCTTTCTTATCACTATTTTTCGACATTCCTGGAGATGGATCTCTTGGGCTTTCTAAGGGGTAAACCTAAACTAAAAGTATTAAATTTGACAACATCATTTTTGTAGGGCAGGCCTTTAGGCCTGCTGATTGCAAGGCTGAAGCCTTGCCCTACGTAAATTTCATGTTAAATTATTTTTTTTAGATTAAATCAACCATCATAATCCCAGATAGGATCTCCGGATGTGATCATCCCCCGCCAGATCCGGTGCGCCTTTTTCCATGACGATCCGACCGTTTTCGATGACATAGCCCCGATCAATGGCTTTCAAACACTGGCGTACATTCTGTTCAGCAATGAGGAGGGAAACTCTTTCTTTGATCTCTTTAAGCCGATGGAAAAGATCGGAAACCAGAGACGGCTGAAGGCCAGAAGAGGGCTCATCTAAGATCAACATCCTTGGATTGGCCATCAGAGCCCTGGCAATGGCCAGCATCCTCTGTCCTCCCCCACTCAATGTCACGGCCGGTTGTTTCACTCGTTCCTTAAGTGTTGGAAAGATTCCAAAGACAAAATCGAGGTTCTCCTGAACCTTTCCCTTCGCTTCGGGAATATAAGCCGCTCCAGCTCGTAAATTTTCTATGACGGTCATTACCGGAAAGAGTTCCCGTTCCTGGGGCACCACAGAGATCCCCCTGCGAATCTTCTGAAAGGTTTCCAAGGAGAGAAGAGATCCTCCGTCAAACAGAATCTCACCGCTCGTCGGTCTCACCAATCCAAGAATGGCATTGATTAAAGTCGTCTTGCCTGCCCCATTCGGCCCGAACAATCCAACCGACTCTTCTTCCACCTTCAGGGATAAATCCCAGAGGATGTGAAGCTTCCCGTAAAAGACGTTGATATTCTTAAGCTCAAGCATCAGGATTCCTCGCCAAGGTAGGCTGTAATCACCCTGGGATCATTGGAGACTTGCTCGTAGGCCCCTTCGGCGATGACTTGTCCCCAATCCAAGACAACCACACGATGGGTCAGTTCCCTGATGACCCTCATCACGTGTTCCACAATACCGATGGTCATGCCCCGGCTATGGATTTTTCTCACCAAGGCAATCATCTCCATGGTTTCGTCGCTGCTTAACCCGGCCATCACCTCATCTAAGAAAAGAAGCTTGGGTTGAGTGGCCATGGCGTGGGCAATTTCCATTTTCTTAATTTCCAGGGCTGTCATGCGGGTGATATCCCGAGTCATATTCGATAGCCCTAAAAATTCGCACAGTTCTTCAGCTTTCTTTCGGGCTTCTCGTTGACTAAGTCCTTTTCCGAAGAGAGATCCCACCATAATGTTTTCAAGTAAATTGAGGCCATGAAGGGGTCTTACCAATTGAAAGGTCCTTGAGATGCCCAGTCTGCAACGCGTGTGAGCAGGGAGTTCGGTGATATCCTGGCCATCGAAAAAGATCCTACCCTGCGTGGGAAGATAGATTCCTGCAATGACATTGATGAAGGTGGTCTTTCCGGCTCCATTCGGCCCGATAATTCCCAGAATCTCATTTTCATGAAACTCTGTGCTCACCTGGTCAAGGGCCGCCAAGCCTCCAAAGTTTCTGGACAAATTTTCCGTCTTCAAAATCGTCATGAAGCCAACCTTTACCCCGTTAGAAAGCCCGCTGCTTGCCCCGTGTGAACCTTCACGTTGGAAAGTCGAAGATTTTCTAACGGGGTTTACGCCTTAACGCTTTTTTAATCTTTGTCCGATGGTTCCTACAATCCCTTGCGGGAAAAACAGTATCGTGATGACAATAATAATTCCATAGACCAGAAGGTGGCCATAGGGAATCTGCAGTTTCAGAAACTCAGACACCACTCCCAATAAGACCGCTCCAACAACTGATCCCCATGTTGAATGCATGCCTCCCAATAGGGTCATGGCAATGGGCAGGAGAGTAAAGTTTAAGGAAAAACTCCCCTCCGGAGAAACAAAACCATAGATATGGGCATAGGCTCCTCCAGTGATACCCTGAATGGCGGAAGTGACAGCAAAGATGAAAACCATATATTTGAACACATTGATTCCACTCGATTTGGCCACGATCTCATCATTACGAATGGAGGTGAGGGCAAAGTGAATCCTGGTCTTGCGAAAAATCTCAGAACCGATGACGCTTATTACCGCAACGGCTAATACCAGCCAGTAGGTCTTGGTAGAATTACCGGCGAAGATTGCTGACGGAAGAATGGTCCCTTCCGGACCTCCGGTCAGATCAGGGAAATTTCTTATAATCACCCTGAATATTTCAGCCAGGGCTAAGGTAACGATGGCAAAGTACATTCCCCTGAGTTGAAGAACTGCCATGCCGATAAGACAGGCGAGGAACCCGGCAGTTAGGCCGCCCAGGACAATACTGAGTAAAGGGCTCACTCCAGCTTGAAGATGAATAAGCGCGGCAGCGTATCCGCCCACCCCAAAGAGACCGGCCATACCAAAAGAGATCTGTCCTGACCGCAGAAGCATGTCCCAGCTTAAAGCCAGGGCAAGGTAAATCAGGATGATATCCAATACATTCAGCAGATAAACCCCGGTATAGAGGGGTAGAATGAGGAGGATGATCAAGACAGCAATATAAAGAAGATATCTCGAACCTTTCATTTCACCTGCCTCTGATGAGACCGAATAATAATCACCAAAACGATTAGGGCAAAAAAGAGAATGTCAGCCCAACCCGCATATCCCCGGAAGGAAAGGACGAAATTTTCTGATAGTCCCAGAATTAAGCTGCACCACAGAATCCCCATGAGGTTCCCAATTCCTGCCATGGCGATGAGGCAGAAGGATTTCATGGTGAAGGGTGCTCCAACCAGTGGGAAGATTGAATGGCGGGTCATGAAGATCGCACCGATGGACCCTGTCAGGGCAATTGAAAGGCTGAAGATGAAAAGGTAGGTCCGATCCACATGGATACCGACCAATTTCGCTCCCCGGGGATTCTGCCCTACAGCGAGAGCCGCCTGCCCTGTGTCGGTGCGTTTTAAGAAAAAAAGGAGTCCTATAAGCACGATGATTGCAGCGGCGATATAGACAAATTCAAATGTTCCAAAAGAAAATGAACCGATGGTAGCGGAAGCAGAGACATATTTTAGAGATAGCTTAACCGGGCGGGACGTCCAGATCAGGTTCGCAAGTTGTTCCAACACCATGGCCAGACCAAAGGTCAATAGAAGCTGATTGAGCTCTGGAGCGCCAAGAACGAACTTAATAATGGCGCGATATGTAGCGATGCCGATTAAAAAGAAGGCTAAAAAGGCAGGAATGATAGCCACTAAAGGATCGATTCCAGTATAGACGCTAAAAAAATAGGCGAAGTATGCCCCGAGCATCATAAAGTCGCCGTGAGCCAGGTTGATAATGCCTACGATTCCCAGGATGAGCGCCATGGGAAGGGCTATAACCGCATAGAGACAGGCTCTCTGGAGACCCTCGATGAGAACGTGTGGTTTCCATGCGGCCAGGGTAATGGCGATGACAGCAATAAGGATGACAATCTGAGTGTTGCGTTGTTTCAGTTTATTGAATACCTTCATGAGAGCACTGAGGATTATATTGTCAAATCGTCGCCCATATTATTAAAACTGCCCTTTGCCCCCAGTAATAAATGAAGGGCAAAGGGCACTCAAAGAAATGATGGAGATGGACTTTCGTCCTATGCTTTGAGATTAACGCTTTTCCCAGCTTGGAAAAGGATAGAAAGGCTGGGCCGTTGCAAATTCGAAGGGCCAGATGACCTGTTGCTGTCCTTTTTGCCACTGAAGGATTTTCTGCTTGGTGAAACCCTGGTGTTTAATAGTCATACTTGGCTTTATGGCCAAAGTCTCTCCGATGGGCGAAATATACTTCGTCTCTTCAAGCGCCTTGATTAATGCCTCTTTGTCCAGGCTCTTAGCTTTTTGAATGCCCTCCGCTACGAAAAAGATATTCGAATAACCCAGAGGTGCAAAATAGGTGGCTGGTTCCTCCTTGTACTCTTTGATGTATGCATCCCAGAAATGTTTGCTCACCGGACTTACCTCTTTGATCGAAGGTGCCCACATGCCGTACAGGGTTACGGCTTCTGCCAGAGGTGATTTACCGAAAGTAGCGGGCCATCCTGGAGGGGATCCTACAAAGATCGGAGGAACGAATCCAATTTCTTTAGCCTGCTCCATGATGGGCAATGCATCTGCATCATACCCGGCCCAGATGAAGATCTCCGGCTTGAATTCTTTCGCATGCCGGAGTACGGTGCGATAGTCTCCGCCTCCCAGGGCCGCACTCTTGAAAGGTTCTCCATCAATCTGAGCGGGCTTCCCGTCAGGGGTAACCCACTCTTTGAAAAAAGCTTGAGTGGCTTTGAACGAACCCGTGCCGAAAGCCCCTTCTTCATAGGCCAAAAACCACTTTCCTATCTTGATCTCGGGACGCTTTTGGGTGATGGCTGTCCAGCCCTCAAGATAGCTCCCGCCCTGCTGGTAATCCCAGGGATGGAGGTGGAAGTACCAAGTGGCATCGGCACCCACGGCTTGCTCACAACGGGAAGATGCGGCTCCAATCCAAACAGTCACCTTCTCGTATTTTTTCATAATAGGGATCTGGCCCAGATGTACGCCGCTGGACATGCCTCCGACGAGCAAATCAACCTTATCCACCGTGACCAACTTCTCCACTGCGGCTGCTCCCTTTTCTGGCTTCATCTCATCATCCACCACGATGAGTTCGATCTGACGCCCGAGAAGACCGCCGGCCCCATTGATCTCTTTGACTGCAAGCTTCATGGCCTTGGCTCCATGATCTCCGGTGATGTCGGCCAAGGGAAGAATGGCACCAATCTTGATAGGTCCCTGGGTAAATCCTGCTGGTGCAACTAAAAAGACTAAAACGAAAATGGTAATACATAGAGATATTGATTTTAAGTATTTCATCGTGCGCCCTCCTTTCTTAAGATTTTTTTGGATCTCGATTCGTTACTTCTATTCTTCTCATTCGTTCTTTTAACAAAATTTCTTAATCAATACTGTCCCTCACTGTCCCTCACTTCCATTTTACGACTTCGATTGTCAATAAAATAGGTTTCTTAAATCCCTCCCCACCTCCCTTTACGAAAGGGAGGAGTAACCTCCCCCTTTTATAAAGGGAAGCTGTGAAAAAATCCAAGTCTCAAAGCCAGGACGGGGGGATATCGGAAAAAATGTAGAGCGGTAACCTTTTACAGTTTCATTTACAAAGGTGCAAAGTGCATTTAAAATAAATAAGTTAGAACCGTTCAAGACCATTAAACTAAATGCCCGCATTCTACATTTTTGGAGGTATTCCCCCGTCCTGGCTTCCTTCCCCCATTTTTTTCACAGCTTCAGGGGGATTGAGGGGGATTTCCATTGTTTGAGGATAACATTTCATCATGAAGGATTATAATGAAAAGAAAAAGATGTCAAGGAAAATTAAAGAGATCTCCGAAGAGATACCTTAAGATCTCTTGATTTCACAGATTTTGAAAAACGATTACACGAATTTATCTTTATTAAGACCGCATCTGAAAACCCCGTCCTGTGGACGGGGATGAAAGGTGCGTCTGCTGGAAGCAGAAAAGATAAACCAGATGCTGAAACAAGTTCAGCATGACATGACTGTTCGGTTCAGGTTTTTTTGTCATCCCGAACTTGTTTCGGGATCTCGGTTTTGGGTTTTAGATTTTGGGTTTTAAAGCCCCGCCCTGTGGGCGGGGTTCTTTATTATCAATGTATTTCTAATCTGTGTAAGCGTTCCGTAATCGGTGTAATCAGAGATGTCGGGAGTTTTTCAGACATCTCTTCAATAGGTTTTGACCATTCCTCCGTCGAAAAGGAGATCTCCTCCAATAAGATATTTGCCCAAGAATGAGAATCCGATCACAAAGAGATTACCCACCTCAATCGGGGTCATGATCTCCTTGATCTGGGACCTGCCCATCATCACATCTCTCACAACTTCTTCATGAGTGATGCCCCGTTGCTGGGCTTGATCTGGGATTTGATTCATTGCCAAAGGGGTTTTCACAAAGCCCACACTGACAGTGAAACCTCGAATCTTACCCTCTCCTTCAGCTGCAATAGACTGTGCTAAGCCCCGGAGACCAAACTTCGTGATGTTGTAAACCGGTTTATTTCGTGTAACCATGTGACCATGAACCGAACACATATTTCCGATAGCTCCTGTGCCATCTTCACTCTTTTTTATATGGGAGATACAGAGTTTAGACAGATAAAAAGGAGCCCTCAGCATGATGCTCATCATGACATCATAAGTTTTCATGGGAAAATTTTCGATCGAGTCAATATGCTGTATTCCCGCGTTATTCACTAAAAACTTAATACTCCCATATTGTGTGGCCTGAAGAACCAAAGATTCAATCTCCTCATCTTTACATAGGTCCGTTTTTATAAAGATCACTTTACCACCCAATGCCTCGGCTATCTTTGTCGTCTCTTTTCCACCCTCTTCATTAACATCTGCACCGATGACTGTTAGTCCATTGACTCCCAGGGCGGTTGCGGTCGCTCTCCCCACACCACTGGCCGCACCGGTGACAATGGCTACATTCTTGGGATTGAAATATTTATCTTTGACCAATAAAATCTCTTCTTTTTGAATTTTAGGTTCTTGCAGATCAAAACCCCCTGTTGATTCCGTCATCTCCTCCTCCTTTCTCGTTTGGGACCTTTTATGAGTATCAGTTAAATCCTGAAGTTCATTTTGTTTTTGGAATTTCAAGGTCCTCTTCCGAATTATTTGGTATCAATCTATCATACAAAAGAAGATTGTCAAACTCTATTTCCTCAACCTTTTGATCTTTGGTTCATTGAGGTCTTGCAATCACATATTTCTTAGTTAATAATGGATCAGAAACAAAGATCTCCTATTAAGTTAAAGCCATGGCCCATGCCGTTTTAGAAAAAGATTTAGCTATCCCATTTCCGCATGTTACACTCTTAAAGGCTTCTGCAGGTTCTGGAAAAACTTACTCCCTCACGGAGAGATTTGTCCAGTTCCTCCTCTCCAGTAAAATTCCCCAAAACCATTTAAGAAATATTCTCGCCATCACCTTTTCAAATAACGCTGCAAAAGAGATGAAGGAGCGGATTCTCTCGTGGCTCAAGGACATTTATTTCAAGGATCCCGAAAAGATCAAAGAGCTCTCTGAAATCGTTTCTTTAAAAACAGAACACCTCCCAGACAAAGCCGGCGCCATGATCGATGAAATTCTAAAGAACTACACTGAGTTTCAGGTGAAGACGATTGACAGTTTCATGACCTCCATCTACAAGGCCTCAGCGATCAATCTCGGTTATAGCCCAGACTTTGACATCCTCATGGCTTCGGAGAACATCATGGCTTATGCCTTCAATCGATTTCTGCGGAGGGTCAGGGAGAAGACTCCGGAGGCTGAATTCCTCGAGAGACTCCTGGAGATCATTCTTGAGAGCAAGGGAGGGGAGTCTGCCTTTCCCTGGGATCCCTCGAAGGATTTCCTTGAGGAGATGACAAAACTCTACTATCAACTCTCCAGTATCGTCAAAGAGGTAAAAATCCTCGACGCTGAAAAGAAGATCGAATCGATCAAGAAAGAGATTCAAGATACAGCGGAGGGCCTGAATGGTTTGATCGAAAAATCGGGACTCACAAAAAGCAGGGGAAGTTCATTTTACAAAATTTTGGAGATGGTAAGGAACAATGATTTCCCAGATCTCATTGATCGAGGTCTTTTAAATCTTCCCGTCATCAAACCTAAAAAAGAAGGAGAGATGACCTGGTATGAAAAAATATCGAAACAGTGGGATCTCCTCGGCAACCACATAAAAAAATATATCGAGCTTTATGCAACAACTTATTACAGCCCCTATCTGAGGGCCTATGAAGCTTTCAAAGATATCCTCGAGGAAGTAAAGAAAAGGGAAGGGACTATCTTTATTCATGACATCAACAAAAAGCTTTCCGACTATCTCGATCATGAAATCGTACCGGATGTCTACTTCAGGATAGGGGAGACGATCTATCACTATTTGATCGATGAATTCCAGGACACCTCTCCCATCCAGTGGGCTAATCTCTTTCCTTTGATAGAGAACTCCCTTTCCCAAGGGGGAAGTCTCTTTGCCGTGGGTGATACCAAGCAGGCGATCTATGGTTTCAGGAATGCGGATTACGAGATCATGAAGGGACTTGAATCAAAAAATCCATTTTCTTCTGCCCTCCACAACGTGAAAGAGTTAGAGATCAATTACCGCAGTCTCGAGAGAGTGGTCGATTTCAGCAAGGAGTTCTTCAAAAAGGTCGTTGCCAACCATGAAAAATACTTAGAACCTGCAAGCAGAAGCGGGCTCCTTGATTATGAACAGAGGGTTAGGGAGGATCACAGGGATTCAGGATACGTTGATGTGATTCTTTGCGAAAAGAAGGATGACGAACCCGCTGAAAAAAAGATGATTCAGGATTTGGTAAGGGATTTAATCCAGAGAGGGTACTCTTACTCGGATATCGCAATCCTGGCCTATCGAAATGAAGACGTGGTCAATATCACGACATGGCTGAATGAGATTGACATTCCCTTCATCTCCTATAGCAGCCTGGATATCAGAACGAGAAAACTCACAGCCGAGATCGTCGCCTTGCTCACTTTCCTTGATTCTCCTCCCGACGATCTTTCATTCGCAGGTTTTATTCTTGGAGATATCTTCAGGGGAGCATTAGAGAGACATGAAAAAATCGTCGAATTGAAAACATTACATGAATTTCTCTTCAGAAACCGGAAGAGGGCCCCCCTTTATAAAGCCTTCCAAGAGGAATTCCCTGAGCTCTGGGAGATTTATTTTGAAGACCTTTTCAAGTCGACCGGTTATTTACCCCTTTATGATCTGGTCAGCGAGATTTACCGCATTTATAAGGTATTCGATCACTTTAAGGAAGAAGAAGCGACCCTTATCAAGATCCTGGAGGTGATAAAAAATTTTGAGGGAGAAGGCAGAAACAACCCTGGCGATTTCCTCAAATGTGCCTCTGACGAAGAGGCAGGGGAGCCGGATTGGACCATTGATGTCCCTGCAGGAATCAATGCTGTGAAAGTGATGACCATCCACAAGGCGAAAGGTTTGGGATTCCCAGTAGCCATCGTTCTCCTGTACGAGGAGATCCCCAGAGGTTTCAAATATATTCTTGATGAGGAGATGGATGGTGTCCATTTGCTCAAAATCAACCAGCAAATCATGAAAGCCAGCCATTTTCTTCAAGAGAAATATGAAGAAGAAAGGCTCAAGGATCAGGTGAACAAGCTCAATACCCTTTATGTGGGGTTTACCAGAGCTGAGAATGAGCTTTATATCATTGGAGTCCAAAGCCAAAGAAATCAATTTCCCATCGACCTCCTCCAGGCTATGGATTCCCAAATTGGATCGAGGAGCGCTCCTCGTCTCCGTCCCCCCGAACCTGATCAAGTCGAAAAGACCCGACCACAGGAAGTTTTGAATCCATATCAAGATCCTGATCCAATCAAATTTCCTTTTACCCCGTTAGAAAGCCCCGCTATTCATGGCGGGGATGATATGAATAAAACTTCAGTTCCTCATAGAAAGGACAAGCTCAAAGCCCCGTCCTTTCTAACGGGGTTTACCCCCATCGAGGAACTCAACTTAGAGAAAAGGTTGAGAGGTGAGTTTATTCATAGGATTCTCTATTTGCTTGACAGAATAGATGAAAAGATTGATTTAGAATTAGAGCGGATCATCAAGCGGGTCAATGATGAAATGAAGACCGAATATCCCTTAGAAGACATGAAGAGGAAGATTTCGGACTTTTTAAACGATGAAGAAATCAAGTCCTACTTCCAAGACATGCCAGGCAGGGTCATTAGAAAGGAACAGGATTTTTCAGATTCCAGGGGAAATCTCTTCAGGATGGACAGGGTGGTCTTCGATAAAGATCAGGTATCCGTGATCGATTACAAAACCGGGGCTGACAGAGAAGCTGAAACAGAATATATTTCCCAGATCAAAGATTATATCCGGATTTTGAAAGGGATCTATCCCGACAAGAAGGTTGAAGGAGTCATTGCTTACGTGGATTTGAAAGAGATCAAGAAGGTTTAACTAAAGATATTTAAAATTCCCCCCCTATATATTCCCTCCCCCTTTGATGGGGGAGGGGAGGTTTTTGGGGAAACTGTTTTATCAATGTGCAGGAATTAAATGAATGTCCTTTTGATTTCACCATCAGAAAATTTAGTTGAGAAAGTTGCGGAGAATTTAATCAGCATTGAAAAGGACTATTCTTCGAACCTTGTCGTCTTTCCTGGCAAACGACCTTCGCACTTCCTCAGAAAAGTCCTGGGGGATAAAGAGAGGTCGAGTTTCATACCGCCTTTGATCTTCTCCATGGATGAATTCATCGAACATGTCCATGGCGAATCCCTAAATCTCGAGGGAAGAAAGCTCGAGGCCATCGATGCCATCTCGATCCTTTACGGCATTCATGCCGCTTCGCCCGAACACCTGGGGAGAAAGAGTTTTCTCGCTCCCGACACTTTCTTCCCTGTTGGGATGAAGTTATACAACGACCTTGAAGAACTTTATATCGAAGGGGTACCCTCAGAAAAGGTAAGAGAGATAGACAGCATCGCCGGAGAGAATATCCCCGAGCCCACGGCCAAAAGGCTCCAATCCCTCTCCCATTTCTACAAAACGTTTTATAAGAAGATAGAGGAAGAGTATTTTTCTACGAGGTCCTTGAGATACCGGATTGTTTCAGACCATATTGGCCGTTTAAATCTGGATCGTTTTAAGAAGGTGATCTTTGCAGGTTTTTTTGCTCTTACGGAATCGGAGAAAAAAATTTTTAGATCCCTCATGAAAAGGGAGAACACTCTCTTCGTTCTTCAGGAAGGAGAGGGGATAAAAAAAAAGTTATCCGACCTTGGAATAATGGCTCAAAGAGGGTTCAACCCTACCGAGCCTGTCATCCATTGCTATAAAAGCCCGGATTCCCATGGCCAGGTTCTTGGTGTAAGAACGCTTTTGAAAAATAGGATCGATCAGAGAGAGCGGATTGACGAAAATACGGTCATCGTCCTTCCCTCCTCAGAAGCCTTACTTCCTCTTTTCCATCAAACTCTGAGCCTACTCGATCCGGACAACTATAACGTCTCGCTCGGTTATCCTCTCCAGAGGACTCCTCTCTTCGGTTTTTTTTATAACCTCATGGAAGTGGTTACCACCATGGATGGGGATCGCCTTTATGTTCCCTATTACTTAGAGTTCGTTCTCCACCCCTACACAAAGAATATCTTTTTCCAAGGAAGAGCAGATATCACCCGGATTCTTTTCCATGCCATTGAGGAGACCCTTACGGAAAAGCGAACCCAAAAGTTTTTATCCTTGTCAGAAGTGGAGAGTGATGAGGCCGTTATTAATTCCATCAAAGAAAAGGTATTAAAAGTTGATCCTGGCATCACGCTGAAGATGGTGAGAGAGCACTTGGAGGTGATCCATGCGCATACGATCAGGAAGATGCTCTCTTTTAAAAATGTGGGGGAATTTGCAAGGAAACTGAGAGAGGTAGTCGAATATATCTATCAGAATAGCACAGCCCGTCTTCATCCCTTTTTCTATCCCTACTCGGAATCCTTGATCACCCATCTGGACATCCTTTCTAAATCCCTAATGAAGGAGGTTCAGTTCCAGGAGGTTGGAAGCTATTTCACCCTTTTTAAAAAATATATCACCACTTCTTATACTCCTTTTACAGGAACGCCTTTGAGAGGGGTTCAGGTTCTTGGATTCCTGGAAACAAGGAATCTGAAATTTGAGAACGTCCTCTTTCTTGATGCGAACGAAGGCATTCTCCCTGATACAACGAGAGAGGATTCTTTTTTGCCCTTTAAGGTGAGGCAGTTATTGGGACTTCCCACTTACCTGGACAGGGAAGAAATTATATTCTACACCTTCGATACGCTGATCAGAGGAGCAAAGGAGACCCACCTCTTCTACATTGAAAATGCCGGGAAGGAGAGGAGCCGGTTTGTTGAGAAGTTTATTTGGGAGAGGCAGAAGAGAGAGGGGAAGAGGGATGACAAGAAATATGTGAGAACCATCCAGTACTCTGTGAGTCTGAGAGATAAGAACCCGCGTCCCATTAATAAACCCATGAAGATGGTAAAGTTCTTAAAAGAGTATCCTTTCAGTGCCACATCCCTGAACACCTATCTCTATTGCCCGCTCCAGTTCTATTATGAGTATGTTCTCGGGCTCAGGGAAAGAGAGATCCTTTCGGAAGAATTCGAGAAAGAGGAGATCGGGTCGTTTGTTCACCTGGTCCTGAATCATTACTTCAAGGGAAAAGTAGGATCAATTCTTTCTGAAAAGGAGATGAATCTTAAGGAATTCGAGAAGGTCCTCTATCAGCGTTTCGAGGAGCAATATGGTAAAGACCCTACAGGGGAGATCTATCTGCTCAGGAGCCAAGTGGAGAGGCATCTGAAGGATTTCTTAAAGCATTATCAGGTACCGAAGATCAAGGAGTTTCAAACAAAAATCCTGGGGCTTGAACAGAGGATCGATGTCAAGAAGAATTCCTTCAAACTCGGGGCACGGCTCGACAGAATCGAGAAGAGAGGAAATAGGACAGTCATCATCGATTATAAAACTTCAGCCAATAAAAAATACCTCACCATCCATTATAATAAGCTCGATCTAAGAAACAGGGATTCCTGGAGCGAAGCCATAGGCAGCCTTCAGCTTCCATTTTATCTCCTCACTTATTCTACTTTAACAGGAGAAAAACCGGAAGAGATTGATTGTATGTTTTTACTCCTTGGAAGGACAAGGATTGATTCCGAAATCGAAGTTCCTCTCTTTAAAAATGAAACCGAGTTCAAGGAGAATTTTGGGAATCTGACTCAGGTCATTTTCAGTCTTCTAAGGGAAATCGTTAATCCGGATCAAGCCTTCCTGCCAACGATCGATCCGAAGAACAATTGTGGCAGGTGTCCTTATGGATATGTTTGCACCAATTAAGACAAAATTCTTTTCCGTGAAAGAGAGGTTAGTATGACCGGCGCAGAAAGCCTGATCCGCACCCTTATCGCCTCCGGTATGGAGGTTTGCTTTGCCAACCCCGGCACTTCCGAGATACACTTCGTCATTGCACTTGACAAGGTTGAGGGTATGCGCTGCGTCCTCGGTATGGCCGAGACCGTTGTCACCGGCTGCGCTGACGGTTATGCAAGAATGGCGGAGAAACCTGCAGCAACGCTGCTCCACTGCGGACCAGGTTTCGCCAATGGGATCGCCAATGTGCACAATGCGCGGAGGGCAAATACACCAATGGTAAACATCGTTGGCGACCAGGCCACTTACCACCGTCCTTTCGACGCACCGCTGACTGCGGATACCGAGGGACTCGCACGTGCGGTATCTCACTGGGTGAGGACGAGCAGCTTTGCGAAACAGGTCTCCTTTGACGGCGCAGCAGCAGTGCAAGCTGCGCGTACCCCTCCGGGGCAGGTCGCTACGCTAATCGTTCCGGCCGATGTAGCTTGGAGTGAAGGAAGCAACCCGGCGATGCCACTGCCGGTGCCAGCGCGGCCGCGGGTAGCACCAGAGGTGATCCAGACAGTGGCACGGATCCTCTGTTCGGATGAGCCGACGATGCTCTTTCTCAACGGGCAGGCCCTGAGTGAGGCGGGCCTCATTGCCGCTCAGCGAATTGCCCACGCAACTGGTGCCAAGCTTCGCACACCAACACATGTGCCACGCATGGCACGCGGTCGCGGCAGGGTGCAGGTGGAGCGCGTACCGTATGTGGTCGATGCAGCCCTCAATGTGTTGGCGGGGCTCAAACACGTCATTCTTGTCAGCGCAAAGCTACCCGTGGGTTTCTTCGCTTATCCAGGAAAGCCTAGCCTCATGACACCTCAGGACTGCACGATGACCGTGCTCGCGCGACCAGAGCAGGACGCTGTGGCTGCGCTTCAATGGCTTGCGGATGAGATCAACGCGCCGCGCGTCGTACCGATTAAGGAGACGGGTCCAAAGCCGTGCATCGTCAGCGGTCCCTTCGAGCCGGAAGCCTTCGGGATGACAATTGCAGCCCTGCTGCCAGAGAACGCCATCGTCGCTGATGACGCGGTCACTTCGGGCCGTGCGCTCTTTCCGGTCACGTTCAATGCCGCGCCCCATGACTGGATCCAGAGTACGGGCGGTGCAATCGGTCACGCCTTTCCGTGCGCCACTGGCGCTGCAGTGGCCTGCCCGGACCGCAAGGTCGTATGCCTTCAGGCCGACGGAGCCGGCATGTACTCGCTGCAGGCTCTGTGGACGCAAGCGCGCGAGAAGCTTGACGTGGTGAACGTGGTGTTTGCTAACCATGTGTACAAGATCCTTTATGGTGAGCTGCGTTCGGAAGGTGCCAAGCCCGGTCGCGCTTCAAACAACCTTTTCGACCTCGGACGTCCCGACCTTGATTGGGTCAGGTTAGCGATGGGCATGGGTGTGGAAGCGGTTAGTGTGGAGTCTCTGGAAGGCTTTGCCGACACGTTCCGCGCCGCCTGTGGGCGCCGAGGGCCGTTCCTGATCGAATTCCGGATTTAAAAGCGGGACAGAGCA
>Ga0256868_10000702_pt1 | contig 19192 bp, 18 predicted proteins | sample RVTome_13_FD_187341 | JGI IMG/M metagenome (GOLD analysis project Ga0256868, IMG submission 187341) | Soil microbial communities from uranium-contaminated site in the Upper Colorado River Basin, Wyoming, United States - RVT92D227 HiSeq ...
AGATGAGGGAGGTAGTCCGCGAAAACAATATCTACAAGTGGGCCGCAGATATAATTTCGGAGTTGGTTAAATTTGAATTTGGAGGCTGACATTTGGAACATCTCTTGTCTGTCTGGCCCAGAGTCGCATTGCAGCTCAGAGATGCCAGACATATCTTGCTCCTCACCGACTATGATGGCACTCTTACTCCCATTGTGGAGAGACCAGAATTGGCGAATCTCCCAGAAAGCACGAGGTTGGTATTTGAGGCATTGGCACGCCGCTACGAGTTCAGAGTCGGGGTGATCAGCGGTAGAGCACTAGCAGACCTGAAGGATAAAGTAGGTATTCGTGGCATAATTTACGCAGGAAACCATGGACTGGAGATAGAAGGACCTGGCATTAGCTTTGTGAATCCCGTGGCAGAGGAATTTCGCCCGATTCTCCGCATTGTGCATTATGTGTTAAGCCGGGCTCTAGGGCGGATTAGAGGAGTAATAGTAGAGGACAAGGGACTTTCTCTGAGCGTTCACTACCGCCTTGTAGAAGAAGATGATACTGAACAAGTTGAAAACGCTTTTGAGCGCATTGCCGGTGGTGCTCAAGCATTGGGGAAGGTTAAAATAACCTCTGGCAAGAAGGTGTATGAGGTAAAACCGGCTGTCGCCTGGGACAAAGGCAAGGCCATAAAGCTGTTGATGAAGAAATATGGTAAAGGGGGTAGAAAAAGCGGGCTTCTGCCAATCTACCTTGGAGATGACCTGACTGACGAAGATGGATTCAGGGTTATTGAAAATTATGGGAATGGCCTCTCAGTGTTTGTAGGAGAAAAAGGCCAGCACAGTGCTGCGCGCTATTTTTTGAAGTCGCCGGCCGAGGTGGCTGCATTTCTGGAGATATTACTGGAGCAGGCTCGAAGAGGATTTAGATAGGTGATGCAGTCAAAAATAGGTTTTCCCCGTGGTAAAATGGCAAAAGAGCAACTGTACAAGTGCGTTAATCACATGGAGCAAGCGATAGATGATTCAGTGGCTGACTGATAACTGGCTTAAGATAGCTATTCCGGTGCTGGCTTTTCTCGCCTGCTGCGTCGTTGGTTTGTGGGTGAGAAGGGTTGTCGATAAGGTCTTTGAGCGCTGGAGAGCAAGGACAAAATGGGAGGGAAGCCAGCTTGTTGTGAAAACGACACGCCGTCCCTTCTTGCACTGGTTCCTATTGCTAGGCGCTTCTATAGCCATTCAAGTCTCAGCATTGCCTCCGGAATCCAAGAGTATAGGTGCCAAGGTAATAGGCAGCTTGTTTATTTTGTCCTTAGGATGGCTGGTTATTGTTCTAAGTGAACAATTGCTCAGGCTGTATCTGCCCAGAGTGAAAGCCACCCAACCAACCATCGTCTTGGCAGTGAATGTTATTAGAATTACTATCATTGTTGTTGGTGCACTAATAGTCCTTCAAATTTGGGGGATGCCTACCAGTCCTATTCTGCTCCTCTTAGTGGTGGTAGTTCTGGCAGCAGCGCTGGCCTTAAGAAATGCGGCTCCAAATCTCTTCGCCGGGTTTCAGCTCGGTGCTGCTCAGCAGATTAAAGTGGGCGACTACATCAAGCTGGAGACAGGAGAGGAAGGCTATGTTACTGAGATAAGCTGGAGCAATACCCATATTATAGGCCTGGATGAGAGCACCATTATTGTCCCCAACAGTCGGCTTCTTCAGCATACGGTTATCAACTACGGGCATCCTTTGAAAAAAGCGCCCGAACCGTTCCGTTTTCACAGCCGGACGCACCTGACGGAGCTGACCGGGCTTAAGGCAAAAAATCTGCGAGAACTTGCTGATATCTTGAAAAAGGTGCCCGATACAGTAATTTACCACCACACGCACCACTTTCTCGAACAGCACCATTATTTAACACCTGAACCATCCAATGACTTTGCCGTTTGGGTAAGCGATGCACTTGGCGATGAGGCTTTGGGCGAAGGATTGACCAGCGTTGACACCTTCGCTTTTCCCAATCTGGAAGCTCTCAGAGAAAGACTGGTTGGCATAATTGAGGAGCATCTCTCCAAAGGGTGCAACTTTCGGGAGGTGATGCCGGGCAGAGAATTTCACTTTGCGAAGTCGGTAAGCGTCATTTTGCCCACTCCCTATGTGGCTCATGACCTCAGGGAGTTTGTAGAAGCCCTGCGGAAGATAAGTTTGGGCTCGCTTTATTTTCATATCTTTGAGTCAAGGTTAAGATTGGGGAGAGGGCTTAACGATTTTTCCATCTGGATAAAGGACAGCCTGGGTGAGACTGAGCTTGGTGAGGAAATCGCCCGGCTTGACCCATATACTTATACTCTGGAGGGACTCAGATCAACACTGATACAGCTTATCGAAAAACGCATCAAATAAGCATCGAGAATTATGAGCCTATCGTCGGCAGGAGTACGATTGAGGAGCTTAGACTGCTGGCTGCTAAGCTATCAGGCAAGGTTATTCAAAACATCAACTCTACTTTTGTTGGTGGAGGAGTGGCTGAGATTTTAAGCCGCATGGTGCCCCTGCTGGGACAGCTTGGTGTCGAAGCCCGCTGGAACACCATAAAGGGAAATGATGATTTTTTCCAGGTGACCAAGAAATTCCACAATGCTCTTCACGGCAGACAGGAGAGAATTGGCGCCAAAGACTTTGAGCTCTTTCTGGAAACAACTCAGAGGAATCTTGAGGAGATCGAACTGTATGGGGATATTATCTTCGTCCATGACCCTCAACCGGCTGGGTTGGTCATCCGGAAGAAGGAGTTAGGCAAGAAATGGGTATGGCGATGTCACATTGACGTGTCACATCCCAACGAGGAGGTCTGGAATTTTCTTCAGCCGTTTGTGGTTCAGTATGATGCTGCAGTATTTTCTGCACCAGGTTTCTCCCATGAGCTGCCTATCCGCCAGTTTCTCATCGCGCCATCCATAGACCCGCTGAGCGACAAGAACAAGGAGCTGCCCCAGGAGGCGATCGATTCGGTTTTGGGGAAATACGGTATACCCAAGGACAAACCCATTATCACCCAGGTATCACGTTTTGACTACCTCAAGGATCCTATAGGAGTAATCCAGGCTTTTGAATTGGTGAGAAAAAGCATAGATTGTCGGCTTGTCTTTGCCGGGGGTACCGCCACTGACGACCCGGAGTCAGATAAGGTACTGGCGGAGGTGAGGGAAAAGGCGGGGAACAACCCTGACATACATATTCTGCTAATTCCGCCGGGCAGTGACATTGAGATAAATGCTTTGCAGAGAGCATCTACAATCATTGTTCAGAAGTCGCTGGGGGAAGGTTTTGGCCTTACTGTGAGCGAAGCTTTGTGGAAGGCAAAGCCAGTGGTAGCTTCAGCAGTAGGGGGAATACCCCTCCAGGCGAAGAACAAGTTCACTGGGCTCCTGTCGCACGGAGTACCGGGAACAGCCTACGCCTTAAGACAGCTACTCACTAACCCTGAATATGCAAGGTGGCTGGGAGAGAACGGCAGGGAACATGTTAGGTACAACTTCCTCATCACCCGCCACCTCAGAGATTATCTGCTTTTGTTCCTATCTCTTGACCACCCGGGGGATGTAATCTACCTGTGAGTTTCGTCTTGGTCAATATGCTTCCTATTCAGATTCTGGAAATTCCCTTCCAGCTTTCACTCTGGTAAAAGGCTAAACTGCTCTTCTAACCAAGAAGAATAGCGGAATTGAGATTAGCTCCATGACCACGGCAAACAGGATTAAGTAGTTGATAGAAAGCTCATAGAGCTGCCCCATCAAGGCAGCTCCCAAAAACAAGCCAGCTCCATACGCCGTATTGAAGATTCCATAGGCAAAGCCTCTTCGCTCCACAGGTGCTAGATCAGCGATGGCGGCACGCATAATCGTTTCCTGAATCCCCATTACCACACCCCATAATGCCATGCCAATTAGCACCAGGCTGTAGCTATGGGAAAAAACAAGAAAGGGAATAGGCAAGGTTAACAAAGGGACTGTCAATAGCGACATGAGCCCAGTTTTGTCGTACGTTTTGCCGATGAGAAGAGCTGCCAGGGCATCTATCCCCATAGCAATGGCGTAAATTATGGGAATCTGGGCATCCGGCACGATAGCTTGGACTTTGAGATGGTAGGAGATTAACTGGAAATTGGCAAATCCCGCCACAGAAACCAGAGTAAATGCAGTGTAGAACCAGAAAACCCTGGGAAGCTTACGCTCACCATTCTCTTTCCCTGTTTCTTCACGAGCCTCGAGTTCCTCTGGCAAAGGAACCTTTTTCCTGGCTATGGCTAAAACAACCAGGGTTAGCAGAGCCGGTATCCATAATAGGGTGAAACCTTCACGATAGCCACCGTGGAAAAGGAAAACGAGAGAGAAGACGACAGGGCCAATGATGGCACCAATCTGATCCAATGCCTCGTGAACAGCGAATCCCCAGCCCCTTCCCACCTCTTTCGTGGCATAAGAAAGCATCGTGTCCCTTGCTGGACTTCTTATTGCCTTCCCCATCCGCTCAAGAATAATAAGCAAGGCAGCCAGTTGCCAATAACCAGCAAATGCCAGCAAGGGAATGGACAGGAGCAGTCCATAACCAATGAAAGTCAGAAGCCAATATGCCTTGGTGCGGTCGGCAAGATAGCCGGAGGCCAGACGCAGAGCATAGCCCGCGAATTCGCCGATGCCAGCTACCAAACCAACGACACTGGCGCTCGCTCCCAGCGTAGCCAGGTAAGGACCGGCAACACTCCTGGCCCCTTCGTAGGTTACATCCCCAAATAAGCTGACAATCCCCAGGAGAATAATGAAATGCATACCAAATCTCTCTGTGTTTGTGAATCAAAAGGGACCGCCGTGCGCCCTCAACAGAATTTGACAGCCCTGCTATAACTTTGCTCTTAGCTTCTTGTATGTGGCACTAACAGCTTCCGAGACGACTCTGGTATCAGACAACACCGGCATGAAGTTAGTGTCGCCCTGCCACCTGGGGACTATGTGAGTATGAAGGTGCTCCGCTATACCGGCTCCCGCTACTTTGCCCACATTCAAGCCGATATTGAAACCGGTTGGCTTCATTACCTCTTTGAGGAGCCCCAAGCCTTTCTTGACAATGTCGAAATGTTCCTTCGCTTCCTCATCCGTCAAGTCCTGCAAATTTGCAATGTGCCGATAGGGCGCGACCATTAGATGCCCTGGATTGTAAGGAAAGGCATTCAGGATTATGAAATTGTGTTGACCACGATAAAGAATAAAATTTGCCTCGTCGTTATTTTCCCTGGGTTTCTGGCATAAGATACAGCCGCTTTCTGTGGCCATTTGTATATATTCCATTCGCCAGGGTGCCCAAAGATATTCCATCAAACGTATATAGTATGCTGATTCCCAGTCAAGTGCAATAGGATTCTTAATTAGAGATGAAGAATTCTGGACGTGGCACAATGAGTTGACTATGGGACTTAGTCAAGAATAGAATACTTCGGGGTTAATATGCTTGAAGTCTTGACTCAAAAGTTGACCGCTGTATTTGATAAGCTTGGCAGGAAAGGCAAGCTTAGTGAAGGGGACATCGACGACGCCTTACGCCAGGTACGGCTGGCGCTCCTGGAAGCGGACGTGAATTTTAAGGTGGTCAAGGAATTCTTGACCAAGGTGCGAGAGCGGGCTCTCGGCGCTGAAGTATTGCGCAGCCTGACACCGGCCCAGCAGATAATTAAAATCGTTAATGAAGAATTAGTTGCTATCTTAGGTGGAGAGCCTGGCCGTTTAGCTTCGGTTACTGACCTGCCAGCGGTCGCTTTGCTCATAGGATTGCAGGGCTCGGGCAAGACCACTACGGCGGCGAAGCTAGCTGTTCAGCTCAAACATATGGGGCAGCGTCCTTTGTTAGTAGCTGCTGATACTCGCCGACCTGCTGCCATTGAGCAACTGAAATTACTGGGTAAGCAACATGACATCTCGGTATACAGTGAGGATGCTACCGTAGCATCAACCACAATTTGCCAGCACGCTGTGAAGCAGGCTAAAGAAATGGGAATAGCTTGGGTCATAATAGACACTCAAGGGCGCCTCCATATTGACGAAACCATGATGCAGGAATTGGCTGATATCAAATCCCTGCTACAGCCTTCGGAAGTATTACTAACGGTAGATGCCATGATTGGGCAGGATGCCGTGAAGGTGGCTCAAGAATTCCACAGTCGCATCGGGCTCACGGGACTCATTTTGACGAAGATGGATGGAGATGCCCGAGGTGGAGCTGCCCTATCCATCCGATTTGTTACCGGGGTGCCCATAAAATATCTGGGCACGGGTGAAAAGATGGATGCGCTGGAAGTATTTCATCCCGACCGTCTAGCTTCTCGCATTTTGGGCATGGGAGATATGCTCACCCTCATCGAGCAAGCTGAGATGGCTTTTGACCAGCAACAGGTCAAGGATTTGGAGGGCAAGATGCGCACCGGCGCCTTCGATCTTGAGGATCTTCTCAGTCAAATGCGCCAAATTCACAAGATGGGGTCCCTGGGACGGCTGGTAGAAATGATACCTGGCTTTTCCAGATTCGCTTCTCGTCTACCAGATGACGAAGGTGAGAAACAGCTAAGGAAGATAGAAGCCATCATTTTGTCTATGACTTACGAAGAGCGACGCAATCCAGTCATTATTGACGGTAAGCGGCGAAGCCGGATTGCCCGGGGCAGCGGCACCACATCCAAGGATGTTAACCAGCTTCTTAACCAGTTTCGTGAGATGCAGAAGTTGACTAAGTCACTGTCACGAGGCAAGTTGCCTACGAAGATGGGCAACATATTTGACATTCCCTTGAAGTGAAATCAATATAGACCAGCCCTATTCGCTTTGATTCTTGATCCACCGGGTTCCCACGAAAATCGCAACATACTCGTGGGTGGTTTTAGTCTAGATAGCCCTTGAGCTTCCGACTGCGGGTGGGATGACGCAACTTACGCAGAGCCTTGCCTTCAATCTGTCGTATTCTTTCCCGAGTTACATTGAATTCCTTGCCCACCTCTTCTAGAGTTCGAGCATGTCCGTCTTTAAGGCCAAATCTAAGCTGCAACACCCTTTTTTCGCGGTCGGTCAGCTCACCAAGCACTTTGTCTATCTGTTCCTTGAGTAGCTGCTGTGAGGTCGCCTCGGTCGGCGCTAAGCTCGCATGATCCTCAACGAGGTCGCCTAACCGGCTGTCTTCATCTTCGCCGATTGGCATATCCAGTGATATCGGCTCACGGAAAAACAAAGCCATGACTTCTTCTACTCTTTCTGGCGACATACCCAGGCGACCGCCAATTTCCTCGTAACTTGGCTCCCGCCCGAGTTCTTGAACTAACTGCCGCATCATTCGTAATAGCTTATTAATTGTTTCTACCATATGTACCGGAATGCGAATAGCACGGGATTGGTCAGCTATGGAGCGAGTGATACCTTGTCTGATCCACCAAGTAGCATAGGTACTGAACTTGTAGCCTTTTCTATACTGAAACTTATCTACGGCCCGGATAAGGCCAATATTCCCTTCCTGGATGAGCTCAAGGAGAGGCATGCCATGCCCAATATACTTCTTGGCTATGCTCACCACCAAGCGTAGATTTGCTTCTGTGAGGTGTCTTTCTGATGCTTTTGCTTCGGCCTGTACCTGCCTGAAGTAAGCTTTGAATTCATTACTATGAGACTCGATCCGAGACAGGAACTTTTGGTCGGCCAGGAGAGTCTTTAGCTTTTGCCATGAAGTTTTGTCTTTAGCTAGGAGCGCTAACAACTGTGGAGGCAGAAGCTGGCTGTTTGCGGAAAGACTTACTATGACATCTTCGGCTGCAGTGGTTCCTTTGCCCAGCGCCTTAGCAATCGCGGCTATTAACGATGTGTCTATGACATCATCAATCGCGGAGCGAAACTTAGGATTCTTAATCGTATCCACCACGTTTCTGGAGGAGGCGACGCCGATATGCTTGTCGACAGTCTGAGCAACAGGGTATGCCTTGGATAATTGAGAAACTAGCTGGATGACTATCTCAACAGGTGAAGGGAACTTTTTGTACTTCCTGAAATGGTTTTCTTCGATTTCATCTAGGGTCCTCCCCAGCTCTATCTTCCGACATAGTAATTTCTCTTCACTGACATTTAGAAGAGGCACTCTGCCAATTTCCTGAAGATACATACGAGCCGAGTCATCTGTTATCTCATGTTCTTCCAACGGTGCGGGTGGCTTGATTCCTTCACTTTCCTCAGCTATGAAGTCTTCGCCTTCTTCTTTTTCCTCAACTTCCTCGGCTAACGCGCTGACATCCTCAACCTCAGCTTCGTCGCTGAGCAAGCCTTCAGCTACCGCCTCATCACTATCAAGGCTGATAGGTTCTTCTTTAACTGAACCCATGGTTTTTCTCTTTCTTAACGAAGACCTCCTGAAGCTTTAGCCCGGAATCTATTCCCTGCTCCTCCAGTTTGGCTAGCTCTGAGCTTATCCCGCCTCTCTCCCTTTCAATCTCAAGCGTCGCTTCTTTCTCAGTTTCCAGTTTCCGGGACGACTTCTCTTGCAGACGGAGAATACATTGGGCTAAGTCACGGCTCCGAGTTCGCTCGCTTTCCCGTATGGCTGGCGGGAACGGGAAATTTTTGTCAACCAAGCAGTATAAATGTTCTAATAAGCTAGTGTCAAGTTTACTTTCAAGGTTCGAGATATCGGAAGAATGTTGCCATTTGACAAAGACCTCCCTATTTTCCGTAGATTCGAAGTGTTCTGGCGATAGCTCTTGAGCCAAAAGACGAAGCTCGGGGTATTGAAGGAGAAGTGCCAGGCACCGTTCTTCAATATGGCTGGATACAAACCGGCGGACAAGCCGAGATTGCTCTATTGGCTTGCCAGGTTGAGGCCTTTTCCGGCCGGCTTTTGATTCTCGCAAAGCAGTTCTTATGGCAGATTCTTCAATTTTCAATTCGCGTGCCAGTCTCTTCAAGTAATGGGATTGTTGTACAGGGTCTCTTATTTCATAAATCGAGGGCAGAAGTTTCTGTACAGCTAGGGACTTGTCTCGGGCTTTGTTAATATCAACTTTGCTTATTACAGACTGAAAGGCGAAGTCCATAATAGGCATAGCTTGTTCTACCAGTTTTTGCCAGAGAGCAGGCTCGTCTCCTATCACCTCATCCGGGTCCTTGCCCGGAGGCAACAACATGACATTTGCTTCGATGTTAGAGTAAGCCAATATCGCTCTGCCTCGCAAGGTGGCTTCTTCTCCGGCAAGATCAGCGTCCAGTGCCAAGGTTATATTATTGGTCAATCTCTTAATGCCTTCTACTTGCTTCTCGGTCAGAGAAGTGCCCATTGAGCCAACTACATTTTGCCAGCTGTGCTGATGAGCAGTGAGAACATCCATGTAACCTTCCACAATTATTACCAAGTCCTTCTTTCTAATAGCAGATTTAGCCTTATCAATGCCGTATTGGCTGTTACTCTTATCGAAAATTGGCGTCTGGGGAGAGTTGATATATTTAGGAAGAGAGTCATCCAGGACTCTCGCTCCGAAACCAGTGACTCGACCCTGGATATCACATATAGGAAACATCAGCCGGTTGCGGAAGCGATCGTAAGTACCTCCTTCCTCTTTCTCGATTATTAGACCAGCTTCTACTAGCTCTTTCTCTGTGTAACCTTTGCCCAACAAGTAGTTCTTGATGGTTTCCCAGGCATCAGGACTGAAGCCAAGACGGAACTCTTTGATAGTCTCGGGCACGATGTTCCTTCTTGTTAGATAGTTTCTCGCTGTCGCCCCTGTCTTAGTAGCGGAAAGTATATGGTAATAGTATTCAGCAGCTGCCTCATTAATCCGAAATAATCTCTCTTTCTTCTCATCTTCAGCCTTGCTTGGCGCCTCACGGGGGCTCAAAGTCACGCCTCCCCTCTGGGCCAAAACACGAAGAGCTTGGCCAAAATCAATGCCTTCCTTTTTCATGACGAAAGAGAAGATGTCCCCACCGGTTCCACAGGCACCAAAGCAATGCCAGCTTTGCTGCTCAGGAAAAACAAAAAATGAAGGGTGTTTCTCGGTGTGGAAGGGGCATAAACCTTTGAAGTTACGCCCGGCTTTTTGCAGAGTAACATACTCAGAGACAAACTCTACTATATCTAGCCTTTGTTTTACTTCTGTTATTACGCTCATTTAGTCTAAATTCCAAATCCTAATATCTAAACCCTAAATAGATTCAAAACCTTCTCATGTTCTGGTCATTGGGATTTTGGGTTTTGATATTGTTTGGCATTTCGTATTTAGTGCTTAAATTTTTCTCTTTGCCGCATCCCACCTTCATGTATTAGCCCTCAGGATATTTCTTCAGCTAATCTTAGCGCATACTGGTCGGTCATTCCAGCTATGTGATCAATGACTTTCCGTTCCTTACTATCCGGCAAAGTAGCAAATTCTCGAGGTAATTTATCCTCATGTTTCAAAAAATAAGAATATAAGAGACGTAACACTCTTACCGCCTTCACCGCATCTTCTCCAGCTAAGCTGGGATAATACACTTTGTCAAATAGAAACTGTCGAAGTGCGTTCGTTGCTCTAATGATCTCGGGGCTCATGCCTATAGTCGGCTTGGCTAAACTGCCATTGCCACTGGCGGGCCAGGAGCAGTCTATTATGTCACAAACCAGGGTATTGATCCGCTGTGAATGCGTATGCCCCAGAGTTTCCACTACCGGCTTGGGCAAATCACTCTGGGAGATAATCCCAGTTCTCACAGCATCTTCGACGTCGTGATTCACATAGGCCACGATATCAGCTATTTTGCATATTTGTCCCTCTAAAGTGTGCACGTCTCCCCATCCTTCCCCCAGGATGTCAACCTGCCCCTTGGAATGATTGAGAATGCCATCTCGGACTTCCCAGGTAAGATTCAGCCCCTGTCCATCTCTCTCCAACAAATCAACTACTCTTAAGCTCTGCTCATTGTGCCTGAAGCCACTGTCACACAACTCGTTCAGAACCTCCTCGCCTATATGACCAAAGGGCGTGTGTCCTAAATCGTGTCCGAGAGCAATAGCCTCAGCCAGGTCTTCGTTGAGATTTAGAGCGCGAGCTATAGTTCTGGCTATTTGGGATACTTCCAGAGTGTGAGTAAGCCTGGTGACATAATGGTCACCCAAAGGAGCAATAAAAACCTGTGTCTTATGCTTCAGCCGACGGAAGGCCTTGGAATAAATGATACGGTCACGATCACGTTGGAAACTGGTCCTTATGGGACATGGCTCTTCCCACCTGAGCCGACCGCGACTGGACTTACTCTTAGCGGCATAAGGAGAAAGGGCTTCTTCTCTCTTCTCTGCTTGTTCACGTATATTGGGTTTGCCGACCATGGAATCACTGCAATACTGCAAGTCAAAACAACATCCTTAATCTATCGCAGCAGCACCCTCGCGCCATCACGCGTGTTTCCTTTTGGTTCCTGATTTTATCCTCTTTTCCACCTCTGCGATATTTAACCTCGTTGACAGCACTACATCCGGGTTCAGAGACATCGAATCTATCCCGCACCTGACCAAATAGTCGGCAAATTCAGGAAAATCACTCGGCGCCTGACCACATATCCCTATCTTCCTCCTCGGTTTGTGACGGTGCGCAGCATCTATTACTTGCTTCACCAGTCTTTTCACCGCTTCATTCCTTTCATCAAATATGTGTGCCACAAGTTCGGAATCTCGATCCAAACCAAGGGTTAACTGTGTCAGATCGTTCGACCCTATGCTGAATCCATCAAATACGTCGGCGAATTCTTCAGCCAGAATCACATTCGACGGTATCTCACACATCACATACACTTCCAATCCATTTTCTCCTCGCCTTAGTCCAAACTCCTCCATGGCTTCTATTACTTTTCTCCCCTCTTCCGGCGTGCGGCAAAAAGGAACCATCACCTTGACATTGGTTAACCCCATCTCCTCCCGCACTTTCTTTATCGCCTGGCATTCTAAACCAAAGGCGGGCTTGAACTTCTTGTCATAATAGCGGGACGCTCCTCTCCAACCTATCATCGGGTTCTTTTCCTGCGGCTCATAACGATATCCCCCAATTAGATTGGCATACTCATTTGTCTTAAAGTCAGAAAACCGAACGATGACCTCGTTGGGATAAAACCCCGCAGCTATCTTTGCTATCCCCATCGCCAAATTGTCAATGAAAAACCCTCTCTTGTCCTCATATGCTGCGCTCTTCTCGTCTATTTGTCTAACTACCTTTGCTAACTTCTCATCCTTGCTCGACGCTTTCTTCAACTTATCATAATCTATCAACGCCATGGGATGAATGCCGATGTAGGAGTTGATGATGAACTCCTCCCGAGCCAGACCTACACCGTCATTGGGAATTTGGCTTTGAATAAACGCACCGCCGGGAATGCCAAAGTTCATCATTATTCTGGTCACGGGCCTGGGGAGCTTGGTCACTTCTACCTCATCTATTCGATACTTCAGCTTCCCTTCGTATATCCTGCCCTCGCCTCCTGAGCAATCTATCGTGACCTCTTTTGTCTCCTGCAAGACTTCCGTCCCATTGCCTGTGCCGATTACACATGGTACGCCGAGCTCACGACTAACTATGGCTGCATGACAGGTCCTCCCGCCTTTGTTGGTGACTATGCCACCGGCATTCTTCATTATCGGTTCCCAGTCGGGGTCTGTCATATCGGCGACCAAAACCTGACCACCCTTGAATTTGCGAATCTCACTGCTGTCTTCTATTACACACACTTCACCTTGTCCTATCTTCGTACCAACCGGCTCCCCTCTAAGCAGTAATCTCCCTTTTTGTTCAAGCACATAGGTCTTCAGTGAAGCTGAGCCTACCTGCGAATGCACCGTCTCCGGCCGGGCCTGGACTACGAAGAGTTCGCCACTCATCCCGTCCTTTGCCCATTCGATATCCATGGGCACACCATAATGCTCTTCTATAATGCAGGCCCACTTGGCCAGAACCAAGATTTCATCGTCATGTAATGCGAACTGTCTTTGCTCTTCAACCTTGACCTCTTTCTGCTCCGCTCCAGACCCATGTCTCATGCAGACCAATTTCCTATCCTTCGTCCCCAGTTTTTTCTCCACAATAGGCCTGAAACCTTCCTTCAAAGTGGGCTTGAAGACATAAAACTGGTCTGGATCGACGATCCCCTGCACTACGTTTTCCCCCAGACCATAGGCAGCAGTTATGTAGACCACGTCCCTGAAACCTGAATCTGTATCTATGGAAAACATGACGCCAGAGCAAGCTAGGTCGGACCGCACCATCTTTTGCACCCCCACCGAGAGATAAACACTGAGGTGGTCAAACCCCTTATCCACCCGGTAGGAGATTGCCCGGTTCGTGAACAAAGATGCAAAGCAATCCATGACCCTTTCCAGCAGGTCACCTTCTCCGCGCACGTTCAAGTAACTCGTTTGCTGTCCCGCAAATGAAGCTGTAGGCAGATCTTCGGCGGTGGCACTGCTTCTCACAGCGACATCCACATTCTCTCCAAATCTCTCCTCCATCTTCCGATATGAAAGCCTTATCTCCTCCTCCAACCTTTTTGGGCAGGGAGAATGTGCTATCAGATTCCTCAACTTCTCGCCCCTGTCTGCCAAATTATCCATATCGTGTGTATCCAGATCCGCCAAAGTGTGTTTGATTTCCTGGCTTATGCCTGCTTTCTCTACTACATGCTTGTACGCCTCAGCAGTAATGGCGAATCCCGGTGGAATATTCACCCCTTTCTTACCCAGATTTCTTATCATTTCACCAAGAGAGGCGTTTTTGCCACCGACTAGAGCTACCTCTTTTGCTCCAATCTCATCAAACCATTTCACAAACTTCATAGTCTGCTCCCCCGTTCATAAAATATGGCCTATCCGCACATGTCATCTCTGCTGAATCTGCCTCCTCACTGACAGGCAGGAAAATCGGAAAGGGTATGTCTCATTATATCACCTCCCAGCAGATTCAAAGGAAGAGGCAATCTTGCCTCTCTTGCCTGGCCCTACTGCAGTCGGTCTACAGCCCCATGAAAATTCCCCTCGCTTTTTCTTCGTGGGGCCCCCGCAAATGCCACCGAATGAATCTGTAACCTCCTCAGAAACGAGGTTTTTCAAGGGTCACTAGCCTATCCTCTTGCCATCTGCTGTAGTGCCATTCTGACCTTCTCTTCTAAGCTCAGCTCTTCAGAATCCGGAAGTCTGGAGATAGCCTTGGTGGCCTCCGTTACAGAGTAGCCCAGGCCGGTTAAGGCAGCTATGACATCGGCACGCTCCGGGAACAGGGGCAGGGCCGTCTCTTTCCATTCCTTTTCCAATTTACCTCTGAGTTCAACCACAAGGCGGCTGGCTATTTTTTTGCCGATGCCAGGTGTCTGGCTCAGGAGATCAATGTCGCCGCTGGTTATAGCCATGACCAGTTGCTCAGGATTCAAAGCCGAGAGGAGAGCTAAAGCCAGCTTGGCGCCAATTCCTGAGACCGAAATAAGGCTTTTGAACAAAGTCAATTCCTCGCTGGAGGCAAAACCGTAAAGGGAAATATTGTCCTCCCTCACGTGGAGATGGGTATAGAGGGAGACCCTGCCCTTGACAGCTCCTAACTGGCTTGAAGTTGAGGTGGGGACGTGTACCCGAAAACCTATTCCGCCAACATTGATGATAATGGAATCGTCGCCACGATATTCCAGTGTTCCCTCTAATGTGGCTATCATTTCGGCGTATGTTCAGTGAGCCATTGGCTAAGACGCCTTTGCTGAATGTGGCACATAGCAACAGCTAAGGCATCCGCAGCATCGCTGGGCTGAGGTGGCTCGGACAGGCCGAGCTGGACCCTCACCATTTCTTGAACCTGTTGTTTATCGCTTTGCCCGTAGCTGGTTATTTGCTTCTTTATCTTGGCTGGTGAGTAATAATAGATAGGCAATCCCTTGTTGGCTGCTGCCAGGATAGCTATGGCCTGCGCTTTCCCAATAGCAAACGCTGATTTCACGTTGTGGCCGATAAAGGGATCTTCAATGGCTACTTCGCTTGGTTTATGCCTGGCGATAATTTTGCTTAACTCACTATACAGAGAACGCAGCCTTTCCTCCATAGGAAGCCGCGCTGAGAGACTGACTACCCCGCAATCTACCATATGCATTTCCTCTTCGCCATCCACCACACCGTATCCCAAGTTTATGGTACCGGGATCAACGCCCAGAATGCGCATATTAGGTTTGACTGCGCAGCCTTTCTAGAGTAGTATCCGAAAAATCCATATTGGAGAAAACACGCTGTACGTCATCCAATGCTTCCAGCTCGTCGAGGAAATTCAAGGCTTGAACTGCTTTATTCTCGTCCAGCACCACTGTAGTCTTAGGCATTAGCGAGAGCTCCGCCGAAATCACATGCTCCTTCTCTTCAATAATCTTTCTTACTTTTTCTAGATCCTGAGGTTGGGTGTAAATTTCTACATAACTATTTTGAGTCTTAACATCTTCAGCCCCGGCATCAATAGCTCGTAGTGCTATTCCTTCAGCATCTGAGGTATTGCCTTCTACAGTAATCACTCCTCTACTCTCAAAGAGCCAGGAGACGCAACCACTCTCACCAAGATTCCCCCCGTGGCGGGTGAAGAGACGGCGCACATCCTGAACAGTGCGATTACGGTTATCGGTCAAGGCTTCCACCAAAACCGCTATCCCGCTCGGCCCATAGCCTTCGAATTTCGTCTCAGTTAAGACAGCTGCCCCAGCTTCACCGCTACCCCGCTTTATAGCCCTCTCAATATTATCCGAAGGCATGTTATTATCACGGGCTTTCTGTACTGATAAACGTAACTGGAAATTACTGTCTAAATTAGTTCCACCTTGTCGCACTGCAACTATGATTTCTCGAGCAAGCTTGGTAAATACCTGCCCCCGCTTGGCATCAGCTACTCCCTTCTGCCGCTTAATATTTGCCCACTTAGAATGTCCTGACATTGCTGCTCCTTTATACTATTTTATCACTGCAACCCCTGAAAGGTAAAGCAAGATATCCTGTCTCGAACGACTTTGACCTGCTTTGTTGAACGACCATAGTAGTGGAAGATGTCACCTGGGGCATCAAGTCACGACAAGAATCTGGGGCCTATCCTTTTTAGTCCTTCTGTGTAAGGTGCCCTTATTATACCCCTTTCAGTAATGATGGCGCTTATATACTGGTTGGGAGTGATGTCAAAGGCAGGATTGGCTGCTCTTATGCCTTCGGGAGCAATGGGTATTCCCTGGATATGAGTTACCTCTTCAGGACTCCGCTCTTCAATGGGGATTTGGTAGCCACTGGTCAGGGAGAGGTCAATGGTGGTGGTCGGGGCGGCAACATAGAATGGGATACCGTGGGCATTGGCCAGTACCGCCAGAGTATAGGTGCCAATCTTGTTGGCAGTATAGCCATTGGCGGCGATCCTATCAGCGCCAACAATGACACAGTCAATCTCTCCCCGTTTCATGAAATGGCCAGCCATGGAATCGGTAATCAATGTTACAGGTATGCCTTCCTGCATTAGTTCCCAGGTAGTGAGCCGGGCTCCCTGGAGCAAGGGACGAGTTTCCGTGACAAAGACGCTCACCTTCTTTCCTTGTTCCTTGGCAGCTTTGATGACACCAAGGGCAGTGCCATACCCGGCGGTGGCTAAAGGACCGGCGTTGCAATGAGTAAGCAATGTGAAACCATCTTTGACAAGCTCGGCTCCTAGCTGGCTGAGCTTCTCGGTTGCACCTATTTCTTCCTTGTGAATCTGCTTCGCTTCATTGATAAGCGATTTTTTTATTTCAGCGACGCCATCTCCCCGAGCAGCTTTCTTCATCCTGTTAATAGCTTGAAACAGGTTGACCGCAGTAGGCCGGGAGGCAGCAAACGCTTGCATGACCTGATTCAACTGGGCGAGAAGATCATCCTTGTTTGCTGTCCTGATGCTGGATGCCGCCAGAGCTATGCCGTAGGCAACGGCGACCCCTATGGCTGGCGCCCCGCGGATCCTCATTTCCTTGATAGCTAGAACCACATCCTGGTAATTGTCCAGGTCGGCGAAGATTTGCTCCCGCGGAAGCTTGCGCTGATCCAGTATCCTCAGCTTGCCATCAAGCCATTCTATTGCCCTTGCCATCGTCGCTGTTAGTATAATCCAAAGGGCGAAAACAAAGGAAGTCTTAGATGAGCGTTTCCTGACATCCTCCTGCTTTTCTAAACCCTTCGCTTCTCGTGATTCTTAGCCCTTCGCTTTGTGTCATTCTGAGGGAGCGAAGCGACCGAAGAATCTCGCTCAGGATAAACTCCGCGAAGAATCTAGACGCTTCGCTATTGCCCCTCGTGACAACACAGACAACCTTGGCCGATCCAGAATTTGATAACCCGAAGGAATAGTGCTATCTTTTATAGATTCACCCATCTGGGAGGCAAAGATGGCCAAGATTCATTTCATAGATGTTACCAATCGCGATGGCGTCCAGACGGCACGCCTCGGTCTCTCCAAACTGGAAAAGACCATGATAAACATATACCTCAACGAAATGGGTGTCTTCCAGTCTGAATTTGGTTTCCCTACGACCAGACACGAACAGTATTATCTTCAGGCGAATCTGGAGTTGGCTGAGATGGGCGTCCTGAAACCCATCCGGTTAGGAGGGTGGATAAGGGCGGTTGTGGATGACGTGGAAAAAGCTTTCAAGCTTGTCCCGGGACTTAAGCACCTGAATCTCTCTATGTCCACATCGGACCAGATGATTCAAGGAAAATTCCAGGGTGCCAGGAGCCAGGACGATATCGCAACCATGATGGTGCATGCCGTAGAAGCAGCCCGTGCCCATGGAGCTGAAAGCATTGGTGTGAATGCCGAGGATGCCTCCCGAACTCAAATAGATTTCCTGGTTAGATTTGGTTTGGCAGCCAAGGAGCATGGAGCTCAACGTCTTAGATACTGTGATACCCTGGGCTATGACAACCCATTCACCATTTACGAGAGCGCCAAAGCGCTAGCAGAGAATGTCGGAATCCCTATTGAGCTCCACTGTCATGGCGATCTGGGAATGGCTGTGGCTAACTCGCTTGCCGGAGCAAAGGGAGCTATAGACGGTGGGCAAGACGCTTACATCAACACCACAGTCAATGGAATCGGGGAAAGGGCTGGCAATGCTGACCTTGTGGCCACAGCGTTAGCCATTACCAAATCCAAGGCATTTGCAGGAAAGTATCAACTGGAGAAGCCCATAAATCTGACAAAAGCCTGGAAAATAAGCCGGTTTGCCAGCTACGCTTTTGAGGTCCCCATTCCCATAAACCAGCCCGGCGTGGGAGCCAATGCCTTTGCTCATAGCTCTGGCATACATGCCGACGGTGTACTGAAAGACCCTCACAATTACGAGCTATACAGCTTCGATGAAGTAGGTAGGGGTGAACCCGAGCTTGTGGAGACCGGCAGGGCGATATGCTCGGGAGAATATACTGGAATATCTGGCTTCAGACATATAATGGGCCGGATGGCGGTAACCTTCGAGGATCCTGCGCAGGCTGAAGAGGTTCTGGAATTGGCCAGATATGCCAACGTGGAGGCGCAGAAACCACTGATCGAGGATGAATTACTCTTCATAGCCAAATATCCCAGAATTGCCCGGAAATTGTTGACGCTTATACCACCGGAATAGTTTATCCTTGACATCAGTGCTCATTCCATTGATAATATAGATAGTTAGTTGCGGGTGTAACTCAGCGGTAGAGTGCTTGCTTCCCAAGTAAGACGTCGTGGGTTCGAATCCCATCACCCGCTGTGGTGATAGCTGTAGGCAATAAAGGCACAGATTAGAAGATGAGGATAAAGCTAAATAATAGCCAGTTGGAAGGGTTATCACATCAGCTTCCCTTCGAAGTGATAGTAGAAGACCCGAGGGATGTTAAGGGCCTACTGGAACTATTAGGCCACAATATGCCCTGGGATGAAACGGGGCTTAATAAATTTGGCGATCCCCTCAGGAAGCCCAACAGGGTAACCTTCTCTGTGGAGGCAGTGGACGGGGGATTTGTTTGCGACATTCACCCGGCTTTCGCTATCTACATTTCTAACCTCTTGTCAGTAGAGAAGTAGGCTGCGCATAGTTTCACAAAACCATGGGCCGTTAGCTCAGCTGGTAGAGCACCTGACTTTTAATCAGGGTGTCGCGAGTTCGAGTCTCGCACGGCTCAC
>Ga0256868_10000703_pt1 | contig 19159 bp, 16 predicted proteins | sample RVTome_13_FD_187341 | JGI IMG/M metagenome (GOLD analysis project Ga0256868, IMG submission 187341) | Soil microbial communities from uranium-contaminated site in the Upper Colorado River Basin, Wyoming, United States - RVT92D227 HiSeq ...
CTTGGTCAGCCCCTTGGAGATGTCCTCGATCTGCTTGAGCGCGGCGCCGAGCATCCACGCCGGCTCCATGAACTGCGGGTCGCCCCGCAGCTTCTTGAACGTCGCCTCGGCCTTTCCGAGCAGCTCCCGGATGGGCTTGCCGCCCTTGGCCGGGAGCTTTCGCGCCACTAGGTCGAGGGCCTGAATGCCGTTCGTTCCCTCGTAGATCGCGGCGATCTTGGCGTCGCGCATGTACTGTTCCGCGGGGTAGTCGGAGCAGTAGCCGTAACCGCCGTAGACGTGCAGGCACCACTCGGTGACCCGGAAGCCCCAGTCGGATGCCCACGCCTTGCAGATCGGCGTGAGTACCTCAACGTAGGACTGATAGCGCTCCTGTTCCTCGCCGGCCGTGACCTGGGTCATGTCGATGTAGAAGGAGGTCTGCATGAGAAGGGCGCGCATCGCCTGGACATAGGCGGCGGAGGTAAACAGCATGCGCCGAACGTCCGGATGCTCGACGATCGGCACCTGTGGCGCCTCGTGGTCCTTGAACCTCGTCCAGTGGCGGCTCTGAAGGCGCGTCTTCGCGTAGTCGAGCGCAGCCAGGTACGTCGCCGCCGCGACGGCCTCGCCCTGAAGGCCGACCTCGATCCGCGCCGGGTTCATCATGTGGAACATCAGCTTCATGCCATGGTTTTCCTCGCCGACCAGGAAGGCCTCGCAGCCGTTGTTGCCGCCGAAGACCAGCGAGCAGGTAGGGGAGCCGTGGATGCCCATCTTCTCCTCGAGGCGGGAGCAGACCACGTCGTTGGGCTCGCCGAGAGAACCGTCGGGTTTGACGCGAATCTTCGGGATCATGAAAAGCGAGAGCCCGGCGGTGCCCTCGGGCGCCTTCGGGGTACGCGCAAGCACCGCGTGAATGATGTTCTCGGTGAGGTCCTGGTCGCCGCCGGTGATGAAGATCTTCTCGCCCTGAATGAGGTATCGCCCGTTGGGTTGCTTGATGGCGCGCGCCTTGGAGGCGCCGACGTCCGAGCCGGCCTGCGGCTCGGTCAGGCACATGGTGCCTGCCCAGATCCCCTTGTACAGGCGCTCGCAAAACAGCTTGATCATCTCGTCGGTGCCGAATTTCTCGATCAGGTATGAGGCTCCACGAGTGAGGAGGGTGGTCAGGCACAGCGACATGTTGGCACCGAAGAAGAGCTCGTTGATAGCGGTGCCCACCACACCGGGCAGCCCCATGCCGCCGTACTCGGGATTGTTGATGCAGCCGATCCAGTCGCCCTCGCACATTTTCTGGTACGCGGCGTGGAACGACTTCGGCATGAACACGCGGCCGTTCTCGAGGCGGGCGCCGACCGTGTCGCCGTCCTTGTTGGAAGGCGCAAGCTGCTCCTGGGCCAGCTTGAGCGCCTCCTCCAGCACCATCTCCACATCGCCCCGGTCGAACTGCGAGTAGCGCTCCGTCGTGAGCAGCTCGTTCGTGGGCAACCACTCGAAAAGCTGAAACTTGATGTCACGCATGTCGGCCTGGTACGTCACCGGACCTCCCTCGTGGGCCGGCTGACCCACTCGAGTAGAATGAACGACGATTCATTCTGCCACCCCGCGGCCCGAAAGCAAGAGGCGGGGGCGGCCCCGGCGGCCGCTTCGTCAAGCGACTTTGGGGCGCCTCCGTTGCATAATGCCCTGAGGAGGTAGCCAATGGAGAGGGTTCGAGCGGTGGTGACCGGCGGGGCCGGGTTTCTCGGCTCGCACCTCTGCGACCGTTTGCTGGCCGAGGGCATGGAGGTAGTGTGCATTGACAACCTCCTCACCGGCAGCCTCGCCAACGTCGAGCACCTGTTCGGAGTGGACGGCTTCGCCTTTGAGAAGTACGACGTCACCAACCACATCCACGTGCCGGGAAGGGTCGACTTCGTCCTCCACTTCGCGTCCCCGGCCTCGCCCATCGACTACCTTGAGTTGCCGATCCAGACCCTCAAGGTCGGGTCTCTCGGGACACACAAGGCGCTCGGGCTCGCCAAGGCAAAGGGAGCGCGGTTTCTCCTTGCCTCGACCTCCGAGGTGTATGGGGACCCCCTCCTGCACCCGCAACCCGAGGGCTACTGGGGCAACGTGAACCCGGTGGGGCCACGGGGGGTCTACGACGAGGCCAAGCGCTTCTCCGAGGCCATGACGATGGCCTACCAGCGCTTCCACGGGGTTTCTACGCGGATCGTGCGCATCTTCAACACGTTCGGCCCAAGGATGCGAGCGCGCGACGGCCGCGTCGTGCCGGCCTTCATCTCACAGGCCCTGGCCGGCGAGCCTCTCACGGTGTTCGGGGACGGCTCCCAGACCCGCTCCTTCTGCTACGTGGACGACGAGATCGAAGGCATCGTGCGGGTGCTGTTCTCGGAGATCGGCGACCCCATCAACATCGGCAACCCGGCGGAGATGACAGTGTTGCACTTTGCCGAGACGATCCGTCGCCTGGTTGGCAATCACGTGCCGATCGAGTTTCGCCCGCTTCCCGTGGACGACCCGCGGGTGCGCCAGCCCGACATCACGCTCGCCCGCACGCGGCTGGGGTGGGAGCCCCGGATCGCGCTGGAGGATGGGTTGCGCCAAACGATCGCCTACTTCCGCGAGCGCCGGGAGGTTGCGAAAGGGAAAACGTAGAAAGGGAAAGGGCAAAGAAGAGGAGACCGTGAGAAGGGCGACCGGTGTCGGTCGCCCGCCTTCCTTTGCAGTTCACGCCTTACCCTTTTCCCGTTTGTTCCGGGGGTACCCTGGGCTTTTGGAGGTTGCTCTGATCAGCGTGCGCCAGGCGGCGGAGATGGTGCTCACGGTGCACCCGGATGACCCGGCGCAGCAGCAAGTAGGTCGCAAAGCCGGCCAGCAGGGCGAGGATCGCAGCCCCGAACCCCCACGCAAGAAGCATCGACTTCAGCCACGGGGCGTTCTCACGCCACACCGCCAGGTTGAGAACCGCTTCGGGTTGAAAGCGGACAAAATGAGGGATGTTGACGCCCGTGACCCGCTTGCCGACCAGGAGGGCCACAGGGAAGTAGAGCGGCAGGGTCCACGGGTTGATGATCAGCGTCCCCAGGAGCACGTCCAGCTTGTTGAGGCGGAAGACGATCGCGAGTGCAAGGGCGAGCGCGGTGTGTAGGCCCATCAGGGGCGACAGCCCGATGCCTATGCCGAGAGCCCATGCGGCGGCCAACCGCTCCGGTCTGTCATGGACGCCCATGACCTCGACGAAGCGGCTCGTCGCGCGAGCCAGCAGCTGTCTCACGACACCTTGGGCGCCTTGGCTGCCGGCGGCTCGACCAGGGCCAGATTCAGCACGCCCTCGGCGCGCGAGAACAGGTGGGCTTGCAACTTGGCACGGGCAGGGGCGGGGAGCTCGGAGAGGTCACGCTGGTTCTCGCGTGGAAGGCAGACCTCGTTGATGCCGGCCCGCAGCGCCGCGAGCACCTTCTCCTTGATCCCGCCGACCGGGAGAATCTCGCCCCGAAGCGTGATCTCGCCGGTCATCGCCAGGTCGTGGCGAACGGGCTTCCCGACCGCCGTCGAGGCGAGCGCGCACAGCATCGTGATCCCGGCAGACGGCCCATCCTTGGGAGTCGCTCCCGCCGGCACGTGCACATGGAACGAGTGCTTGTCGAAGAAGTTCGGCGCTATGCCGAACTGAGCGGCGTTCGCCCTCAGATAGGAGAGCGCCGCCTGCGCCGACTCCTTCATGACCTCGCCCAGGTGTCCGGTCAGTCGCAGGTCGCCCTTGCCGGGCAGCGCCAGGGCCTCGACGTGGAGAATGTCGCCGCCGACCGGCGTCCACGCCAGCCCAGTGGCGACACCCACGCGGTCCTGGGCCAGGCGCTCCTCGGGCAGGAAACGGATCGGCCCCAGGAAACGCTCCACCGCCTTGGGTGTCACCGTTACTCTCCCGGTGGTGCCCTCGGCCATGCGGACCGCGACCTTCCGGCAGATCCCGCCGATCTCGCGCTCCAGGTTGCGCAGCCCCGCCTCGCGGGTGTAGCGGTCGATTAGGAAGCGCAGGCCGGTGTCAAGGAACCGAACCTGGCCTGGTGAGAGCCCGTTCTCGCGCACCTGCTTCGGGATCAGGTGGCGGCGTGCGATCTGGAGCTTCTCCTCCTCGGTGTAGCCGGAGAGCTGGATGACCTCCATGCGGTCGAGGAAGGCGGGGTGGATCGTCTCGGTCACATTGGCCGTCGCGATGAAGAGGACCTTCGACAGGTCATAGGCGACGTCCAGGTAGTGGTCGCGAAAGGAGAAGTTCTGCTCGGGGTCAAGGACCTCGAGCAGTGCCGCGGACGGGTCCCCGCGGTAGTCGGCGCCGATCTTGTCGATCTCGTCCAGCATGAAGACCGGATTGGACGTGCCAGCCTGGTTGATCCCCTGGATGATGCGACCGGGAAGCGCGCCGACGTAGGTCCGGCGGTGACCGCGGATCTCGGCCTCGTCGTGGACTCCGCCGAGGGAGATGCGGATGAACTTGCGCTCGAGGGCGCGGCCGATCGAGCGCCCAAGCGAGGTCTTTCCGACGCCCGGAGGCCCGACAAAGCACAGGATCGGCCCCTTGCTGTCGGCCTTCAGCTTTCGAACCGCCAGGAACTCCAGAATGCGTTGTTTGACCTTCTCGAGATCGTAGTGGTCCTGGTCGAGGACGCCGCGCGCGTGCCCGAGTTCAAGGTTGTCGGTCGAATAGGTCTTCCACGGCAGGCCTGTGAGCCAGTCGAGATAGGTCCTGATCACCGAGGACTCGGCGGACTCGGGGTGAGTGGTGCGGAGGCGCTTGAGCTGCTTCTCGGTTTCGGCCTGTGCCTCCTCCGGGAGCCCCTTGGCGGTGATCAGATCGCGGTAGCGCTGCACGTCCTGGTCCACGTCGTCGGTCTCGCCGAGCTCTTTCTGGATCGCCTTGAGCTGCTGGCGCAGCAGATACTCTCTCTGTGACTTGTCGAGCTCCCCCTGCACCTGGGTGGTGATCTGTTTCTGCACCTCGAGCAGGGCGATCTCGTGCTCGAGAAACTCGTTGACCGCGCGAAGCCGCCCCTTCAGATCCATCGCCTCCAGCACCTTCTGCGCCTCCTCCGGCTTTAGGGTCAGGTTGGAGGCCACCAGATCCGCGAGACGTGCCCCGTCCTCGAGGGAGGTGGCGATCAGCATGACCTCCGGCGAGACGGACTTGCCCAGCTCGACCACTTTCTCGAGGTTGGTGCGCACGGTTCGAAGGAACGCCTCGAGCTCGAGGTCTCCGGTGGGCGTTCCGGGCTCTTCCAGGCGGGTGATGCGCGCGCGCAGGAAGGGCTCCTCCTGCATGAAGTACTCGACCCTGGCACGCGCTAGGCCCTGCACCAGGATGCGGATGCGGCCGTCCGGCAGCTTGATCATTCTCATGATTCCGGCCACGGTGCCGACCTGGTAGAGGTCCTCGGACGGCGGATTCTCGTCGTTGGGGTCCTTCTGCGCGAGCAGCAGTAGCAGCCGGTTCTCCGCCAGCGCCTGATCTACGGCGGCCACCGAGCGCTCCCGGCCTATGGAAAGCGGCACCATCACGAATGGGAACAGCACGGCGTCCTTGAGGGCCATCGCCGGCAGGATGTCGGGTATGGCTACGGCCTCCTCGCGCGGTTCCTGCGGGATGGTGGTTCCTTCGCTCATGGCTCCTCGTCGGTCACCGGTATGGTGTAGAGCGAATCGCGGCGCTCGCGCAGACGGGGCAGGGTGATCTCCAGGACCCCGGCGCGAACGACCGCGGTCGTGGTGTCGGGGCGCACCGGACCCGGAAGAACCACTTCGACCGAGAATGCGCCGAAGCCGCGCTCCATGTGGTGACAGTGACCCTTGTCGGCTTGCTCGCTGCCCGGCGGCTTACGCCCGGCAATGCGGAGCTCACGCTGGCGCAGCGTGATCACCAGCTCGGAAGTGGCGACGCCCGGAAGGTCCACACGAACCAAGTAACGGTCCGTTACCTCCTGGACGTCCACGGCGGGCGCAAACCCGGTCGCGGCAGGGCCCCGCGGTCCGGCCAGCAGGTTGAGCAGCTCATCCAGGTGGCGCTGGATGAGCTCGAGCTCCAGCCCGGACGAGAGGCGTCTCCTCACGCGCCGACCTCGCGCTCCTTGCGCAGCCTCTCCAGCTCGACGAGGAACTGCTCGATGTCCTCGAAGCGGCGGTAGACACTCGCGAAGCGCACGTACGCCACCTGATCGAGGGCGCGCAGCTTGGCCATGAGGATCTGGCCGATCTGGTCCGAGTTAATCTCACGGTCATCCTTGCGGTTCAGTGCTGCCTCCACGGCGTCCACCATCGCCTCGAGCTGGCGGGAGGTGACGGGCCTCTTTTCGCAGGCCCGGATCAGCCCGCCGAGAACCTTGGCGCGGTCGTACGGCTCGCGCTGGCCGTCACGCTTGACCACCAGTGCCGGCACTTCCTCGATGCGCTCGTAGGTCGTGTACCGTTTCGTGCACGAAAGGCACTCGCGTCGCCGCCGTACCTGGCTGCCCTCCCCGAGCTCCCGGGAGTCAACCACACGATCCTCCATGTGGCCGCAGTACGGACAGCGCATCTAGACGCCCTCCGGGTTCGGCGCCGCGTCACTCTGGAGCGCGCGTACCCGCCCGAGCGAAAGGCCCACGCCCGCGAGGTAGCCGAGGCCCAGGACTGTGATGGGGAAGAAGCAGATCGCGTGGTGGAGAAGCGCGAAGGCGGTTGCAGTCGGGACCCCGACGCTCATGAACTGGGTCAGCCCGACCCGGATCGCCCAGTGGAACCCGCCGACGCCGGCCGGCGCAGGAACCGCGAGGCCGATGACGGCCACCGCAACCACTACGAACGATTGGCCCAGGTTCATCGGGAGGTCAAACGCCTTGGCGAGCAGCACGAGCTGCCACCCGATGACGACCCAGAGGCCGAGGCTCCAGACCGCGATCTCCGCGAGGCGCAGGGGGCTCCGGAGGACCTCGAGGCCGTCCAGGAGGTGGTGGAGGAAACTCTCGACCCGGTCGCGAAAGCGCGAGGGGGCAAGGGCGGCGAGCCGTGACACGGTGCCCGCGCGGTGGCGCAGCAGGAGGAAGACGATGGCCACGGCCACCGCCAGTCCTGCAGTCGTCAGCATGGCCGCGTCGCGGAGCAGGGTCAGGCTGCCGGGGTTGAAACTCGACTGGGCAAAGACCACGCCGGCCGCGAAGAGCACGAGCACCGAGGCTCCGTCCAGGAGGCGCTCGGTCAGGATCGAGGCCAGCGTTCCCGCCGCCGGGAGCCCGGTGCGGGCGGTGAGGAGCAGGGGCCGCACGATCTCGCCGGCGCGCGCCGGAAGGACCGTCGACGTGGCGAAGCCGGCGGCGGTGCAGCCCAGCAGGTTCGCCGTTCCCGCGCGCCCTACCGGCCGCAGGATGAGCCCCCAGCGCAGGGCCCTGATCGCGTAAGTCCCCAGCGCCATGCCGACCGAGGCGAGGACCCAGCCCATCTTCACGCGGGTGAGCGCAGCGCCGACCTCGCCGAGCGGCGCGGTCCAGAGGAACACCGCGAACAGGGCGACGGCCAGCAAGACGCTGGCCAGCACCTTCCAGAGGTGGCGCCCGTTTTTCCCATGCACGGCGCTAAGGGTAGTATTTAGTCGTCATGAGAGCAACCGCGCCATTGCTGGTGGCGGCCCACGAGGACTGCTGGGAACACCGGCCGTTTCCCGGTCATCCCGAGCGCCCGGAGCGCCTGCGGGCGGCGCTGGAAGGTGCGGCGTCAGCGGGCGCAACCGATGTCGCGGTCGAGATTGACGAGCATGCGGTGCTCACGGCGGTCGAGCGCGTGCACGACGGCGGGCTTGCTCGGCGCCTGCGGGAGGCTTGCGCTGCAGCGCCGGCCATTTTTGACTGCCCGGACAACCCGATCAGCAAAGGGACCTATCGCGCCGCGATCGCCGCCGTGGCGTGTTCACTGACCGCCGTGGACGCCGTGCTGGGAGAAAAGGCGATGGGGGTCTTCGTCCCGGCCCGGCCGCCCGGCCACCACGCGCTGCGGGACAGGGCGATGGGCTTTTGCTTCTTCAACAACGTTGCGATTGCAGCCGAGGAGCTGCTTGCGCGCTCCGTCGGTCCCGTGGCAATCGTCGACTTCGACGTTCACCACGGAAACGGCACGCAGGCCCACTTCTGGGAGCGGGACGACGTCTTCTACCTCTCGGTGCACCACTACCCCTTCTACCCGGGCGGCGGTGGCGCGGACGAAACCGGCGGCGGGCGCGGGCGCGGCTTCACCCGCAACCTCCCCCTCGCCGCCGGTGCGGACGATTCGATCTTCACCGGTGCCGTCGCCGCAGGGCTCCAGGAGATCCTGAAGACGACGGTTCCGCGTGCGTGGCTTGTGTCGGCGGGTTTCGACGCACACCGCGAGGACCCTCTCGGCGGGATGGCTGTCTCCGACGAGGGCTTCGCTGCTATCGGGACGATGCTGGGGCAGGCGAGGGGAAAAAGCCCTTTGATCGCGGTCCTGGAGGGTGGCTACAGCCTGGAAGCGCTGCGCCGATCGGTGCGAGCGTTCCTCGTAGGCCTCGCAGAAACCGCTGCATCTTGACTTTTTCATGAGTCGCCTCTATTTTTGAATACAAGAGTGTGACGTGAAGAGCCAACAGGAGGCCTGACGATGCGCAAGACACTAGGGAGAGTAGCTCTTCTGGCGTTGTGCGTGCTCGTGGCTAACGCTGCCTTGGCCGGCCACATCACGCGGCGCGGGGTGGCCCAGCCGGCGCTGCAGACCATCTTCAGCGTCGAAGCACCGGCCGCCGGCGCGACCGTTTTCGGGATTGTGGAGGTCCGCGGGTACATCCTCGACGACCGTGGTGTGTCCCGCATCACACTTTTGGTCGATGGCGCGCCCGTTCATGACGCGGACATCAACCAGCCGCGCCAAGACGTGCGTCGCAAGTATCCTCGGTTCTTCGGCGAAGACTTCCCCGTCGGGACCGGCTTCTTGACCTCCTTCCTCGCTTCGAACTACACGGACGGGTCACACACGGTCGCGATGAGGGTGACCTACTCGAACAGCGAAGTGGTCGACCTGGCTGAAATCCCGGTGATCGTGGACAACACGATTAACCAGGCGCCGATCGGCGCCCTGGACAGCCCAGGTGACCCGAACGTCTACGTGTCCGGCGTCTACCCTGTGACCGGCTGGGTCATCGACGCAGAGGGTATTCGCACGACCACAGCGTCGGACGGCAAGGTCCGCGCCGACATCGAGGTCATGGTTGACGATGCGGTCGTCGGCCAGGCGGTCTACCCGTTGCCGAGGCCTGACGTGGCCATCGCCCACCCGGACGTCGCCGCAGCCTTCAACTCGGGGTTCCAGATGAACCTCGACACGACCCGCTTCACGAACGGCTTCTACACGATCTCGGTGCGCGTCTGGGATACCAGCGGTATGAGCCAGGTGATCGGGTCTACCGACATCTGGCTGGAGAACAACTACGCCACGCTCGGGCCCTTCGGCAGGATCGACTGGCCGATGTCGAACGGCCATTTCTACTCCACCGGCTGCTTCACCGCCAACCCTCCGTCGGGGATCGACTATAACCCCGGCGACAACGTTGATTGGGTCTCGGGGTGGGTAGTGGACCAGAACGACAATTCGATCTTCGAGGGCGTAGTCGGTGTGGAATTGCTCATGAACGGCGTACCAGTGAAGAACACCGCCACGGATTGCGGACCCGTGACGAGGGGAGGAGTCACCTTCCAGGCCAACTGCTATGGGAACGAGCGCCCCGACATCCTCTACCAGTACCCGCAATTCGGGATGGACGCCAAGTACGCGGGGTACTTCTTCGACGTGAACACGCGCTACTACCTTCAGACCGGTCAGCTGCACCTCGGCCTCAACATCCTCGGAGTTCAGGCCCGCACGAGGGACTCCGTGCGGCCGGCGGTCATCATCAACGAGGTTCCCATCATCGTGAACTGCGACTTCAGGGGCATCAACCCCGCCTACGGCGAACTCGAGGTCCCGGTCGCGATGCAGTACATGAAGAACACTCAGCTCGTGAAGGGGTGGGTCATCGACTTCCCCGGTGGTCTCCGACGACTCAACTTCTACGTGGATGGCATTCTCGACGGGAGCCTCATCGCCGGGACAGGCGTGTCGCTGGGCCTCCCGCGGTCGGATGTCCCGCTGAAGTACCCGTGGCTGCCATATCCGGATTCGTACTACAGCGGGTTCGAGTACAACCTCGACACGGCCAAGTACGTGGACGGCGTCCACCAGCTCGTGATCGAGGCGGTCGGCTACAACGGCGGTTCCAACTTCTGGGTGCAGCGGCCGCTCGTGTTCAACAACGCCAACTGATTCCCTCCGCCTTGAACCAAAACCGCCCCGGGCTGCCGGGGCGGTTCTTTTTGCGCCCTGCCTACGTTACGATCAACCGCCAGGGAGGAAGCCCGGGATGCGGGCGCTCTACTTTGAAGAACACGGGGAGCCCTCGCGGCTGATCGTCGGGGAGCGGCCGAGGCCCGACCCCGGCGAGGGCGAGGTCCTCGTGCGCGTCAGGGCGGCATCGCTCAACCACCTCGATCTGTTCGTCCTGCGCGGGCTTCCGGCAATCCCGGTGGAACTCCCCCACGTCGGGGGTGCGGACGGGGCTGGCACTGTGGCCGAACTGGGTGAGGGCGTGACGGGGTGGCGGATCGGGGATGAGGTGGTGCTTAACCCCGGGCTCTGGTGCGGCAAGTGCGAATTCTGCGCGCGGGGCGAGGAGTCGCAGTGCGTGAGGTTCGGCATCGTCGGGGAGCACGTCAACGGCACGTTTGCCGAATACGTGAAGGTCTCGGCTTCCTCGCTCGCACCGAAGCCGGCCGCCCTGTCGTGGCCCAAGGCCGCGGCGTTTGGGCTCACCTTTCTGACCGCCTGGCGCATGCTGATGACCCGTGCGCGCCTGGCGGCCGGCGAGAGCGTGCTCATCCACGGGATCGGTGGCGGCGTCGCTCTCGCGGCGCTGGCAATCGCAAAGCGGGTGGGCGCGAGCGTGTTCGTCACCTCGTCGAGCGACGCCAAGCTTGCGCGTGCGAGGGAGCTGGGAGCGGACCACGCGCTGAACTACACTTCCTGCGACGTCGGGCGCGAGGTGCGCTCCGTGACCGGCAAGCGCGGGGTGGACGTCGTGGTGGAGACCGTGGGGGCGGCCACGTGGATGTCCTCTCTGCGCAGCGCCGCAAAGGGGGGTAGGATCGTGACCTGTGGCGCCACAAGCGGCGCCAACCCGACCGAGGAGGTTCGGCTCATATTCTGGAACCAGCTCTCGATTCTCGGCTCCACGATGGGCAGCCGCACCGACTGGCAGGCGATGGTTCGCGCGGTCGAAGACTGGAGCCTGCGCCCGGTGGTGGACTCGGTGCTGCCGCTCGCGAGCGGCCGGGCCGCGTACGAGCGCATGGCGGCCGGCGTGCAGTTCGGCAAGATCGTGCTGGAGATGCCGGGCGGGAGTTCCGGGACGGGGCAGAACGGCTCGTGAGTGAGCCCGCGGAACTCCAGCGGCAGCCGCGCATCCTTCCGCGCGCCGAGCACTCGGTCTCGCGGGCGTCGATCTCTCCGAACGCCATCAAGGTGCTCTACCGCCTGCACCGCGCGGGTTTCCTGGCTTACCTGGTCGGTGGCGCGGTGCGTGACCTGCTTCTGGGCCGCAACCCCAAGGACTTCGATATCGGCACGAACGCCCGCCCGCAACAGGTTCGCCAGCTCTTCCGCAACGCCAGGGTGATCGGGCGCCGCTTCCGCCTCGTGATGATTCGCTTTGCCGACGAGGTGGTCGAGGTCGCCACCTTTCGGCGCTCGCCCGAGCCGCCGGAGATCGAGGACGGGGAGACCGCCGACGTGCTGGCCCCCACACCCGAGGCGCAGGAGTTTGGCACGCCCGAGGAGGACGCCTGGCGCCGGGACTTCACCGTCAATGGCCTGTTCTACAACATCGCTGACTTCTCGGTGATCGACCACGTTGGCGGTCTCGAGGACCTGCGGGCCGAAGTGATCCGCACCATAGGGCCGCCCCGCGTACGCTTCGCCGAGGATCCGGTACGAATGATGCGCGCGGTCGAGTACGGAGCGCGCCTCGGCTTCAGTCTCGAGAGCGAGCTCGCGGAGGCGGTTGCCGTGATGCACGGGGAAATCCGCCGCGCCGCCCCGGCGCGCATCGCTTACGAGCTGGGGGAGAGCCTCAAAGGCGGGCATGCGCTGCCCATCTTTCGCGGGCTGGAGCACTCGGGTCTCCTGGTCCACAGCGTGCCCGAGGCCCACGACGCGGTTTCGGGGGGTGGCGACGCTTTGCTCTGGCGCCTGCTCGCCAGCGCCGACGAGCGCGTCAGGCACGGTGACAAGCTCTCCGAGGAGACGTTACTGGGCTTGCTCTTCCTTCCCTCGGTGCTCGACGCGCTCGCCCGCGACGGCGAGAAGGGCCGGGTTCCGGGCGAGGTGGAGCGCGCCGTGCGTGACAGGCTCGACGCCGCTGCCCTGCGGCTGGCGCTCTCAAACTACCGATCCCACCTTCTGCGCTCGTCTTTCCTGCTGCTCTCGCGCTTCCTTGCGCCGCCGCGCTCCCCTAGGTTCGTCCTGCGAACGATTAAGCACGAGGCGTTCCCGGTTGCGTGGCAGCTCGCCGGCCTTCTTGGTGCGACCGCCGAGCGTTACCGCCCGCTGATCGGCCCCTGGGAGCAGGCCGTGGCGCACGTTCAGGCCGGGCTTTCGCCCGAGGTGGCGCCACCGCCGGCCGAAGGGGAGAGAGGTGCCAGGCGGCGCAGGCGCCGCCGCGGCGGGACGCGCCGGCGGGCACGCAAGCCTGGGGGACGAGCATGAAAAAGGACGTGAAGGCGCGGGCCGAGTGGTTGCGGCGGGAGATACGGCGGCACGAGCACCTCTACTACGTGCTGGCGCGGCCGGAGGTCAGCGACTACGCGTTCGACACGCTTATGGCCGAGCTTCGCACGCTGGAGGAGGCTCACCCGGACCTTGTCACCCTGGACTCCCCGACCCGGCGCGTCGGCGGCGCCCCGGTGGACGAGTTGCTCCAGGTCCGCCACGCAACGCCCATGCTGTCCCTCGACAACTCGTACAACGAGGGGGAGCTCGAGGAGTGGTACTCGCGGGCAACCCGGGTACTGGGCCGGAAGCCCGACGGCCTCGTGGCCGAGCTCAAGATCGACGGGGTCTCCCTCGCCATCACCTACGAGCGTGGCGTGCTCGCCCGCGCTGTGACGCGCGGCAACGGTGAGGTAGGGGACGAGGTGACCGGCAACGCGCGGACAATCCGTGCTTTGCCGCTCGCGCTGCCGGAGAAGCCGGCGGTGGTTGAGGTGCGCGGTGAGGTGTACCTGCCCCACGAGGTCTTTTCGACGCTCAACCGGGCAAGGCGCGACGAGGGCGAGGAGCCGTTCGCCAACCCGCGCAACGCGGCCGCGGGATCGATCCGCCTCCTCGACCCACGCGAGTGCGCGCGGCGGCGCCTGGCGTTCTTCGCCTACCAGATCCCGCGTGTTGTCGGGACGAGCCTCGAGCGGCACTCCGACGGGCTGGAGCGGTTGTCCGGGTGGGGGTTCGCGGTGAATCCGGGGTGGCGGCGTTGCACCAGCCTCGCGCAGGTGCACGGCTTTATCGGTGAGTGGGGAGGGAAACGGTCGCGCCTGGGTTTCGACATCGACGGCGTGGTGGTGAAGGTGGACTCCCTGGAGGAGCAGAGGCTCCTCGGCAGCACGGCAAAGTTCCCCCGCTGGGCCGTGGCGTACAAGTACCCGCCGGAGGGCGAGCGCACGCGGGTGGCAGGGATCGTCGTGCAGGTCGGGCGCACCGGGACGCTCACGCCTGTGGCTGACCTGGAGCCCGTGCTCCTTGTGGGGAGCACGGTGTCCCGCGCCACCCTTCACAACGCCGACGAGGTCGCGCGGCTGGATGTGAGGGTAGGGGACACGGTGTGGGTCGCGAAGGGCGGCGACGTGATCCCCAAGGTCGTGGCGGTGGACCCGGCGGCGCGTCCGGAGGGGACGAGGCCCTTCAGGATGCCCGAGCGCTGCCCGGAGTGCCAGACGCCGGTGGTCCGCGAGCCCGGCGAGGTCGCGGTGCGGTGCCCCAACAGGGCGTGCCCGGCGGTGAGGCGCCAGGGTCTTTTCCACTTCGTCTCCCGGTCGGGAATGGACATCGAGGGTCTGGGCAGACGCCTGATCGAGCAGCTCCTCGACGCCGGTATGATCTCCGACGCCGCCTCCCTCTGGGACCTCGATCCGGAGTCCCTGGCCGAGCTGCCGCAGTGGGGCGGGAAGTCCGCCTCGAACCTGCTCTCGCAGCTCGAGGCCGCGCGCACGCGGCCCCTCTGGCGCCTTCTTGTCGCGCTGGGAATCCGCCACGTCGGCGAGAAGGCCGCCAAGGTGCTCGCTGCCCGCTTCGGTTCGCTCGAGGCGCTCGCGCGAGCCAGGGAGGAGACCCTCCAGCAAGAGGAGGGGGTCGGGCCGACGATCGCGGCGAGCGTCGTGGCGTACTTCGCCGATAGCGAAAACGCGGGACTGGTGCGGAGGCTGCGGCAACGGGGGGTGGACCCGCGCGAGGAAGGGAGCACCGAGGCGGAGGGTACCCGGCCACTCGCCGGGAAGACGTTTGTCGTAACCGGCACCCTCTCACGCTCGCGTGAGCAGGTGGGTGCGTTGCTGGAGGCTTCCGGGGCGAAGGTGACGGAGAGCGTCTCGCGAAAGACCTCTTTCGTGGTCGCCGGCGCTGATCCCGGCTCGAAGCTTGCCAGGGCTCGGGAGCTTGGCGTAAAAGTCCTCGATGAAGCGGGTCTGAAGAAGATGCTGAAGGCGAAGGGAGTCAAGTGGTGAGCTTGGCACGAGTGGTGCTGGTGGACGACGACGACGGCTCGCGCGCTGCCATGGCCACCGGCCTCCGGCGCGTTGGGTACGAGGTGGCAGAGTTCGACGCGGGCGAGCCCGCGATGGCTGCCCTGGAGGCCGGGGACCAGGCGGACGTGGTCATCACCGACGTGAGGATGCCGGGGATGGATGGCTACGAGGTGGTGCGCCGGACGCGAATCCTGCGCCCGGAGATCGCGATCCTTATGGTGACCGCGTTCGGAGACGTGGACGGCGCCGTGCAGGCGCTGCAGGGCGGCGCCGACGACTTCCTCACGAAACCGGTGGAGTTGCCGGTGCTTCGGAAGCGCGTCGAGCAGCAGCTGGAGCGCAGGAGCCTGACACGCGACAAGCGCGAGCTGAAGGAGCGCCTGGAGAATCTCGTCGGGTTCGAGAACATCATCGGGCGGTCGCAGGCCATGCAGCAGGTGTTCGAGCGGGTGCGCGTGGTTGCGCCGGCTCCCAGCACCGTGCTGATCGTGGGCGAGTCCGGGAGCGGCAAGGAGCTCATCGCCAACGCGATCCACGAGCACTCCACGCGCGCCGCAGGGCGGTTCGTCGCCCTCAACTGCGGCGCAATCCCGGGTGAGATCCTCGAGGCGGAGCTCTTCGGTCACGAAAAGGGGGCGTTCACCGGCGCACACCAGCGTCGCATCGGGAAGCTCGAGGCTGCCAGCGGCGGGACATTCTTCCTCGACGAGATCTCCGAGCTCTCGGCCGACCTCCAGGTGAAGCTCCTCCGGGTGCTCGAGGAGCGCCGCATCGTCCGGGTCGGCGGGAACGACGAGATCCCGGTGGATTTCCGGTTGGTAGCCGCGACCAACCGTGACCTCGAGGGCGAGGTGGCGAATGGGCGTTTCCGGAAGGACCTCTACTACCGGCTGAAGGTGGTGACGATCTCGCTGCCCCCGCTGCGGCAGCGGGCCGAGGACATCCCCCTGCTGGTCGCGCACTTTGTTGCGCGCTTCAACGCGGAGCTCGGAAGGACCGTGGTGCGCGTGGCGCCCCAGCTGCTGGACTCGCTGCGCGCGAACCCCTGGCCCGGAAACGTGCGCGAGCTGCGCAACGTGGTAGAGAACATGGTGCTCTTCTGCCGCGGGGACGAGTTGACGCTTGCCGACCTCCCACCGGAGTACCGGGAGGGCCGCCAGGCCGAGGTGCGCGAGGCACCCGGGGACTGGGGACCGCGACCGATGGCCGAGATCGAGAAGGAAGCGATCCTTCGCACTCTCGAGCTCACCAACGGCCACCGGGCAAGAGCCGCGGAGCTCCTGGGGATCGGCTTGCGCACGCTGCAGCGCAAGCTCAAGGAGTACGGGGCGGCGCCGGTGGGTGAGGAGATCGAGGAGTAGGTACAATTGAAGGCAAGGGAGCGACTATGGAACTGCCGAGCAAGGTCTTGGTCTACAGCCAAATCCTGGGACTCTCCGGGACCGCTGGGACGCTGGTGGACATCCGCCCCGAGGGGTGCTTCGAGCTGCGGCTGACGAGCCAGGGCAAGCTCCACGCGGTCCTGCTGCCGGTGACCCAGACCGGCATCGTCCTCGCCGAGCCGGAGCCCGAGGTGATGCTGGAGGACAACATCGAGCGGTGAGAGACAGGCAAGAGGCACGAGGCAAGGGGCACGAGAGTTTGACTGGTGCTCCAGGCCTCGCGCCTCATTCCTGGGAGGGGGCGGGGCGGACAAAGGCGTCTGCCAGCACCCGTGCATGGTCGAACGCGAGCTCGACCCCTGTGAGGTCGGAGAACCACCTTGCCTCGCTCGCATCGTCCCCGGCGTTGGCGTTCCCGCCCACCACCCTGCAGAGGTACACGGGCGAGACGGTGTGCCCCCGCGGATCACGATCGGGGCTCGAGTAAACCCCGACCAGCTGTACCGGTTCCACGTCGAGGCCCGTCTCCTCGCGTGCCTCGCGCACGCAGGCCGCCTCGCATGTCTCGCCGACCTCCACGAACCCCCCGGGGAGCGCCCAACGCCCCTGGAACGGAGGGTTGGCCCGGCGGATGAGCACCACTCCACGAGCCGGGTCCACGATGAGCGCATCCACCGCAAGCGCAGGCGTTCTCGGAGTCCGCACGATCATCCCTCCAGATCCACTGCCCCTCGCGCCCGGGCCTCTCTGCAGGCGGCGGCGAGCTTCCCGAGCAGCGACGACGTCGGCAGCGCGGGCGCAACCGGGTGCTGCCAGCTCCAGCCCGGCATCGCCTCGGCCACGCGATGGCCGGAGAGCGTTGCGACGAAGGGGAGCACGCGAATGTCCCGGTGCGTGATGCCATGTCGAACGGCGGGGACAGGCGAGAGTGTCCCTGCAAAGCCCGCCTCGTGGGCAAGCGCTTGGGCCGCCGAGGTTGGATCGGCGCCCTCCGAGAGCACCGCGAACGGCGGCAGCCAGAGGCCGGCAAGGAGTGGGCCGTCGTCCACGCGGCGCAGCAGGACGCGGCCGTCCTGCTGCTGCAGCCACACCGCGACCCAGCGCTGCTGTTCCCGGGAACGCGTAGGGCGCGGGCCGGGGTAGGCGAGAGGCGTGCCGGCGGCAAGGGCGGCGCAGGAGGCCGCGAGCGGGCAGGCGTCGCAGCGCGGCGAGGCCGGCGTGCACACCGTTGCCCCGAGCTCCATGAGCGCTTCCCAGACCTCCGGAGTGGGGCTTTCGGTATGAAGGCTCGCCGCCAGCTCGCGACCGGCTGCGAGCAGCGCGGAGCTTCCCATCGGCAGATCGAGGGCCCGGAGCCTCGCGGTGACGCGGGAAACGTTGCCGTCCACCGGCGGGTCGCCGCCCGCAAACGCGAACGCGGCCACGGCGGCGCTGGTATACGGTCCAAACCCGGGAAGGGCGGCAAGCTCGCGGGCGCTTCTCGGCCACCTGCCCCGGGCGACGACGGCGCGAGCCGAGGCGTGCAGCAGCCGGGCCCGGCGGTAGTAGCCCAGCCCCGAGAACGCGTGAACGGCGTCCTCCTCAGGGGCCGCGGCGAGCGCCTCGAGCGACGGGAAGCGGTTCATGAAGCCGCGGAACGCCTCGACCACCCGGTCCACCTGGGTCTGCTGGAGCATGACCTCGGAGACCAGGACCGCGTACGGGTCCCTCGGAAACCCGGTTCGCCACGGCAGTTCCCTGCGCACCGCGTGAAACCACCCCAGGAGGCGATCGGACCGTCTCTCCGGCACGCTGGGAGTGTAGCGCGCTAGAATTGGCCCGTGCTTGCGAACGCGAAAGACTGCCCGATCTGCGGTGGCACCGGCTTCACCATCGAACGTCGCGAAGGGGTAGAGGTCGCGGTGCGCTGCTCCTGCCGCCACGACGGTCGGTCGGAGGCGCTGCTTTCCGCGGCTCGCATCCCACCCAGGTACCAGCACTGCACCGTCGAAGGGTTCGAGGTCTGGAGCGCCGATGTCGGGAGCCGGAACCTCCAGTCGATGGCCAAGCGCCGAACGCGGGAGTTCATCGACTGCTACCCGCGCCTGGAGAAGGGGCTCCTCTACATGGGCAGCGTGGGAACCGGCAAGACCCACCTGGCGGTGGCGGCGCTCAAGGAGCTGATCGCGACCAAGGCGACGCAGGGGATCTACGCCAACTTCCTCGAGCTGGTTCAGCAGCTCCAGATGTCGTTCGACGGGGGAGGCACGAGCCGCGAGGACATCCTCAGACCCGTCACCGAGGCCGACCTCGTGGTACTCGACGAGCTTGGAGCGGGCAGGCTCACGGAGTGGGTGCGGGACCTCCTTTACTACGTCATCAACTCACGGTACATGGCGGGAAGGACCACGATCTTCACGACCAACTACCTCGACTCGCCACAGCCCCCCCGCGGCGAGTCGAGGGATGCCGCAGCCGCGGGACCTTATCGATCCTCCTCGTACGACGCCCCGGGTGCGGACCGGTGGCAGGAGACCCTCGCCGACCGCATCTCGGAGCGGCTGCGCTCGCGCCTGTTCGAGATGTGCGACGTGATCGAGCTCCGCGGTGAGGACTACCGCGCCCGCGGGGGCTCCCGCGTCGGAAGGCGGCCTTGAGGCCCACGACGGCCACGAGCGTGCGCGGGGTCCTCGCCTCATCGATGGCGCTGGTGTTGGGCGCATGCGCGATCACGCCAAGGGTCGCAGCGCCACCGGCCCCACCGCCGACCGTGGCCCCGACACCTCGGCCCGCGCCGGCGCCGGTCGCTCCGGTGGCCGTGCTTCAACGCGAAGACACCCGACCGCCGCTGGTCAACGTCCTTCTGCAGGCTCCTCCCGAGCCGATGCTGCCGGACCCCGGACGGCGCTACGTCTGCGTTACCGGGGACGCGGTGACGATGCTGCGCGG
>Ga0256868_10000704_pt1 | contig 19148 bp, 11 predicted proteins | sample RVTome_13_FD_187341 | JGI IMG/M metagenome (GOLD analysis project Ga0256868, IMG submission 187341) | Soil microbial communities from uranium-contaminated site in the Upper Colorado River Basin, Wyoming, United States - RVT92D227 HiSeq ...
AAAGGCCAACCCGGAACTGCATGACCTGTCCAAGGGTCGCCCCCTTGGGAGCGGCGCCTGCCGGGAAGGGGGTCTTGGCGGTGTTCTTGATCAAAAGATTGGTTCCAGGGGCTGCCACGGAGAAGTCAAGGATCACCTCGTAACGCTCACCGGGCATCATGGTTAGCTTCTTGACCATCACCGGGGCGTCCAGGTAGCCCCCATCGGTTCCGATGACATAGAAATTCGGTGCAGGGCCGCCGGCCGGGTCGACGACGTTCATCTCATAGGTGCGGGCGTTGGAACCGTTCAGGAACAGGAAGCGGTAGCGCTTGGGCTCGACGTTTAAGAACGGCCACACCTTGCCATTGACCAGAATGGTGTCGCCGACGAACTCCGGCACCCAGTAGGGATGCTCGGGGTTAGTGGTCCAGAGGAAGTTGCCGACGGTGTCGGCCGGGAAGAAGAGCTGGCCGTTGGTGTCGAACATACGGTCCTGGATGACCAGCGGGACCGTCGGGTCGTTACCGGTGGTGCGGCTCAACCCATACGCCCACAAGCCGGCTGGCAGGGTCAGGTTCGGATCGGAGATCAGGTAACCGCCGGCCAGGCCGGCATACACGTTCAGGCGGGTGGCACCCAGCACGTGATCATGGAACCAGATCGGCGACGCCTCCTGGGTGTTGGGGTAGTTGTAGATGGCGTAGTCGCCCACTGTGTTGTTATCGAAAGAGTAGAAGCCGTGCCCGTGCATCTTGTAGCCAGCTGCTGCCTGGCTGAGGAACCAGGAATCAGGTCCGCCGTCCAGCTCGGGCGGCACTTCGCCGCCGTGCAGGTGCACCGCCGCCGGGATGGGCGCGGCGGTGAAGGTACCAGGAGTCACTGGATCCTCACCGTAATTCAGTGCGCACGGGTCGCCGGGAGCGGGGTACATGGCCATGTGATTGCACATGTTGCCTTCGTTGCCGTCCGGGTCGGCCCAATGCAGGGTCTGATCGGTGGAGTACTTGTAGGCCAGCACGTTGGTCGAGGCGGCTGTGCCCAGGTCGTTGACCCAGGTGATTGTTGTCGGACTCGGCGTTGTCGTAGCCCGTTCGTTCAGGATGACCGGGCCGGTGTAGGTGTCGAGGATGCCCGATCCGTTGGGAACGTCATAGAGAGCGACCAGCTCGGCGCAGGTCGAAGTTCCGGTTGGGTCATTTAGGTAGCCCCACACCCAGGTGTAGCCTGCGTAAGTACTTCCCACTGGAGGCACGAAGGTCGAGGGCAACACCCTGGCCTTGAACTCGCACAAATGAATAGTCAGCGGCTGGTTGCCGACGACGGTTTGGATCGGGCCTCCAGCCACGCTGAGCAGCGGGAGCTGGTTGACAAACTGCCAATTCGCGTTCCCGGCAATCGGGATCTGTGGCGACTGGGCGGCCTGGGTTGCACCGGCCGCCATGATGGCTAGCGCCACGGTCAGCACAAATGCTGGTTTCTTTGGCATTACATTCTCCTCCTTTGGTTTCTGTCGGGACGCGACGTTGCGTTTCTTTTCACTCGCCGGGTGCTGACTTCAGATCAATGCCCATGCCCTACTGCCTCGCAGACCCTCCTCTTGCCGATAGCCAACGCTGTGGCACGGTGGATATTCCGCCGGGGCTGGGCAGCAAGCCGGGGACGGCAAGATCCTTTGCTGAGCTCAAGACGAGACTGTTCGCTCGGCTGTGCCTCGCTCAGGACGACCATGCTTCGCCGATGAGGCGAAGCATGGTCACATCTCCGGTCGACCAGGGGTGGTGGCGGGGAGGGCGCGGGTGCGCGCCCACGAGCGGATCGCCTTGATCTGCTCGGACATCGTTGTGGACAGCGGCACGATCATTCCCATCGCGGTCAGCAGGTCGCGCTCGTCCACGGGGCGGTTCTCGGCGTGGCAGGCGATGCGGGCGGAGACCACCGCCTGCTCGATCTCGGCGCCGTTCCACCCGCGGGTCGCGGAGGCGAGCAACACCAGATCGTACCGGCTCGGGTCGAGGTCCTGCCTGTGCATGTGGATGGTGAGGACCTCCTTGCGCTCCTCCTCGTTCGGCAGCTCCACGAAGAACACCTGGTCGAAGCGACCCTTGCGGATGATCTCGGCGGGCAGCAGGTTGATGCGGTTGGCGGTCGCAGCGATGAACACATCGGCTCGATGCTCCTGCATCCAGGTCAGGAACGTCGAGAAGATGCGCGTCCCGGAGCCGCCTTCGCCCTCGCGGTAGCCCGCGATCCCCATCTCGATCTCGTCGATCCACAGCACTGCAGGCGCCACCGCCTCGACGGCCTCGAGGGCGCGGTGAAACATCCACTCGGGGGACCCCTGCACGCCGGCGAACACCAGGTTCATGTCGAGCCGGAACAGCGGGAGCTTCCACTCCGTCGCGATGACCTTGACGGCCAGCGACTTTCCGCAGCCGGACATGCCCATAAGCAGCACGCCCTTGGGGCGGGGGAGGTTCTGTGTGAGCGCCTCAGGCGTGAACAGGCTGGCGCGGTGCCGCACCCAGGTCTTGAGCTGGTCGAGCCCTCCCATGTCGCCCATCCCGCGGTCGGGGGGGACAAACTCCAGGATCCCCTCCTTGCGCATCACCTGTTCCTTCTCGGCCAGCACCTCCGCCATGAACGCCTCGTCCATCTTCTGGTGGCGTGCCAGCAGCCGGTGCAGCAGGTGCTCCACCTCGAGCAGGCTCATGCCGCGCAGCGAGCCGATCAGCAGCGGCAACCTGTTCGCCTCCGGTGTGCGCCGTGCCTGCTGCAGCACGGCGCCGACCGTCGCGGTGACCTCGCCCTCATCCGGGAACAGCGACGTCACCACGTAGCTCAGCGGCTTCAGCTCGTCGGGGACATCGAGAGCGGGGCCGAGCAGGAAGATGAACCGGCCGGTGTTGCGGATCGTGGCGGCGGTGTCACGCAGGCTGCGCAACAGCGGGCGGTTGCCTACCAGGAGCGCCTGGATGTCCTTGAAGATGTAGAACCCCTGCGGTCCCTCCGCGCCCACCCAGGTCAGGGCCGCGACCGGGTCGCGGCTGTCGGCCCGCCCGGCGAGCCCGTCCAGACAGTTCCACACCGAAACGGGAAGCGCTTGAGGCTTCGCGGAAGAGGCGAAACGCTGCAGCAGCCTCTCGATCCTGTCCTCTTCGGGGGAGAGGACCACGATCAGGGGGTAGGCGCTCGCGAGCGCTGTTGCGACTTGCTCAACGGTCGTGGCCATATCTGAATTGTACTTGACCGACCCCGTCGCAGTGTCCGAGGAAGGGCATCATCCCCACGAAGCGGGGATCCAGCGCCCGTCGGTCCCGTCCCGGTGGGAGCGGCGTCTCGCCGCGACCCTCCGTCCCCCGACCTTTGTCGTAGGGGTGGGGTTTGCCCCGTGACGTGGTTGAAGCGGGGCTTGCCCCCGCCCGGCTCGCAAAACAAAGCATCAGCGACGTGCTCCAAGCCGCAAGTGTTGCCTCTCCATTTGCTACACTCCTCGCGAGCCGCTGCTGATGTCCAGACATGCCGGAGTGGCGGAATGGCAGACGCGCGGGACTCAAAATCCCGTGTCCGCAAGGGCATGAGGGTTCGACTCCCTCCTCCGGCACCACGACTTACGCAACACGCGGGACTTTGGCCGAACGGCCGTTTCCACCGCGGTTCCACCGATCGCGGCAACCCCGTGGCGCCGGTTTGGTTGCGCGGGACGGGTGGTTTCGGTCAGCATGGAACTGCGAAATGTTTCTGTAGAGCATCCGGCGTGCCGCTGAGGTGCGGGACGTACAACCTTGGCGCCGCCGTGGGGAGCTTCGATGAGTGAGAAGGTCCCATCGCAATATGAGGCCCGCCTGGCCCTGCTCCAGGAGTTTCGCAAACTTCTCCGGCTGTGGGATTCGGGGGGCCTTTCCGACAATGGGATTGCAGACTTGCGGCGGGACATAAACCGGATGATCCCGCCCGTGAGAGAGGCAATCGCCGACGCTGGTGCCGACCGGGTCCTCACGTTGCGTCTTCCCTATAGCGCTGGCGGCGGGACGGTCGAAGTCGATCCCCTGCGTGACCCCTTCACGACCTACTACCGCCAATCCGTAATCCCAAACGTGATTGACATGGTTGATCAGTCCGTGGGCTTCTACGAGAACCTTGCTTCGGACACGGGCCTTGTCAGGATGGACCGCGCCTCTGGGCTTGATATCGAGGGCGCCGTCGAACGTGCCCTTCGTCCATCCTTTCGCGACACGCCTCCGGCCTCCGAGGCACAGGTCCAAGATGCTTTGGAGGTGATCCTTCAGAGCATTGGTGTCGACTACGTCCGGGAGAAGGAAGTGGCATCTGTAGGGCCAAAGGGGTTTCGCCCTGATTTCACAGTCGATTCCCTGCAGCTTGCAATCGAGGTCAAGCTTGCTACAAAGACACACGACGAGCGTTCCATCCAAGAGGAACTCGCGGCGGACATCACGGCGTACCGCACAAAGTGGCGCTCGCTACTTGCCGTCATCTATGACAACGGCGTGATCTCCGACCCCTACCAGCTTCGCAGAGACAACATGAAGCACTTTGGAGTCACCGTTATTGTCGTCAAACACTAGGCTCCGCGTCCGGCCCTCGGTTTGAGGATCGTGTGTCACAGCCGCATGAAGCTGCTTGCATGGCTGCAGTGGCCTATTCCACGACCCGGGCCTAGTGTGTGTCCTGTGCTAACGGGATTTTCGGCTGACACGCGACGTCGAGGTCGCAGGGAGCGGCGATGAAGTTCAATAAAAAGATGGTCTCCAGGCTTACCGGCTTCAGCACCCCGGTCTTCGGCGTTTCCTGGAACCCACCAGAACCTGAGGTTCGAAAGGCTCAAAGGGTAGCGACATTTCTTGAGGACCGACGCGTTCTCTTCGCTCCCTTGTCGTGGGAGGTGCCCGAGCATTGTGTGGCTTCGGTGATTGAGATACGCCACTTCTTGACCGAAGAGCTGAGCGCCAGTGACAGCTTCGACGAACTGTCAGCGACCCTTCGAGCCATGCGGGCAGCATGTCGCAAGTTCCTCGACACTCTTGGCGTCGCAAAACAGCCTAAGAAAGGCAAGCGCACGGCCCGTATTCACCTAAACTCCTGGGCATTCATCAGCGCGTTAGGCGAACTCCGCGCTCTTTTCGGCCTTCACCTGGCTAGGCTCGCCGTAGAGTATGGGTTGGACCTCGAAGACGAGCTGACCTCAATACTCCCTGCAGCTCCCACCGATGCCGACGCCTAACCAGCGCTTGCAGCAGTCCCGCCTGCGGGTTCGCATGCCAAGAGAGCGGGGCCTCCGTCAGCCTGGAACTGTGCGAGGGTCGCGGAAGCTATCCGGTGTGCCGCTGAAGTGCGGCGTTAGACGACAGGGGGCGCGTCATCTATATTCAAACGATGAAACGCGAAGGAGGAGTTTGGTGAGACTTCGCTTGCTTCTGGCAGTAGCTCTCGCAGTTCTCGTCGGTGGATGCGTCGCAACGATGCCGCAGGGCCAAGCCATTCCTGCGGCACCAACAGACTATGAGTTCGAAATTGAGAGCCCTCGCGCCCAGGTCTTTGAGGCCCTTCTAAGCGTTGCGCAAAGCCTAAATCTGAGCGTCGATGTGCTTGAGAAGGAGAGCGGGTTCATTCAATTCAGGAACTCGGCCTTGGCACCGTCGCAGCTTGATCAGTATTGCAAGTACCCCGCCGTGAAGCCCGGTACGACGGTTCCTTGGGATACATTCCAGGGTTGGAATCAGCGGTCTCTAAACCAGGGTGGTGGCTCCGTTAGCGGAAACGTCGCACTTAATGTGCTCCTGACCGAGAGCGGAACAGGAACGCACGCAAAGCTCCACAGCACGTGGGTCGCTTCGAATCGCACTGAGACGAACCACGTGACTTCAAAGGGCGTTCTTGAACGCGACTTTGAGAACTCGCTACGGAACAAACTAAACCTCCCTCCGAAGACAGGTTGAGCGTAGGTCTGTGGCCGGCCGCCCGACCAGCGCTCGCAGCGTACCCGACCACGTGCGGACGACCTGTCGCGCCAGGACGATGTGAGTCTGACCCCCAACGGGTGCAAAGTCAGCAGGGGCAAGCATGTCTTCCATCCGTTTCCTTTTCGAATGCTTCGTCTCGAAGCAACCTGAGGCAGCGAGCGGCAAGGCGTCTATAGTGATATGCAGTGAATCGTAGAAGGATGTTCTGCCCGAGCTCCGTTCACTCACCTTCGAAGGCAATGGGTGATGGCTACCAAAAGAGATTCGGCAACACGATCTAACGTGGAGGGAACCATGCGAAGGGCCGCCATGGCTTTGTTTCTCCTCGTTTGCCTGTCTTCCCCGGACCTTGCCGATACTCCAGAGAAGGTACAAGGACTGTTTCCGCTTGACCCCTCCGGAAAGGTCTTCTTTCAGGAGGTCGTGACCACAGAAGGGGTGTCGGCTGGTGATCTGTATTCGCAGGCCAAGGCATGGGCGGCCCTGGCTTACAGGTCCGCAAAAGATGTCATTCAACTGGACGATAGGGAGGGGGGTCGACTCGTACTAAAAGGGAGCATTCAGGATGCCATCGGTGGAACGGGCACGTTCTTCGTTCGGCACACTTTCGCTATCGAGGTAAAGGACGGGAAGTACCGCTACACCGTCGATGGCTTCCAATGGGCCCCCGCCGGTGGTAGCGAACAGCCGCTGGAGTCATTCCTCAACAAGAGCGGCGATCCCAGAATGTTCTACAGGGCACCACTGGAGCGGGTCCACGCAAAACTGCTCTTGCTGATTGAGGGCCTGAAAGCGGCAATGACCAAGCCAGCAGATAAGTGGTGAGCATGGTTCATCGGCGGAACCCATGGACGGTCAGCCTTTGGCAGGAGCGTGGACCAACGCTAAGGATAGGCACCAGGTCCGGCGAAGTTGACAAGCGCGCAGAAGGCCCTCCTCACATGGCTACACTGCAGGGTGGGCGGTCTGGTCGGCGAGATGCTCAACCGCGGCGCGGTAGCGGTGCGCAGGTCGGCCAAAACGAACAAGACGAAATGAGGTGAGGTAATGGACCGCTACAACGTGATAGCTCTTCTCGTCGCCTTCGTAGCTCTTGCAATCACCTACTTTCATCTCAGGCACTCTCGATTCGCCCTGGCAGTCGACATAATTCTCAAGTATGAGGAGCGCTTTGATGAGCAGGGAATGAGGGCCGCTCGGGCGGCTGCGGCCGAGGCCCTCAAGGCTGGCACCGAGTCTCCGGAGCTCGAAGACGTCCTCGGCTTCTTTGAGACCATCGGGCTGCTCGTACGCCGGCGAGCCGTGACGGTCGAATTTGCTTCCAACACGTTTGCCTTCTGGGTGTTGCGCTATTGGCAGCTTGCCAAGAGCCGGGTTGAGGCAAGGCGGGAAGCCGAGTCCGATAGTACTCTCTTCGAGAACGTTGAGTACTTGGTCGACCGATTCAAGAAAGTCGAGCGACGCTCTAGTTCCCCCACTTCTTTTTCAGACGAGCAGCTCTCGAGATTCCTCGAAGAAGAGCTCCTATCCTGACGGATGGGTACCAGATGATGATGGATGGGTACGAGGTATCACGATCTCACCATTCTGGGTTCAGCGTGAGGGGCTGAGTAGCCCCTGGGGCCGTGCACACGGGATAGCGCCGGTAGCGGGTACGGCCGTGTCGTCGGCTTTACGGGTGTCGGGGTGGGGTTTGTTTAGTCACCTGCTCGACGGCGGCGCGGAAGCGATGGTGGCGCGAGGCCAGCAGTGCGTAGTCACGTTCGCGGCGGGAGCCCTTCGTCCTGATGATCTGAAGAGTCTTCTTTGATCTCAGACCACACTGGTAACCCCTTGTCCGTCATTTCACTGGAGTGGCTGTGAAAGAAGCGCGGGTCCCTAGATTGTCGCGAGGGCTCGGGCCAGTTGGGGTTAACATACAAGTAGGGTTTAAGCGGAGACCAACATCATGCCCTGGTACTACTACAATCGCGGCAGGCGCGAGGGCCCGATTGAAGACGATGCCATGCGCCGCATGGCTGCTCGCGGGGCTCTCAAGCCGACCGACTTAGTCTGGCGTCCAGGTATGAAGGACTGGGCGTACGCCTCAACCGTCCCAGGGCTACTGCAGCCACCTCCCACAACACTTCAAAGCCAAGCCGAAGAGGGGCCCCCTGCTCCTGGGCAGCGCTCGGCTCTCCCCACGCCGGCCCCCCAACCCGTTTTCACCTATGTGGCCACTGTTACCCACACAGAGAGCAGGTCAAATCAACCTGAGGCTTCAAAACCCAGTAATCCCCGAGAAACGGAATCGCCGCAGCAGGCTTGGGCGCGAGAACCTGCGACACCGATCCCGTCTACCAGAGTTGGGGAGTGCCCTAGGTGTGCTTTCCTCCTCCCGGAGACTGCGTTCTTCCTCGAAGACTACCGGTGCCCCGCCTGCGGATCGAGTCTGGATCCTGACGCTGGTCAAACCTCGCGAGTCCCAACCAATAAGCCGGGGCCGTCAACTTTGGCTGAACAGGTGCCAAACTCAGAAGGCGAGGAAGCTGAGGTTCAGACACCGGGTGTGGCGTATCCCCTTGCGATTCTTTCCGGGTTTGTTGGGGCTGTGTGCGGAGCCCTTGTCCCTTTCTTTGCTCTCCCGTCAGGCAAATCGACGCTTGTGGAACCTGCTCTCCTTCTGGGTCTGACGGTTTCTCTCGGTCTCGTGGGTTGGTTGTTCGGCCGCAAGTGGCCCGCTCTAGGCGGGCGGTGGACGTTCTGGATCGCGGGGCCACTGGTGGCCCTTACTCTTTTGACCGGGGGGACCAAGATCGTACACGAGCATGGAGTCCTAGGGGTCGCCGAATTGATTGGGTATCTTGGCGCTCTCTTCTGCCTCCTGATCCCAGCGGCCGTGGGGGCGAGGCTAGGCAGCAGGAAAGCCATCAAAGCATCGAGCCGTGCCCTACGTTGATTTGAAAGTCGCGTTTTCGCAACGATCTCAGCGTAGCCTCGTCACACTCAGATCCCATCGACACCGATGCACAGCACCCAGAAATCCGAGGGCACTACAAAGGGCGCCCACTCCAGTTCTTGGTTTCGGTTTTGGGGTTCCTAGGAACTCTATTTGGCGAAGAAATACCGCAGGAAAGATGCAGCCTGCGCAGGGGGCATCGAGAGAATCTCCGTGAACATGGCATAGGCGACCACACAGTAGGTTCCCTGGTTAGCCTCGGGAACCACGCCAAGCGCAATGACCCCCGTCTTTTCGCCGAACCGCTGCCCCAACACTCTGAACATACCCTGCATAAGAACTGTTGCTTGTTCTGCCGCCATTGGACGACGCGGCGCGCTTCCCGAGGAACTAATTACGTCCGCCATCACGGCCAATTCCCGCGCCGCCAGGTCTTGTGGGAGGTACTGCGCCACATCGATTGACCGACCGGCATCGGGACGAACATAGGAGTAACAGAGCTTGGGGTCCTTGTCATAGAGTGCCGCCATTTCGTCGAGCATCAGCCGGATCGCGCTGAGGATTTCCGCATCTCCCGCATACGGTAATCTCTTTAGATAGACTCGCCCGAGGACAGGGTGCGTTATTGCCCTTAAATCTCCCCATGTCCCGCCGCGTTGAATAGTGTCCCTCGCGGCGGCAAGAACCTCTGAATAGGCATTTGGTTCGTAGGTCTTCAGCGCCCTGTATATTGGGAACGCTAGAAATCCATCTTCAAAGCTCTTGTCGTTCGCAAGCCCAAGGCCAGATATCGCAACCTCATTGCTCGTCGGTTGGCCGGTGACGACACCCGCTGAAAGAAGCTCTTCGTATGAAGGGGTCCACATTTCGGCGTTTGGTGTCTCAAATGCCCGCTTCACGAAGCTTCCGGATACGCCGCGCGAGATGAAGTACTGGCCATCTCGTGCATATTCCTCAGCAAACTCGTTGGAACGAACGCCCGGGAACGCATACTGGTGAAAACCCAGTTTTGTATTCGAGGCAATTAGCCTCCTGGTCCCCGCCAGGAATGGAAGGACGCACGCACTCGAACAGCCGGTTGCCGTGTAGGTGGATAGTTGCTTGGACTGGATTAAACCTCGGAGTCGTCGAGCTTCATTGATCCGTCCGCCCACGCTGTTGAGATGAATGATCTTGATGGTTGGGTGCGCAGCGAGGATCTTCGCGACATCGTCGCTCAAGCCAAAAGCAATAGCGCCGGAAATCTCCAACTCAGATGCGTTGCGCAGCACACGGAGCTGGTACGCTCCGACCGGATCATGGCCGGTGAGGATCTTCCAAAACTCGGAGATCTGGGGGATCGCCGTTGTCTTGACGGTAGCCGCTTGGCCCAGCAGTCCAAGGATTACTGCTAACTTCGCGAGGTTTGCCCAAAAAGGTTTTCCGTTCCTGGCGACATGCTTGTTGGAGGAGCGCCAAATGCCTACTTGTTGCCAAACAGTAGTGAGAGTTAGGCAGGGCCACAAGGCGATGATCAGAAAGGAGAACGTCTTGGGTGCGGCCGCGATGTCGGGAGCAATCCGAGTTGTAACAAAGGTGACAGCGCCGGCCGCAACTACGGTTAGGAGAAGGCCGTTGACCCAATAGCTCGCGCCGAGTGGCAGGTCGCCTCTCCAGTGGCGCGCGAACCAGTTGCCGCGCTGCCCTGAGCGCGAAGCTGCCGAGGGAAATGCCCGACCGGTATCCGGCAAACCGGTTTGTACAGCGGATCCCACGGCCGGGGAAGGACGCTCTGTTGCTTCAAGGGGCTGAGGTTGCCTAAGCGCGGCGGAGGCGACTCGCCAAGTCGAAACGTCGAAGACCTCGGCCAACGGTAGCCACTTGCCGCGAGACGGGACGAAGACGAGGCTGTCCTCCTTAATCTTGCCCTGAAGGTACCAGGTCCTGATATCCCAGACCTTCGCCTCTGGCGTCTCTCGACCGTCCGGCCACAGCATCCTGAAGCTCTCGGTCACAGCCAAACTCCAGATTGAGAGGCGGGACCAATTGCAACTCCTATATAAAGTGTAACAGTCGTGGCCTCTCCGCGTGTCAATGGGAACACGGGATGCAGGCTCAGCTACAAGATGGACGGCTAGGCACCGCGTCCGGGGTGGTTGACTAGCGCGAGGAACGCCCACTTCCCGTGGTTACGCTGCGTGGTGCGCCGACTGGTCGGCGAGGTGCTCGACGGCGGCGCGGAAGCGGCGGTGGCGGGAGGCGAGGAGCGCGTAATCGTGCTCAAGGCGGGCGCCCTTCGCCCGGACGATGCGCGCGTGGTCGTCTTCGGCATGCGCCCGCACCTGCCTGCCGTGTCATCGCCTTCCCCTCTCGCAGCGCACAACCCTACCGCTGCATCGTGATTGTGGTCGGATCGTTGGTGATGTTGTCGACCACCGAAGCGAAGGCGAAAACCCCCGTGCCCAAGGTCACCGTCACCCTCGCGTACCCGCGGTCCATCGCCGTTTGCCCGGCCATGCTCCTGAAGGGCTGTATCTCCTGCTTCCACTCTCCCGCGGTCAGGCTCACCGGGTAGCTCGCCAGCAGGGTACCCGCCCCGTCGTAGAGCTCAACCGTTACCCTAGCCGCGGTAGGGCCAGTGTTGACCAGCCCGATGTTGGCTCGGTACCCCGCGTTCTCCGTGAGATGCGGCAGCCACGCCGCCTCGCCCGCTGACAGCCCGTCGCTCGCGGTCAGCGTCAGGTAGTTCTGCCCCTGCGTGCCGTTGGGGTAACAGCTCGCATCCGGCGAAACCTGGTTGTAGGTGCGCGAGGTGACCTTGAGCGGCTGGTCGGCGACGATCTCGAGCGCTCCCTGGTCGCTAACGCCAAGCTGCCCGACCACATCCTTCAAGATCCACTGTGTCAATGCTGGCACGTAGGTGGCGTTAGCCTCGTTCCCGCCGCTGCCGAAGAACTCGAGCTGCACGTTGGCCGTGACGGTGCCGGTGTTGAGCAGGCCAAGGTCGCTGCGCCACTGGCTCTGGTTGAGGCCGGGGTTGTGTGCGGCCACCGGCACCCAGGCGGTGAAAGGCGGGACCGAGAAGACCCACGTGGCCCCGTGATCGGCATCACCAGGCCCGGCGACGATGGCGGTAGTTCCGTCCGCCGAGATCGCCACGGAATAACCCTGCATCGGGGTCCCGACGCCACCTGTCCCGACCAGCTTCTCACCTAGCTCCGACCACAGCCCACCGCCACTTGTGAACACCCACGCCGCACCGTACCCCGGCGCCAACCAGCAGAAGCTGCCCGATGGACAGGTGATTGGGCACGCGAACGGCCCCCCGATGATCGCGGTGCTGCCATCCGCCGAGACCGCCACCGACCAACCCTGATGGGCACAGCCAACGGCGCCGATGCCGACAAGCTTGTTGCCCTGCTGCGCCCACACTCTATTGCTTCGCCCGAACACCCACGCGGCACCCCCGCCCGAGTTGTCGTTTGGCCCTCCGACGACGGTCGTGTTCCCGTCGGCAGAAAGCGCCACCGACGATCCCTGCGACGCATGCCCGGAACTGCCGGCACCGACCAGCTTGTCACCCTGCGGCAACCACACACCCCCGCTGCGCGTGAACACCCATGCGGCACCGGCACCGTCGCCGTCGCCTGGCGCGCCCACGATGGCGGTATTCCCATCGGCCGAGATCGCGACCGAGTGGCCCTGGTACGAAAGCTCAGCGTCGGTGGCGATCAGCTTGCTCCCCTGTTGCGACCACACCCCGCCATCGCGCGTGAACACCCAGGCTGCGCCGGCCCACCCGTTATCTGCCTCGCCGCCCACGATGACGGTGTTGCCGTCCGCCGAGATCGCCACCGAGGTGCCCTGCACGGCATACACAGTATTCGTGCCGACCAGCTTGCTGCCCTGCTGCGACCACGCCCCACCGCGGCGCGTGAACACCCACGCGGCCCCGGTCCCCGAGCTGTCGGATCTCCCTCCGACGATGGCGGTGTTGCCGTCCGCCGAGATCGCCACGGAGAAGCCTTGGTGAGCAGCACCGACGGCGTCCGTTCCGACGAGTTTGCCGCCCTGCTGCGACCACACCCCGCCGCTGCGTGTGAACACCCATGCGGCGCCGGCTCCGCCGTTATCGCCTGGCGCGCCCACGATGGCGGTGTTCCCATCGGCCGAAACCGCCACTGACCCTCCGATCGACCCATACACACCACTGCCGGCGGCCGAAACTTTGCCACCCTGTTGGACGAGTCGCAGCACCGACCTGTCCGCGGCGACCGTGGTCGGGTCGTTCGTGGCGTTGTCGATCACCGAGGCGAACGCGAATACCCCCGATCCCGACTGCACCGTGATCTTGGCGTACCCGCGGTTCATCGCCGTCTGCCCCGCCTTGTTCTTGAACGGCTGCGTCTCCTGCGCCCACTGCCCCGCAGCCAGACTCACCGTGTAGTCGGTGAGCTTCGTCCCGGCCCCGTTGTAGAGCTCGACCATCACCGTCGCTGCCCCGACCATCGCGTTCACCACACCGATGTTGCACCGGTACTTGGCGTTTTCGGTGAGCCCGGCAAGATACGCGCTGCGGCCCGCAGCCAGCCCGTCGCCCACGGCCAACGCCGGGTAGTCCTGCCCCTGCGTGCCGTTGGGGTAACAGCTCGCGTCGGACAGGATCTGGTTGTAGGTGCGGGAGGTGACCTTGAGCGGCTGGTCGGAGAGGATCTCGAGGGCTCCCTGCCCGCTGGCGCCAAGTTGCCCGACCACATCGGTCAGGATCGACTGTGCCCCGGCCGGCACCAAGGTCGTGTTCGTCACGGCGCCGCTGCTGCCAAAGAGTTTGATCTGCACGTTGGCCGTGACGCCGCCGGGGTTGAGCAGCCCGAGGTCGCTGCGCCACTGGCTCTGGTTGAGGCCGGGGTTGTGGGCCACCACCGGCACCCAGGCTGCAAAGACGGGCAGGGAGAAGACCCACGCGGCCCCAACATCGGAGTTGTCTCGGGGCCCGCCAAGGATGGCGGTGGTGCCGTCCGCCGAGAACGCCACCGACGAGCCTTGGTTGGCGTCGCCGACAGCGCCCGTGCCGACGAGCTTGCTGCCCTGCTGCAACCACACCCCCCCGCTGCGCGTGAACGTCCATGCGGCGCCGTAACCCGGAGGCGCAAGAGGGCCGGGCGGAGAGCCGGCAAAGTCGTAGTCGAGTGGTCCGCCGATGATGGCGGCATTGCTGTTCCCCGAAATCGCCACCGACCAGCCCTGCGCGGCATACGCGGCGCCCGTGCCGACCAGCTTGCTGCCCTGCTGTGTCCACACGCTGCCACTGCGTGTGAAGGCCCACGCGGCCCCAACGGAGAGACCGTAGCTGGGGGTTACAAAAACCTGGTCGTAGGGCCCGCCGACGATGGCGGTATTACCGTCTGCCGAGATCGCCACTGAGAAGCCTTGCTGAGCAGCGCCGACGGCACCCGTGCCGACGAGCTTGTCGCCCTGCTGCGACCACACCCCATTGTTACGCGTGAAGATCCATGCGGCACCGGTAGGGGAAAGGGGACCATTGTCCTGCGGTCCCCCGATGATTGCGGTGTCTCCGTCCCCCGAGATCGCCACCGAAGTGCCCTGCCTGGCAGCTGATGCCGCACCTGTGCCGACCAGCTTGCTGCCCTGCTGTGTCCACACGCCGGCGCTGCGCGTAAACACCCAGGCGGCTCCAACCCAGACGTCGTCATAAGGGCTCTGCGGAAACGCGTCACTTGGGCCGCCGACGATGGCCGTGCTGCCATCCGCCGAGAGCGCTACCGACGTGCCCTGCCGGGGTTTTCCGGAGACACCGTTACCCACCAGCTTGCTGCCCTGCTGCGTCCACACGCCGCCGCTGCGCGTAAACACCCACACGGCACCGATACTGTTGCTGTCCCCGGGCCCGCCAACGATGGCGGTGTTCCCATCTGCCGAGATCGCCACCGAGGTGCCCTGTTTTGTAGCCCCCACAGCGCCTGTTCCGACGAGCTTGGAGCCTTGTTGCGACCACACGCTACCGCTCCGCGTGAAGACCCACGCGGCACCAACCCCGGAGTTGTCGCCGTACCCGCCGACGATCGCGGTATTGCCATCGCCCGAGATCGCCACGGACTGACCCTGTCGGGCGTACCCGACGGCGCCTCTTCCGACCAGCTTGCTCCCTTGTTGGCCGAACTGCGCCGCCGCTGCATGCGCAAGGAGCAACATTCCGACGGCCGCACCTGCCTGCCGCGTCATTGGCTCCCCCTATCGAAGCACACTACCGGAAAGGCTAACGCAATAGTGTGCCCACCCTCACACATGTCAAGGACTCGGCTCGCAAGGCAAAACGCACCGCAAGAAGAGCAGTGGCTCATGACCGTGGATCGTCGTCACTCAGACTCAGGTTCCAGGGCTCCCTCCGCTGGCGCCGCGCGCACCTGTCTTAACTCTCACCCTGCGGGGGGTGGGGTCTCGGTCGCCAACTGCTCGACGGCGGTGCGGAACCGATGGTGACGGGAGGCCAACAGCGCGTAGCCACGCTCGTGGCTGGAGCCCTTCGCCCGGACGATGCGCGCGAGGAGGAGCTTGTCGCGCGCGCTCCATTGCCCGAGATCGGGGAGGCAGGCAAGCAGGGGAGCCATGCGGTGGAGGCCTGTGATCTCGTCAGCGGACCAGCGCTTCCAATCGGAGATGCCGAGCGCTCGCACCACGCGCCGAACGGACTCGCGCTCGGCCTTCCTCCGGTCGCCGGCGAACTCCCGCGCGATAAACGCGGTGACGGCCTGCCCGACCCGGGCGGCCGACAGCTCGCGGTAGCCGTCCATCTTGTCCTCGTCGAGGTGGAAGAAGATGTCGCTCTTGGCGAGTTTCTTCAACGTTGTCATGGGTGAGCGGTAGGACCGGTCGGCGGCGATGCGCGCGTGCTCCTCCTCGGCGAGCGCGCGGACCCGCGGCTTCACCGGCCGAAAACCGAACTTGTAGTAGAACCAGAACGCCCCGGACTCGAGCGCCTCCTTGTTGTCCTCGCCCACCTGGTACGGCCTGATCACCAGCACCCGCGCGCCGAAGTGCGCGACGAAGAGGTGGGCCACCCGCTCGAAGATGAACGACGATTCGCCCGAGCGGTACTCCGGGAAGATGTTGATCGCGATCTCGCAGCGGTCGAACTGCATCGCGCCGAGGCCGTAGCCGATCGGAACGCCGTTCCTGACCAGCATGAGGCCGGTGTTGGCCTCGAGAGGCAGGCGTATCTCGGGGAGGCTGCCGTACACGACGATCCGGAGGCCGCGCCCCGGTTCGTAGAGGTAGACCTCCTTAGGGCTCGACCCGATCAGTGGGTACAGCTCCCGGCAGCGCGCCCCGAGCACCTCGGTGATTGCGCGAACGTACTCGCGGCCTTCCGCCTCCGGGACCGGCTTGAGCGGGTCCGCAGGAAGGGCCAGATCGGCGCGCAGGTCGGAGGTGCGACCCAGCGCTGGGCCCTCCTGGAAGAAGACGCCATCACACGGCACGCGGCGGCCGGTGCGCGAGGCCTCGTACTCGGCCAGCGTCCAGCGCACCGGGATCTCCCCGCTCTGGTACAGCGTGCGCTGCAACTCCGGGGAGAGGCCCGATGTCGAAAGAAGCCGGAGAAGCGCATCGAGCGAGCTGGCGTCCCCCGAACTCCTGCTGAGGCGCAGCCACGCCTTCGGATCGAAGTCATCGGCATCGATCGTGTCGCTCTCGTGCCACGAGACCGCGGGTGCGAGCACCGCCAGCAGGTTCGCGGTGTCGCTCTCGTCGTATTCGTCCCACGCGATCTCCAGCTGGCCGGGATGGATGCGTGCCATCGTGGAGACGAATCGGTAGGTGAAGACGTTGCTGACCGGCGTGCCGACGATGCCGCTGTCCATGAGCGTGGAACCGTCGGGATCGCGGGACGCCGCCTTGTACCTTTCGACCCGCGCACGGAACGTTGCAAGCTGGCGCTCGGCTTCCTCGAGGGCCTCCTCGTTGTCCGGATAGGCGCGCAGGAACAACAGCAGGTCGTGGTACGAGCGGAGCAGTCCACGCCTGGTGATCGGGAGGTCCCGAAGGCGGCGAAGCAGCGTCAGCTTCTCGCGGGCGGCGCGGCCAGTTCCGTCGAAGCGGCCCTTGAGGCGGCCGAGCTCACCGACCAGGGCGCGCACGTCGGCCTTGACCGGGGGCGGTTGAACCTTGGTCGAAGGCGTTTTCGGCCCGGGGATCGGACGTGCGACCGGACGGGGGGCGCGTCTCGACGAACCGCGTTCGCTCACGACGCCGGCGCGGCGGGGCAGTCCCCGAACCTGCCACCCCTGATGCAACGCATGGTGAGCCCGTTCGTGGTGTCGCCCGCCGAATCGAAGCTTAACTTGCCGGTCACCCCCTGGGTGGCGCCCTGGCTCATCACTCGCTGCAGAAGTTCGGCCGTGTCCTTGGGCCGCGTGCCCTGGAGCGCCTGCAGGACCACCGTCGCGGCGTCGTACCCGTATGCCGAGAAGAGGTCCGGAGCGGCCCCTTTGTTTGCGGCCTTGAAGCGAGCGACGAACGACTTGATCGGCTCATTCTGGGATGCCGGGTCGTAGGTCACCATGGGAATGGAGACCCCATCGGCGAGCGCGCCGGCCCGCCGGAGCACTTCACCGGTGGCAAACGCCGAGCTGACGCAGATGGCCCCCGGGAACTTGGCGGTGCGGATCACCCCCAGGGCCGCCAGGGTCTCCTCCGCGAATGCGCCGATGAAGACCGCATCGGGCTTGCCGGTTGCGAGCGCCTCGCCGATCGGCTGCTCCCAGTCGGTGGGCCCGATCGGGAATTCGGCCGTGATCTTGGCGCCGAGCTTGGTGGCCTGGTCCTTGAAGACCTTGAGCATGCCCTCGCCGTACAACCCCTTCTGGTAGAGGACCAGGATCGTGCGTGCTTTGCGCTGGCTCACTACGAAGCCGGCGGCCACCACACCCTCGACGTCGTCGGGGGGGCACATGCGGAAGAACAGGTTGCTCGAAGCGGCGAGACCGGGCTCGCTGGCGGAGGGGGAGATGATCACCTTATTCATCTTTTCGGCCTCAGGGATCATCCACCTCGCCTCCGCTGAGGTTGCGCCGCCGATCACGATCGGGGCCCCCGCCTTGAACAGGTCGTCGGTTTCCTTCTTGGCGTACTCGGGGTGCGAAAAGGAGTCGCGGTAATGGGCCTCGATGCCCTTGGGCGACTGCTTGGCCACCGCGTCATCGAAAGCCAGCTTGATGCCGGCCTTCAACGAGGCGCCGTACCCATTGTTCGGCCCGGTTTCGGGGAGCACGACGCCGACGACCAGCTTCTTGCTGCCGCACGCCCCCGCGATCAACGCAGCCACCACCAGCAACCCTGCGGAGAACCGTTTCATCGTCCACCTCCTGCTGCAGGCCTACTCAAGCCCCTTCGCGCTGGGCCGGTATTGTACTTTGTTTCTCAAACCGCGGAAGCCCACCAGCCTACGGCCGCGGGGCATTTGCAAGCTGCCAGGCGATGCCGGCGACCACAGCCAGACCCTCTTGCAGCTCCTGGGCTTCCACCTTGTCGAGGGTGTCGGCCTCGGAGTGGTGAACCTCGAAGTAGCGCTCGACGTCGCCGACAAGGGTCATGGTCGGCACCCCCTGATCCTTGAGCGGAGAGATGTCGGCGCCACACCAGCCGAGCTCGACCGGCAGACCCACTGGTTTTGCGGCGGTGAGGAACCACGCCAGCTCGTGCGGGCTCCCGCTGACGTTCCACCTCTCGGGCTTGCCGCTGCCGAGGTCGGTTTCGACCGCGGCCAGGTGCCGCTCCCCCTTGTGGGCCAGGGCATAGGCCTTGCCGCCCTCGAGGCCGTGCTCCTCGTTGGCGAACAGCACCCCCCGAATCGTCCGCGCGGGGCGCACACCCAGCCCGCGGATCAGCCGCATCGCCTCGATGACGTGGATCACGCCGACGCCGTCGTCCTGAGCGCCCTGGCCAACGTCCCACGAATCGAGGTGAGCGCCGATGAGCACGATCTCCTCGGGCTTCTCCGCGCCCCTGATCTCCGCAACCACGTTGGCGGTATCCACGAGGCCGCCGTCGAGGGCCCCCATCTCGAGCCGGACCCGCACCTCCACACCCCGGCGAGCGAGCCGAGCGATCCAGTCGGCGTGCTCGGCGTCGAGGGCGGCGGCGGGAATCCTGGGCTTGTCGGGGTCGTACTCCAGGGTGCCGGTGTGCGGCGTGGCCAGCGAGACCGGCGGGACCGAGCGGACCAGCGCGGCCACCGCGCCGGCGGGCGCCGC
>Ga0256868_10000706_pt1 | contig 19107 bp, 22 predicted proteins | sample RVTome_13_FD_187341 | JGI IMG/M metagenome (GOLD analysis project Ga0256868, IMG submission 187341) | Soil microbial communities from uranium-contaminated site in the Upper Colorado River Basin, Wyoming, United States - RVT92D227 HiSeq ...
CTGCTGCAGCCCCTGACATATCGTCTTTCATCCGCTCCATATTCTCTGAGGGTTTGATCGAGATCCCACCGCTATCGAAAGTAATCCCTTTTCCTACTAACGCGATGGTATCCAATCCTTTCCCTTTATTATATTCCAGGATGATGAACTTCCCGGGCTCCTGGCTTCCCTTGGCGACGGCGACAAAGGCTTCCATGCCCATGGCCTCTGCCTGACCCACTTCCAACACTTGAATCCCCATACCATGATCTTTCGCAATCTGCTGAGCCTTTTCAGCTAAAACAGTGGGAGTCACCTGATTGCTGGGTCCATTGACCAGATCCCTTGCCATGCAGACCGCTTCTGAAATAATTTCTCCTGTCTTCAGACCATCACCGATCCATTTAACTTCTTCATTTTTCTCTCCGAGTAAAATCAGGTCTTCAATCTCCTTGATCTTATCCCGCTCAAGCGTCTTAAACTCATTGAACTGGTAAATCCCAAGGAGAAAACCGGTGACAAAGGATTCCGTCAACTCCGCCTCTGAATGGTCATCAAATCTCCTTATCGGAAATGCGAATTGTTTGATCCCTGCATTCCGGATGGTCTGGCCGGCTTTTGAAGCAGCCCCTCGCCATTTTTCTAAATCGAATTCGCCTTTTTTGCCCAGGCCGGTCAGGAGCACCCTTCTGGCAGGAAGTGCACCCTGGGTGTAGGAGAGGCAACACTCGAATAACTCGCCTTTGAAATCTCCCTGTTTCATCAGAGTGGATATAAACCCTTTCCACTCCAGATCCACACTCTTGATGGGGCCTTCCAGCCGCTCAGGAGATTCAAAAGAAAAAAGGAGAAGAAGTTCACAGGGATATTTCTCTGGTTTGCCTTTTTCTACTCTAATGTCCATCGTTTTCCCTCGAGCTTGCCTTTCTTCCAGAATTTAAATCCGAAACAAGCACAAATGTCCAAAAACAAAAATGACCTAAACGATAAAAAGGTTTTGGAATTTTCTATTCCGCAATCCGCAATCCAAAATATGTTTTCCTACTCTCTTTCCTTCAATTTAGAAACCGTGATCGATCGGCTCTCCTCCACGGTTGAAAATTCCTTTACCTTATTCACTAAAGAAGGGGGCCAACCTCTTCGACCGATCACCCTGGCCAGCATCCATGGATTTAAATCAGAGACCTCCATCCACTTTCCCGCCTTCTTGATCATTTCATCCAATATTTTTCGACTGGGGTCTCCCTTTAAAGGATACTTTTCTTTCATTTCCACCTTAATCTTGGCAACATGATCGCTTCCGAAGATCGTTTCGAGTTCCTCTCTCTGAGCATAGGCATAGAGGGCTTCTTCGATCTTGGCCAATTCAGCGTCAATTTCTTCACTCAAAATTCTTTTCCTTTCTTTCATCTCCACATATTGGTTGACCAAGACCACACCTTCCTCATTAAGATATTCATTGGGCGGAAGGCTTCCCACAGCAATGAGGTGTTTCCTTTTGGGGCAGTACCCCTGATAATCACACCAGTCACAAAGAGGCCCTTCTTTAGGAAGGAATCGTCTGTCGGTTTCAATACTTTGAATGAGCTCTAAGGTCGCCTGGCGAAGTTGATGGAGCTGATCGGGTGTTCTTGAAGAATGTATCTCCGCATCGAAGGTGAGGTAGTGCCAGATCAGTCTGACCTCCTGAATACCCTGCCACTTTTCCGCAACTCCCATTTGATAGAAAGCCAATTGCCGATCTGACTCAACATCTTCCTTCCTTGGGAGCCTGTTGGAGGTTTTGTAATCGTGAATTTCAAGGGTAGAACTATCCACCAAGGTGACACGGTCAATAAAACCCCGAATCCAGTAATCTTTCTCTTTCTCCAAAGGAAAATAGATATACTCTTCGAGGCCCAAGGTTTTCCCATGATCAAAGGGAGAGTACCGCTTGTAATAATCCGTGATACATTTTTCTCCGAGGTGACGATAGTCTTCAACGCTGTAATCCTTTCGTACAATCTGAATCATGTCATTCCAATTCTTTTCCCAACTTTGATGGTAGAAGCTGAGGAGTTCTTCCAAGGTATTGAGTTTGGTTACCTTTAGATCTCGGTAGAGTTTCTCCAGGGTTTCGTGAACCCTTGAGCCCATGAAAGCCTCGATACCCTCCGTCTCGACTTCGATCTTGTCAATATAGGCGAGCTTGTACTGGTGGGGACAGGTTTGGTAGGTCGAAAGTTGGGAATGGGAGTAGGTCGGCATCTTTGGCTTCCTTTGTTTTCAATTCCAGCTCCAGGGGATGAAATGGTCCTGCAGCGGGCAATCAACAAGCACTTATCTTTTATTATTAACAAGAAAAAACTCTTCTGTCAAAATGAAGCTCTTAGCACCAGGCCAGGGCTTCCCGGCAAGTCAATTTTCCCTTGAAAGATGGACGGAGTATATGGTTAAATTGATTTTAGATTGAAGATTGCAGATTTCATATCTAAAAAAAAACAACTTAAAGGATGAAAACAGAAATAGCATTAAAAGAGTTGCAGGACACGGTGGTACGATGCCATAAGTGCCCCAGATTGGTTGCTTACCTGAAAGAGGTTTCCAGCCATCAACCCAAAAGATACCGGGACTGGGATTATTGGTCAAAACCCCTTCCCAGTTTCGGAGACCCCAACGCCCGGGTTCTGATTGTTGGATTGGCTCCTGCCGCCCAAGGTGGAAATCGGACAGGTCGAATGTTTACAGGAGATCGGAGTGGAGAGTGGCTGTTCAACGCACTCTATCAATTTGGCTTCGCCAATCAACCCAATTCTCTTCGAAGGGATGACCGCTTCGAATTGCATGATTGCTATATCACCGCAACGATTCGATGCGCCCCACCCAAAAATAAACCTTTGCCGGAGGAAATAGAAATCTGCCGGCCCTACTTTTTAAAAGAGATCGATCTCTTAAAGAATATTAGAGTCATTGTCCCATTAGGCCAGATTGCCTTTACTCAAACACTCAAGTCTTTGAGACTAAAAGGGTTTGAAATTCCATCTTTATCATTTGGTCACGGAAAAATTTATTCACTCCGAACTCCGAACTCCCAGCTCCGAACTCTAATTACCACTTATCACCCCAGCCAGCAAAACACTCAAACCGGCAAATTAACGAGACCCATGTTTCATCGAATATTTAGAATAGTCAAAAAGAAGTTAGAGCTTGAAAGTTGAGAATTCCCCCCCTTCCCCTCTCCCCCGTTGGGGGAGAGGGCGGGGTGAGGGGGTTAAGAGTCTTTAATTTGAACTTTGGACTTTGAAATTTGACATTTAACTTATGGCTGTTCGCATTCCCATCGAGGATTGGATTGACCTTCACACTTTCTCCCCCAAGGAGATCCCTTCCCTTTTAGAGGAATATCTGCTGGAATGCGAGAAGAAAGGCTTCAAAGAGGTCCGCATTATCCATGGAAAAGGAAAAGGAGTCCAGATGAAAATCGTCCATTCCTTTCTCAAGAAAAACCCCCTAATTGAATCATTCAAACCGGCTACCCCTGAGGCTGGCTCCTGGGGTGCCACCATCGCCGTTTTAAAGAAAACCCACGGATAAGTTGATGGGCGGGGTCTTGAAACCAAAATTTTCTAAACCCGAGATTCCGAATCAAGTTCGGGATGGCAAGAACAAGTACCAAACCCATGTTTTCATGCTGAACCCTGGACTGATGGAGATCAGGCTCGTTTCAGCATCTGGTTATTCTCAAACTTGTATGTTATTTTTAACTTAAAAGCTCTGAAACATATTTTGGAAAGGAGGGCAAGCGATGAAGAAGGCGCTGATTTCATATTTCAGCAGAACGGGAAAGACCCACCAGATGGCTGAATACATTGCCGAGGGAATACGAATTACCGGAAACGAGGTGGAGATCAAGAAGATTTCTGACATAAAGAGTGAAAAGGAATTGGCAGGATATGATGGGTATGTTTGGGGGGCGCCCACCTATCATCGAGCGATGCCCGGACCAGTGGAGACTTTTCTTTTCTTGGCACAAAAAGCAAATCTTCAAGGAAAGGTCGGAGGGGCGTTCGGCTCCTATACCCACAGCGGGGATGCCCCCAAGATGATCTTCGACACCATGGAGTTTGTGTTCAAAATGAACGTGGTAGATTTAGGTTCTTTTAATCTTTTAGAGCATCTGGTGGACACAAGAGAGGGAATGAAAGCCTGTCATGATTATGGAAAAGCCATCGCTGAAAAGCTGGGGGCCTAACCTAAGGAAAAATGGTTAAATTCTGGTTTATCTCAGCAGCCATTTCTGGATTTTTAAGTGTCGCCCTTGGAGCTTTTGGAGCTCACTCATTAAAAAATATCTTAGATGAATACGGAAAGTCGATTTACGAAAAAGCGGTCCTTTACCAGATGTTTCATACCATGGCTTTATTCGTGGTGGGGGTTTTACAGCATCTTGCTAAAGAGACATCTTTTTCCATTGCAGGTTGGGGATTTCTTATCGGCATCGTCCTCTTCTCAGGGAGTCTTTATCTCTTGGCGATCACCGACATAAAATGGCTTGGAGTCGTCACCCCCCTTGGTGGGGTTGCATTTCTTTTCGGTTGGTTCTGGCTGGTACTGATTTTTATCAAGGGACACATTTGATCCCAATTCAACTATCGTTTTCAAAAAAGCTTGAAAAGAAAAACCGTTTCACCTAATAATGGTAACTGCGAAACCTGCAGTAAATCCTCTCAAGAAATTTGGATGGAAGGAGATTGAAGAATGAAGAAACATTTAACGGTCTTGGCCATAATGACTTTCTTGTTTTCGACAACTGTTCTTCCTGCCCTGGCAGTCAACAAACCACCGCAAAAGGGAGAGGGGCTGCCGGCGATCAATCTTCCCGCCCCCAAAAATCCGGACGAAAAAAACTATTTAGGGCTTTCCGGAAGCGGGACTTTTAAAATTTCACAGATCAAAGCTAAGGTCGTCATTGTTGAAATTTTCAGCATGTACTGCCCTTACTGCCAGAAGGATGCCCCTGGGGTCAATGAGCTGTATCGCCTCATTGAAAACAATCCAGACACCAAGAACAAGATCAAAATAATCGGGATTGGCGCAGGAAATTCCTCTTATGAGGTGGAAGTCTTCAGAAAAACTTACAATGTCCTTTTTCCCCTTTTTCCGGATAAGGATTTCACGATCCATAAGGCTTGCGGAGAGGTGAGAACGCCCTACTTTATGGTTGTCAAAATCAATGAGGATGGGACTCACCAAATCGTGCATGCCCAGTTGGGGGAGTATCCGGGTGCCGAGCCATTTTTAGAACTGGTCTTCAAAGCTTCGGGATTAAAGTAGCGAGCAGGAGGAAAAACCATGGAAAAAAAGAGATTGACTCATATCATTTTAATCATTGGATCTCTATCTGTTTTTCTCTCAGTTTCAATGGCCTTCGCCATTTCAGACGTATATAAAGGAAACATTTATCAGACGGGGACGCTTAAGCCGATGGATAGTAAGCTAAAAGTAAAAGTGGGAGATCCGGCTCCCCACTTCACTCTCCCCGCAATTTCCGGAGAAAATATTTCTTTGGGTCAATATCGTGGGAAGAAGAACGTCGTCCTCTCATTCGTTCCCGCGGCCTGGACACCCGTCTGTTCAGATCAATGGCCTGGCTATAATATTGCGAAAGATATTTTCAACCAATATGATGCCGTCCTCCTTGGAATTACGGTAGATAACATTCCCACTCTTTTTGCATGGACCAACCAAATGGGTCAGCTATGGTTTCCGGTTCTCTCTGACTTCTGGCCCCACGGAGCCGTAGCCAAAAGATATGGTGTGTTACGATTCGATGGGGTATCCGAAAGGGCTTTGTTCGTCATCGATAAAAAGGGAATCATTCGTTATATCGACGTCCACGATATCAACAAGAGACCTCCCCTGGAGGACCTCATGGGGGCTCTGGAGAAACTGAAATAGAACAATGAACGATGAACAATGAACTGTAAACGATGAACCATGGACCAAAAGAAAGCGCTTTTTCGATTCAGGGACCGGCCTGTTTATCAGGCTGCAAAATCTTTCAGAAAGAAGGTTAGGGAACTGGCCAAGAAATTACCTGGAAGCGAAAGGTATCTTTTAAAAGACCAGATTTCACGAGCTGCAGATTCGATTTGTTTGAATATAGCCGAAGGATCAAATAAGTTGTCAGATACAGAATTCAGTAAATATCTGAACACTTCCGAAACTTCTTTGGAAGAAGTGGTTTGTTGTTTAGATTTATTTTTAGAAGATGGTCATATTTCAAAAGATGAATTTGAAGGGTATCTAAAAGAGGCTACAGAATTAGGGGCACAGCTGATCGCCTTTGGAAAGAAAGTCCGCAAGGAAGGAACCCGTCTTTAAATGTTCATTGTATATCGTTCATGGTTCATCGTTCTTAGTTCATCGTTCTTCCTAAATCTTTATAATTTCTCCTTCCATCTTCTTTCCGAGGTGTAGGATGCCGAGGGTGGCTTGATCATTAAAAAAGCGGGCGGAGGAGCCGGGATTGAAGAAGTAAATATTTTTTACCTGGTGATGGGCTGGCGTATGGGTATGACCGTAAACGACGGCATCCACATCATCGAATTCCTCTCGGATGCGTGACTCGATGCCATATGGGGAACCTCCCCCATGAATCAGGCCGATCTTAAACCCCTTTAGTTCAACGATCCTCTTCTGAGGAAAGGCTTTCCCAATATCCTGGGAATCCATATTGCCACACACAGCTATCAGTTCTTTCAGGCTCGAGAGGTATTCCGCGACACTCCATTCCACAAAGTCTCCCGCATGAAAAATCTTTTCCACATCCTTGAAATGGAATTCAATCATCCTCTTAAATTCAGGGTGAGGCTCCCTCAAGTGCGTATCTGAAATGACGCCAATGTTCATCATCTCGTGCTCCGTCAAATCCCCCTTCCTCCCGCTTTACTAAAAGAGGGGGATTATTTTGCCAATTCTACAACAGAATAATAAACTCCAATAGCTACTTTCCTCATAAATTCAAAATTCAGGGTTTCTATTCTGTCCGAAGGGAGGTGGTAATTCGGGTTCCTTAAAAAACCCGTATCTGTGACCATCAGCGCTGACATCCCTCGATTCCAGAAGGTACTATGGTCACTCAGTCTCACCTCTTCCATTCCTTCCCCATTCCCAGATACCACAATAAATTCTAAAGGGATCTGTGGAATATGGGTTTTGAAAGACTGACAAACTTTTTCCAATAATTCCTTCGACCTCTCGTTTCCAATAATGGCGATGAAATCTCCTACATTGGGGTAATATTTGGGATTAAGATAAGGAGGGTAATTTTGCCTTGGGCCGGTAAACCCCAACATCTCCAATGAAATCATCTCAAGGATTTCCTCTCTTCCTTTTTCCAGATTCTCGACATAATGGGTACTGCCGATATAACTGTATTCTTCAAGGCAGAAGGCAATGAATCTTACAGTGCACTCTAAAGAAACAGCTTGAATATTCCTTGCCACCTCGAGAAGTACAGCGATGGCACTGGCATTATCATCCGCCCCCGGGGAGCCTGGAACGGTGTCGTAATGAGCCCCCAGGATAAAAACTCTATGGGAAGAGGTTATCCCTTTCTTTTCTGCCACAATATTTTTATAAGGTTTCCCTTCCCATTGAAAATGGTCCTCTTTCACGTCCAATCCGATATCGATAAATTCTCTCTTAATATATTGTGCTGCCTGCTCCAATTCAAGATAGTGATGATAGGGGCTTCGATCGAAATGGATATTTTGCACATGCCCTTTCAGGTTTTCTATCGAAATCATAACCTTCTCGCCCGATATTCTTCCATCCCCCACCAATAACAGGGACAGAGGCAGAAATAAGAAGAACAAGAATACGATTCGAAATCTCATGATCAATTCTTATATAGTATCTTACGGGTCAAACGATATTTGCAAGAAGTTTTTTGTGTCCTTGCACTTTGCAAGTTGTTGAACTTCCAAATGATGGATTTCCTTTTTCCGTCTCTTTTGAGGTATAATAATAAGATGGCAATTGGTAGGAAAAAGAAGGCTCTTGTCCATATTGCAAAGGAAGATCTCCATCTTGATGAGGAATCCTATCGCCAGATTCTTAAAGGGGTGGCAGGGGTGGAGAGTTCAACCCAGTTGACCGAAGTAGGTTTTGAGAAGGTGATGAGACGGTTTCAAGAGATGGGATTCAGAGGCCTTCTTCCTGATCCCTATCAACCTGTACCAAAGGGGCGACTCATACCCCCTGGGAGCCCTCAGGGTCAGGAAACGATTACTTCGAGCCAATTAGGCTTTGTCTCTTACCTTTTAGAAAAATTGAACTGGGATGAAGGACATTACCATGCCTTCTGCCGGCGAATCATCAAAAGGCCCGAACCGTCGACGAAGCGGGACGGACAAAAGATTATCATTGGTTTGATGGCCATACTCAGGCAGAGAACAATTAAGAAGAGGAGAATTTCATGAGAAGATATTGGAAGATTGGCCTTGTCGTTGGCCTGCTCATCTCTTTGGTGCTCATCGCTACCAGTAAAGAAACACCTCCGCCTTTCGTTGAAATGGAGGTAAAGGGGGTGAGGATCGATGCCATCGGACAGAGCCCGGTGGTCATCCTTGTGGATAAGGAGGGTGCGAAGGCGCTACCCATTTGGATCGGCCTTCTGGAGGCCAATGCGATCGATAAGGAATTAAAAAACATTATCTCCACGAGGCCCATGACCCATGATCTCCTCCAATCGATTCTGACTCAAGCGCAAGTCAATGTGAAGGAAGTAAAAATTGTTGACTTGAAAAATAACACCTACTATGCGACTCTTTTTCTTAAATTGAAAAAAGGAGTGATCGAGGTTGACGCTCGACCCAGTGATGCGATTATCCTTGCACTAAAATCCAAAACTCCGATCTATGTCTCTACCAAGATTCTCGATGAACAGGGAATCGCCCTCACCCAAAAGAGTACCTTTGGAGAACGATTTGGAATTCGAATTCAGGAACTAACCCCTGCCTTAGCCTCCAACTTTAACTTCAAGGGGAAAAAAGGGGTATTGGTGGCAGAGGTCCTCCCGGGCAGTGTCTCAGAGACTTCTGGAATCAAACCTGGAGACATTATTACCAAAGTCAATTCAAAAGATGTGGGAAGTGTTCAAGAGTTTGAAGAAATGTCTGATACGTTCAAGGCGGGCGACTCGCTTCGGATCTCACTTTTTAGAGATGATCAATTTAAGGAAGTTGATTTACAGGTGAAATAGGAACGCATCCCATTTTTCATTCTTAGCCTATCCCGGTCATCACCCAAGATTCAAAAGGGTGTGTCCTTATTTTATGAAGGGGGTCTAAACATGCCGACAAAAATATCTCTTGAAGAAGCAAAAGGGCGCGCATTGGAATTTATGCATAGGGGTTATCACTGAGGCCCATCGGTCCTGCAAGTTATGTGGGAAGCATATGATTTGGGCAATGAGGATTTCCTTTGGGCAGGCATTCCGTTCATGGGAGGGATCAGTGGAGAACAACAAGCCCCGTGCGGCGCGGTCTCTGCATCAGCGATAAGCCTTGGGCTACGACACCGTTGTTCCCTCGCGGACAAGGAGAAGGCGGAGCAGGCAAGAAATACTGCCCGTCACTATGCAGGCAAATTGGTCAGACACTTCACGAAACAGTTTGGTGACATTACCTGTCGTGGCCTTCTGGGCATAGATTTCTCCAAACCCGGCGAGTATCAGAAGTTTCGGGAATCAGGGGTTTCGAAGGACAAGTGCGAAAAGTACATTCAGTACATCATCGAGAAGCTTTATGAATTCGAGGATGAGAAGGGCGCGGGATTACATTCTAAATAATTCCGGCGGGGTTTAATGCCCCGCTGTAATTTCTGACGCGGTTTATTTTGAGCGGGCTCTCCAGACAATTTCGGCTATGTTCAGAACTTCCAGTTTGTCTTCCTGCTCTTCCACTTTAACTGCGTCCGTCAGCATCTTGGCGCAACTCGGACAGGCTACCGCTACGATCCGGGCGCCTGTCTCGATGGCTTCCCTGATTCGAACTCTGCCCGGGCTGTTGTTCCCCGCTCCTAAAATATCCGTAAAGTAGTTGCCGCCTCCACCTCCGCAGCAAAAAGCGTTCACATTGTTCCGACGCATTTCCACCAGCTCGAGGCCAGGGATGCTCTTCAATATCTCTCGCGGCGGAGCATAAATCAGATTATGCCTACCCAGATAACAGGGATCATGGTAAGTGACTTTTGCCCTGAAATCAGAGAGAGCGATCCGTTTTTCTTTCATCAGCCCGGCCAGAATTTCAGTGTAATGAAAGACGTTAAAGTTTCCTCCCAGCTTCGGATACTCCTTTTTGAAGACGTTCAGAGCATGAGGGTCCAGAGTGATGATCTTCTTCACACCTTTTTCTTTGAATTTACGGATGTTATCTTCAGCCAACTGAGAAAAGAGCCCGGTCTCTCCAAGGACCTTCACCTCGTTCCCGTCGCAGGTCTCCTGGCTGCCCAATATACCTATTGACAAACCCGACTCATGGAGAAGCGTCCCCACGGATCGGGCCATCTCTATCCCTATCTCATCGTAGGAGCCGACACAGCCCACATAGAAGAGATACTCCTGGTTGGAAAATGGCTGGATTTCAGTTCCCTCCGCCCATTTCCCCCTTAGCTTTTGTGGCGCCTTGAAAGGATTGCCATTCGCAATGATCGCCTTGAAATAATCCCTGACCGCCGGGGGAATTTTGCCCTCTGTCACCAATCCCGCCTTGGTCTCTTGAAAGATATCAGGCAAGATATCCTTAAATTTCGGAAAGACACATTGATCTTTACAATTGTCGCAAGCCACACAGGAATAAAGGATCTCGGCAAAATGCGGGCTTGTATTGATCTCATCATTGAGCCAGGCTCTGATGAGCCACATTCTCCCGCCTGGTGAATAGGTGTCCCATCCGAAGGCCTTGTAAGATGGGCAATTGAAGTCAACATAATCTCCGGGAAATTTGCAGTATCCACAGCGAAAACAACGATGAACGATCTCCGCATGTTCTATTAAATGTTCATATTCCATATCAGCTCACCTCCCAATTCCCAGGATTCATGATTCCTCGCGGATCTAAGTTTCTCTTAACCATCTGGAGTAACTTGAGCGTGTTGGGATCCATCTTTTGCATGGTCATTTTCTGTTCCATAAAATTGGGCTTCCACGGGATTCCCCCCATCTCCAGGGCAAACCCAGTCGCCTCGTCAAGGGCATTTTTCACCCTGTTCATCATCGCCGGATCCTTCCGGTTGAAGGCAAAGGAGATACTGAACATCATGGAGTGGCCTCCCGATATGATTCTTGCAGAGCTGGCATAGAGGACATTGTATTTAGCGGCCAGTTCGATCACCTTGGCGGCATACTGGGGAAAGTGCTCAACCAGAGTGATGGGCCCAGAATATTCGAAGCCGCCCCCCTTGGGCACATCGGCAAAGTCCGCGACACCCCTCTGGGGCATTTCCAGAAGCCTTTCTTTCATAAACTGCAATCCCATGAATCCGCCGTCTTTCGTATCGATAAACTCCTGAACCGCATCCCAGATCATCTTTCTTTTGAACTCAATCTCCTCTTCCGTGTCACCGGTAAAGTATATCGTGATATGAAAGTTATCCTTGAACATGAAGGGCTTCGGCTGGAACCAGACGTTTATATCTTCCAACATCTCAAGATGGGTGAGTTTGTATAAAATTTCCGAAACCAACTCGACCCTGTCCGTGACGAATAATTCAACATCTCTAAATTTCTTATTGGGATAGAGTTTCAAACCCACTTTAGTGAAAATGCCGGTGGTGCCCAGCCAACCCAAGAAGAGTCCGGACAGATCAGGAAGTGTGGGCCCTTTCGAAAACCAGTAAGGCCCTAAGGAAGGCGAGCCAATCTTGCAGATGTCTCCCGTGGGCAGTACGACTTCCAGGCCGGTCACCATATCGGAATTGAAACCATATTGTTGGGTCAGCCGACCCTGACCATGGAGGGCCACGTTGGCAGCAATGGTCGTGACGGGTGGTGCGTCGGGAAGGCTGTGCCTGAGACGGGGATAATGATCTTGCAGGTAGGCCTTGAGAACGCCTTGAGAGGTGCCTCCTTCCACAACGACATACCTGGCTTTTTCATTCACCTCTAATATTTTATTCATCCGCTTCATATCCATGACAATGCCGCCTTTTAATGGGATCACGAGGCCGGTCAAGGCCATGCCATTTCCCATGGGAACGATCGGAATCCGTTCCCTGTTGGCCAGCTGGACTACCTTTTGCACCTGCTCGGTCGTTTCGGGCGCCACCACATAGTCCGGCAGGTGCGGCGCCAATACCCCAGGGTCTCGCGAATAAAACCACAATTCTTCCGGTGAATTCGAAACGCCCCGATCTCCTAATATCTCAATTAAAGACTTAAGTATGCCGCTCATCTTACTGCACCTCCCTTTCCTTCTCGCCTATGGCCATCTTACACAAGTCTATGATATGGATCGGTGTTAACCCTTTTTTTGCAACTTTTTCAGATAGCGTAGACTGACAAGCCGGGCAGTTAAATACACAGTACTTGGCGCCAGTTTTCAGCATATCCTCTATATTCCTCTGCTGTATGTCGTTCGCCAATCTGTATCCAGAGACCGACCGGAGAATATCTGCACAACACAGACAGTTCTCGTCTTGATACTTTCTGTCGGGAAGCTCAACGCCTATGAAATCCAGTATTTTTTTGACAAGAGGGTGTTTGTCAGGAATCAGTCTGTTGGAGCAAGGACGCTGGTAGGCTGCCTTGATGTTGAGTGGCTTGATCTTATTCCTTAATTCCTTCAGCCTGTCCAATAAGAAGTCCATATAGTAGATGGGTTGAAACGGTACGTTCATGCCATAGGCGGATGCGATAGAGGTGTAAGTGCCATAACATTCATCGTGCAGACAAATCACCTCTTTCACGCCCAATTGATTAAAATTTTCAATGACGATGGGAAGCCTCTCTTTAATGACCGACATCTTTGCAAAATGGGTGTGAACGGCAGGACACATGAACTCTGCACCGAAAACCATAGCCGAAGCAACATCCTTGAAGATTTCCCCGGATCCCAATCCACCCAGGGCAGGGATAAGACAGGAAGAAAGCGCCTTGTCCTTAATTTTCCCGACCATCGACTTGCCTTGCATCTGGGTCATATTAATCCATTGGTTGGTAATGGGTCTCGGCGCAGTGTATATGCCCTTCTCTTCTCTGCGTTCGCTGATGAGATAGAAAGGATGATTTCCTCTCTTGCAATATTCTTCGCAGGCATAACACGTTACACATTCTTGCAACACACGGGAGTTCTGCCCTTTTACCACCTTCATCATCTCTTCATGGGCCTCGTTTTTATTGAATACCATGTACTGGCACTTTAAGAGACAATCGGCGGATGGACAGGCGGCACAAACATTTTCATCGAATTTTAGGGCATGCATAAGAACCTCCTTTTGACTATGCTGGAAAAGCTTTTTCCCCCAAGGCCATACGGCAAAGGTCAGTGATGAAAATCTTCTTCAGACCTCGGGCCGTGGCAGGCCTCCTCAGAATCCGGTCACACACGGGGCAAAGAGTGATGAGGGCATCGGCGCCGCATTGGATGGCATCGTTGATATTCTTTGCCTGTACCTCCTGAGCCAACTCCGGAAAGACACGGATGATCGGCGCGGTACAACAGAAGGCAGACTCCCGCTCGTACTTCCTCGGAGGACGCTCCACCCCGATGAGATCGAAAATCTCGTCGAGGAAGATGTCCTTTTCAGGCGTGTATCGTGAGGCGCAAGGGCGTTGGTAAGCGACCTTCTTGCCCAACGGGGTGATGCGGCTTTGGTGATCTCTGAGGTAGTTGCGCAAGTATTCGAAGAGGTGCATGTACCGGAAGGGAACCGAGATGCCGTAATCCCTGACCTTGGCGTGCACCATGGCATAGCAGTCATCATGCAGGAAGATGATGTCCTTGCCCAGGTTAGCCATCTTGTCAATGAACTTCTGGGCGCCCTTCTCAATAGGGCTCTCCTTGCCAACATGCACGTAACCGATAAGGCAGAAGTAATCCCCGCCTTTGACCACGGTCATCCCTTGAAATAGTTGGCCGTCGAGGGCGCCCTCGGGGATCTGCCTTTCCATGACGCAGAGCGAAAGGACCGGTTTGTCACGATCCCCTTGTATCACCTCGCTCGGGATCGCAAACGCAAGGTCCATCATGTCTGCGCCCTTCATTATGGGGAAGGCATCGAACTTCTCCTGCGCCCTCACGATAAGGTCATGGGGATCAGCTCCTGTGGGGCAATATTCCCTGCAGGCACAACAGGTGATACATTTGTTCAGGATCTCAGCCTTTTTCCCTTCCATAAGGGCCTTGATTTCAGCCACGGCTTTGTCTTTGTCATAATCGACATACAGACACTTCGTTAGACAGTCCCCACAAAGATTACACTTTGAGGCAGCCCACATTTTTTTACCTCCTTGAAGATATAAGATCCGTGGCCTTTATAGCATACTCAAACATCTAAGAGCAACAAGTCAGATGTTGCATTGCCTCATCTAGTGTAGTACGTCCAACGGTTCTTTACATTAGTTAGGAAACCGTCATTCCCGCGAAAGCGGAAATCCAGTTCAGAAATACTGGATTCCGGGTCAAGCCCGGAATGACAACCAAAGTAAAAGGACTTTTGACGCAATACACTACCTATCGCCTTAGATTTTTACCCTTTCATTCCTATAATCCCCCCTTTATCGCCTGATGGGCCTTTTCGTCGCCAGACTGTTTATAAAGCAGGATTGGTACAGATAAGATGATTTCAGAATATCATGGGAAAGAAGAAAGACAGTATCCGTCTCATCCCCGTGGAGGAGGCAGACTACTTCAAGGCCGAGGATAAATACACTCTGGTCATAACGAAAGAAGGGGAGTCTCTTATCAAAAAGAGCATTAAAGAATTGGCCCAGGAACTCGATCCCGCTCAATTCTGGCAGATACACCGGGGAACCATCGTGAATGTATCCAAGATAGACAAAGTGAGCCGTTCACTCACAGGACGGGGAATGTTGAAACTGAAAGGGAGGCCGGAGCTTCTCACCGTAAGCCGCAACTACCTTCATCTCTTCAAACAAATGTAGCGGTCAATTGAGCAGACGTTTTCTACTTTTTCCCCGCCCCTTCTAATTGAAAACGGGGAGAAGGTTTTTTTCTATCTGATAAAGGATATCAAAAACCAAGACCCTCAGCCTTGCCCATGGAGGCTCATTAGACGTCCTAATCATTTTTTCCGTTTCGACTCCGATCCGCCGAGAAATAAACGTTTAGGATCGAAGCATCGAAGGAATTTAATTTGCTCAGAGGAAGGAGAGGGAAAAACGCGTAGGGGACGACGAATCTTCAGCGGCCAACCGCATTGGTCTTGGATGGTTCGAAGCATCTTTTCTTCTGACCCTGCTGAGGGATCCGCAAAATATGCGGTGAGCTCCAATTCTTGCTGGCCTAAAGGTTTTTCGAAGATTCCGTATTGGGAAACCACGCTGGTTACTCCGAATCCTGGAGAGGTGATATAGGGGACTTTCTCAACGAACCGGCTCTTGCTCTGCTCCAAAGTAACCATGGTCTCACTGGCGCCTGAGGCCACGTCATTCGCTCCACCCGACCCGACCAGGTAGGGTCCGGTTTCCGAAACCCTGGTAGTATTTACATTTCCGAACCGGTCGACTTGTGCGGCCCCGATCACCCCAATGCCCGACGACTTGGATCCGCACATAAAGATACCCAGGCTGGTAAAAATGTCTGAAATCATCCGGCACGAAGGAAGATTCCTCAGATTGAAAATAAATGGATCCGCCGGCTGGGGAGAGTACCCGTAAAAACCAATTTCGGCGACCAATTCCAGCGGAACGTTTTGTTGTCGCAAATCGTAATAGGCCATCCATGACGCGAGATTGGAGATTCCAATCCCGCACATCAGAAGAGGATACTTCTTCTCTTTGATGATCTCTTGAAGCTTAGCGGATGCTCCCATGACCAGCGTTTCTGCAGGAGTTGCTTTCTCAGGATAGGGCAGTTTCTCTGCCGCATCGGACAATTCCGAAGTCCAAGAATCTTTATGGATTCGGCCCATCAGGAACCAGATCCGCCGCTGGCCTAAACGTGACAGGAAGTCGCCATGATCTCGGCAACCCAGAACCCATTTTTCAATCCAGGCTTGATACTGATCTGGATCTTGAGAAGCTTGCCTTGCTTCCAGAATAAATTCCTCGTCTTCTCCGTAGCCATCAAAATCAGGAACTCCTAAAGCGTGGAGTCCTGTTGGATGCCCCCCAAAGGGAGCCGGGCAGACCGCACGGACCACATAGCTTGGAATTTTGGTCATGAAAGAATAGCGGCGGATGAAATCCGCATCCACAATTTTCTCAACCGTAACGATCACTCCTTCTTTAGCCGCCAGCGCCCCGTAATGGTTTACGCTATAAGGGGTGGCCAATAGGGTATTCCCGTCCGCATCGGCTGCCCAGCCATGAGCCAGGGCAATGTCCGGGTTAAGGGACTTCAGGATACCCACCGATTCTCCGGGCACAAAAGGGTTTGTGGTCTGACAAAAGTTTTCTTGGTTATCAAGTTCCATGGAACTGCCCCGAAGAGATTTCGTGGGGAAGAAAGGCAGGCCCATGGCTCCCGCCATTAACCGCAGGGTCAGGGTCAGGAAAGTCCAGCTCTCGGGAATCACTCGCCCTTCGCGAAAGGCTCGGGTCAAGATCGGGTTGGGACTTGGAAATGGATAACCATCACCGTTGAATCCAGAGATAATTCTACGGCACAACCTGCCGTGGGCAAACACGGCGAAACTGTAAGCTCCCCCCGTATTACCGATCAAAGTGAACCCTGGGTCTTTCCCCCAGAATTGGCGAGCAATTTCAAAATAAGTCGCAGTTGGAAAGGCCATTCCATTCCCGGTTTGAATACTCATCCCCGGCCTGACGAACTTGCGAACGGCCCCGGAAAGATCCATGATCTTATCTCTATTAAGACCTTCCGGGTATTCCAATCTCTCTCTTAGGAAATGCTGCAATGCTTGATCCATTTTTTCCCCCTCTGATGCTGAGGTTTAATATCTATTGACTCTATAAACCCTCCTCAAATATGTCAATAGGCAAGTCTGGTCCCCTTCGTTTTCATAAACCATTTCGTCCGATTATTCATTTGAAATTTGGATTCTGAGATTGGGTATTGATGGAAAGGATGAACTTCAGTTCAGCAGACGTTTAATGATGGGAATTTTTAAGAATGGGACCCCTTCCTCTTTGAGGATGACTTCTTCTTCTGTTGTGGCCGTCCCTTTAATATTTCTCTTTTCTGTTTCTCCATAATGAATCTTGAGAGCTTCTTTGTAAAATTCAGCTCCCACATCCTCAAAATGCTTGTCCAAATACTCATGAACTAGCTGAAGGGCTTGGTGAGGATCGATCTCCTCCTTCACACTTTCTCCGCCCCTTTTGATTGCAAAAGGAGAGAAGGCTTTTTCTATTTGATTATCGTCACAAATAGGACAGGTGATCATGCCGGTAGATTTCTGTTCTTCGAAGGAAGAACCGTCCTTAAACCAGCACTCAAACTTGTGACCGTTTGAGCAGAAAAGATCGAAAGCAATCATCGGGTAAACAATAACATGCCACAACCCTTATAGCAAGAGAAAGGAGATCCCTGAAACGTATCAGCACCGGGGACATCAGCCCTTATATGTCCGAACCCGGCCCCAGAGACTCTTCGTCCCCCAGATGCCCGAGCGCAAACACTCGATCTGAACAATCTGGCTGTGATCCACGAAGAGATTTACTTCCGGGCCATAGTTCTTGATGTACCATGCAAAGACCTCAGGATCGGACGCTTCGAACATCACCTTTTCAAGACCCAGCGCATTGACGATTTTAGCGGGGACATCCGTACGCCAGACCTTCACATTTTCGGTGATCCCCTCTGACTCGATCATAATCATGTAGGCCCCTGCCTCAAGAAAACGCTTTGCTTGTAAAATGGCCCATTCGGGGTCGCGTGTTCCTTCGGCCTCCAATTCTTCGACCGAACTGGCGCCACCCGCCCCGAACTGGATCCCGACTTCGGGTTTAGGCTTCAGTTTGGCCTTCTTTACTTTTTCAACCAACCGTGCCCAATCGTCGGTCGGAATCGTAATAAAGCCGCAAGAGATCTCGATGATATCAAACCCAAGCTCCTTGCATTCCTGGATATACCGATCCACCATCTCCGGACCTTGTGTCAACACGTGTTCCATGAAACCGCCGGTATCCACCAAGACGTTATATTCGTGACAGAGGTCGATGAGTTCCTTGACCGCTTCCCGCGGCATCAAACTGAAGGAGCCTCCTGCGAATTTGAGGATGTCCACATAGGCGCCCATCGTCTCCAGGATGTCTTGCAAATACCGCTTACCCATCGGAGTGTAGTAAGGGCCGCGGATCTCAGTCACCCCAGACGAACGCGGTTTTGCCGGACGGTCATTGAATTTTAGAAAGGCGAAGGCTCTGTCTTTCGATTGAGTTTTGGGTTTTTCCATTTTTAGATCCTCCTCTTTAAGAGACTCTTATGAAGCTCCCCGCCCACCCCGTTAGGACGGGGCAGGCACGGCGGGGCTTCCCGGCAAGGTATTATCGTTCATATTGTGCCCCTTTACCGCGCTTATCCCGCTTTGGCGGGACAGGGCACGTTCCGGTCAACCCCTCACATTTGCCAACAATTTCGCCAAATCGGAGATTTGAATCGTTTCTATATTCGAGATGGCACTGATGATCTCCTCACACAGCGACCGTTCCGTACAGGGCGCTGCCAGTTTCTCAAACTTCTGTACAGCGGTTTCCCAAGACATGGGGCGGGTGCGAAAACCCTCATAGTCAGGTTTCTCTTTCACCATCTTTCGTCCGTCTCGAAGCGTAAGAGTGATGCGGCATGGCATCTCATCTGGAAATCTCCGACTGTAGTCTGTAGACGGCTTGATGGTAACTTTTCTAAGGAGCGTTTGAACATCTTGACCTCGGATGCGATTTGGTCGGTACTGCTCGGGCATCACCTCCCCATCCAGGATAGCAACCGCTACCAGGTA
>Ga0256868_10000708_pt1 | contig 19093 bp, 17 predicted proteins | sample RVTome_13_FD_187341 | JGI IMG/M metagenome (GOLD analysis project Ga0256868, IMG submission 187341) | Soil microbial communities from uranium-contaminated site in the Upper Colorado River Basin, Wyoming, United States - RVT92D227 HiSeq ...
TTATTGAATCCTCCCAATGGGGTGAACCAGGTGGAGGAGTGAGATATCCGATCCACAGGATGTCGGGATCAACTTGGTCGGCAAAGGCGAACCTGTCTTTAATAATTTTCTCTGTATCGTAGTCAAAACCGATCATGATGTCGCCAACGATGGCGATATCATTCCGACGCAAGATCTCGATGGTTTTGAATATCTGATCAATCGTTATACCTTTTTCCAACTTTCTTAATTCTTGTTCGCTCGCTACTTCTATGCCGAACACGCCCATAAACATTCCCGCTTCCTTCATGAGAGGGATGTCCTTTTCGGCCTTAACCCAGTCACTTGCGCAGCCAAGGCTCACCCACTTCATCTTCAGGCCGCGCTTTATCTTCTCTTCGCAAAACTCTCGCGCCCTACTGCCGTTGACATTGAAGTTATCCTCCTGGATAACGATCACCTGTACCCCATATTTTTTCTCCAAAAGCTCTACCTCATCAACCACGCGCTTGGCAGATTTAGCGCGCCACTTCAGAAACTGTTTCAACGCCCTCGGGTCATGTTCGCTCCACTCATAACAAAAGGTGCAGGCATGCGGGCAGCCGCGCGAGGTAACGATCTCCATAAAAGGCTTCCAGTATGTGTGCCCGACATATTTTTCCATAGGGAACAGATCGTAGGCAGGCAATGGCAACATATTCAAATCATTAATGAGGTCGCGCACGGGCCCGAAAACTACTTTTCCATTATCGCGCGAAGCCACTCCCGGGATATCTTTAAAGTTCTTCTTACCCTTGTTCAAGGCATCCATGAGATCGCTAAAGGTTACCTCTCCTTCGCCCATAATGACGAAGTCTATAGCCGGATTGAGCTCAAGACTTTCCTTGCTTAGGTAGGAATACCACAATCCGCCCACGACAATCTTCGCTTGCGGAAGAGCCTGCTTAATCACTTTTGCTGCCTCGTTGAAATACCACTGGACAGCAAACCCGCCGTAAGAATGGAGCATATCCCCGAGCACTACGACATCAGGTTTTTTCTCTTTGACAATCTGAACCATCTTGTCCATGGGAATATCCCATGCCTTGCAATCCAGCACCTCGGGTTCAATCGTTCCCTGCTCTCGGGCATAGGCGGCCCAATGGGCGTGCATCTGATTGGCTGCCACGTGATGGCCGTGCGTTGCCCACGAGCCTAATTTGGGGGTAACAAACAGGACTTTCATAATGCGCCTCCTTTTAATATTATGTATGGTCTTGAGCTTCTATAATTCGCCCTTTCATCTCCTGCTCATACAAAGCCTTTATTGCCCCTACTCCCTTGTGGCCAAGCTCTTCGACAATTATTTTTTCAATTGCTTCCAGTTTCAGCGAGAGATGATAATATTCCGGCTGTAACTTTCGACCGTCAAATTTTAATTCCCGCCCGTCCTTTTCTTTTTTATTAATATATTCTTTAAAGCCCTTAAGTAACTTTCTCGCTTCATTCTTTCTTTTGAGATTTCTAGAATTAAAATTTTCTCCCATATAACGCATTATTTTTTTGTCTATATCCACCTGGGTAAATTTCCTTTCAATCCGATCAAATTCTTCTTTTGTCGTTTTATATAACCACAAGAGATAGCGAAATTTAAGATTCTTTATATCGCGCCTTTTCATCTTATTTTGGATGCGATTGCTCAAAGGGAATAACCGGCTTTGTCCACGGCGTTTGTTGATTAATCACCGCCAATTCCAGGGGGCACACATTCCTGGGAACGGTCAGGGCGAATATCACCGCGTCCTCTATGGATTGCGTCGATATCAATCGCTCTTTCTGCTCGGCCGTTATTTCGGCGAGTTCCCCGGTCAAATCGGTATCGGTAACGCCGGGCATAATGGCCGTGACCTTGATTCCGCGGTCACGCATCTCCCAAAAAAGCCCTTTGGAAAAGGCGCGCAAGCCGACCTTCAAGGAACTATAAACCAGAAAGCTGCGCGGCACAGGCTCTACCAATACTGATCCCGAAACCATATTAATAATTGATCCGGATTTGTTTTGTATCATATGAGGAATGACAAGACGGGTAAGCCTGACATACCCCAAATAATTGGTATGCGCGAGACGCTCTATATCCTCTAAGGGCTGGTTCTCAAAGGGATATTGGCTGGAAACCCCGGCATTGTTGATCAGGATATCAATCCGACCAAAGGTGTCCAAGGCTACTGTAACTACCTTTTGTAGATCCGATAAGCGCGAGACATCACAGGGTACCCCTATTGCTTCAATAGTATTTTCACGTTTTAATTCGTCGGTTGTCTCATCTAAGGTTGATTGCGTGCGGGCAGCCAAAACTAGATTGATCCCCTGTCGGGCCAATCTTTTGGCAATGGCCTTGCCAATGCCTTTACTGGCACCGGTAATAATCGCATTTTTACCTTTGAGATTATCCATAGCCAGCCTCGCTCTATGAGCCTGCCTCCTGCTCTATGACACGCTTGAATATTTGCATATTCTCTTGAGAGTGATGATTGATCATCTCTTCAACCTTGCTATCACTGAGTCCGGCTTTTTCATCCATTTGAAAATGTTGAATCCAGGTCATCAAAATACCATCCGATTGCGGGGTATAAAGCCAGATAATCTTCATGTACTTAAAAGGGAATTCAGGAGGCAGTTTCTGGGCATAGGTAAAATAATGCTCCTTAAAGAGCAAACGAAAAGATTGCCAGGAGCGTCCTTCATTGTCCGTTAAACCGAAGGTAATCTTATTGCCTTGGCGTTTTAAAATCTTTGCCTCCTTATACTCGCCTCCAAATAATTCCGTCCACCGCTCGATGTCATTGGAGATATCAAATATCCTGTCGTAAGGAGCTTTAATTAAAATAGAATTGTTCGTATGGCCCATCTCTCATCTCCTCGTTATTAGTCAATCATGGCAACCACGCGGGTGAAGCTAGCCCCTGCGTCCCGTATATTTACTGGGAAACAGGCGACCTTAAAGCCATACGGTTTAGGTAACTTATCCAAATTGGCCAGGCGTTCAATATGAGCATACTCCTTGCGACGTCCGCAGAAGTGCGCCGGCCAAAGGACTGTTTTATCTTTTTCTGATAAGAAGTCTTTCAGCATCGCCGAATAGGGTCGGTCAAACCCCAAGGCATCTATCCCCATTACCTTTATACCCTCACTCCAAAGCCACTCTATAGCTTCCGCACTCACCCCGCAGAACTTGTCCATGTAATCTTTACTACCAAAATATTTATCTGCACCCGTATGGAGAAGCACGATATCTTTCGGCTTTAATTTATAATTAATTTTTTTTAACGCCGTGATCAGGTCTACTTTTGCAATCGCTTCGGCCGCTTTTTTATGAGTCATATCTAAGACTACACCATCTTGAAAAAACCAATCGAGAGGTAGCTCCGAGATTTTTTTTGACTCCCTCCTCTCGCAGTGCGTACCGAAATGGAAAGGGGCATCCATATGTGTTCCGGTGTGCACGCTGCAATAAACCATCTCCAAAGAGAGAAATTCTCTATCAGGAAGATCGGTGGGCTTGATAATTCTTTTGCCGATGAGGTAGGAAATAATGCCCTTGATGGTCTTGCGCATCATGACCCAATTCAGGTGCCCAATACCTTTCTTATGAGCAAGCCTTTCTATTCTTACAGGGTGCGCCTCAGGATGTGTGTCGTCGATCGGTAGGCTTAGGTCAATGAATCGCATTTTATGCTGCGGCCCTCTTGCTTTCTATGAGCGTAATGATGTCTCTGAGGGAGCTAATTTTGGTAATCTGCTTGTCATTGATATGCAAGTCGAATTTTTTCTCCAAGGCAAGGATTACATTTACCATCTCCGTTGAATCTACCCCTAAAGAGTCACTCAATTTTTCTTCCATTTTAATTTCTTCCGGCTGCACGCTTAAGATTTCTATAATAAGCTCCCGTACCCCCTGCTCAACTGACATAGCGCCCCTCCTCGTTATTTTTTCCGGTTATTAGGTTATTCCCGATCCTTTCTAAAGCCATCACCGCGTTGATGCCGCCTCGGCCGCGAGATATGACCAGTGCCCGCTTGATATCTTTGCGTTGGGCCTTATTTGGCACATAATCCAAATCGCACTCGGGATCAGGATTTTTATAATTTATGGTCGGACATATGGTGCCGTACATCATACTGAGAACCGTGGTAATAATATCAACACTGCCTTGCGCGCCAAGCATATTGCCGAACATGGACTTCGGTGCACTTACCGGTATCTCCTTTGCCCTTCTACCAAACACCTTCTTTATCGCCCTCGTTTCACTGATATCTCCGGAAGCAGTTGCTGCTCCATCAGAGCAGATATAGTCAACACTATCCTTATCGAATCCCGCCTCTTTGAGTGCCTCCTCAATAGCCACAGCTAAAGAGGTCCCATCCGGCTCAAATGCAACGCGGTCATAGCCGTCGCAATTAGTATAAAAACTGCAAATCCTGGCGTAGAGCGGTGCATTTCTCCTCTGCGCGTCATGCAAGCGCTCCAACGTTAAAATGCCGGCGCCCTCGGCAACGACAAGGCCATCGCGATTTTTATCAAAAGGCGCGTAGGCATTTTCAGGGGTATCGTTCTTCCGTGAAAGAAAATCGTACGTATTACAGCAGAGGAGGGCATACGGGGTCACCGGAGCTTCCGTGCCACCGGCTAAGACCAGGTCCAACTTTCCCCGCTCTAAGGTCCTTGCCCCATAGGCAATGGCCATCAGGGAACCGGCGCGATCGGCAACAACGGTCTTCGAATAGCCTTTGATGCCATAAAATATGGATATCTGTCCCTGGGGGGCAGCTGGGAACCAGGCAGAAGCCATATAGGGGCTAACACCGTCACGTCCTTCCAAATAGAGATCCCGTAATTCCGTTTCCGCAAAAAGCCAGCCGCCGAGTGTATTGCCCATAAAGATACCTGTTCGATGCAGATTAAAATTGCGTAGGTCAATCTTTGCATCCTTAAGGGCCAAATCAGAGGTCACCAAGGCCATGTGCGAGAACAGGTCGACTTTTTTCAAGAGTCGGGCAGAAAAGCCATTTTTATAAGATTCTAGGCCATTGACCTGGCCGGCAATTCGCGAGGGGTAAAGCGAAGAATCAAAACGCGTAATAGGACTGACAAAGGACCTTCCCTCTTGCACATGATGCCAGAAGTCTGCTGTGCCGATTCCTGGCGGTGCTACAACTCCCATTCCTGTAATTACGATGTCTTGCATGGCGTTTCCTCCCAGCGCTTTAGTATTAATGAAGAGTGGAGCCCGGAAAATCCTGAGCTTGTCTTGAGGATATAATCTACCTTTTCTTGTCTGCCGGTATTGGGAATGTAATCCAAGTCACACAGCGGATCAGGGACTTCTTGATTAATAGTGGGCGGCAGAAAGTTATGTTTAAATATTAAAGCGCAGGCTACCAGCTCTACTGCGTTCGCTGCCGCCAAGGGATGGCCGTACATAGATTTTAAGGAACTGATAGGAATCTTGTAAGCAAGATCTTGAAAGACCTTCTTGTAAGCGGCTGTCTCAAAGATATCATTTTGTTTTGTCGATGAACCGTGGGCATTGATATACCCTATTTTATCCGTGGTAATGCCAGCATCTTCTAATGCCAACGTTATACACTCGGCCATCGCCTCTCCGTCGGCAGGGAGATCGGTCATGTGGAAGGCATTATTGCAGGTCCCATAGCCCAGGATCTCCGCATAAATCTTTGCCTTGCGCCTTAGGGCATGCTCCAATTCCTCCAGGATTAAGATGCCGCAGCCTTCGGAAATGACGAAGCCGTTGCGTCGATCATCAAAGGGACGCGAGGCCTTGGCCGGCTCGTCGTTAAGGGTAGAAAGTACATTGACAACATCGAAAGCGCCGAAGGTAATCGGCGTGAGAGGGGCTTCGGAGGCGCCGGTGATGATTACATGCTGCCTTCCGTCCTGGATCATCTCAAGAGACAAACCCACAGAATCGGTTCCTGCCGTGCATCCAGTAGAGACGGTGGTACAGATACCGTTTAATTTCCAAAGATTGGCGATCTCGCTCGATGGTGTATTGAACATAGAGGCGTCATAGAGGTCGGGACGAACGAGCCGCGGATCGATCGGCTCTTTGCCATTATTGGTAACGCGCACGAATTCTTCTTCCATATATTTTGTGCCGCTGATGGCATTTGCCAAGATTACGCCTACACGCCTTTTGTCCACTTGATGGAAATCCAGAGAGGCATCCTCTATGGCCATCTCTGCAGCCGCCACGGCAAATTGCACATAACGATCCATCCTTTGTGCCGTTTTCTCATCGAGGCCGAACTGCCGAGGAGAAAAATCCTCCACCTGCGCAGCTACCTGGGAATGGAATGGTGAGACATCAAAATTAGTTACCTTTTTTGTTACAGATACGCCCCGGGAGATATTTCGCCAGAACGCATCCAGCCCTATGCCGCTTGGTGCGATTATTCCTAAACCGCTGACAACGACCCGCTTTTTCATTATTCCTCTTCCCTCGTTACCTTAAAGACTATCTTGCCTTTATCAGGGCAGGTGACGGTATCTATGGAATCAGGATTCTGCATAAAAAAAAACTTTGCACCGAAATTAAGACCGAAGAGCGCTGGAAACAAGAGGTGATATGCAGCCCCGCAAAAACCCTCCTTGCATTTCAATCCCTCAAATTTAAATTGATCGCCCAGCTTATAACCATACGTGCAGCCACCCCTATCCTGAACCACTTCCACCAGGAGTTTTTTCGGCCGAGGCCCCGCATAATTCTGGTCTTTCGGTATCACGGCGGTATTTCCGTCATGCCCCAGCACCTCAGCCAGAAACTCCAACTTCCCGCCGTCCGGACACGTCACGTGCAGCGAACGCTGGTTCTCCATGAAGGGGAAGCAGGCAGCAAAACTCAGCGAATAGACGACCGGGAAGAGGGCGTGCGCCAGGCCCAAACAGAAATGCTCTGGGGGATGGGTGAAATCCTCCAGGATTATCTCATCACCCATATCGTAGTCGTGATAACATCTTCCCTCTACTTTGGTGACGGTAAGCCTCAATTTAGGAAAGGGCGTAAGTACCATGGCTAACTCATCAAGTCCCGGGTTTGATTGGTCAATTCATCTTGACTGAGGAACTTCCCGTCCCTTTCTACATCGTGCACCATCTGGACAAGCCTTTCATTGAGGGGGGCTTTCTGCCCAACCGAGACAGCAAGATTGACAAACTCTCCGTTGATATAATCGATTTCCGAAGGACGTTTTCGATGGATGCTCTGCAAGATTGAGCCATACAGCGGCTCCTTGCTTAAATTGAGCATTATCGTGGAGAATATCTTTGCTGCTTCATCCAGTGGCATAGAGACAAGGTGAGAAAGACGCTCCACAGGGAATGTGGGCAAAGAGGATAATGCAATATTTGCCTTAGTGACTAGATCCAAGCCTTCCTGCCAAATGCGAACACTGATTTTACAGAGGGGGATATGACAAAATGTTTCCTGGATGCTCTTTCCCACGATCGCCGGCAGACAGTTGTTGGCGTTGATGAATAGTTTGAGCCATTTCATACCCCCCATATCGCCGCTTTCAGGGGAGGGGAATATCTTAGAGGTCACCTTGGTTATCCCGTGCAGCATTTCGTTTGGACCTGCCTTCGCTTGCCCCACGATCCAGTCGCCTTCAAAGTTGTGTACGATCTTGCCGGGTGCCAGGTAGGTTGCGCCGAACATAACGATGCTGGGGAAAAGCCTCTGCGCACCTAAACAATCGGCAATAATCCTCTCTGCCCTGACGCCATTCTGGACAGATATCAGAGGTACATCTTTGAGATATGCAATATTTTGTGTCATTGATTTTTCCAAATCCAGGATCTTGGTAGCTAAAATGACTAGATCCGTCCGCTCATCCAGCTGACCTTTAACTGGCAGCCTGACACACAGCTTCCCTCGGACACCCTCTATGGTTAGACCGGTTTTCGCAATAGCGTCGACGTGCTCAGGGGGGGGTACTAAGAGTACTTCTTCGCCCTTATCCGTGAGATACCCAGCTACCAACCCCCCGATAGCTCCCGCCCCAATAACTGCCACTTTCATCTTGGATCCACTAATCCCCTAAGTGCGATTTAACCCTATAAAGATTGTAAATAATTAGATTTTACTATTAAATTTTAACTATTTAATTTTTAATACTACATCGAGATTGGCCTGTCAATAGAAAAATGAGGTATTTTTTAAAAGCGGCCTACGAGGCTAAATTTATCTGTAAAATTGAGGGGTTAATAAGGGGGCAGCGCCTTTATCTGGGTGCTATGCGGGGATATTATTACGAGGTAGGTGGCTACTGGGTATTTTATCCTGTTTTCTTTTACCCTCACATTCCTTTATGAGCTCTTCCAACTCTCTCTTTTTTTGCCAGTCCTGAGTGAGTTCCGAGGCCTTTCTGAAGTGGAACAGGGCGATCTCCCGCTGCCCTTTCTCTTGGAAATAGCGGCCGAAATTTTCATGCGACAGGTCTAAGACCCCCTTTTTATCATAGATGACACCGAGGTTATAATATAGATCCACCCTACCGGGGTCCAATTCCAATACCTGATGGTAGAGAGAGAGGGCATCATCCCATCGGCCCTTCTCTTGATTCGCCTGGGCCAAGTAATAGAGGATGGTGGTGTCGCGCGGGAACGTACGTGCGGTGTCTTGCAGGGTATCAAGTGCCTTATCTATCTCCTTTGCCTGGAAATAGGCTATAGCCAGCTCGCGAACAACAAGTACGTCCTTTGGCGAGGCCTTCAGGGCCTCAGATAGGTGGGCGATAGCCTCTTGAGGTCGGCCCGCCATGAGATAGGAAAGCCCCAGGCCGTAGAGGATGTCTACATCCCCTGGTTTTTCCCGTAGCAGGGAAGAATACTGGTTGATCCCCTCTATTCCCCCCTTTTCTCCGAAGAAAAGCCGTATCTGGATCTTTTTCAAATCTCCGGCTGCAGGCGGATGTATTGCGGCGTATTGAGGGGCGGTCGTGAAAGTGTCCGATAGGGAGGTAATGCGCTCGTCGATTCCCGGATGGGTAGAGAGGTAGGTGGGGATTTCGGGCGAGATGGCCCGTTGCCAGCGATAGATCTTTTTGAGGAAGGTCACCATGGCTTGGGAGCCATAGCCGGCATCGGTCAGGTACTTGATGCCTTTTTGATCCGCCTCGGCCTCGTTCTCCCTGGTATATTTGAGCATCAAGGATTGGGCCATGGCCATCGCGCCGGCGGACAGGGCGGCGGCGCCCTCGGCGTTTCTGGAGAGGAAGGCCCCAGCGATGATGCCTGCCAGGGTGAGGAGGGAGAGGCGTTTAGCCCTGTCCATGGCCTTGTCGATATGCCTGAGCACGCTATGGGCGATCTCATGGCCGATGACCCCGGCCAATTCATCCTCTGTATCCACAAAACGTATGAGCCCGCTGGTGACAAAGATATGCCCTCCAGGGATGGCGAAGGCGTTGGGTTCCTGCTCCTTGACCACATAAAAGTGATAGTCAAAACGGCGATCATGAGCTTCCTCTCCAAGGCGTCTACCGACCTCATCTACATATGCCGTGACAAGAGGGTCATTGACCATAACCACATTCTGTTGGATTTGGAGGGCCAATTTGTCTCCCATTTCCTTTTCTTCCTTCACGGTCATGGAGGCGAGGCCTGATGCGGGGGGAAATACGGTCACGATAAAACAGAGGATTATGGGGATGACGATAGGTCTCATGGCACGGGATGAAAATGCCTGTACGCTCATAACGATCTACTCCTCGTCTAACTGGAAGAGCTTTTTCACCATGTCCACGTATGCCTCCCCTTCGGAATCGTGGCTTGTCTTCTTCAACTGGGTGATGGGGCCGTGGAGGATCTTATTAATAATGGCCTGGGAGAGGACCTCCATGGCCCTTCGCTCCTTTGCAGAGAGTTGAGGGAGGGCCGCGAGGGTCTTCGCCAACTCTTTTTCCCGCATCTTCTCCATCTTTTCTTGCAACGAGACGATAGTCGGTACTACCTCCAAGGACTCATACCAGCGGCAGAACTTCTCAACCTCGGTGGCAACGATCGCTTCTGCCCTTTGGGCCTCTTGTAGGCGGTCTTTGATATTTGCCTCCGCTACCTCCTGCAGGTCATCGATATCATAGAGATAGACGTTATCAATAGTATTTACCTCTGGATCGATGTCCCTTGGTACAGCGATATCGATGAAGAAAAGGGGGCTATTCTTTCGCTTCCGGATTATATCGGAAACCTCTTCCCTTTTTACGACAAAGCCCGGCGAACCGGTGGAACTGATGACGATATCGGCCTGCAAAAGGGCGTTGGGGAGTTCCGAGAAAGGGATCGCCTCCCCGTGAAACCGTTCGGCCAATTCCATGGCCCGCTCCCATGTTCGGTTGGTCACCAAAACCCTTTTGACACCCTCGCGAACCAGGTGTTGAGCGGCCAGCTCACACATCTCCCCGGCGCCGACGATCAAGACCTCTCTCTCCTCCACGTGGGCGAAGATCCGCTTTGCAAGCTCCACCGCGACAAAGCTTATTGAAACTGCCCGGTTTCCGATGCTGGTCTCGGTCCGTACCCTCTTGGCGACGAAAAAGGCCTTATGGAGGAGTTTGTTCAACAAGGTGCCGGTGGTGCCGCTGGCGTGTGCTGTCCGGTAAGCCTCCTTGATTTGGCCTAAGATTTGAGGCTCCCCCACCACCATGGAGTCAAGGCTCGCGGCTACCCGGAAGATGTGTCTTACCAACTCCTCTCCTTGGAGCACGTAGAGGGTATCCTCGAACTCCGACAGGGAAAGGTGATGCTGAAGGGCGAGGAAGCTCTTAATCTCATTGATGCCCTGCACTGGGTCTCTGGCAGCCGCACATATCTCCACGCGGTTGCAGGTGGAAAGGATAAACCCCTCGACAAGGCTCGGGAGGCCATGGAGCGCCTTCAGGTATCGATTCAGCTCCTCCTCTGGAAAGGAGATCCGCTCCCTCACCTCCACAGGGGCCGTCCGATAATTGAGTCCGACGAGAATGACCTCCCTCATAGATCACCTAAACCATTCGGCGTAGGTATGGAGCCCTTCCATCAACAGATTCACCCCCAAAAAGGTGAAGAGCACGGCCCCGAATCCCGCGATGGCCATAATGGCCGCCTTCTTGCCTCGCCACCCGATCATCAGCCGCTGGTGGAGAAGGGCGGCATAGAGCAGCCAGGTAATCAGGGACCAGGTCTCTTTGGGGTCCCAGCTCCAATATGACCCCCAGGCGTACTCTGCCCACACCGCGCCGGTGACGATCCCTATGGTGAGCAGGGGGAAGCCGATGGTCAAGGCTCGATAGTTGACCTCATCAAGGACCTCCAGGGAAGGGAGTCGTCCTGAAAGAGCCCCCACACGCTTGGATTTGACGAGTCGCTCCTGGATGAGGTAGGCGACCCCGGCGCAGAAGGCGAGGGCGAAGATGGCATCCCCGAGGAAGGCGAAGGTTACGTGAATGGGGAGCCACCAACTCCTGAGGGCAGGGGGGAGGGAAAGAATCTTTTTCGGCAGTGCTGCGGCGACGATGACCAGCAGGAGGGCCAAAGGAGAAACGAAGGCCCCCAGCATTTCAACCTTAGAGCGCAAGCGTAAGAGCAGGAAGAAACCCACTACCAGCCAGGCGAAGAAAGAGAGAGATTCATGGAGGTTGACCAGGGGGGCATGGCCTGCCTCGATATATCTCAGCACGAAGGCAAGGCCATGGGAGCAAAACCCCACACCCAGAAGTAACCTGCCTGCCCAGGCAGCCCTCTCGTGGGAGGAGAGGAGATAGACGAGATAGGCTATGGTGCCGCCGAGGTAGAAGCCCAGGGTGAGCTGGAAGAATAAGACGTTCATCACTTCAACTTTGTATTGTTTTCTCTGTTCCGCACTGGCCGACGGGGATTTATCATTTTATCTTAACACAGGTTTGCGGGGAAAGGCTACCAGTTCTTGGTGAGGCGGTGAAAGCCCCAGTTCATGGGGAGGTAAAAGAGGGGGTGGATGCGAGGGGGCTTGATGATCCTGCGGAAGATCGATTGCACGGAAAAGACCTCCTTCCATATCCTGCGCATGCCTTTCTCTAGCTCTTCTGCGCTCATCAGGAGGGGTTGATAGACAACGTTCAAGGAGTCGTACCTCTCCCAATCCCGGTGCAGGATCCTCCCCTCTTTCTCCAACCGCTCAAAGGACTCGGTGCCGGGGTAGGGTGTCATGATAAAGGCCAGGGCCCAATCGAGTTGGTTTTCCATGATGAAATCGATGGTCTTCTGGAATACGCCGGTGTCGTCATCATCCAGGCCCACGATAAAGGTCCCCATGATCCCTATCCCATAGCCGTGGATCTTCTTGATTGCCTCGCTATACTGAGCAGGCTTGTTGAACCCCTTCTTGATGCGCCTGAGGTTTACCGGGGAGAGGGATTCAAAACCGATGTTGATGGCGATGCAGCCGCTTGCGGCAAAGAGCTTCAGGAGCCTATCATCTTGGACGATGGAGATCGGGGCATGTCCCCACCACAGAAGGTCATACTCCTTTATCAAAGAGAGTAGTTCTCGAGTAAATTGTTTATTGGAGACTACATTGTTATCGATGATGTATAAGAGCCTTCTCTTTAAAAAGTACGGGAGGTCTTTGCTGATCGTGGAGAGTAATTGCTTGGCCCGGGGGGGCATGACCGGTCCCCGCCCAAAGATGGCATCGAGCTCCCGGGCGATCTCCCCCAGGGGACGGGTTCGATACCGGTTGCCGAAGAAGCGCGACACCTGGCAGAAATCGCACCGGTGGGGGCAGCCGCGGGTCGTTTCAAGCAGTTTCAAGGGGAGATAGAGCCGGTGGTTCAAAAGATCTCTCTTCGGCAAGGGGATGGCTTCCCCCCCTACCCATCCATTGGATCGGTATATCCTTTGTAATCTGCCCTGGCGGAAGTCCTCCAGGAGTTGGGGCCAGGTGGCCTCGGCCTCACCGATAACCACCGCATCCACATGACCCAGGGCCTCCTGGGGGAGTACGCTGACGTGCACGCCCCCCATCACCACCGGTACCCCTCTCCTGCGGAACTCCGCCGCGATCTGATAGGCCCTGGGGGCCACCGGTGTCTGAGCAGTTATCCCGACGAGGTCCGCCTCTTCATCGAAGTTTATACTTTCATAGGCCTCGTCGACGATTCGCACCTCGCAATCGGGTGGGGTTACTGCGGCCACACAGGGGAGATTAAGGAAGCCGAGACGGAAGAGGAAGGCCTCTTCCTTTTTCCTCTCCCGCTCAGGAGATATAAGGAGGATTTTCATATACGGTATAATCTCCAAAAAATGTTAGATTTTTATTATATCGCGGGGGAGGAGGAGAGTTCAATGGGAAAAGGCATTATGTGAGGAGCCTTTCAAAGGCATTGCAGCTCCTCTGGTGTGCTACCCAGAACGTTAGGAACTAATTTGATTTATCTTTTTGGAATCTACGTTAGGGATGCCTACTACCTAGAATGCGCCCCACAAACTCGCCAGGGGGATTTCCGACTTCTTTGGTTTTTCTGGTTTTACTGGTTTCTCCGGCTTCACCGGTGTTACCGGTGTAGGTTGTGGCGTTGGCACAGGGGTTGGTTGCGGTGTAGGTTCAGGAGTAGGTACCGGTGTAGGTGTGGGTTCAGGGGTAGGCACAGGTGTAGATTCAGCCGGTACGAGTTCCGGCAAATAGTGCAAGGAACATGCCACGACAGGGTATTGCGAGCCGGCGACAGTCGCGGGGATCAATACGTACTCCCCTCCCAATGGACAATTGAACCCACTGCGCAGGTACCCCGCATCGATCAATTGCTGAAGGCTGGTTAGCTCGGTATCAGGATGGTCCTGATAATATTGTCGGATGACATTCTGCGTTTCTCCCCTGTCTACATGGCATTGCGTTGCCCGCGCCCTTTGGGCGTAATTAAGATACGAAGGAGCAGCCACGGAGGCCAAGACGCCGGCAATGGCTATGACCAACATGAGCTCTATAAGGGTAAATCCCCTGTTGCCTGGCATGAATCGTCTCATTTGCCGATCTCAGGCACAGGGTGCCTTTTGCTGACCTGCATTGCCTTGAATCCGTGCAGCTCAGGATTAGGACAGCTGGCCCAGACATTCGCACCGGTGCCCCTTATCTCATACGGCCTCTTGCTGATTGGGCAGACTATATCCGGCCCAGGCACCTTTCCCTCTTGGATGAGTCGGGCAATATGCCAGAGGTTTTTGATACACTGGTCGGCCTGAGCGTCGGTTGCATAGGTGCCCTGTCTGAGGGGCCTATCCCCTTTAACAGCGGAGATTAATCGAGGGGTTTGCAGCGCCATGATGGCAACGGCCACCAGGATGATGGCTAATTGCACTATCAACCACGCCCTGCTCTTCTTTGCTCGCTTTATCGGCGGTCTTTCCGGCGCCTCAGGGACATAGTCCTCAGCTTGCTCGATCATGCACCTGCTGCAGTACTGAGCGCCTTTTTCATCGGCGTCGAGTTGCTTCCCGCACTTCTTGCATATAGTGCTCGTCTTTGTTTTATCTGTCATGCTGTTACTTTCCTCGTACTACTATCTCTTTTCAAGAACGGTTTTCACCTTTGAGAGCAATATCTCCTTCTTGGTCGGTTTTGTGATATAGTCCACCGCACCAAGCCCCAATCCCCTGTCCATATCTTCCGGATCGGACCGGGATGTCAAGAATATCACCGGGGTCTCTATCCCCTTTTGGCCCTTCATCTCCAGTAATTTAAAGCCGTCCAGGTTGGGCATGTTTACATCCGAGATGATCAGATTAAATCGCTGCTTGCCCAATTGAAGAAGCGCGCTGACCCCATCTTCTGCAGGGGTTACGGTGTAACCGTAATTTTCCAGGAAGCGGGTTACCAATTTCCGAGAATCGTGGTCGTCTTCAACTACGAGGATCGATATCTTATCCTTTATCTCCTTTTCCGCGACGGGTATGTGGGGACTTTCCTCTTGGGGACCTTCCTTTTGAGGTTTCTTTTCTTCAAATGCCAATTCCTCCACCAACACATGTTCGTAAATGTCCTTGGGAGCGAACAGGAGCTTTTTTGCCTTTTCCACTGCATGGGTGCCAATAAGAAAATCTCCCCTGTCTCTGATAAAATTTCTTATTTCAGAGATAGGCACGCCTGAGCGGACCATATCAGCGATCTCGTGATCAAATTTTATTATCTCATATATCCCTTCTCTACCAAAGTAACCGGTGTTGTTGCACTTTGGACATCCGACAGGATGCGCAACCTGTGCGGGAACTTCATCCGTAAATGGTGCAAGCATCGCTCTTTCTTCCGGTGAGATCTGCGCTATCTGCTTGCAATGGGGACAAAGCTTTTTCAGCAACCTCTGGGCAACAACGCCGATGATGGTATCTGCCATGGTCCCTCGGTCAAGCCCCAGTCTTTCAAGACGGAAGATGGCAGTAGTTGCATTGGACGTATGCAACGTCGTGACGGTCAGGTGGCCAGTGCTGGCGAAGTCTATCGACATCTTGGCAGAATAGGGATCTCTGACCTCTCCCAAGAATAATACGTCGGGATCCTGCCTCACTGCTGATTTGAGGAGGGATTCAAAGGTAATCCCGGCCTTTTCGTTTACCTGCTGTTGATTGGCATAGGCTATATTGTATTCTACGGGGTCTTCAACGGATATCAAGCTTCGTGTTTGACAATCGATATGGGAGAGGAAGCTGTAGATGGTCGTCGTCTTCCCTGACCCGGTGGGCCCGACGATCAGGATAACGCCATGGGTTCGATTGGCAAAATCAGCCATGGTATTAACCTGTTTATCCATCATGCCGAGTTCAGTGAGGTCTTTTGGTTTGCCGCTCGGTTCCAGCAATCGAATAATGAGGCTTTCACCGTACGGTGTGGATGTAGTAGCCAACCTCAACTTGAAAGTCTTATTATTAATGGTTGCCGCAAAAGATCCGTCTTGCGGTTTCCTTCTTTCGGCCAAATCAAGGCCGCCGAGCACCTTGAGCCGGGAAATGAGCATAACGCCGGTGTTCTTCTTCAGGGCAAAAGAATCCTTCAAATCCCCATCAACCCGGAAACGGACGACGATCTCGGTCTCCTTGGGTTCAATGTGAATGTCGCTGGCCCTTTCAGCGACGGCCTTGTTGACCATCGTATTGGCGATATACACAATAGGGTGTTTCTTAATATCTGCTTCCGATATTTGCTCGATCGGCTCTTCGGCGGGGAATTGCCTGGTGGGCCCTTCGATTTCTCGTACGCCTCCATCCATAACGACCTTTTTGGTCGGTGTCTCGGCACCAAGGTCTGACTCATACTTAAATAATAATTCGATATGTTCCGGTTCGGTTACGGCGAGTTTAAGGGCTCTATCTCTTCCGGTTATTTTTTTTAGATTATCCAGGATTTCCAAGTTAAAGGGATTGCTCAGTGCAAAGGTGTTTCCATCGCCCCCATTCCCTAAGGCCACGACGAGGTTTGTCTTGCAAAAAGGCATGGGGAGGACCCCCAACTTGACATCATACGGGTTGATTTGAGAGAAATAGGGGAGCTTGAGAAAATCGGCGATATATTTGGCCATCTGGCTGTTGCTGATCCCCAGGTGACGGGCCAGGGAATAGATATGGGAGGGGGGCGTGGCAGTGAATTGATCTTTCTTTGTGGGATCAATATCTAGCTGATCGAATAAGAATCGCTTGAATTGGGGAAAATCGGATGGTTCTACCCCCTCCGCGGACGGGGTACCACCTTGTTGCAGTTCCTTCCATCGGGTATATGTTTTGATATGAGTACGGGCCTTTTCAAGAAGGGTTTCCTTGCGGACGGGTTTTGCCAGGTAATCAACAGCGCCCACGGAAAAGGCCCTGGCCTTGTCCTGTTCTTCTCCCAGGGCGGTTATAAAGATGACGGGGATGTAGGCGGCGGCACTGTTTTTCTGCAGCCTTGAACATACTTCATAGCCGTCCATCTCCGGCATCATAACATCGAGCAAGATAAGATCCGGTATGGCCTCACCAATGGCGTCCAAGGCCTTGCGGCCGCTGTCAACAGCGATAACACGAAAGCCGTTGCTTGACAGAAATCGTTCCATCAATTTCAGCTGATCCGGGTTGTCGTCGACAACCAAGATCAAGGGCTTTGCAGGTGTGCTCACCTCATCACCTCATTGTTCTCTGGACTGTTGGCAGGCATACAGCAAGATTATGCGTAAAGATGGTTGCTGCTTGCCCGCCCTCACTTGTAAACCACCTCAATAGAATCGAGGTAAACAAAGAGCTCTTGCAGAGACTTTTTGATTTCACCGGCATCTTGTGCTGTGGCAGCCTGCTCCAAGGATTTCCCTATGTCGGTAATGGCGTCAAACCCATAGCTCCCGCCCGCACCCTTCATGCTGTGTCCGAGGAACCGTATCGTCTCAAAATCACCCTGCGCCAGGGCCTCACCGATGGTTTTGATGTCCTTGTGCCTGTTCTCCAGAAAACCGGGTATGAGGTCTGCGATGTCCAGGTCCACATGGACGATGATCTTTGCTTCCTGCTTTAGCGCACTCCGTTGTGTCATGGCTTATCCTCCTCTGTTCTCTCTTTTTATCACGCATCAGACCTTGCAATATTATGCTTGGCACAAAGGTAATGCGTTGCTCAACACCATGCGGTTTTGCAATCCACAATCCCTCATTCATTACTCCGTGCCCCCGTATATTTTTGGACAGCCTCCATGAGCGTTGCCCTCTTTATCGGCTTCGTCAGGTGATCCGTGCATCCTGCATCAAGGCTCCTTTGAACATCCTCTTTCATGGCATGGGCGGTCAAGGCAATGATAGGTGTTTGTTTTCTCCCCTGTTCCTGTTCCCACTTCCTGATCTCGCGAGTGGCGGTATAACCGTCCATGATTGGCATCTGTACATCCATCAGCACCAGATCGTATTTCCCTGCCTTGAACTTTTCCACGGCAATGGCACCGTTTTCAGCTATGTCTATATGATCAGAAGCCCTCTTGAAATAGGCCTGGATAATCAGACGATTGTCCGCGGAGTCCTCGACAAGGAGGAGGTTCAAGGAGCGTATTTTAGTGAGGTCGACGGGTCTTACCTCCGCGATCTTGCCAACAACAGGCTCAATTTTGCGGCCCATAATGGTAGCAATAGCAACCAGCAGTTCCGCCTTTTTCACGGGTTTTACCAAATAAAACGTTATATCAAATTCTTTGCAGAGGGCACGATCGCCGCTCCTGTTATCTGAGGTGAGCATCATGACGGCCGTGTTCTTAATGTTCCCCATGGTTTCTTTTATGTGTTTGGCCAGTTCGAACCCGTCCATGCCTGGCATACGGTGGTCGATTAATGCCAGTTGATATGGATCGACTGTCTCCATGGCACGCTTGAATTCTGCAAGTCCATGTGCGCCGCTGTCCGACTCTGTTATAATGGCACCCAGTTTGGAGAGTGTATTTCGCAATATCATGCGATTCGTTTCATTGTCATCAACAACAAGTACCTTAACACCTCTCATATCCAGTGCAATCTTCTCTATATATCCTTTTGGTTCGGTCTGAATCACAAACTGTGCCGTAAATGAAAAAATACTCCCCCGCCCCGGATTACTCTCCAGCATCATATGCCCGCCCATGAGTGCCACCAGTTGTTTTGAGATCGCCAGGCCGAGTCCCGTCCCGCCATACTTGCGGGTGATCGATGAATCAGCTTGCGTAAAGGCATCAAAGATCGTATCTATCTGTTCCGGGGCAACACCGATGCCGGTGTCTGTTACTGAAAATAACAGTTCAATGTTCCCGTTTTTTTGTCCATGGCTTTCGACTTGAATGAACACCTGACCTTTCTCGGTGAACTTGATGGCATTGCCGATAAGGTTTACCAGTATCTGACGCAAACGTGTCGGGTCACCCAAGAGGTTGGTTGGGACATCCGGCATAGCACTATACACCAGCTCCAGACCCTTTTCATGGGCACGAACGGCCATCACGTCACATATTTTTTCAATGACATCGGTAAGGTCAAAGTCGATGGTTTCGAGTTGAACGTGGCCGGCTTCCACCTTGGAGATATCAATGATATCATTAATGATGGTTAAAAGGTTTTCCCCGGCTGACTGGAA
>Ga0256868_10000709_pt1 | contig 19093 bp, 16 predicted proteins | sample RVTome_13_FD_187341 | JGI IMG/M metagenome (GOLD analysis project Ga0256868, IMG submission 187341) | Soil microbial communities from uranium-contaminated site in the Upper Colorado River Basin, Wyoming, United States - RVT92D227 HiSeq ...
GCTTGAACAGAGCTGATTTGATGGCCGTGCGAATACCTGAATACGTTTGTGATAATTGATATAAGGCTCTGGCTCTGTACTCGTCCCAATGAGCAAGGTCGCTGTCCTGAAGACCTCACCCTCGTCAGTCCTTACGGACTATGCTCAGCTCATTAGGAGCATCGGATACGATAAGGCATTGGAGAGGAGCAGGAAAACCATCATCAAACTAAATCTTTCGTGGACGCTCTTCTACCCAGCTTGCTCCACACCGCCGTGGCAGCTCGAGGGCGTGCTGAGAACGCTTGTCGAGGATGGCTACAGTGACATCGATGCCGTGGAGAACAAGACAGTTGTGACGAAACCCGGAAAGGGAGCCGTGAACAACAAGTGGATTCCAGTGCTTGACAAGTACGGCAAGAGATTCACCGCTCTGACCGACGTCGAGTGGACCGAGTACAAGCCACGCGAACAGCTCATGGTCCTCGACTCGAAAGTCTTCGACAGGGTGGTCATACCGAAGATGTTCATCGGGGCGAACATGATCCATTTGCCTACGCAAAAGACGCATGGGCACTCCACGACCACGGGTGCCATGAAGAACGCCTTTGGAGGTCTCCTCAAGGAAGTGAGGCATCACTGCCACACCTACATACATGAAGTCCTCGTCGACCTCCTGACCATCCAGAAGGAGATACATCCGGGGATTCTCGCTGTTATGGATGGCACTGTCGCCGGTGATGGCGCGGGTCCGAGAACGATGGACCCGAAGATCAAGAACTACATCTTGGCCAGCACGGACCAGGTAGCGATCGATGCGATCAGCGCCAAGATGATGGGGTTCGACCCCATGCAGATAGGATACATCAGAATGGCGCACGACAAATCCCTGGGAACCGGTGACCCTGCACAGATTGACATCATCGGTGAGGACGTGGCCGACGTGAACTACGGCTTCAAGGTCACCAGAAGCCCGGTAATTTACGGTGACCAGTGTGTGCGAAAGGGTCCCTTGAGATTCCTGGAGCCGCTGCTGCACACACGGTTGTTCATCTTCCCGAGGTTGATGTCCGAAATGTATCATGATTACTACTGGTATCCCTTCAAGGGGAAACGGATAGTGCGGGAGTTCATGACCACGGAATGGGGCCAGATGTTCAACCGATACTGATTCATCGAGCGGACGACCAGCGTAAGATTAGTAATCCCAGACCCATGTAGGGGATGAATGGCAGTGCGCGCCGCGGGCAAATTCTCAGCCTATATAGAAATCATAAGGCCGAAACAGTGGTACAAGAACCTACTCCTCTTTGTTGGATTAGTGTTCTCCAAGAGTCTAGGTGACCTTGACCTCGTACTCCTGGCTGTCTTTGGATTCCTTGCCTTCTGCTCAATCTCCGGCTCTGTGTATGTGCTCAACGACATAGTGGATCGGGAACGCGACAAAGCCCATCCCCGGAAGGCGCTGCGGCCGATCCCTTCTGGAAGAATCTCCGTCGTCCAGGCCTCAATCTACGGAGCGATACTCGGCGCCATCGGCCTGGCTGCGTCTTTCATGATAGGCGACCTCTTCATTCTCTGCGCGCTGGCGTATGTGGCCATCGCAGTCTCCTACTCTTTCTACTTGAAGAACATCGTCATACTCGACGCGCTGGCCGTTGCTGCAGGGTTCGTGGTGAGGGCGCTCGCAGGTGCGCTGGCAATCGACGTCCCGGTGTCCCCCTGGCTGGTAATCTGCGTCTTCCTCCTTGCGGTCTTCCTCACGTTCGGGAAGAGACGACACGAGCTGGCGACCCTCGGCGAGGACGCTGTGAACCACAGAGGGATCCTCAGACATTATTCCGTCCACATGGTCGAGGACATGATGGCGGTCTCGACATCCACACTCATCATGGCATACTCGATGTACACGTTCCTGGCAACGAACCAATACATGATGCTGACAATACCATTCGCGATCTATGGCCTTCTCAGATACATGTTCCTCGTCCACGTGGCGGGCGAGGGCGGGGAGCCGGAGCTGATATTCAAAGACGTCCCGACGGTCGTGAACCTCGCACTTTGGCTGATCACCGCGTTCCTGATACTGTACTACGCCCCTGATACGGGCCCGGTCCTCGGGGGTTGAGCGATGCGTATCGATCTGCACGTCCATACGAAGTACTCAGGTCACTCGATTCTCGGCATCCACCAGATAGTCAAAGCGGCCAAGAAGAGAGCGCTCGACTGCGTTGCCATCACTGACCATGACGAGATCAAGGGAGCGCTTGAACTATCGAAGGTCTTCCCCACGGTCATCGGCGAGGAAGTCAGCGCGGACGAAGGGGACGTAATAGGCCTGTTTCTCAAAGAACGTATTCAACCTGGCCCGGCATTGGAGGTCATGGACCGAATCCGGAGCCAGGGAGGACTTGTGATGATACCGCACCCTTTTGACACACTGCGTTCAGAGGCTCTCAGGAACGAGGAGCTCTGCACGAAGGCGGACCTAATAGAAGTCTTCAATTCCCGAGTTCTCAGAAACTCCGACAACGATAGAGCACGCGCCTTCGCCCGTGAGCACGAGATTGCGATCTGCGTGGGCAGCGATGCGCACACTGCGACTGAGATCGGACGATGCTGGATGGACCTGGACCCATTTGACAATCCGACTCAATTCATGAAATCGCTTCAATCGGCTGAGATCTACACGTCAAGAAGCCCTTCGCTCGTTCATGCCCAGACGAAGATCCTCAAGGTCGTGGAGGCGCTCAAATGAAAGAGATCAGGTGGGCATACGTCGTCTTGGCCATCGCTGCAGGCACTGCAATCTATCTTGCGATAATCGTAGCCTCCGATGTCGACAGGTTCGTCTCTGCGTCTTCGGACTTCGATTGGATATATGTTGTACCCGTGATCGCGCTCGTGACCGCGAACTACCTCCTACGAGCGGAGAGATGGCACAGGTACACCGAGGAAATCGACCTCGGTATGAAAAGGAGACAGAGCTACTGGACATTCCTCGCTGGACTATCCATGTCTGTGACTCCTGGCAAGGTCGGTGAGGCGCTGAAGGGCGTTTTGCTCAAGATGCAGAACGGTGCGCCAGTCGAGAGGGGCATCGGCGTTGTGTTTGTGGAGCGCATCACTGACATTCTCGGAGTCATGATCCTGATAGCGCTTGGGGCGTTCGCTTTTCCGTACGGGCTCCTGTCGTTTGCGATATTGGCAGTGGCAATTGCCGTCGCGATAATGGTTGTGACATCAAAGAGTCTGATGGATAGGATTGTTGCATGGCTGCGGTCCCGCAGGCGATTCCGGAAGATTGGCGACGCTCTCGACACGCCCTTGAAGGACACCCGTACGCTCCTCAGAGGGACTAACCTCGTCAGAGGTACTGCGATCAGTTCTGTGGCGTGGGCATGCGAGGGGCTCGCATTCTATCTCATCCTCACTGGAATGTCAGAGGACGTTGATGTCCTAACGGCGATTTTCATATACTCATTTTCAAGCGTAATCGGTGCAATCAGCATGTTACCGGGAGGTATGGGAACGACAGAGGGCACGATGATAGGGTTGCTCCTGATTGGAGGGACATCCTCTTCGGTCTCCTCGTTCGTCGTGATACTCACGAGGGTTTGCACACTCTGGTACGCAGTGGCCATTGGAGTCGTGTTCCTCGGATTGTTCAGACGTCATCGCAATAACCAGGAGGTGCAGAACAACGCAGCTTCTGACTGAGATCAGAGCGTCGAAGGCGGCTCTGAGCATCCTGATCATCGTCGGGCTAATTCAGATAGTATTTGAGATCGCGCTCGGTGGTTTCGCGTCGTTCCCGGACACCGAAGAGTACATCGAAACCGTCAACTGGTACAAGGACGGGTCCGGCGACGAATACCCTCTCAGAATTCAGAGACCACTCCAGATTGCCGCAGCGCTCGCGCTTGAGCCGCTGTTGGGTGTCACCAACTCCTTCGTCCTCATCAACTCGATACTCTACATCTCATCTGTACTGTTCTTCTACCTCTTCAGCAAGAGAATCTTGGGAAATGACAGAGACGCAATGGTCTCAGCACTGCTGTTCGAGTTGTCGTTCTGCGTCGTCTATTGGGGTCTGGCGCTCCTAACCGACATGCTTGTTTGGTGCGTGATGTGCGTATCATTCTACCTTCTGAGCAGAATACAGTCCAGCTGGAACTCCAAGGATATCTACGCACTCGCAATCGTTGTGGGCATCGGAATGCTCAACAAGGAGAGCGTGGCTGCGGCGGGCCTGATTCTCATCGTGATGCTCGCTTGGAAAGGGTACCACCGCCTCAATGGCAGACTCCGAGCGATGTTAGAAATCATTCCGCCCGTCCTTCTCATGGGGGCACCGTTCCTGGCCGTTCAGCTGGCGATCATGATCTACTTCGGTCCAGGATACTCGTTCTTCGACTATCACTTGTTCCACAACACCAGCGACCTCAGAGGAGCGATGTGGTATCTGCCGGTCACGTTCGTGATCGCGTTCAACATCCTTCTCGTGCTCTACGCTCTAGGAATCAGAGAGTTCCTGAGAAAGAACGCGATGTTCACCCGCGCCCGATACCTAGTCTATCTCGCAATCGTCCTTCTGCCAGTGGTCGCATTTGAACAGTACTCTCCACGGTTGTCGTACCTCGTGTTCCCCTTTGTAATTCCTGTTGCAGCCGTCGGGTTGAGGAAGTTGCCCAAAGTCGGAGCGAACGATGACTGGGCATTGGCAATAGTTGTCGCGCTCGGCATCTTGGCCAACTTCGCTGCTCTCTTCGGAGACCAACTCAGAGACATTCTAGGGATTTGGTCACGTTGACGCACAGATAACATGCTGGCCGGAGGCAGCTTCGGCGGCTGGGGATGCAGAAAGATAATTACCAAGGTCTGCAATGCCAGACTGAGGACTCACCACGACTAATGGTATTGAGTTCATAGCGGGATTTGCCGCCGCCATGGCAACCACCTACCTCTTTGTCCCCTGGCTTATCCCTCGCCTCAAAGCACAAGGCATAGTAGGGAGGGATCTCAACAAACCGGACAAACCGGAAGTTGCAGAGATGGGCGGCATCGCCGTGGTGGTAGGATTCTTCGTCGGTGTCAGCGTCATCTATGCGTTCGACGGAATTGAGAGCGTCGATTTGTTCAACATCTCTCTATCTGCCGTCCTTGGCGCAGCATTCGTGGGAATGATGGATGATCTGTTTGACATGAGGCAGAGACACAAAGCCATCCTGCCCTTCATCATAGCGCTCCCATTCGGCGTCGCGGTGGACCCTCATTTCGTGCTTCCGCACGTTCCTTTGATCGGCTCCGTCGACGTCAACTTCGGAATTCTCATGCCGATCATGGCAGCATTTGCGGTCACCTGCGCGGCGAATGCAGCCAACATGCTCGAAGGGTTCAACGGACTGGGAACTGGGTTGGGGATCATCATGTCCGTGACCTTGATCATGCTCTGCATGATACACGGAAGGCTTGACGGTGTGTACCTACTCGTCCCGCTCTTGGGGACTCTAATTGCATTCCTCTACTTCAACAAATATCCTGCGAAGATCTTCCCTGGCGACACGATGATGCTGTTCGTCGGGGCAACTTTGGCAGTGGCGGGCATCCTCTCCAACCTGCACGTCCAGACAGTGTTCATATTCCTACCCCTGATAGTCGAGTTCTTCCTGAAGATGCGTGGCAAGTTCGAGGCGGAGAACTACTGCTCGAGAGCTGGAAATGCACACCTCGTATACAAGGGTCGGATCGAATCGATGACCCATGTCTTCATGAAGCGCTTCAGAGTCGACGAGCAAGAGCTCGTTGCCATCATATGGGGCATCGAGATAGTTGTGTGCGCTCTGGCAGTATCCGTTGACCTCATGCTCTGACGGCAGTTCAAGCCGCTCCCGAAGGAGATGGCCCTAAGTGCATGATGCACGACGCCCTCGACAATCATCATGGGGCCGGTTCTATGTCGAAAAACCTGACGGCGATGCGACCGTTCCCTATCATCGGAAAACGCAGATGGAGGGAGCGCAGCATGCAGATTAGAGTCGCTGTCTGCTAGCGTGTGCTCCAACCCGCGCCAGCCTCAAAACTCAGCTAGCATGACGATTTAACCGTTGGAGCAAAAGAAGATAAACACACGCTCCTTTCTTGAACTTGAAGCGAACAGAATGGAATCTCTCACATTTCTCATGGTGTCGACTTACTATCCGCCCCATCACCTCGGCGGGGACGCGACGTTTGTCAGTTACGTGTCTCGGGAACTCGCCAGGAGAGGGCATGAGGTTCACGTCTACTACAATTCACGTGCTTACGAGCTCTTCAGAGGGAAGGAGCAGAGGGCCTCAGACGCTGGACAGAGCGACGGGATAGTGAAACATCTCTACCACTCTCGGACGGCGCGATTCGACCCGGTGTTGGCGCTCTCGTTGGGGATGTGGGGAAAAGCGGAGGCGGAGCTGCGACGGGTGGTGAAGGAAGTACAACCTGACGTCATGCACTGGCACAACACGAGGGGACTGATTGGCAGAATCTTCACCGTGGATCAGACAAAGAATTTCTACACAGTCCATGACTACACTCCGATATGTCCCAAGTCGAGCCTGATGAAACCAGGGATGAAGCTGTGCGATGACCCCCGATGGTGTACGACATGTGTGATGAGCCGAGGTAAACCCCCCCAGCTCTGGAGAATCAGAGGCAACCGGGTCATACATTATCCGAATGATCTGAGAATCATAGCACCAAGCAAGTTCGTCGCCGAGAAGCTGCGAAATGAGCATGTTCCGGTGAATCATGTGCTCAGAGGCTTCGTGCCCGATGTGGGAGCGGGATTGACGAGGGTCAGCCAGAGCGGTGACTCGATCATGTACATGGGCCTGTTGGAGCCACACAAAGGTCTGATGACCCTTCTCGATGCGTTCGTCAGGAGCAAAGATTCACAAGGCTTCAAGTTGCACATAATTGGAGAAGGGTCCATGCGGAGCTCGCTTCTCAAACGTGTTCACAAGCTGGGGCTGGAGAACAGGATCAGCATCCCTGGATTTCTCAGCAACGAACAGATTGCCGCGATCCGCGGCAACGCCGCCGCACACATTGTGCCATCGATATGGTACGAGAATGCGCCCGCAGTTGCCCTCGAGGCGATGTCCTGCGGAATCCCAGTCATTGCTTCAGAGATCGGTGGCCTCCCCGAGATCGTCACAGAGGAGGCGGGATCCGATTTGTTCGCCCCGGGAAACGTGGAACAGCTGGCAGGACTCATTGTTAAGACTTGGACCGAAAGGGATAACTTGGGAATCCGAAGGGTCAGGGCTCGAGCAGAATATGAACGCCGGTTCAAACCCGAAGTGCACATTTCAGAGTACCTTAGGATAATCAACGAACATGATCCGGGCACCTAGTTGCCGCGGAACAGTTGCTCGTATAGCGTCGCGATCGTGCTCCACTGGTAGTTCGTCGCCGCGCGTTCCCTCACCTTCGCCCCCATCGACGAATACCTCTGCGAGTGCACGTCAATGTCGTCTATGATGGCCGAAAGTTGAACGGAAGAGCCGAAGTAGAAGGCATCCTCGGAGCACACCTCCCTGTTGAAGACGTTGTCGTGGGCAACGATGATGTTTCCCGCGCTCATAGCCTCGAGCAGAGAGGGATTTGTTCCTCCAACGGAGTGCCCGTGGATGTATGCCCTACAGTGGCATCTCAGCAAATCCAGGACACTGCTGTCGAATATGGACCCGGTGAACAGAACCGATTTCGCCTTCTTCGAGCCTTGAATCATCTTGTCGATGCTAGTCTCGTAGGCTGTCGTCGAGTAGCTTCCCACAATCACGAGCGGAGCCAGGGTCTTGCTGCTGAGGTAGGCCTCTACAATCATGTGGATGCTGTTGTCAGGCTCCAATCTAGACACGACCAACCAGTAACCATGCGACTGGGCAATCGAATCCATTTTGACACCTAAGCTGGTTAGAAGAGCGGGATTCCAGTCGGGGCAATCCAGCGGCCTCGCTCCATAAGGGATACACAAAGCCTTCCAAGAGCTCTTCCTGAGAACATAGGGTCTCAGCTGGAGGTTGTCAAGTATCAGTCGGTCGGCGGCGACGCAGGACGCCAGGAACGACATCTTCACAAACGTGCGTTCCAAGGGCGAGAACTTCTGCCTTCGCCATTCAATTCCATCGACGTTCACCACAATCATTGCCTTCGAGAGGCGAAGTACTGGCAACAGAAACCCGGAAGCAACCCCGAGGCAGAATACGACATCGCAGCGCAGCTGGAACGCGCACTTGAGCGCGAAGTACCAATCATACAGTATCTCGAAGATTCTCGCGAGCTTGCTGCTCCGAGGGAAACGAAGCGGGAACTGGATGATCTTCATCCCTAGGTACTCATCCCTGACCGAGCCATCGCCAGACTTCCTCTGACTGCAGTACACTTCAAATCCCTTGTCCACCAGTCTCGGACCGAGTTCTGCCACAAAGGTCTCGAAGCCGCCGTAATTAGCGACGCCTCTCGCCCCGATCACCGCCACTCTGCGAGACGACAATGACATCAACTGCCCCCCGGAAGCAAGGGTCCGAACAACACGCCAATCTGCTGCATCCCCATCCTCTGGTTTGGGTTTTGATCTTGATTCGATTAGTCAGTCATGCATTTCCATGTACTTGAACTGTGCAAATCCCGCGCAATGGCTCATGGTTCAGAATGCCTGACTCCGAACAATCATACCCCGGTTCTGGCGGAAGTGGAGTGCGATGTGTCAATAGCGGTGCCGTGAGAAGCTGCTTAGCCGTCCCTCGAATCATGCACAAGTCAAGAAGCAGCTGGGAATCGGCCGTTGTGTGTGACGCATGCAAATCGACCGACATACGCAACGCACGGAAAGCTGTTAAATAGCCATGTGCAATATTCAAATCACATCGCGCGCTTGTTAGTCACCAGCGCGGCAAATCGGGCGAAGGACTTACGGATAGTATAGAACATAGTCATGTTCTGCAGGGAATCCACAGCGAGGAATGTGATGTCAGGTCCACCAGGTAGATGCATCGTCTGCGGGAGCGGCCTCGGGCCTGACAGGATAACATCCAAAGAAATGATCTTCGGGACCGGCGAAGTATTCACTTACCTGCAGTGCGAGGTGTGCCGCTCAGTGCAGTTGGAGATGATCCCCGACCATCTCGACCGATACTATCCTGAGCAATATCCCGCCTTCAGATGGAACTCGTTCGCGGTTGACAAGCTCGGGGAGCTGATCTTCTATCATGGGCTCATTGACCGAAGCATCGCTCGAACGACTGGAAAGTCCATATCAGCTACCATTCAGACCTGTGCGATAGAAGCCTTCCGATTAATCCCGAGAATCCGGTGGCTGATGGGGGTGCTTGAACCGAGACCGGACATGAAGGTGCTCGACGTCGGCTGCGGGAGTGGAATTCATCTGCGGATACTGAGGCTCTTGGGCTACAGGAACCTCAGTGGAATTGACCCTTTTCTACGGAAGCCGTTTCGGAGGGCTGGGATATCACTCATCAGGGGGAGTGTCCATGATGTGAAAGGAAGCTACGACCTCGTTCTCCTCAATCACTCCCTCGAGCACATGCCTGACCCGAAAGAAGTTCTTGAACAGGTATCCAGACTCCTATCTGAGAATGGGATGTGCGTCATCAGGATTCCAGTGGTTCCTTCGTATGCCTGGGAGAAATACGGGGGGAGCTGGTCTCAGCTCGACCCCCCACGACATATCTTCGTTCCCTCCGTAGATGGTTTGAAGCTGCTGGCAAGTCAATGCGGCATGGATGCGATCTCAACGGAATTCGTTTCAGACGACTTCCAGTTCTGGGGCAGCGAACAGATTGTCCGAGGCATCCACCTGCTCGATGAGAAGAGCTACTCCAAGAACAAGCGAGCGAGCGGTTTCAGCAGGAGCCAAATCAGAAAATTCAGAGAGATGTCAGCGAGGCTCAACGCCGAGGGCCGAGGGGATGAGGTAGTCATCTGCATGAGAAGAGCACGATGATGACTGCTGTCATGGGATACACGATATATATCGTCAGGGTCATTCACGAAGCGTGCGCATCTGCCTGATTTCATTCGAGTTTCTGCCAAGGACAGGATTTGGCGGTGCGGCTGCCCTTTACACGGACCTCGCGATTGCATTAGCTGCACAAGGCCACGAGATCACGGTCCTGGCCGGCAACAACGGGCCAGGAGTGACAATAGAGACGATGAATGGTGTGACCAGATACTGCTTCGGCCACAGACGACTTAGACCGAGGCCTGTCGCATGCATTGAAAGACAGTTGAGCGTGTTACGGCAGTTCAAGAAGCTGTCAAAAGCAAGAGGTCCATTCGATATCATCGAAGGCCCCGAGTTGGCCGCGGAGCCTCTGATACTCAACGCGATGACAAGAACATCCCCTCTCGCTACAAGACTGGTCACTCCACACTATCTACTTCACAAGATGAACAACAAAAGACGCATACGCTCGGTTGACTGGATGGAGAGACAGAATGCGATCTTGTCTGACGTCATTATCGGAGACACGACGGAGTGGGCCCAGGACATCCTTGATGATTGGAAGATCGACAGGTCCAGACTGCGCATCTGTCCCCTCGGAATCGACCTGAACCGCATAGATCGGGCCAAGGATGTGCAGATCCCCGTGAACCCACCGTATGTGCTGTTTGCCGGGAGACTGACTCTCGCAAAAGGGCCCCAGGTGCTCAGCGCTGCAGCTCCCGCAATAATCAAAGAAAACCCTGGAGTGAAGATCGTTTTCGCGGGCGGGGACACGAAGACCGAAGATGGTGAGAGTGTCAAGGAGATTGCCATGAGCATGATCCCTGAGGACCTGCTGAAATCCGTGGTATTCCTTGGGTTCCTTGAATCTTGGGATCAACTGGTCAGCCTTTACAGAAACGCTACAGTGTGCGTCAAAGCGGACGTGAACACAAACCAATCCTATGACACGATGGGGCAACTAGCCTGTGGCAGGCCCCTCGTGTGCTCGAATGTCGGTGCGCATGTCGACATGATCCAAGATGGTGTCAACGGAATCCTATTCGACAGAAGCAACCCAAGCGAGCTTGCCGAAGCGGTCAGCAGGTTGCTGTCCGACTCCAACTTGCGCGAGCGCATGGGGCGGAACGCGAGGACCTCCGTGGAGAGCGGCCATACCTCGACGATATCGGCAGAGAAAACGCTGAGGATCTACGGAGATCTGGCCAAGTCGCGCTGAGCATGCGCCAGCCCGAGCAGATGTATGGCTTAGGCACCGGCTCATCCTGAATAGTCCCCGAGCGTACGCCATCCTTGTTCCGAGGATATGAACATCATCAAATGATCGCCCGATGGGCCACCCACGTAGAAGACCGATGATGCTTCGAGAGTCATCTGATATTGAGTCGATGGGAGAACGAATCTCCCATTCGGATAGTTGTTCACTCCGCGGCTGGTCCAACTCTCCTCCATCAGGTAGTACCATTGATAGTGCAAGAATGGCGAGTTCGTTGCGAACTGCTGTGGGAGCGAAGGGTCTATCGGAACGCCGATCGTGTTTCTCGCGACATACGCCATCCTCTCATCTGTCACAAGGTTGAGCTCCTCCCCGCTCTCACCCAGCCAATAGACCGCGTCCAACTCGAACCCTTGCGTGTCGTGTCTGATTCCCAACAATTCCTCGCTCTGATATGCGAACGGGAACGAGACGGCCAAGGCAACAATGAGGCAAGCACCCGCTGCGATGTACAAACTCTTCTTCCGTCTGTACAGAAAAACCAGACCAGCACCAGCTCCGATGAAGATGAACGGATCGAAGAAGTCGAACGTACGATAGATTACTTGGTGGGAAAAGAGCGAGAGGCCTCCTACGAGACCGACTCCAACCACAGCAACAGGGGCCAGTAGCAGGGCAACTTGGATGGCTCGGAACGAAGACACACCCTCGATCATGCACTCCGTACCGTACCAGGCAACGGTGACTAAGAAGGAAATGGACAGTACGAGGAGGACCACCACCGAAGAGGCGGACGAGGAGTAAGGGAACAGGAATCCTGAGTAATCCAGCAGAACGATTGCAGCAAGGCCGACACCCACGAGTGGCGCAAGGGAGCGCTTGATCCGAGGCCTCGGCGAGAGGATCACCAATTCAATTATGCTGAGCAGGACGAACCCTGCCACGAGAAGAAGGATGACTATTGGGGATGACAGGACGGACAGACGGTCTAGTGACACTGACGTATAGTAGACACCGGCAACTGCCGCTGGAACCGCAATTGTCACCGTGTCCAGTACGATGCGCCTGTCCAGCCTCCGGTTTGTCAATGCGAAGATCCAGATCCACGCAAGCAAGAAAGCCAAGAGCAAGAACAGAACTGCAGACACTACATGATGGACAAAAGGTATCAGAAGGAGCAGAGCGAACGCTAGGATTCTGTACCCTCTCTGCGCTCTGTTAATCAGTGCATAGAGCACCAGGACCATAAGCGATATGCCGAAGCTTGCTTTCCAAACAGAACCAGTTGTGAACACGAAAGTGCCCATCATCACCGCCATCAGCGACGCTGTCAACCCTCCCCTGAAGTCTCCGGTCGCAGCACGGCCGAGCAGGAAGAATGTGGCCGCTGTGAGAACCGACAGGCTAGCTACAATCATCTGAGCACACAGCAGAGGAGGGATTCCGAGGCACGACGAAACGAATGCTATCAGGATGTTGAACGCCGGAGTACTCGCGCCATGGGTACCGTACCATATCGAGTCTGGTCCGAAGATGAAACTGTCGGAACGGATTATCTCCGAGGCCATACCACACTCAGTGACCGCGTCGTTGTTGAAGGGATACTGGCTAGTATGAAGCGGCATGAGCCTGGTCAGGAAAGCCGCTGCGCATACCGCCAGCAGAACGACAAACTGAACGCTGCTCTCCTTGGACAACAGCCGAGTTCTTCTCATATAGACCTGCCCAACCTCGCAGTCACTTCCAGCAAGCATGAAATCGAGGGTATTAATCCTTACCGAATCGGTTACGCGGGTGTGGACCGCAGTCGTGAACAGGAGCAAGGACTCATTCTAGAATCCGAAACTCATTATGTAGACCGTGGTCTTCTCGCTTGTGTAGATCGAGTAACTATCCAAATCGTGCGACAATGGGTACCCCGACGAGCTCCACGAAGCATCCTTCAATTCCGGGGTAAGACGTGAATCCTGCTCGAAATACACCCCGATGTACTGAGAACGATCGTTGTCGACCACGACGACCAGTCGGGGGTGGTCCTGGTAGAACAGACCAGTCGAGCTTCCGCTGGTGGCGAGGATATATCCCACACCGTACGCCACGAATCCGTGGACGTATCCATCTACGTACGGTTCATTATCGTACTCGAACCAATTATAGAGGTTGACAGGGAACTTGCGAGAGGACCACGCAACGTTCTCCTCGATGTCGGCTTTCGTTATGTCCCCGTTGACAACCATCGGGAAGCCCGAGGACAAGAAGCGACTGTCTGTAGACACTGACAGTTGCGCGGCGATCACATAGGAATTCGAGATCGCGTAATCGTACGGATACGATATGCGCATGTAGTTGGCATCGTTGAATATTCCGTTATCGACCTCGACCGTGTAATCGCCAATGTATTCGTGCGAATTCCACCTGTCGCTGGACCATAGCGGGATGAAGACGGAAGTGGCAACGAGCGCAATGGCAATCGCAAGCATGGCCTTACGGCGCTTCGGTTTGGCCATCCAACGAAACAATGTGGCGGTGCCCAGGATTGCGACAAAGGGCGAAAGTATCATCGAAACGTAGAGCGAGTTGCCGTAGATTGGTATGAATACAATCAGTACCGCAACTGGCACCAGGGTCTCGATACTGGGCCGCGAGTACCTAAGCGCCGAATAAAGGCCAATGGCAGCGAGAAAGAGTATTGGTCCTATCTGGTTGGTGTAGGAAACTCCCATGTTCACCAGAGCCGACAACACATCTGGCTCAAATTCGAACAACGAATTCCTGCTATAACCCAAGACAAGCTCGCCCAAGTAATCGAAGAATGAGAAAGACACGAACGCTATTGCGATTGCCGCCGCGACATTCACCGAAACGATTGCTGCGCGGCGTCGAAGGGCAAACCTCCGCAGCACGAAGCTCATCTGAAAGCTCGCCAGGAGGTAGGCCAGACCAACCAAGACGAGAAGGATTGCCATATGGTGTGTTGCGAAACATCCAACGCCGAACAGGAAGCCGACGACCAGAAGCCTCCTGTCCCTGACTGTGGCACCTCGCAGCGCTGTGAAGATCAACAGCGCGATCAACACGACCATGGGTCCTCTTGCACTCCCGTCCCAATACGTGGTGTCGATGAATCTCGCGCCCAGCACGGTGAAGAATGTGGCCATCAGAGCATGCTCGCTTCGCTTCAGGAATTGACGAGCCAACACGAAGGCGCCAAGACAGAAGATCGTCGCCAGGGCGAAATCCATCCAGAGAACGCTAAGCTCAATGCTCACGCCTGTCATGTCTCCGATCTCGGCCAACAGGAATGGTGTCCCTGAAGGGTATGACAACGGATACAATCCGACATAGGAAAGAGGGTGAAACGTCCAGAGCGCCTGATCGTTGTCGACAATAGACTTAGCCAGATAGTGCATGGCGTAGGAATCGGTTTGGTACCGCTCATGCTCAACCAAGGGGTATCTGACCGCAATGGAGAGAAGCACTATGGCGGTCAACAGGAGGTAAACAACCCTTCTGCGAACCACGGTCAACCCTAATCAGCTCCCTGCATGAGACGAATCATCTCCCTTCCGGCTCAGGGCCTCCAGGAGAGCGTGCGGGTTTGTTTCTAGATATGTAGCCAAGCAGAACATACCAGAAAACCGCGGACCACGACAGGAATATGATCCAGCCCACGTTCTCATGCGCCCAGAGAAGCGCGTCGATTCCGTTGTAGTAGCCGACGATGCCAATGACCACCATCCTGAACAGGTTGCCGAGATAGGCGATGACAAGGCCGACCGCCAACACTATGCTCAGCAGCCTGGCCGGCAACCTCTCGAACACCAATACGAATGAGAAGAACGCTGCCAGGAATATCGAGAACGAGTACAGCCCCGCACAGTACGCGGAGATACCGAGGACCTGAATCGAGCCGTCTTGAAACTGTATCGTCACCATGTCGCCCGATGAACTCGACGGCACGCCCAGCAAGTCGAGAGTGCCGGCAAAGGGAGCTGCCAGCATGTAGTGGACATACCAGTTGCCAATGCTGGAGCCAGCGTCACCATTGGCGGACATCACCGCCTGAGGCACAACTAGAAAGAGCACTACGAGACCGAGAAACATCAATGAGAACACTGCTTCAACCTTGAATTTCTTGGAGATAAACGGATAAACAATCAGAAGGGCTCCGAACATTATTGTCAGTGTGTCAAGATCCCCAAGCCCTGATCTGTTCGACAGATAGACGTTCCACAGGAGGACCAACAGGATGACTGCCGCGCCGATCGCGATGACTATGTATTCGTTCCCGATTCGGCGCATTATAGCGTCGACCAGCTTGATGCCTGGTGCGTCCTCTTCCTTCGGCGCAGATGGCTGAGGGACAGCGGATTCGCGGCCTGCTTCCTTCGCTGGATACAGGAGCAGTACGAGGAGGATTCCTAGCGCCAGAGACACGAATCCGGCGATCAGCCCAGCCTTCGAGAACAGGAGTACAACTGATATTCCCTCGAAGAGGAGGACTATGGCGAGGATCATGAGCAGTTTCCTGCCCACGGTTCCCTTGGGCACCAGCTTGTCCATCGATTCGACCAGATGGTTCCAGCTGATTCGCATCAGAAATGGGTAGCCACTTCAACGGGATAAATGTAACCGTGTACAGTCGTTGCCCGAACCCCGTCCGTCGGCTAGATTAATAGCGACGTACCAGTTCCCGGTAGCTCAGAGGCATGGAGTGAGCGACAGGCAGAGGTTCGGGCTCTCCGACATCACGCGTGCGGGCCAAGACGGCGCGCGCGCAACCGCGAAGTATTACTCGAAGGCTGGCAGGGACGAGAGGCGCCTGGTCAAGGCATCATTCTTCACGGGCATTACGGGCGGGATCCTGTGGTACGTGCTGATCTACTACTGGGGCTCGCTCGAGTTCTCATCTGCAGAGATCGGCTACATGGGCGGCACTGGCTCCGCTGTCGGCGTCCTGGCATACCTTTTCGGCGGGTATCTCGCCGACAGGCTCGGGAGGAAGAGACTGTTCCTCGTAGGACTGCTCAGCACCGCGTTGGGGCTGGTGCTGTTCCTGTCCGAGCGGAATCTGGTCGTGTTCACGGTCGCATACGGCCTGACGAATCTCGGAGGCTCCCTCGCATGGCCCTCCCTGATGGCCTTGATGTCCACGAAGGCCCCCGAATCCGAGATGAAGTTCTTCTACGGTGTCCAGGGCTTCGTGAACCAGATCGGGCTGACCATCGCGACTTTCCTCGGGATCTTCGGCCCGCCTTTCCTGAGTGAATCCTACGGCCTCGAGCTCCTCAGCGGGTACAGATATGTGTTCGTTGGGGCAGCCATCTGCGCATTCGTGCCGATTATCTACGTGGTCGGCGTGACCGAGGAGAAGCACCCGCACGAGAGCCTCATGGTGAAGCTCGACAGGCGGACCACGAAGCACCTGCTCGTCTACTGCGCCCAGAACGCGATGATAGGCGCTGGGGCGGCGCTCGTGATACCCTGGTTCCCTCTGATATTCAAGGACGGCATGGGCGCGAGCGACTCCTGGGTGGCGATGATAATCACCATGTCGAACGCCGTCATCGCGATCGGATGGTTCATCGTCCCGAAGTTCGCCGAGTTCAGAGGCAGCGTCGCGCTCATCGTCGTCTGCCAGCTCGCTTCGGTAGCGTTCATGGTCGCGATCCCCTACTCGCCGATCCTGATCGGGGTGGCGCTGCTGTACACGATGCGGTCCTTCCTGATGCTGGTGCCCCAGCCCGTCCTGAACGCGTACATCATGAACATCGCGCCCGAGCGGGTAAGGGCGTCGTTCCTCGGACTGAGCCAGGTTTCGTGGCAGCTCGCGTTCGCGGTGTCTTATGCGATCGCGGGGAACCTATGGGCGGACCAATACGACAAAGTCCTCCCATTCTACATCGGCGGGGCGCTGTACATCGTCGCGTCCGTTGTGTTCTACCTGTATTTCAGGAACGTGAAGGACGTCGCCGTGAACAACTCCGTCGGTGGATAGACCCGCAGAAGTAGTGCGTGCTCGGATAGCCCTCGGGCCAGAGAATCAGTGATCTGCCGAGGGGGAGGCGCAGCCGGATAGGTTGCCTTTGAGCCTGAGCGCCTCTTCGAGCAGCTGGGACAGCCATTCCTCTTCCCAGTAGCGTATTCTGGCGTCGCAAGTCATTGACTCTCCGGAAACCATGCTTCTCCTGCCTCCTGCAATATACCTAATGGTCACGGCCATATATCAACATTATTTGGAAAAAACTGGTCATTTGACCTGATAATGTCTGATTTCTAACAATTTCGACCACATCCAGAGCACTCTGATGCAAGTTATTTATAAACAGAAGTTGTTTCGAGCACGATATGATGGTTCCCAAGGAGGAATCTGGCACAGTCAAGATGGACGACTTGGACATTGACATCTTGAGGAGCCTCAACGAGAACGCGAGGAAGAGCTTCAGGGACATAGCCAAGGAGCTCCACGTTTCCCTGACGACGGTCTCCAACAGAGTCCGCGGGATGGAGAAGAACGGGGTCATCCAAGGCTACATCCCCGTGATAGATTCCACGAAGCTCGGGTACGACATCATGGTAGTCATCGGGATCAAGGTCATTCACGGCAAGATCGTCGAGACCGAACAGGACTTGGCCAAGGAGCCAGGCGTGTTCGCGGTCTTCGACTCGACCGGGGAGTGGGACGCCATCGTGATGGCGAGGTTCCACAACAGGGTGGAGCTCAACACTTTCGTGAAGAAGGTCCTCGACCACGAGAACGTGGACAGGACCTACACGCAGGTCGTTTTGAACATCACCATGGACGAGAAGCGCGTGAAGGTCTAGGCGTCGGTCGCCCTCAGTGGGATATATGTATGCGGCCTCCGATAACGTCCCGACCTGAGACACTGACTCAGGTCCTGAGGGAAGGGAGAATGAGAAGTTCTTTCAGGGCCGCACTTGCGGTCCTGTGCTTCGCAGCTGTCGCTGCATCGGTCCTAGCATCGACGCCGAGCGTGAGCGGCGACGAGGAGGTCGAGGTCGTCTTCGACTTCTCCCCCATGCAGGCCTCGTACCTTCCCGGACAGAACTTCTCGGTCATCTTCACGGTCAGGAACTTGCTCGCGGACATGAGCGAGTACGGCTACCCGAACGACATCAAGGTCACCGCTCTCTCGGCGCACTTCTCGTGGATGGCTCCGAATGTCTGGGAGACGGAAGATGTTGGCGCGACATCGGATTGGCTGCTACCGGGAGACCTTCAGACGTATCCAATGAACACGAGCGTTCCGACGAACATCACCGCCGGCACCTACAGCTACCTGCTCAAGGTCGAGTACAGGTGGCTGAACGCTTGGGGCGAGAGCGTGCCTACGCCGTGGGCGTCCATCACCTACAGGGACCTCGTCGTCGCCTCCGAATCAACGGAGGATGGGACCGTCGCAGCTGAGCCCGACTACCTCCCGGCCGCCATCGCGGGCATCGCGATAGTGCTCGCAGTCGGTGCGATCGGAGCGGTCCTGTACCACACGAGGAAGGGCCCAAGAGAGAAGGAGGCTCCGGTGAACGGCGCCGCCGCGGCTGTCGCAGCTGAGTTGCAGTCGAAGACGACGACCTACCCCGTGATCCACGCCATCCCCGGCGAGCACTTCCCGATAGAGAAGGGCTCGATCTATCTCGTCAAGGAGAAGAGGCCTAACATCGCCTTCGGCATGTTCAACGAGGCCGTGAGCCACGAAGCCCAGGGGATGCTGGTCGTCAGGGAGCACCCGAACAGGTTGAAGCAGCAGCACGAGTTCACCGCTGCCAAGATACTCTGGCTCACCCGGAGGGCGGGCATGGACCACATAGACCCGCAGAGGCTCAGTCTGCTGAGCCTGGAGATCAGCAGGTTCGTGGAGGGCGCCCCG
>Ga0256868_10000710_pt1 | contig 19091 bp, 15 predicted proteins | sample RVTome_13_FD_187341 | JGI IMG/M metagenome (GOLD analysis project Ga0256868, IMG submission 187341) | Soil microbial communities from uranium-contaminated site in the Upper Colorado River Basin, Wyoming, United States - RVT92D227 HiSeq ...
GGGGGGTTCGGGGGGCACTTCTGCGGCGGGTGGTAGGTCGGTAGGCCGCAGAGCCCCCCACAACGTGTAGAGAGCAAATAGGGTGGTTCAGAGCGGGGTCGGCGCTCAACGTGCTACGCAAGAAGAAGTAAGGGAGGGGCGCACTCGCGCCCCTTGTTGTCATCCTGAGGGAGCCCAGCCGCAGGCGGGGCGACCGAAGGATCTCGGAAGGCGTGCAGCGCGATGGGATTCTTCGGGCGCTGCGCGCCCTCAGAATGACACAAGAGGGCGGCAGCGAGGGCCACCGACGTTGGTCCGACGCGTCGCGGGGCTACCTCTTGGTGATGGGGATGGTGTTCGCGCCCTCCACCACGATCACGCCGCAGCCGATACGGCCGCCGGCAGCACCGGTGGGCTGGGTGGCCATGTCGTCCGTCTTCTCGTGCACGATCACCGAGCGCCCCAGGACCCCGGTGGCCGACTGGTCGAGGGTGATCCGGTGCGAGACGAACTTGAGCACCGCGTGGCCGCTTGCGTCGGCTTCGAGGTTGCCGTAGTCGCCGGCATGTGACTTCGCAGCCCCCGGTGCTCCGTGGGGCGTGCCCTCCGGGTTGAAGTGAGGTCCGGCCGAGCTGCCGTCGGCCGCCGAGCAGTCGCCGAACTCGTGGATGTGGAAGCCATGTTTACCCGGGGTGAGCCCGGTAATGTCGGCGTTGATCTCGACTCCGTGATCGCGCTGCGTGAACAGCACAAGCCCCTTGACGGTGCTGCCTCCGAGGGGCTGCACCGCCCCCACGGCCACCGGGCCGGCTGCGGCGGTCGCGGCAACAAGCACTTCGGACCGAGCGGTCTGGGCCGCGACGAGCAGCGCCACGCCCAGCAGCGCCACGTTCACATCTCGCATGTGTTCCTCCCGTTCCGGCCCGTCCGGACCGGTCGGCATCTGCAACCACCAGAACCCCTCGTCCCTATTCCGGGGCCGGGGGGGCCGTCGAGGCCTGGTGTGCCTGCCGGCGAGGGGTCGGTCAGAGTTCGAACCGGATCATCCCGCCCGTCCCTGGTGGCGGCGCGGCGGAAATTGTCACACAATACTTCTCGCGAGGAGGTGGACGATGATGACGTCGCGTTGTGCGCTGGTTGTCTTGGGCCTCGCCGTGGCGGCCTCGGTATTGGCGGCGCCACGGCGGGTCAAGGTGGTTCACCGCGGGCCCCTCACGAAGGTCATCGTTCATAAAGGCTTTCCGCTCCGGCGTCCGCTCCCGCCGCTGGTGGTTGTGGCCCCGCCCAGGGCGGCGGTGAAGGTTGCCCCGCTCCGGTACCTGCCACCCTTCATCTGGGCGGCGGTGGCGGTCTCGGTGCCCCCTGCGGGCGACCTTGCGTGGCAGGACTCGGAGCCACTGGAGAAGGAGGCAGGGTGGACCGATTTCACCCTCAACGCCGACGCACGCGGCCGCAAGCTCTTCATCGAGATCATCGACGGTGAAGTGCGGCTCAACTTCGCCGAGGTCGTTTTCGAGAACGGCGACACCCAGGTCGTCGACTTCGCGGAGGTCGCGAGGGCTCCGGGCCTCTACTTGCTGCTCGACTTCGCCGATGGGCGCAGGGTCGATCACGTGCGAGTCTTGGCCTTGGCCCAGAGCGAAAGCGCGAGGGTGGCGCTGCGACTGCTCAAGTAGCCACTCGCGCTACCGCGGCGTCTATCTAGGGTTTGGGGAGGTGGCGGCGCGCCCGCGCCCCCACCGTGACGGCCTTGGAGGTTTGAGTGGAGGCGATCCCGTTGCTCACCCGCAAGCTTACCCCGTAGGTGCCGCGCGTCGCATACGTGTGCACGGGGTTGCGGGCCGAGGACAGTGTGCCGTCGCCGAACGTCCACTGCCACGACGTCGCACCGCTCGAGGTGTCGGTGAATTGGACTGCACTCCCGGCGAGCGGCGCGCTCGGCAGGAACGTGAACGCTGCGGTCAGGCCGGTGGGTGGAGTGGGCGTTGGGGTTGTGCCGCCGGGGGTCGGGCTTGGCGTGCGGGTGGGCGTCGGGGTGGAGGTAGGTCCGCCCGTGGTCGGCGTCGCCGTGGGCGTCCGTGTGGGTGTCCGGGTGGGTGTGTTCGTCGCCGTTGGCGTGGGGGGACCTGGGGTCGAGGTTGGCGTCCGCGTGGGCGTCCGGGTGGGTGTCCGTGTTGGTGTGGACGTCGGTACCGGGGCGCCGGAGGGGTACAGGTACTGCGCGCACATCTGGTCGGTGGAGTTGATGGCGTTGCAGCACATCGCGTACATGTTGGCGTTGGAGTCGCTCACGTGGTTGAAACCTAGGCCGTGGCCGAGTTCGTGGGTCATCATCCGGCGGTATCCGGTTGAGCCCAGGCATCCGGAACCGTTGTTGACCACGACGTACCAGTGGCTGATCGTGTACCACGTCACCCCGTCGAATGTGTGTGAACTACTCGCGCCGAGCCCGCCGTACGCGAGTGTGCCGCTGCAGCCCGAGAGGTCCGCGATGTCGCTGCAGGGGTCGTTGAACACCACGAAGTTGTTCGTCGGGTCGTCGAGCGGATCGGAGGTGCAAGAGATGCTGGGAGTGCCGGTCCCTCCGTACACGAGGCTCATGTTCGTGCTCGGCACGGCGTTCCAGTCGGCAAGCGCGCCCTGGACCTGCGCGAACCCGCCGCCGGTGATCGAGCTGTCGCCCGTCGAGTCCGCGCTCATGGTCGCGGATTGCCCGAGGTCGAACGCCCGCCAACGGAAGCCGGTACCGCCACTGCTCATGTACGAACACCCGGGGGGTATCGCCTGGATGTCCGCCCCGAACGGGATCTGATCCCTCCGCGCCGCCACGTTGCGGGAGTCCCAGTGCTCGCTGCCGCTTGCCACCGCCTGCAGGTGCGGCAGCAGGGCGGTCTCGCGGTACGCTTCGACCGGCTCGGGGAGGATGCCGTCATCGCGCAGGAACGGTTGGATGTCGACCTGCTCGGAGAGCGGCACCAGTAGGGTGGAGCCATCGCGGCCGGTGACGCGCCGCAGGATGCCGTACGCCATCGTCCGGGGGACCCACGCTCCGGTCGGTTTCTGATCGAGGAAGAGGAGGTAGACCTGTCCCGGCTCGAACCGTGGCGACCCCGGCACGATCCAGAGGTAATCCTCGAGCTCCCCGCCGGGCGCCTCGACGGTGATGTGGTCGCGGCGGTCCAGGTCGCCGGCAATCACCTGCAGCACCCTGAATGCCGTCAGCGTGAACGCCTGGAACCCGCGCTGGGACACGCGCGGGGCGCCGGCCTGGGCCAGCACCACCGCGTCGCTCGACCGCGCCAGCTCGCCAAGGTTCTCGGGCGGCACGATGGACGTGGCGTGGACGGCGGCTGCGACGAGGGTGGCCGCCGCGCCGACAGTCAGGTTTCTCAGGACCGACCTCACCGTCTCCTCCCTAGTTCAATTATCGCCGCTGAGGTGTCCGGGGCCCCGATTGTGATGTGGATCACATTCCTGCTCGGGACCTGCTCCCTAAGGCCCCGAGAGGCGGGGCAGGGGCGGCCTGAGAGGAAGCATAAACGCAACGCGTTCCTGGTACTTGTGGTACGCGTCACCAAACCGCAGGCCGAGGTTGTGCTCCTCGCGCCGCGCCCTCACCAGGGTGACGCGCACCGCAGGGTAGAAGAGGATCAGCGCGGGCAGCGACCGCATTGCGACGATCGCGCCGACCAGCATGACCAGGATCCCCAAGTAGTAGGGGTGGCGAATCCAGCGGTAGGGACCGCGGGTGACCAACTCGCGTCCCCGCCCCAACGCGCGCACCGATGCGAGCGCCAGCAGTCCGCCGACCAGCAAGAGCGGAGCGCCAGCCTGCAGCGAGCTCCGGGTGAACTCGCCGGTCACCAGGGCGCCCACGGCGCAAGCTGCCACCAGCAGCGTCCAGGCCAGCACCGTCTCGCCGACCGGCACGCCCGGCACCACCTCGGGGTCGCTGCTCACGGTCCCTCGTTCGCCTGCGCGGGCAGCCTCACACCGCTGGGGCGGCGGCGGGCCGCAGGGTCCGGTAGCGCTCGAGGCCGGCATGGAAGACCTCCATCGCGCGTTCGAGCTTCGGCACCTCGAGGACGTACGCCATGCGCACCTCGTCGTTGCCGGCCCCGGGTGTCGCGTAGAAACCGCCGGCAGGGGCGACCAGGACCGTCTCGCCGTCGAGCTGGTGCTCCTCGAGAAGCCAGCGGGCGAAGTCGTCGCTGTCCTCCACCCCGGCCATCTTGACGATCATGTAGAACGCCCCGCGCGGCCGCTTCAGCACGATGCCCGGGTCGCGGGTGAGCGCCTCGAACATGACGTCGCGCCGATGCTGGTATTCGGCCCGGACCGCGTCGAAGTAGCTCTCGTCGAGCCGGTAGGCGGCGATCGCGCCGAGCTGCTCGAGCGTCGGCGGGCAGAGGCGGGCCTGGCCGAACTTCAGCACCGAGGCCATGACCTCGCGGTTGCGCGAGACCACCGCCCCGACGCGCGCGCCGCAGGCGGAGAAACGTTTGGAGATCGAGTCCACCACGATCACGCGCTCCTCGATCCCGGGCAACTCGAGCACCGAGCGGTGGCGGCGGCCGTCGTAGGTGAACTCCTTGTACACCTCGTCCGCGATCAGGAAGAGGTCGTGGCGCCGGGCGAACGTCGCGAGCCGCTCGAGCTCCTCCCAGGTGAGCACGGTCCCGGTCGGGTTGTTCGGCGAGCACACGAGCACGGCGCGGGTGCGCTTCGTGACCGCGGCATCGAGCACCTCGTCCGGGGGGAGGTGGAAGCCGTCCTCGGCACGGGTGCGCACAGGCACCACCCTGAGGCTGGCCATCTCCGCGTAGCCGTTGTAGTTGGTGTAGAAAGGCTCGGGGATGATGATTTCGTCCCCCTGATCGGCCGCCACGTTGAAGGCGAAGAGGATGGCCTCGGAGCCGCCGTTGGTGATCAGGATCTCTCCGGGGTCGAGCGCGATCTCGTAGCGGGCGAAGTAGGCCGCCATCCCCTCGCGCAGCTCCGGCAGGCCGTCGGAGGGCCCGTACTCCAGTACCTTGTCCTTGAAGCCGCACACCGCACGCAGGAACTCCGGCGGAGTTGGCACGTCCGGCTGGCCGATGTTGAGGTTGAAGATCTTGACGCCGCGCGCGCGGGCGGCGGCCGCAAGCGGGGCCAGCTTGCGTATCGGGGATTCCTGGATCGAGATGGCACGACGGGAGATCTGCATCTCGCCTCCGTCACCCGGAGTACCGGGCGATCAAGGAGGGTAGCGACCCCGGCGCGAAAAGACAAGCCGGCGCGGGCACCCGGTCACGACGCGCCCCTGCGCGGTTTACCCGGACGAGCGGCCTCGCCACCGCGGATGGAACCGTAACGTCCGTCATCCGTATCCCGGGTAGCGGGTTGGTTGCCCGCGCCGGGAGGAGAGATGGCCACCGACGCCGCCGCGGTTCTCGCAAACCTGCTCCGGTTCTATCCATTCGACGACAAGACGATGATCTCGGTGGGGGCCGGCGGCGGCCAGCTTGCCGGCTACGGACGCGTCGCCCGAAAGGTGATCGCCGTGGACTCCGACGGCGCTGCGCTTGGCGCCCTCGCCGAGCGCACCCGGCTGCTCGGGGTCGAGGGCAGGTTCGTGCTGGTCGAGAAGGACTTCATGGCGGTGACCGAGAGCGCCGACGTCGTGCTGTTCGAGTTCTCTCTGCACGAGATCACCGACCCCGGCGCCGCGCTCGCTCACGCGGTAACCCTCGCGCCGGACATCGTGATCATCGATCACGCGCCCGACTCACCGTGGGCGCACGCGGTCGACGAGACCGAGAAGGTTGCGGCTTCCTGGCAGGCGATAGGAGCCCGCGGGATCCGGTACATGGAGCGCTTCGAGGCCGTTCAACGTTTCGCCTCGTATCAGGAACTGTTCGACAAGGTGAAGGGCCAGGGTGCGGAAGCGATCCGGCGGATCGAACGATGGCACGGGTGTGCCGACATCACGATCCCGATGACCTACAGAACGGCGCTACTCTAGGGCGCGAGGGGCGCGGTGGACGAGCGCAAACCTGGTGCAGGACGCGTGGTCGTGCCGGCGAGTGGTGCCGAGCCGCCGACGAGACGTCCCGAAACCTCTGCTTGGTGGACTAGCGGACCGGCGATTGTGGCGTACGTGGCTGCCGCCATGCTGCTCTTCCGGCTGGCCACTGCCGGCGTCTACGGCGTGTTTGTGGACGAGCTGTACTTCTTCGCGTGCGGGGAGCACCTCGCCTGGGGGTACGTGGACATGCCGCCGCTTACCGCGGTGCAGGCGTGGCTCGCGCGCTCCCTGTTCGGCGACTCGATGGTGGCGATCCGGCTTCTACCCGCCCTCGAAGGCGCCGGCCTCGTTCTGCTGGTAGGCGCCCTCACGCGCCGTCTCGGAGGCGGACGTTTCGCGCAAGGGCTCGCTGCCCTCGCCGCGGCGCTTACGCCGGGCGTGATGGCGTTCTACAGCATCCTGTCCATGAACGCGGTCGAGCCGCTGGTGTGGACCGGGATGGCGTACGCGCTGGTGCGCGTCATCCAGGGCGAGCCCCGCTGGTGGGTCGCCTTCGGCGCCGTGGCCGGCCTCGGGCTCGAGAACAAGGACACCGTGCTCGTGTTCGGCTTCGCCCTCGTCGTGGCGCTCGTGGCCGTGCCCGAGCGCCGTCTGATGGCAAACCGCTGGTTCCTGCTGGGCGGGCTGGTCGCGTTCCTGATCTTCCTGCCAAACCTCGTCTGGATGATTCAGCACCACTTCCCGCACCTGGAGCAGCTCGCCAACGTCCGTCGCGCCGGGCGCAACGTGGAACTCTCACCCTTGGCGTTCATCGGCCAGCAGTTTCTGTTCATGAACCCCGTCGCGGCTCCGGTCTGGGTCGGCGGGCTCATGTGGCTGCTCGCGGGCCGCTCGGCCCGGTGCTACCGCGTGCTCGGCCTGGCCTACCTCGTGGCCCTCGCAACGCTCATCGCCGCCCACGGCCGCTTCTACTACCTCGGCTCGGCGTACCCGATGCTCCTCGCCGCGGGAGGCGTTGCGCTCGAGGCCTGGCTCGCACGCCCGCGCCTGGCGTGGGCGAGGGTCACCTGCACCGCTGCGATCGGCGTCTCCGGCGCGATGCTGGCACCGATGTTTGCGCCGGTCCTCGAGCCCGAGACCTTCATTCGCTACGCGGGGGCGATCGGGATGGGGATGCCACAGCTCGAGCACCGGCGCACGGGTGTGCTGCCGCAGTTCTTTGCGGACCGCTTCGGGTGGCCCGAGATGGTCGAGACGGTCGCCAGGGTCTATCAGTCGCTGCCGCCGGAGGAGCGCGCCAAGACAGCGATCTTCGGCCAGGACTACGGTCAGGCCGGGGCGATCGACCTTTACGGTCCGAGGCTTGGCGTGCCCAAGGCAATCTCCGGGCACCTGACCTACTGGTACTGGGGCCCTCGCGGCTACACGGGGGACGTTGTAATCGTGCTTGGAGACACCAAGGAGGCGCTCGAGAGGCTCTTCGAGAGCGTGCAGGAGGCTGGGACCGTCACACACCCATACTCCATGAGGTCGCAGAATTTCACCGTTTACGTCTGCCGCAATCCGAAGGGCTGGACGTTCCGCGACATCTGGCCGCGTCTAAAGAACTGGGGGTAGACCCCGGCCGCTCGTGGGCGGGAAGAGGCTGAGAGCCTCCGTGTGGGCGCATACTTGTCCCGTGAGCGAGAGCCACGTGCCGGTGGCCGAGGACTCGGACGTGCGCGGCGCCTCTCTTCGCGATCGCCTGACGGTCGAGGCGGCGGTGCGGATCGAGGAGGGCTTTGCCGCCTACACGGACGAGTTCGCCAGCATCACGAAGCGATCGAAGTGGCGGTTCCAGACCAGCGACTGGAAGGGCCGCCACGAGGACGCGCTCGAGCGGCTCGACCTCTACGAGAAGGTCCTCCGGGAGGTCGCGACCGCGATCACGGGTTTGCTCGGCGACAGGTCGCGCGACGAGGCGCTGTGGGCGTCCGTCAAGGAACGGTTCACCCGCTCGATCCGTGGCCATCACGATGCCGAGCTCGCGGAGACCTTCTTCAACTCGGTCACGCGCAGGATCTTCAGCACGGTCGGGATCAATCGTCGGATCGAGTTCTTCCGCTGGTACCCGCGAGACGCCGGGGCCGCCGCGGGCGAGCCTGTCTTTCACCGGTACGAGGGGGGCCGCGACACCAGGCAGCTGATCCGAGACGTCTTGAAGGACAACAAGTTCACCGTCCCCTACGAGGACCCGGAGCGCGACGCGGACTTGGTCGGCGGCGAGATCGACCTCTACCTCTGGCCCCTCCTCGCCCAGACCGGGGAATACCGCATCGAGGTGATCCGCTCCCCGTTCTACCGCAACAAGGTCGCCTATCTCGTGGGCCGCATCATCGCCGCCGGCCGCGTGATCCCGCTCGTGCTCCCCCTCTACCACGGCGACGCCGGCGTGTTCGTGGACACTGTGCTTCTCGCCGAGGTCGAGGTCAGCAAGGTCTTCAGCTTCGCGTTCTCCTACTTCCACGTCCTCGTGGAGCGACACGACCTGCTCATCGAGTTCCTGCGCTCGATCCTGCCGGAGAAGCCCCTCGCGGAGCTCTACATCTCGATCGGATACAACCGTCACGGGAAGACCGAGTTCTACCGGGACCTGCACCGCTTCGTCCACCGCTCAAGGGAGCGCTTCGTCATCGCGCCGGGCAAGGAGGGCGCCGTGATGACCGTCTTCACGCTCCCCGACTACAGCTACGTCTTCAAGGTCATCAAGGATCGGCCGTGCTTCCTGCGCTCCGCCGCAATGACGGACAAGACCAGCACCAGGCGGGAGGTGATGGACCAGTACGCCCTCGTGTGCCGCCGCGACCGGGTGGGGCGCCTCGTGGACACACAGGAGTTCGAAAACCTCCGCTTCCGGCGGGAGCGTTTCGACCAACAGCTGTTGGCGGAGCTCCGGCAGGCGGCGCGGGAGGTTGTGAGCATCGACGATGACCACGTTGTCATCCGCCACCTATACGTGCAGCGCAGGGTGACGCCGCTGCCCATGTTCATGGCGGAGGAGCGGGACCCGGAGGCCCTCCGCCGCACGATCCTGGACTTCGGATACTTCCTGAAGGACCTGGCGGCGACCGGGATCTTCCCCAGCGATCTCTTCAACACGTGGAACTACGGCGTCACCCGGCGCGGGAGGGTCGTGCTCTTCGACTACGACGACGTGATCCCCATCGAGCAGGCGAGCTTCTCTCGGAAACCCAGGACCTACGACGAAAGCGAGGAGCTCGCGCCCGAGGAGGACAGGATCGTCGCAACCGCCAACGACTTCTTCATCGACGAGATGAGAAGCTACTCAGGCCTCCCTCAGCGCCTCAAGGGCGTGTTCGAAATCGTCCACGGCGACCTCTTCACGGTGGAGTTCTGGCGCTCGGTCAAGGAGCAGGTGAGCGCCGGCGAGCTGGTGGACATCACCCCCTACGACCGCGCCATGAAGTTCCGTCGGGCCTGAGGGTCCCGCGGGCCCCAGCGGCGGAACGCCTCCGGGCTACACTGCGGGCCGTGCAGTGGCGGCTGATCGTTGACGATGGGCACGCCGGCGCCTGGAACATGGCGGCCGACGAGGCGCTGGTGGAGGCGGTGGACACCGGGATCTCCGCGCCGGTGCTGCGTCTCTACCGCTGGCACCCCCCGTGCCTCTCGCTCGGCTTCTCGCAGCCGTACGGGGCCGCCGACGCGGCATTCTGTGCGGCCCACGGTGTGGATGTCGTGCGGCGCCCAACCGGCGGTCGCGCCGTCCTCCACCACTTGGAGCTGACGTACTCGGTGCTGGCACCTCTCGGGCAGGGGCCGTTCTCGCAGGATCTCCAGGCGGCCTACCAGGCGATCTGTCGCGCCCTCGTGGCCGGGTTGGCAAGACTTGGCGTGCCGGCTGGGCTCTCTGCTGAGCCGGAGGGCGGGCACATCAGCCCCACCCAGACGATCCCTTGCTTCATCGGCCAGGCCGCCGGCGAGGTGGTCGCGCTGGGGCGCAAGCTCGTGGGCTCCGCGATGCGCCGTCACGGCGGCTCGGTCCTCCAGCACGGCTCGATCCTGGAAGGGTGGGATGGCGCGCTGCAGGCCGGCTGCCTCGGGCTGCCCGACGATTCCTCGCTGCGACCCGTCGTGGTGACCCTTTCGGACCTCCTGGGCGCGCCGCCGCGGGGAGAGGTGCTGGCCGAGGCGATCGCGGCCGGGTTCTCCGAGACCTTCGGCGTTCGCCTCGCTCCCTCGGGTTTGACCGCCGAGGAAGCCGCTCGGACACGGCTGCTCGAGCGCGAGCGCTACGGCCATGCCCGCTGGACGGTCCACCGCGATCCTGCGTTGCCCCTTAAGGCGTGACAGACGTCCGAGAGCGTACGCGGTGCTGCGTCTCGGGTGTCAGGCCCTCCGGCGGCGCACGAGCCCGATCGCGGCGATGACGATCCACAGGACGACCGCCGCACCCGAGGCGAGGAGAGACCGCTCGACCGCGCCGTCCCGGTAAACCAGCTCGACGTGGTGCCTCCCGGGGGGCACCACGACGGCGGAGAGGCTCACATCGGTGCGCCAGAGCCGGGTCGGCTGACCGTCGCTGGTTGCGGACCACCCCTCATCCCAGGTCTGGTTGAGCGCCAGCAGTGAGCTGCTCGGACCGGCCCCGGAGACAGCGACTGCGAGCCGACCGGGGCTACGGGTCACGATCTCGGCGCGGCACGGCGCAGGGTCGCGGGGAAGACGCAGCGCGTCCGGGCCTTCAACGAGGGCCGCTGCCCCTGCCTCGGGGCCGAGGCGAAGGACCGAAGCAAGCCATGCGTCGTCGCCGTCGAACCTCACGATGCGGTCCGCGCAGAAGGCATCCGGCTGAGGGTCCGGCAGGAACGTCACTCTCGCGCGGGGTTGCGGCGCATCCTGGTACGCGAGCACGGCGCCGACGCCGCGGCGGAGGAGCAGCGGGAACATCGCCCGGCTGTCGGCGCCCGCGGCACGCCAGAACAGGCGGGTCGCGCGGCCCGACCAGGCGAGCTGGGTGAGGTCCACGTCGGTGTCCAGAGCCGTGGCGATTCCTCGGGCCGCCGGGAGCGGACTGGTGGGGACGGCCGCGAAGACGGGGTCGGAAGGGCGCCACTCGGCCAGGTTGAACAGCCGGCCGCGGCCGGGGGCCTCGAGGAGGGGGCGGAGCACGGGGAAGACGGCGTCCACCTCGGCGGGCGGCCGGGTCGGGACGAGCGGCTTGCCGGCGACCAGGAGATCGACCGCGAGCACCGCCGCCAACCACGCCGTGGCTCGCGTTGCTCCGCGTCGGGCGAGGAGTGACAGGCCCAGGAGGGAGGCGAGCGCCACGGCCGAAGCGACGGCGCAGTCGGCCGGGAAGCGATGGGCGAAGACGGGCGCGGCGCCGGGCGGGATCCCGAGCGACTCCCAGGCGGCGGCGCCCTTCCACCGCGTCGCAGCGGAGACAGTGATCCCCGCCACGGCAGCGAGCCCCGCTGCCGTTGCCAGCAGCGCGGTCACCCGGCGCCTGGTGTGCTGCTCCCCGGAGAAGAGGTCGTCGAACCCCGCGGCGGCCAGCACGGTGGCGGCAAACATCGTCAGCACCACCAGCTTCTCCGGGTAGCGGAGACCTCCCGAGAACGGGATCACGGTCCGAAGCGCGAGCCAGAACGGCGCATGACCTCCAAACGCGAGCAGGAGTCCCGCGCCGCCTGCACTCGCCCACACCATGCGGTCGCGGCGGGGGCGCGCAAGGGCCGCCACCGCGAGCGCCGTGATCAACAGCCCGGGGTAGATCGAGTAGACCAGCGGGAACTGTTTCACGGCGTAAGCCGAGGAGCCCCAGTACGCCGCGGCGGTGACGCCCTCGGTGTGCCCCATCAGGTGGGGGAGCGCGAACTCGAGCAGCCGGATCGGCGGCATCGACCACGTCTCCGATCGCTCGAGCGAAAGCCCCGCGGAGCGGACCGACCTCGCCGCCAGGCTCAGCCCCGGGAGGATGACCACGGCGGCCGTGGCGGCGCCCAGGAGAACCGCGCCCGCGACACGCGCAAGAGGGAGCAGCACCGTCCGCCTCGCATCCCCGGACGACGGGTCGCTGGGGGAGAGCGCCGCACAGGCTGTGGCCAGCAGGAGGAGCACCGATAGGAGCGTCACGGGCTCGCCTCCGGCGCACGCGAGGGCGAAGCAGGCGGCGAGGCCGAGAGCGTCCCGGCGGGGTCCGCCGCGCAGCAGCCGCACCGCGAACGCCACCAGGGCGGGCACCGGGGCGAGCGTGAGCAGCATCGGCAGCAGGTTGGTGACGGAGAGCATTAGCCCGCCAAATGCCCACGAGCAGCCGGCCAACAGAGCCGCGGGCCAGCTTCGGCCCAGCGTCCGCAGAAGAAAAACCATGCCGGCGAACGCGGCCAGCAGCGGGACCAGTACCTGCAGTTTGAAGGCGACCTCCCACGGCAGGATCAGGAACAGCCAGGAGAGCGGGTGGAACACCGCCGCGTGCGGGTTTGCCGCGAACGGCTGGCCCATGTTGACGAGCGGGTTCCAGAGCGGCAGTCCGCCGGATTCATGCCAGAGACGCACGAGCAGCGAGCGTAGCGGCCTCTCAAGCGCCGCCAGGTCGCGCTCGCAGAACGTCTCGCCGCGGAGGAAGACCCCATCGAAGAGCGTCAGGAAGAGCGCCAGCACGAGGAGCACGGGAATGAGCGGGAGGCGCCCTCGCCGCGGCGCATCGGCGCGCTCAGTCGCCGGCTCGAGTTCCGGGGCGCGTCCCGGCGGGGTTTCCACGTGTGCCTTCGGGATCGAGTATAGCGATGGGGGCCGCATGCGGTCGCAAGATCTCGCATAGAATGTGCGCCGTGAAGCACACGAAGCGACGCCTCCGCAGCGCCTTTGTCGCGCTCTCCATGCTCGGTGGCCTAGCCGCCTGCAAGACCGCGGTGCCACCGCCTCCGGCTCCGGTCCCAGTGGTCCCGGCGGCCGACGTGAAGCCCACGCCCCCGCAGGAGTACGTCCGGGTCACGGGCAGCAGGCTCAACGTGCGGGAGCAGCCGACCACCAGCGCTGCGGCCGTCGTTCGGGTGAAGAAGGGCGAACGGCTCGAGGTGCTCGGCCGGGATGGCGAGTGGGTTCGGGTGAGGCTCGCCGACGGGGCGACCGGCTGGGTGCACGGAAAGTACGTGCAGAGCGACGAGCCCTGCACGCCGGACAAGGCCACCGCGGACCTGCTGTCCGGCGTCCCGCTCTCGTTCACCGAGGGACAGAGCGTCGGCACGGTTGTGCTCGAGGCCACCGTTGACGCAACCGGTAGCGTGGTGTCCACGAAGGTCGTACGGGACACCACGGGGATCCCCGAGCTGGTGCAGCGCGCTGAGAGCGAGGCCAGGGCGCTCAGGTTCTCGCCGCCGGTGCGCAACTGCCACCCAGTGCCGTTCCTCTACGCCTACACCCGCAACTTCTGAAGGGCCCTGGCCCCGGGCAGCGGCGGACGCTAGCGCCGCGAGCGCAGCACCACAAGCAGACCCTCGATGTCTGCGGGGAGCGGTGCCTCGAACGTCATCGGAACGCCCGTAGCCGGGTGGGTGATCGTGAGCCTCCAGGCGTGCAGGGCCTGGCGCGGAAAGTCGCGGCAGAGCGCCGCGAGTTCGGCGTCCTCGAGCGCTCGCCACTGGCGCCCGGCGTACACCGGATCGCCCACCAGGGCGTGGCCGAGGTGGGCCATGTGCACTCGCACCTGGTGGGTGCGGCCGGTAACCAGCCGGCACTCGACGAGAGCGCAGCCGGGAAAACGCTCGCGCACCCGGTACAGCGTGCGTGCCGGCCTCCCGCCTGGGACGACGGCCATGCGCTTGCGCTCGGTGGGGTGCCGGGCGATCGGGGCGTCCACGACACCCTCGTCGAGCCTGGGAATCCCGTACACCACGGCAAGGTAGCGCTTGTCGGTGGTGCGCCATCGGAACGAGAGGGAGAGGGCACGGTGGGCCGCGTCGCTCTTGGCGGCAATCAGCACGCCGGACGTGTCCTTGTCGAGGCGGTGCACGATCCCGGGGCGCTCCACGCCGCCCACGCCCGAGAGATCGCGGCAGTAGGCCAGCAAAGCGTTCACCAGCGTGCCGTCGGGGTTGCCGGCCGCCGGGTGGATGACCAGGCCGGCAGGCTTGTTGATCGCGATCAGGTGCTCATCCTCGAACAGCACATCAAGCGCCATCTCCTGGGGGATCAGGTCGGACGGCGTTGGAGGCGGAGGGACGACCTCGATCACGTCGCCGGGCCGCAGGAACTGCGCGGGTTTGGACCGCGCACCGTTGCGGGTGACGTGTCCCTCGGCTGTCCAGCGGGCAACCTGCGACCGCGACCACCCGTGCCCGGCCGCGGCCAGGAAGCGGTCCAGCCGCAACCCGGCATCTTTCTCTGGCACGATCAGCCGCACCGTCTCAACCTGACTGGTCATTCGCCGTGTTTCTCGTCGGCAGGGAAGCGGGGGAGAGCGGGAGCATGCGAGCGGGAGCCCTCTCGCTTCTGCGCCTCTGCTCCCCCGGGCCTCTGCTGATCATGCTTCGGAGTTCCTCCGACTCGCGGCGCGGCGGTGGACCCAGATGAGAATGCCGATGCCTACCGGCACCATGACCGCCGCGATCGCCTGGCTGGTGGAGAGCATTCCGCCGAGCACGAAGCCGCGGTCGGGGTCCCCCCTAAGAAACTCGATGGCGAAGCGGGCCACGCCGTACCCAACCAGATAGGCGCCCAGCACCGAGCCGGCGGGGAGGCGGCGGCGGAACAGCCAGGCCAGGAACGCGTAGTTGGCGAGGTTGAACGCCGCCTCGAAAAGCTGCGTCGGGTACAGCGGCACACCCAGCGGAGTGCCCGAGATCTCGTTCGCAAGCGGGTTAGTGAAGACCACTCCGAGGGACCCGGTGCATGACCTCCCGTAGCAGCACCCGGCTGAGAAGCACCCCAGCCGGCCGAAGAAGTGGCCGAGCGCCACCGAGGGTGCCAGTACGTCGGTGGCCCGCAGGAACGGGAGCTTGTAGCGTCGCAGCAGCACGACCGCCGCCACAAGCGCCGCCACCAGACCTCCGTAGAAGACACCTCCGGCTCGCAGCAGCCCCCACAAACCGGAGAGCGAGGTCAGGTAGGAGGGATCGGTGATCGCGAGCAGGATCTTGGCGCCCACCAGCCCCCAGAGGACGACCCAGGCCGCCAGGTCCATCACGTGGGTGCCCGAGAGCCCCACCAGGACGGCGCGGCGGCTGGCGAGGTAGATCGCGAGGATGATGCCCGAGTAGAGCAGGACGCCATAGGTCGGGACCTGGAAGAAGCCGAGATCAATCAGGACGGGATGCACGCTTCTCCTTCTGGTGCGCGAGAACCTCGGCGAGGACCACGCAGCAGGCGCCCACGGAGATCGCCGAGTCCGCCACGTTGAACGCCGGCCAGTGGTGCTCGCTGGCGCCGGTGACCAGGTAGAAGTCGAGGAAGTCCACCACCTCGCCGCGGAGGACACGATCGACGATGTTCCCGATCGCGCCCCCCAGCACGAGCGCGAGGCCCAAACCGGCGAACCCGTCGCCGCCAGCGTGCCTCAGCTGCCATGCGACAAAAACCACAATCCCGACGACGACCAGCAGCAGGGCGAGCTGGATCGTCGGTCCGGAGGCGCCGAGGATGCCGAAAGCGATGCCGCGGTTTCGCGCGTGCACCAATCGAAAAAGCCCCGGGATGATCTCCAGCTCGGTCCCCAGCGGGTAGGTCGAGACGATCCACGCCTTGGTGAGCTGGTCCACCGCCACGACCGCCGCGGTCAGCCAGAACGCCGCCCGAAGCCTCATCTCGGCTGCTTCTCCAGGCTGAGCACAACGTTCAGGCAGCGGGCACAGAGGTCGGGGTGCTGCGGATGACCCGCGGGTTTCGGCCACACCTGCCAGCAGCGCGGGCACGTCGTGCCCTCCACCCGGCGAACGCCCACGGTGAGCCCTGGGTAGGCCTGCGATGCCGTCGAGCCCTCACCCCGGGTCACCTGGGAGACGATGCAGAGCTCCTCGAGCGTCGTGCGGCACGACGCGAGATCGGCATCCAGGCCGCTGCGGTCGCCGCCCAGCACCAACTCGGCCTCGAGTGACTTGCCGAACTCACCTGCCTGTCGGTGGACCTCGAGCTCTTTGAGGATCTCGTCCCTCAGATCGAAAAGGCGGGCAAACGTCGAGTCGTCCACGTCATCGTCGGGCACGTCGGGCAACAGGTCGAACGTCTCGAGGTGCACGCGGCCCGGCTTTGCCCCGGGGAGGAAGTCCCACACCTCGTCCGCGGTGAACGGCAGTACCGGTGCCATCGCCGTGGCGAGCATCCGGGCGAGGCGGTAGAGCACCGTCTGCGCGGAGCGACGCGGCGTCGAGGCCGGGCCCGAGCAGTACAGCCGGTCCTTGAGGACGTCGAGGTAGACGGCAGAGAGGTCCACCGCGCAGAAGTTGTTGAGGGCGTGGTAGACGACGTGGAATCCGTAGTCGCGGTACGCCTGCTCGATGCGCGCCGCGAGCTGCTTGCCGCGGCGCAGGAAGTGGGCATCCACCGGTTGGAGCGCATCGAGCGGCAGCGCAGCCCGGCCGGGGTCGAAGTCGGAGAGGTTGGAGAGCAGGAAGCGCAAAGTGTTGCGCACCTTGCGGTAGGCCTCCGCAGTGCGGGTGATCGTCTCCTTGGAGACCGGCATGTCCTCGCGGAAATCCACCGATGCGGCCCACAGGCGCAGGACGTCGGCCCCGAACTCCTTGATCAGGTTCTGAGGCGCGATCACGTTGCCGAGCGACTTGGACATCTTCCTGCCTGTCGCGTCGAGCACGTGACCGTGAACCACGACGGCCCGGTACGGTGCGGCGCCGTGCGTCACCACACCCACCAGCAGCGACGACTGGAACCACCCGCGGTACTGGTCGTGCGCCTCCAGGTACACGTCGGCGGGCCAGCTGAGCCCCGGGAAGCGGCCGTTGTCGCAAACGGCGAGGTGCGAGGCGCCGGAGTCGAACCAGACGTCCAGGATGTCGCGCTCCTTCTCCCAGGACGTCGCGCCGCACTTCGGGCACGCGAGGCCCGCGGGGGCGAAGTCGGCGAGCGGCCGGGCGTACCAGGCGTCGGCGCCCTCGTTCGCGAACAGCTCCTCGACGCGGGCAAAGAAGCCGCGGGCCGCCTCCTGGTCCGAGCCGTCCGGCCAGACCGAACGGCAGGACGGGTTGGCACACACCAGTACGGTGATCGGGGAGCCCCACCGGCGCTGCCGCGAGACGCACCACTCGAAGCGGTTCTCCACCATCCCGGCGATGCGCGCCTCGCCCCAGGGCGGGATCCACGTCGCTTTTGCGATCTCGGCCAGGGAACGGGTCCGCAGGTCCAGACGCGCGTGCGGTGCGGCGTCCTCGGTGAGAGCGATGAAGTACTGCTCGGTGGCGCGGAAGATCACAGGGTTCTTGCACCGCCAGCAGTGCGGGTAGTCGTGCTCACTCTCGCCCCTGGCCAGAAGCGCGCCCAGCCGGGCGAGCTCCTCCGTGACCCTCGGGTTGGCCTCGAAGACGTGCACGCCGGCTAGGTCCGCAACCTCAGGGGTGTAGCGGCCGCCCTCATCCACTGGTGAGACGATGGGGATCCCCTCGATTTTGCCGGTGCGGAAGTCTTCCTCGCCGTGACCGGGGGCGGTGTGCACGAGACCGGTACCCGTGTCCAGCGTGACGTAGTCGGCTGGCACGATGACAAACGCCTTCGCGCCTTCGGGCAGCCGGGCGACCCACCCCGCGGCCAGCGGGTGGCGGTAGCGAAGGCTGAGCAGCGCAGCACCTTTTGCGCGCCCGGCCTCCTCACCTTTGAGCTTGGTGGAGGCGAGCACCGCCGGGGCGAGCGCAGCCGCAGCCACGATGCCCCCGTGCTCGGTCTCGAGCAGCACGTACTCGGCCTCCGGGTGGACCGCGATCGCCAGGTTGGAGGGGATCGTCCACGGGGTGGTGGTCCAGATCGCGAACGACACCGGTCCCTTTCCCTTTGCTCCGAACGCCTTTCGCACCGCCGCGGGGTTCTCGGCCGGGAACGCGACCCAGATCTCGGGATCCTTGCGCGGCTGGTACTCGAGCTCTGCCTCGGCGAGGGCGGTGCGGCAGTGCCAGCACCAGCGGATGGACTTTCGCTCGCGGTACAGCAACCCTTGTTGCACGACCTTGCCGAGAGCGGCAGCGATGTCGGCCTCGTAGCGCGGCGACATGGTCAGGTACGGCTGGTCCCAGGTGCCGAACCCGCCGAGCCTCCGGAACTCCTCGCGCTGAATGGCCACGTACTTCTCGGCGTACGCGCGGCAGGCCGCGCGGATCTCGATGTCGGACATCCCGAGCTTCTTCGCGCCGAGCTCGCGGTCAACTTTCTGCTCGATGGGGAGGCCGTGGCAGTCCCAACCGGGTACATAGGGCGCATCGAGCCCCATCATGGTGCGGGTTCGCACCACGAAGTCCTTGAGGATCTTATTGAACGCGGTCCCGAGGTGGATGTGCTCGTTGGCGTACGGGGGACCGTCGTGGAGGACAAAGCGCGGCCTGCCCGCCCTCGCTGCGCGGATCTGTCCGTAGACGTCCTGCTCCTCCCAGCGAGCGAGCCGCTCGGGCTCCCGGCGCGCGGCGTCCGCGCGCATCGGAAACTCGGTCTTGGGAAGGTTCAGCGTGTTCTTGTACATGCCTCACACCCTCACAGCCGCGCCACGGCAGGCCGCGACGCGAAGCCTCACCCTACGCAGCGCGGGCGCCTGCGTCAAGGTGCAACGAGCCGCGCAACCTCTTCCAGCACGTGCTGCGGGGAAAGAGGTCTGGTGATGTACGCGGCGGCGCCAAGCTTTCGGCCGCGCCGCACCTCGGCGGGAAGCGAGTGGGCGGTGAGGGAAGAGGCATGAGTTAAGAGGGAAGAGATGGGACGGGCGAGTTGCGTGGACGGGGCAGTTACGCCTCGAGCCTCAAGCCTGGGCGGTCGGGTGGGTGGCCATGCCTCACGCCTCGAGGATGACGACCGCGACGGCGACGCCGGCGGTGTGAGTGATCGAGAGGTGGACAGTCCGGGCGCCCAGTTCCGCCGCGCGCGCGGCGGCGTTGCCGGCGAGGACGAGGCGAGG
>Ga0256868_10000711_pt1 | contig 19084 bp, 9 predicted proteins | sample RVTome_13_FD_187341 | JGI IMG/M metagenome (GOLD analysis project Ga0256868, IMG submission 187341) | Soil microbial communities from uranium-contaminated site in the Upper Colorado River Basin, Wyoming, United States - RVT92D227 HiSeq ...
ATAAGCTGCGATGGCCCTGTTGGCCTCTCAGGGCCTGCCGCGGCAGCCGCCGCGCCCTTCGTCAGAAGCTCGTGCTCCCTCTGCATGATCTTCTTTGCGTCCTCGGAGAGCTTCTCCCTGTCCCTCCTGAGGGATGCCTCTTCCTCCGCCAGCGCGCGCTCGCGGCTGACCAGCGCGTCCCTGCGCGAAGTAATCTGCTCGACTATCCTCTGGAGGGATTCCTCGGACTTCTTCAGCTCCTCCTCCCTGTCGATGATAGCCTTCCTCTTATCCCCGAGCGCGTTCTCCTGCGCTGACACGCTCGCCATCTTCTCGTCCGCCTGCTTCTGCCTAGAATCGGCGGACGCCAGAGCCGCCTTGGCCCTCTGGTCGACCATCGTTATCTCCTCTTCGCGGGCATCGAGCGCGCTGGCGCGGCCCTGAATAGCTGCGTCCCTTGTCTTGAGGTCTTGCGCTGTCGTCTGGATGGCCGCCTCACGCTGCCTCAGGGAATCCTCCTTGCCTCTCAGGCGCTGCTCTAGAGAGTCCAGCTCTTCCTTCCACCGCTGGAGCTCCTCCCGTTGAGTCTGTATCTCTTGGTCCTTCTTGCGGACCTCGGCTTCCTGAGTCCTCAGCCTCTTTACTGCGTCTTCGATTATCTGCGAGATGGTCTGATCTTCGGCCATTTCTAATCACTCGGGGGGAATGTCAGATACTTGGGCACAAATGGTTTGCGCCGTGTCATACGCATCGGCGCCGCGTATAATGGCGTCCTCCATACTAAAGTCTGCGGTTCATCAGAGGAACCGAACTACGTGCTCATCAGCGGGCCCAACACGGTTATACCGTTCTTGCCGACCTCTATCGCGTGCTTTTCCATGCTGTGCTCGACCGCCCTCATCTTCTCCACCTGGAGGTATCTCACGAGCTTGCCCCTCTGTCTGTCCAGACCGAGCATGATGATGCCGTCCGCGAGGAAGCCTTCGTTCCCGAGGAGCTGAGATTCTCCGGACAAAGAGCGCTCCATTATGATGAACGCGGTCAGGTTGTTGTCCCTGAGCATCTTGAAGAAGTAGAACATCTTCTTGCGCATGTCCTTGACGTCCTCCATGAGAGAGTAGAGAGCGCCTAGAGAGTCGACGACAATCATGGAGAACTTGTCCCCGTGCGTCCTCCTGAACCTCTGTATCATCTTCTCTATGAAGAGCACGTAGTCGGTCGCGGTGTCCTGGCCGATGACCTCGTCGATCTGGTCTATCTCCCTCAGGTCAGTCATATCGGATATCTGCATCTTAGGAGACAGCCGAACCCCCATGCTCTCCATGTTCTTCATGTGGCTGTCAGCGCTTTCCTCGAGGGTCGTGTACAGGCCGAACTCGTTCTTGTCCTTCAGATAGTATGACATGAGCGAGTAGCAGAAGCTCGTCTTCATCGAGCCCGGGGGGCCCGTGACTAGAATGATCTTCGGCCTCTCGATGTCGTTTCGGAAAACCTTGTCCAAGCCGGGTACGGAGTCTCTAAACAAGACAAAGACCTCCTCAGGGGGATGGGGGCGTCTCTGGAGATTTCAATATAGTGTGCGCTAATAAAGCTTTTTGGGCCGTTATCAGAACTGAGACAAGAGCCAGATGCCGCGGTTCGGGCTCACTGCTCCTCGTCGCCGCCTTCCTCTTCTCCGTTCTCTCCCTCATCTTCTTCGGAGTCGCTTTCGTCCGAGGACTCCCCGTTCTCGACCGGGCAGGTCGTCCGTGTCCGGCCCTCTTCTAACGCCCTCTCCTCCTGGGCCGCACCGACCAAGCGCGCGACCGCGGTCAGCTTGTCGTTTTCCTTTAGCCTCATGAGCCGGACGCCCATCGTTGCCCTGCCCTGCAGGCTTATGCCCTTGACCGGCATGCGGATGACCATGCCGCGCACGCTCGTGATTATGAGCTCGTCATCGTCCGTGACCTCGCGCACGATCATGACATCCCCGTTCCTGCCGCCGGTCTTGATCGTGATGACACCCTTGCCACCCCTGTGTATCTTCCTGTAATCGTCTACGAGCGAGCGTTTGCCATAGCCGTTCTCGGTCACGGACAGCAGCTGGTCCTTCGCATCAACCACTGCCATGCTGACGACCTCGTCCTCCTTCGTCAACCTCACGCCCCTAACACCATATGTCGCCCGGCCAGTAGGCCGAACATCCTTCTCGTCGAACCTCGCGGCGAAGCCCTTCTTGGTCGCGAGTATCACCTCTTTGGTCCCGTTGGTGAGCGCTGTCTCCACGACCTCGTCGTCGTCCTCGAGCCTTATGGCGATGATGCCAATCTGCCTGACATGGGAGTACGCTGGCAGCCTCGTCTTCTTTATCAGGCCCTTCTTGGTCGCGAACACAAGGTGCCGGTCCTCGTCGAACAGCTTCACAGGGATGGTCGACATGACCTTCTCGCCCTCTTCCAGGGCTTCGAGCAGGTTCACAATCGGCTTGCCCTTGGCGTGCCTGCCCCCGACCGGGATCCTATAGGCCTTGAGCCAGTATACCCTGCCCTTGTTCGTGAAGAACATGATGTAGTCGTGGGAGCACGTGATGAACAGGTCGACGACATAGTCCTCCTCCTTGGTCTCCATGCCCATGAGGCCGACCCCGCCCCTGTTCTGAGACTGGTATGTGTCCATCGGAAGACGCTTGATGTAGCCCGTCTGAGAGATCATGACGACCACATCTTCCACGGGTATGAGGTCCTCGATGTCCATGTCCACGCCCTGGGACTCGATGGTCGTGCGCCTCTCATCTCCGTACTTGTCCTTGATGGCGAACGCTTCCGACTTGATGATCCCCAGGATCTTCTTCTCGTCCTTCAGGATCGATTTGAGCTCCTCGATGAGCTTCGTGACCACTTGGTGCTCGTCCCTGACGGCCTGCATCTCCATGCCCGTCAGCCTCTGGAGCTGCATCTCCAGGATCGCCTTGGTCTGCTCCTCCGACAGGAGGAACTTGCTCATGAGGGAGGACCTCGCCTCGTCCCTGGTCTTCGCCTTCCTGATGATCTTGATGACCTCGTCCAGGTGGTCGAGGGCAATCATGAGGCCGGAGAGTATGTGAGCTCTCTTCTCGGCCTCCTTGAGCCTGAACTCGGTCCTCCTCTTGACCACGTCGAACCTGTGCTCGATGTAGTACTCGAGCATCTCTTTGAGCGAAAGCACGCGCGGTTGGTTGTTCACGAGCGCGAGGTTGATAATGCCGAATGTTGTCTGAAGCTGTGAGTGCGCGAAGAGCTGGTTCAGGACGATGTCCTCGATGGCGTCCCTCTTCAGCTCTATGACGATCCTCATGCCCTCCTTGTCGGACTCGTCCCTGAGGTCGGATATGCCCTCTATCCGCTTGCTCTTGACAAGCTCGGCGATCTCCTCCATGAGAGTGGCCTTGTTGACCATGTAGGGGATCTCCGTCACTACGACCTGTCCTCGGCCTGTGTCCTCATCATGCTCGATCGTATGCCTGGCTCTGACCCTTATTCTGCCCTTTCCGGAGGCGTAGGCCTCGACGATGCCCTGGGCGCCGTATACTATGCCGCCCGTCGGGAAGTCGGGGCCCTTCACGATATCCATGAGATCCTTCAGCTCCGGGTCCCTGCCCTCGATCTGCATGTCGATCATCATCCCGATGGCGTCCACAACCTCGCGGAGGTTGTGAGGCGGGATGTTCGTTGCCATGCCAACGGCGATGCCAGAAGACCCATTTATCAACAGGTTGGGAAGTCTCGCGGGCAGCACGACCGGCTCCTTCAAGGTCCCGTCGAAGTTGTCGACGAAATCAACGGTGCCCTCGTCGACGTCTGCGAGCATCTCAGCGGATATGGCCGCGAGCCTGCACTCGGTGTACCTCATGGCCGCAGCCGAGTCGCCGTCTACGCTCCCGAAGTTGCCTTGGCCATCAACGAGCTGGTACCGCATCGAGAAGTCCTGGGCCATCCTCACGAGCGTGTCGTATATCGCGACGTCTCCGTGGGGATGGTACTTGCCGAGGACCTCACCGACCACCCTAGCGGACTTCTTGTATGATTTGTTGTGGGCAAGGCCCATCTCGTTCATGGCAAACAGGATGCGCCTATGGACCGGCTTGAGGCCGTCGCTGACGTCCGGCAGGGCACGACCGACTATGACGCTCATCGCGTAGTCGATGTACGACTTCTTCATCTCGGTCTCGATCGGCCTGGGGATCAGCCTTGCGGCGATCGGCTGTTGTTCTTGCGGTCCCTCGGTCTTGTCGGCCATTGATCCTCACCTACACATCCAGGAACTCGACTTCCTTCGCATGTTCGAGGATGAACCTCCTCCTGGGCTCCACCGCGTCGCCCATGAGGATATCGAACAGGTTGTTGGCCTCGACGGCGTCCTCTATAGTCACGCGCTTGAGAATCCGCGTGTTGATGTCCATCGTGGTCTCCCTCAGCTGGTCGGCGTTCATCTCACCGAGGCCTTTGTATCTCTGGACCTCTGCGCCCTGCCCGAGCTCCTGGAGGGTGTCGCTCAGTTCCTTGTCGGAGTAAAGGTACTTCTCGCTCTTGCCCTTCCTGACCTTGTACAGAGGAGGCTGGGCGATGTAGATGTACCCGTGTCTGATCATCTGTTCCATGTGCCTGTAGAAGAATGTCAGCAAGAGAGTCCTGATGTGAGCGCCGTCGACATCGGCATCGGTCATTATGCAGACCCTGTGGTACCTCGCCTTCGAGATGTCGAACTCGGAATCGATGCCCGTGCCCAGTGCGGTGATAATCGTCCTTATCTCCGCGTTCTTGAGCATCTTGTCGAGCCGCGCCTTCTCCACGTTCAGTATCTTGCCCCTCAGCGGCAGAATCGCCTGGAATTTCCTGTCCCGGGCCTGCTTCGCGCTCCCTCCGGCGGAATCGCCCTCGACCATGAACACCTCGCACTTGGCCGGGTCCTTCTCCGTGCAGTCCGCGAGCTTCCCGGGCAGGTTACCCACATCCAGCAGGCCTTTCCTCCGGGTCAGCTCCCTGGCCTTTCTCGCGGCTTCCCTTGCCTGAGACGCAAGGATGGCCTTGCCTATGCACGCCTGGGCGACCTTGGGGTTCTCTTCTAGGAACTCGAAGAGCTTCTCGCTCACTGCGGACTCGACCCAGCCTCGAACATCGCTGTTTCCGAGCTTGGTCTTGGTCTGGCCCTCGAACTGAGGCTCCGGGAGCTTGATGCTGAGGATAGCCGTGAGGCCTTCGCGGACATCCTCCCCGCTCAACGCGTCCCCGTTGCCTTTCATGAACCCGTACTTCTTGGCGTAGTCGTTGATCGTCCTCGTGAGCGCGGACCTGATGCCTATGAGATGTGTCCCGCCCTCTATCGTGTTGATGTTGTTAGCGAAAGTGTGTATGTTCTCGGCATAGCTGTCCGTGTACTGCATGCCCAGCTCGAGCGACTTGCCGTCACTCTCGGTCGTGATGTATATCGGCCTCTCGTGCAGGACCGTCTTGTTCCTGTTGATGAACTGGACGTACTCGACGATCCCGCCTTCGAACTTGTAGGTCGAGGTCTGGTTCGTCTTCGGCTCAGAAATAACCACTTTGAGACCCTTGTTGAGGAAGGCGAACTCTCGCATCCGCCCGGAGAGGGTCTCGAAGTTGAAGGTCGTGTCCTCGAATATCTGGCTGTCTGGCTTGAAGGTCACAGACGTGCCACTATGCGTGGCGTCTCCGATGATCTTCACTGGCGAGGCAGGAGCTCCACGTTCGTACCTCTGGAAGTTGATCTTGCCCTGGCGGCTGACCCTGACCTCGAGCCATTCTGAGAGGGCGTTGACCACGCTGAGGCCGACCCCGTGCAGGCCCCCTGAGACCTTGTACGTCTTGCGGTCGAACTTGCCTCCGGAGTGGAGTTTCGTAAGGACCAGCTCGAGCGCGTCCTGCTTGTACTTCTTGTGCATCCCCACAGGAATGCCGCGACCGTCGTCCTCCACAGTAGCGCTGCCATCTTCGTTCAAAGTGAGGACTATCGTCGTGCAGAAGCCTGCCATCGCCTCGTCAATGCTGTTGTCCACGACTTCGTAGACAAGGTGATGAAGGCCGTGGAAGTCGGTGCTGCCTATGTACATGCTCGGGCGCTTTCGGACCGCTTCTAAGCCCTCCAAAACTTGAATCTTGTCGGCATCGTACGCACTGTCTTCCATGAATTCTCATCCCTATGACGCGGGCTGTCGCACCGTCGATTTCTGAACGCATCCCATCCGATTTATCGGCGCTTTTTTTGGCCCTCAAATTCTCTAATGGAACGCGTCTATTTAAAGACTTTGCGAATACTGTCTGGCTACCTCGGAATCGACCCCTTCGTTTCCACTGCAAGATATCGTCGATTTTCGGTCAGGTTTTCCATGAGAAATATCGGCACTTGCCGAGAGGGGTCGATCGGGCTGTTTCGCACAGCTAGGACTAGCTGTCGCACGGAGCTAGGAAGATCCTCAGAGGCGCCCGAGTCCCTGCCTGAGCCAGTGCCACCAACACAAGACGAGAAAACGATACCCGATGAAAACCTTAATATCGAATAGGTGTTTGGTAACTCAGGTATCTGATGGTTAAGCGGCTCAGAACCCTTTCTCCACAGGAAATGAAGGGGATTTCGAAATACGAGAGAGTGGAGCCAGATAGACTAGCGAGGCTCATCGCCGCGAACCGAGTGGTAGTTCCTTCGAACCCGCTCCACAAGAACCTGCACCCTAGGGCGATTGGGGAAGGCCTGAGCGTCAAGATCAACGCGAACATTGGCACTTCGATGGATCACATCGACATCCGGGAGGAGCTGCAGAAAGTAAGGACCGCAATCGAGTATGGCGCGGACGCCGTGATGGACCTGAGCACTGGAGGAAATGTCGGGAGCATCAGGAGGAAGATCCTTGCTGCATGTTCCGTGCCGCTCGGGACAGTGCCCATCTACGAGGCGGTCTGCAGGACCGCCAAGAAAGGCGGTCCCACCGCGATGACTTCTGCGGATCTGTTCAAGACCATCGAGTTGCACGCGAAGGATGGAGTCGATTTCATGACGGTGCATTGCGGCGTCACCAGACAGACCGCGTCATCCCTGAGGAAGCACAGGCGGGTCACGGGCGTGGTCTCAAGGGGAGGAGCTATCCTGGTCGCGTGGATGCATGAGAACGGGCTGGAGAACCCGCTGTTCGAGGACTACGATCATCTCCTTGATCTCGCAAGAGAGTACGGGTTCACACTGAGCCTCGGAGACGGCCTGCGCCCCGGGAGCATTGCCGATGCGACGGATGTGCCACAGCTGCACGAGCTCATGGTTCTTGGGAAACTTGTGGAGAGGGCCAGAAAGGCTGGCGTCCAGGCTATGGTCGAAGGACCTGGGCATATCCCGCTCAACCAGATAGAGGCAAACGTCAGGATTGAGAAGGCTGTCTGCGATGGCGCCCCGTTCTATGTACTGGGCCCACTCGTGTGCGACGTTGCCGCGGGGTATGATCACATCGCAGGAGCCATTGGAGGAGCGCTCGCGGCATTCTATGGCGCCGATTTCCTATGCTATGTCACGCCGTCCGAGCACCTGTCACTACCCGACGTCGACGATGTCAGGGAAGGGGTGATCGCGAGCAAGATCGCCGCCCACGCCGCTGACCTTGCCAGGGGAAGAGGGGGCGACTGGGACCTACGCATGTCCGAGGCCAGAAAGGCGTTCGACTGGGACACTATGTTCGGCCTTTCGGTGGACCCGAAGAAGGCGAGAAGATACAGGGACCGGCGCAGGTCAAAGAGCCCCAACGTCTGTTCGATGTGCGGAGAGCTGTGCGCCATGAAGATGGTGGACAGGATACTCGATGACTGAGTGAACGGATTCGGAGAATGGAGCCACTGGAGGGTATTGAACCCCCGGCCTGCGGTTTACGAAACCGCCGCTCTCTAGCGGCGCCTTCAACCTTGTTGGAGACGCAACCGCTGAGCTACAGTGGCTTGTGGGCTGTTGAGAAGATTGTCCCTCTAGTTAAGGCTTTTTGCACATGCGGGAGCAGCGCGCGTCTCGCTCCAGCGTGTCTCTCCGTGGCGACAGGCTTTTTTATGCTTCGACCGTATTCATCCACGAGAAACCTATCATGGTTACAGACCTCCGAATCCCCGAGGGAATCGTCGTCCGGACAGCCAAGGGCGGCCCTGATTCCCTGAAAGGCATCCTGGCCGATCTAAAGCAGTACGGCTTCACGGGCTACATCAAAGTGTCCCTCGACAAGGAGATCATGAGCTCGATCGGCTACATCGTTGTGGAGCAGGGCAACCCCATCATGGCGATATATGAGTTCGAGAAATCCAAGCCCAGAGAACTCAAAAGGATCTACACCGGCGAGAAATCCCTACGATTCATCCTCGAGGACTCGCAGGACAAGGTCTCGAACATCGAGCTGCACAGCAGAGTACCGAGCGAGGAGTTCGACAGGAGGTTCCCCGATGCCTGGATTGGCGGACCGAAGGCGGCGGAGCAGGCTCCTGCAGTTCCTGAGGAGGAACCGCAGGAGGAACCGAAGATCGACCCGCAGAAGGAGATCATCGAACTCTGGCGCAGAAAGGGCTTCAGGGTCGATGTGTTGGAGGCCGCCCGAAGAAAGGGGGGCAAGGCCTTCGAAAGTGAGCTAGCTTCGTTCGAGCAGGGCGCGCAGAAGCTAAAGCAGTTCGAACTGATAATCAACAACTTCCCAGTGCTAGGCCATGAGCAGGACATCGTGGAGATAAGGACCAAGCTGACGGATCCCTCCAGAATCGCGGAGATAGAATCCGACATCGAGTTCCTCCAGGAGAAGATCAGACGCAAGATACAGAAACGCAAGGCCGAGGAGGACTCGATCAAGGAGGAGATGGAACGGAAGAAGCGCGAGGAGAAGACCGCGGATGTCTACAACCTGATCCTGAAGTACCAGACCACTCCGGAGGGCGCTGAGCCCGAGGAGGCAAAGGTCTGCCCGAGGTGTGGGGGCGTTCTGGAGGAGGACGGGTCCTGCTCCAAGTGTGCTGCCGCTGAGATGCCATTGCCGTCGTACACGAAATCGTTGCCCGCGGAAATGCGGTTCGGCAACTTCGTCGTGGGGCCGAACTCGAGATTCCCGGTTGCATCTGCGGTGTCCGTAGCCGAAAACCCCGGCAAGGCGTACAACCCGCTGTTGATCTTCGGAGGATCAGGCCTCGGCAAGACCCACCTGTTGACCTCGATCGGACATCACATAGCGGAGAAATCGAAGCGTGCGTCAATCCTCTACATACCCTCCGATAGACTTGTGGACGCGATCGAGCAGGCGAAGGACTCGAACATAATCAGACATATAAGAGAGGACCTGAAGCGGGCCGACCTGCTGCTGATCGACGACATGCAGTTCCTTGGGGCGAGCGAGCGGGCCCAGGCCGAGATGGTACACGTGATTGACCATCTGGTGGACAATGGCAAACAAGTTGTGCTCGCGAGCGACCGGCTGCCACAGCAGATACCTGGCTTCAGCGATCGGCTCCACGCCCGGATACAGAAAGGCCTGACGGTAGACATACAGCCGCCGGACATTGACACGAGGGTGAAAATCCTCAAAGCGAAAGCTGCTGAGAAGAAGCTGAAGATGAGCGCGGAGATTATCGACTACATCTCCGAGCGGGTCACGACCAACGTCAGGGAACTGGAGAGCACTCTGAACAAGATAGTCGCGTTCTCCACGATAATGAAGATGGACATCGACCTGAACCTCATTTCGGACATCCTCAAGCCCCTCGCCCCAGTGCAGGAGACGAGGAAGGAGATCATGAAGGAGGTCAAAGTGCAGTCCGGCCACTGCTACCTCATCGAGGAGGAGAGGCCCACGTATAGCAACGTGCTCCTGGCCCGGAAGATGGAGGAGAAGTTCCGGGGGCTGGTCATCACTCGGATGAACCCAAAGCGGATCAGGGACGAACTGCACGTGATCCCTGATATACTCTGGCTGACGGACAAGGAGAGCTCGGAGGAGGAGACCGTGCCTCCGTCCCTAGAGATGATCATCCACAAGATCGAGGAGTTCATAGAGGCGGGAGGGCAGGGCATAGTGGTCCTGGACGGCATCCAGTACCTTGTGAGCAGCACCAACTTCGAGTCCGTCCTGAGATTCCTGAGGAGCCTGATCGACGAGATATCGGAGTCGAAATGCATCTTCGCGATCTCGCTGAGCCCCGAGACGATGAAACCGCAAGAACTGGCGATCCTAGAACGAGAGATGGAAGTCCTGAACCTCACCTAGGACTCTCAGGAAGCCTTCCTCATCGTCTCTCTGAACTGGCGCATCTCCTTCAGCGCCTGCGCGTGATTGCCAGCCTTCATCAGGCTGGTGACGGACTTGAGGATGGTTATCATCGGGGTGATGTTCACGTTCCTCATCTTGGCTTCGAGGAGCTGGTCCTTTGCCTTCTTCATCTCCTCGCTCATCCTCGCGGGTATGAACTTGTTGAGCCTGTCGTTTGCAGCCTTCACTAGCAGGTCCACCCTGTCGAAATCCTTGGATTCAAAGGCTTTTGTGCCCTCGACCAGAAGGTTTCGGGCCTCCTTCGTGTCCACGATGAATAGCTCACAGTCGGCTATGAGCAGCTTGAGAGAGACGAGCTTCTTCTTCGAGTCCTGGTATCGGCCGATGATCGGTTGGAGCTCCTTGCCGACTTTGTCCGCGTAGACATAGGCTGCTTCTGCATCTCCGGACTTCTTGGCCCTCTCTATCTCCTGAACATAAGTCGAAGGCCTCGAAACGTCTCCGCCAAGTTCCTGGGCGATCCTGAGATCTTCCTTGAGTATGATGAGCGTCTCAGCCAGGTTCGCGTTGATTCTCTCCATGAGCAGGGTTTTGGACTTCTGAACGAGCTCGATCGCCTTGTCCAGCTGCCTTTCCCTCCCCGCGGCGTATGTCTCGTCAATCAACCTCATGCTCTCCGAAATGTCCACTCCCTTGTCCTGCGCGAGCGTCATTAGGGGCCGCACCTCAGCTACCATGCGAGAGAGCTTCTTCCCCTTGTCCTCCGGTTCTCCAGGGGTCGCCGCAAGAGGCGCCTGCCTCATGGGTGTTAGAGCGGGGGCAGGTTTGACGGGTGCAACGGGTTTCGGAGCGGGCTTCTCAGGGGATATGGCCGGGCTAGTGACTGCCTCCTTCTCCTCTGCCTCCGGCTCCTCGACTGGCTCTTCCTCCTTCTTCCTGCGCTTGAAGAGGCTGAAGCCAGTCTTCTTCTCCTTGACTTCCTCTTCCTTGGCGGGCTCCTTTGACGGCTTGGGCTTTGGGGGAGGCGGTTCGACTGTCGTCACCGGAGGTTCTAGCTCCTCCTTCTCGAGCTCGGCAGCGGGGGCAACCCTTTCCTCGGAGGCCGCTTCTGCGGACTCCACGAAGATCGCACCACAGCCAGGGCAACTCCTGGCATCCATGCTGACGAGTGTGTTGCACGCAGGGCACTGGAACATATCAGCGCCCTCTTCCGCGAAGAGCACTCCGCACTTCGGGCACGAGCTTGCACTGGACGGCACACGGGCGCCGCACTGGGGGCACTCAAAGAACTCCCCCGAGGGCACCTCCTCCTTCTCCTCGATTGATGGCATTGGGGAAGGGGCGGGTTCAGACACTGGAGGAGCTGCATAAGGAACTGGTCTTTCTCGGATGACACTGGGGGTCTCGATCTTCGGAGGCGCATATCTTGCAGGTCCAGGAGGACGCTCGGTAGCGGCAGGAGCCGGCTTAGGCGGAGCGGCTTCCCTCACTGGCGCGGGCGGTTGGCGGGCAGGCGGCGGTCTCGAGAACACCTCGTCGACCTTCATCTCCAAAGACTTTCGCGCAGCGGGCTGAGGCTCGGGCGCTTTCGGAGAAGGTTCCACCTCGATATCGAATATCGTAAGGTCGGTTCCGCAGAAGCTGCATTTCCTGGAACCTGGCGCGAGCGGAGAATCACAGATGGGGCAGAGCTTTTCCCCGCTAGAAACTGGCAATTGGCAGGGCCTCCTACAGGTTGTTGTCCCACTTTACGATATGCCTGGATAAATAGTTAATCATTGTGATTTCGTGAATTGATAACGAATTGAGGCGCGGCATTCCAGAAGACCGTTGGCAACTCGGAGAAACTTATTTCCATGAGCTGCGACATGAGAGTCCGAGGGGGTAGAAGATGGAGTTCGTTTCGGTCAGAGTCGAGATGCCTGAGAACGCGAATGTGATCATAGGTCAGACTCACTTCATCAAGACCACGGAGGATCTTTACGAGGCGGTGGTGTGTTCGGTCCCGCAAGCCAAGTTCGGACTGGCGTTCTGCGAGGCGTCAGGGCCGTGCCTTGTGAGGTCAGATGGCAACGATGACAGGCTGAAGAAGATCGCTGAGGACAACGCGGTCAAGATAGGAGCGGGACATACCTTCGTAATCGTACTAGAGAACGCATATCCCATCAATGTGCTCAACCGGATCAAAGAGGTGCCAGAGGTCTGCTCGATATTCTGCGCGACGGCTAACCCCGTCGATGTGATCGTGGCGGAGAACGGGCGCGGACGGGGGATAGTAGGCGTGATCGACGGAGAGAGGCCGAAGGGCGTCGAGAAGCCGGAGGATGTCGAGGACAGAAAGTCGTTCCTGAGGAAGATCGGATACAAGAGATAGACGATGGGGAAATCCTTGGGAGCGAAATTCGAGCTATGCATCCGCCCACTCGACCTCGGGCAGACTCTTGGGTGTGGCCAGACATTCAGGTGGAGCCAGCGTCCTAACGGGACCTGGTCCGGACCGCTGCTCGACAACTGCCTCGTCTTGACGATGAAAGGTGGCACTCTGCACGCGAAAGCAGTACCTGGGAATCGCGATGTCAAGAACGATCTGAGAATACATCTGAGGGCTCAGGACGATGTGAGCAAGATACAGAAAGTCCTCGCGGAGGACAAGGTCATTGCGAAGGGGCTGCGAAGCATGCGCGGGCTGAGAATAGTGAAGATCGACGAGTGGGAAGCCCTCGCCAGTTTCGTCTTGGCCACATATGCGAACATCCCGCGCATAGTCAAGATGATCAATGCAATCTCGAGAGAGTATGGCCGCGAGATCGTCGGTGACGTCTTCTCGTTCCCGACACGCGCAGAGCTGAGTGAAGCGAGCGTGCATAACCTTGCCAAGCTTGGTCTGGGGTACCGGGCGAAGTACCTTCACGAGCTGTGCAGAGCTGTCGATGAGGACGAGCTGAGGCATCTGAAGAAGCTGGGATACGAAGAACTGAGAGAGGAGCTGAAGGAGCTTCCAGGAGTTGGAGACAAGGTCGCGGATTGCGTGTCACTATTCGGTTTTGGGAAGCTCGAGGCGTTCCCTATCGACGTCTGGATGGAGCGTGCTCTGTCAAGGCTGTACGGGCAGAAAGGCTCCTACGCGAAGCTTCGGGAATTCGCCGCGAGCAGCTTCGGGCCGTATGCTGGCTACGCTCAGGAGTACATCTACCTCAACGAGAGAGCCTACGCGTCAGCCGGGGCGTGCAGGTTCACGAGCGGGCGTTGACCCTCCGGACCTAACTCACGCCTGGATGGCTCTTCTGATAGAACTCGATGATCTCCCAATCTGGAATCCTTCCAGAATCGCGGCCCGCGGCAACCGCGCCAATCTTTCGAGCATATTCAGAAATCAGTCTGTCGCACCTCGGCTCTCCCTGGATGTCACTGACCTCGAGCCTACCATTGCGCATCTTGCCAGCGAACGATCCAATCACTTTGTTCCCGGAGAACACCACGAACCTTCCAGTCTCCGGCAGCATCGAGCGGAGAGTGCAGCGCAGATACTGGATTATCTGGTCTCCGGGGGAGAGCACGAACTCGAGGGTGAATCGCGTCTTCCCGAGCATGGCGAAGGCTTCCTTGCTGGCCCAGAGGAGAGTGTCGGAACCTCTCTGCATGAATCCTTTCACAAGGCAACCGTCATCTTCGAGCTGCCTGAGAGCACGCCTGAGCTCCTTCATCGGGATCTCGTGGCCTAAGAGCATAGCGAGGGACTCGGCGCTGAACACTCCGAAGTTGTCGAACAACCGTTTCAGAACGACAGGCCACGCGCTCTGTCTCGTCATCCTCGTCTTCTGGGTTGCCACATATCCCTGAGAGAAGTCCATGTACACCTGCGAGGCGCTGTACACCGACCTCAAGGACTCGATCGTGTCCTCGTGACCCAGCGGAGATAGGGTGAGGAGCCTCTCGCGCTTGATGGGCTGCTGATCCTTGACAATCCGCATGACAAGCCGCTCATCGTTGTCCATCTTGGTGAGCCTCGCCGCCCGGTACAAACTCGCGTCATCCATCCAACAGTAGCCCATGCGGTCCGGGATGAGATGGCCCCTCACAACCTCGCCCTTCTTGTGCAGGCGGTCTACTGGCTCGAACTTGGATACCCGGATCATGACCTCGCGGTCCGACCTGATCCCACCGTACTTGTGCAGGAACTGCCTGATGTCCTTGAGCCTTGTGGACGGCTCCAGATTCTGCAGAGAGAACATGACATCGAGAAGGTCGGACTGCTCGAAGCACGGAGTAACCAGCCCGCCTTTGACCAGCATCCCGTTGGCCGACTCATATCCGCGCCTGAGGAGCTCGTGCCTGATCTCGGGCGAGAGAGTATCGACCTCTGTTCCAAGAACGCTCCTTACGCGGACGATATCGACGTTGAGGGCGTTGTAGAAGGCCATCATCGAATCGATCGAATCTACTAGCCGTCCGAGCAATCCTGGATCGTCCAAGAATAACTCTCTTATCTCGACGGAACCGGCCATCAGCCATTTCTCTACCATCCCGACTATCTTCCCATGATGAACGACTGGGAAGATCCAACCCTCACCGAATCGCGACGTTATCTCCGTCCACTTGTCGCTCAGGAATGGGTCGTAAAGCGAGAGTATGTGCACTGTCTCGTCCGGGGTGAACTCCTTCTCGAGTTCAGGGAGCTCGTCGGGCATCAGATACATCTCGGTCCTCTCGAGGCCGACAATGATCGGGACTGCGCCCACCCGAGCCAGGAGCTTCCTAGCCTCGTCCGGTTCCGAATCAAGATATGTCGCAGCCTGCAGGACCGTCACGGGGCCGAAACCTCTGACATACCTCGTAAGCACGTGCTCGAGAGCATCCTTGTCCGCGGGCTGAGCATCGCAGAGCGCGTATATGTTCCGGGAGCTCCAGGATTCGGCCTCGTCGTACAGCCTGACTAGGAACCCTTTTCTATCCAGAGAATCGAAATGGTCGCGCATCATGTCCGGCGGAAAACCGGACGCTTCCGCGATCTGCTGGTACGTCCCTGAGCCTAGCCGTTGCACTGTATCCATGATCGCTGACTCATACTTGTCCAGCCCTTCCTTTCGGTACGATGCGAGGTGGAACGGAACATCGTCTGCCAGGACATACCTAAGCCTGCCCCGGACGAACCTACCGAGCAGTATCTCCCCGGAGTCTCGCATCCTGCCGAACTCGGCCATATCGAAGTTCCTCACCCGCTGGAACACATCGAAGATCATCCCGGCCTCACCGAACTTCTCGAACAGGCTGCGGATTGACGGCATCTTCTCGAACTGCTTCCGTTCGGCGTATGCCCTGACAGTATCTCTATCAAAGACGGGCTGGTCCTTCGACTTCAGCTTCAGGTAGTCCCTGGATAACATGTACTGCTGTTGCTCGCCGACAACAAACCTTCCCGAGACGACAATCTCATCCCGGGTCAGCTCCCTAAGTGCCTGCTCGGCGTCATGCTCCGATATGCCAACCTCGTATGCGATGTCTTCGACGGTGATTGGCGCGTGAAATGTGATATGCCTGCGGACGGCCTCTTCTACGCAGTGCTTGTCTGGAATGCCAGTTTGAGGAGCGGCGGAATACTCGTAGGATTCTCCGTGGATACCCGATCTGAACACCTCGTTGGCCATTTCGAGCCTTCGCAGCGCCTCCTTGACATCGGTCCTAGGTCTGTCTAGGGATTCCATCAGGCCCGCTTGTGTCATGGGGGATTCCTGCAACACTCTGAGGATCTCGCTCTCGAGAGGAGTGTGGGCCATTTCCTTCCGGTGGACGCAGGCGTACATGTCATAATCTTTCGAGGAGACGTAGACGTCTTCACCGATCCACACGGACCTAACCTTCCCTTCTCTCAGCAGCTCGGAGGACCATTGTCTGAGCCTGTCGAACGGCATCTTCGACCTGGAGAAGACGCTCTCCCCCTTCTCCCGAAACAGGCTCATTGGGCCGGCCTTCTCGAGAGCGTCCAAGATGCCTTGCTTGGACGATATCTTCGGGAACTTGGCGGAATAATACTCAGCGACCTCGTCCGGGTCGAACTGATACTCAGTGACCGCCTCCTCACCAAGCACCCTGGAAAGGACCTTGCGATGAAGCTCCCGGAGCAACATGCTCCTGTCCTCCATCAGGACGATGTCGGACACGCCTACCAGGATGACGTTGTGGGCGAACGGAGAGGGCACGCCGGAGAACGGAATGTACTCGATTCTCCTTCGGCCGTCCTCGATGCTGGCGAGCACCTCCCGCGCGTGCTCGAGGTCCATCACCTCAGTGAGTATCTCCGAGTAAGTCTCAGTCATGACGGGGAAGGACTCGATCTCGTGCAAGGCGTCGAGGAGCCTCTGGGATCGAATCTGTTGGCGAGCCACTGACAACTCCTTGCCCTTGTAGTTCCTGAGGATCATGAAGCTCCTGGTCGCGGTGTGCCTGAAGCGCTGCGAGAACAGCTCGGAATCCCTGACCGCGCCCCTGAGCATCTGCTCGAGGCTCGACGAGGATACCATCCCTTCCAAATCCTCCAGCCTGAAGTTCTTGGGAGCGGTGAGCATGAAGCTGTCATCAGTGACCGATACTGTAACGTTCGACCTTAGCCTGCCGGACAGGCCGTGCGCATAAGCCCTGCTCAGGGCGTCGTTGACCCGGCGGCCGAACGGGAAATGAAACACAGCGTTCTTGTTCCCGGACTGGTCAACGTATCCTTCAATGACCAGTCGCTCGTTCGTGGGGACCTTCGCCAGCATCCTCTGTTCCTTGAAATAGTTGATTATCGTCGTCGCGGAGCCCTCGTCCACGTCGAACTCCTTCATAAGCCAAGCGGCGACCTCGGCTTCGGTCATTTCCTCCAAATGCTCATCCATCTCGTTCCTGAATTCGGCAATCAGCACAGAGAGGTCAAAGCTCCTCGGGAGCATCTCACCAGTCCAAGACGGGACCGTCGGCTTCCTGCCACTAGCGCTCTTCACGAACGCCTTCGTCCCTTTCGTCTTGATGAATTCGTAACTTCTTCCGCCCAGGACGAAGATGTCTCCGGATGAAAGGCGCTCAACGAACTTCTCGGAGAGGGATCCAATCATGGAGCCGCGCTCGGAGAAGACTTTGTAGTCGGCTTCCTCTGGAATGGTCCCCTGATTGAGGTAGTAGATCATCCTCGAGCCGCGCTTTTTGCCGAAGGTCATGCTGTTGTCGTCGAACCATATCTTCGAATACACGCCCTCGAACTCGTCCTTGCCTCCGAGGTATCGGAGAACGCTGTCGAACTGCTTCCTCGTGAGGTCCTTGTAGCAGTAAGAGCGACGGATGAGTTCGAAGGCTTCCTCGGCCTTCCAGGGGCGCTCGATGGAGAGGCCCACGATCACCTGAGCTAGGACATCCAGCGAGGACATCGGTATCGTAACCCTGTCGATCATCTTCCTGTGGGCTGCGCGGCACAACACAGCGCACTCTACCAGGTCGTCTGTCTCGAATACGATTATCCGACCCTTGGAAGTTCCTCCGTACTGATGCCCCGACCGCCCCACACGCTGAAGCCCCTTCGCCACCGACTTGGGCGAGCCTATCTGAATCACCAGGTCTATGTGACCGATATCTATCCCGAGTTCGAGCGAGGTTGAGGACACCACAGACCTCAGGGCTCCCGCCCTGAGCTCGGTCTCGACATCCAGCCTAGTCTCTCTGCTGAGGCTGCCGTGGTGCGTCCCAACCTGTTCGAGCCCACGCTCCTTCAGCTTGTAGACGACGCTCTCGGTGCCGCTCCTGGTATTCGTGAACACGAGGGTCGTCTTGTGTTCCTCTATCATCCCTTTCAGCAGGTCGTACATCTTCGAATTGACGACCTCGTAGGAAAGAGCGGTCATGTCCTTCGCGGGGCATATCACCCTGAGATCGAGATCGCGCTGCTGGAACACTTCGACGACCTTGACGGACCGCGGCTTCCCATTTCTCTGACCTACGAGGAACTCCGCGACCTGCTCGATGGGCGCGACCGTGGCAGAAAGGCCGATTCTGACGAGCTCGGAGGCGCACATGTTCTGAAGCCGCTCAAGGGATAGCGAGAGAGCGACTCCTCGCTTGGAGTCGCAGACCTCGTGAACCTCGTCAACGACCACGTAGTCCACTTTCTCGAATTTCTTGCTGAACACCGGTGTCGAGAGCACGAGCGCGAGCGACTCAGGAGTCGTTATGAATATGTGCGGCGGGGACCTGACCTGCCTCTGTCGCTCCGAGGGCAGAGTATCTCCGGTCCTGACCGCGACCCTCACCTGGGGCGGATCGAAACCCTTTGATTCGAATAGAGATGATATCTCCGACAGCGGGTTCAGCAGATTCTCGTTTATGTCGTTCGCCAGGGCCTTTAATGGAGAGACATAGACTGCATATATGCGGTCTTCCAGCTCTCCTTTCTCCGCCTTCAAGATGAGCTCGTTCAGGACAGCTAGGAAGGCGGTAAGTGTCTTTCCAGAGCCCGTCGGGGATGACACGAGAACGTTCTGGCGGTTGTGAATGATCGGGACTGCCATGGACTGGGCCTCGGTCACTTCCCCGAACTTCCCTCTGAACCACTCGGAGACGACAGGGTGCATGAGGGAGAGCACCTGTTCCGTAGTGGACCTCTTACCTACTTTCTGGATCATGTCAGGCAACCGTGAATTCATCTTCGTTATTCGGTGTCCGTATTAATACGTTTTCAAATGGAGCGCAAAAGAAGTAGCCGATGCCAGGCCCCGGCAAATGTATTTATCGTGACTATGTGATTGAGAAGCGTAATGGGTGTATGATGGCTACGCCGGACCGTCGCGCTATGCTGGCTAGAGCGGCCGCAGTAATGGTTCTCCTCGCCGCTCTGTCCTC
>Ga0256868_10000712_pt1 | contig 19061 bp, 21 predicted proteins | sample RVTome_13_FD_187341 | JGI IMG/M metagenome (GOLD analysis project Ga0256868, IMG submission 187341) | Soil microbial communities from uranium-contaminated site in the Upper Colorado River Basin, Wyoming, United States - RVT92D227 HiSeq ...
TGCAAGAAGCATCAACTTCCCGCCCGTGCTCCTTGCCCTCATGCTCGCCCCGGAGATAAGGCTCCCCAGGAAGCAGTTCTGGAAATACGTCCGTGACCCGGACTCGTGCCACGACAAGCGGCTCAAGAAGGAGTTCAAGCAGATCGCAGAGGAGGACCTGATCTACTCTCCGAAGGGTGCCAGCATACAGACGGAGAGAGGGCAGTGGGGGGAGAAGAAGCTGCAGGATTGGCTCGACAAGCGGGGTCTGAAGTACCGGACGGAGGAGGAACTGAGAGCGACCCACAAGAAGACCCCGGACTGCCTGCTCGATAAGCCGATTCAGATCAACGGCACCAAGGTCCATTGGATAGAGTCCAAGGCGTCTTTCGGGGACGAGATAGAGCTCAAGAAGAACGTGAGGCGACAGCTCTTGCCCTATACAGAGATGTTCGGCACGGGCGCGGTCGTGTACTGGTTCGGGTATCTGGAGGGGATCGAACCTCCGGATGGAATCGAGCTCCTGGACGGCCAGCACTTTGAAGACTGCTGACCTCGCATCCACGAGTCCCCGGTCAAAAGGTTATTGACTATCTAGAGTCATAATCGGCGCCATGGGTAAGAGCGAGTCCAGATACATCTCCGCGGGAGACCTGGAGAAGTTCAGCTACTGCCCACTTAGCTGGTGGCTGAGCAGGGGCTTCGACAGCGACGCGCTCGCCCTGGAGAAGGGGATCCAGGAACATGACAAGCTCGGGAAATCCCTCTGGCAGATCGATTCTAGGGAGCGCGCAGCCCGGGAATCCGAGACGCTCGTACTCTGGTACGCCATCGTCGCGAGCCTCATGGCGATCATAGGTGTGGAGCTGCTCCCGATCGAATGGGCGGAGCCGCTCAGCTGGATACTCGGGACAATCGCCCTCATTTGGGTGCTTGCCGCGGCGTTCTTCCTGTACAAGGCCTCCAAGTCCACGCTCAAGAGCACGCTCGTGATCTACGAGAGAATCATACTCATATTCGCTATCATCGCTGTGGTCATAGCGGTGAGCGCGGTCGCATTCCTTGTCACCGATGTGAGGCTCGCACAAACGCTGGAACTCCTGTCCATCGCGTGGCTGATCGCGGCCTCGTTCTTCCTCTACCGCTCCCTCAAAGCGACCGGGATCGCGGAATCCTTGAGAAAGGAGTTCAGAGTCCAGGGCAAGATAGAGTATATCGACCTGGACGACGCAAAGGCCTTCAAGTCGGAAAAGTACGGACTCATAGGCCGGCCGGACTATGTCATCAAACTCGGCGACAAACTCATACCCGTGGAGGAGAAGAAAGGCAGGACCCCACAGGGGCCGCTGTTCTCGCACATATTGCAGGTCGCTGCCTACTGTCTCCTGGTCGAAGAAGCGGACAAGAAAGCTCCTCCGTACGGACTTCTGAAATACCCCGAGCAGGAGCATCAGATCGAGTACAACGCAGACATGAAGAAGGTCGTCCTGGAGAAGCTCGCGGAGATGAAGAAGGCTGCGGTCTCGGGCGATGTGCACAGGAACCACAACAGGCCTGGCAAGTGCAGGTTCTGCTCGCGCAGGGAAGTGTGCCCCGAGAAGCTCGCGTGAGTATTCACTCGACCGTCACGGTCTTCGCGATGTTCCTCGGCTTGTCTATCGGGCAGCCCCGGTGCTTTGCCAGGTAATACGCCCAGAGCTGGAGCACGACTATGACCGGTATCGGGGAGAACACAGGCGGAACATCCATTATCCGGATGACCTCGTCCGCGTACTTCTCCAGCTCGGAATCGCCCTCGACCCCAATCGCGATCACGGGGCTTCCTCTGGCGGACACCTCGCCTATGTTTCCTAGCATCTTCTCGTACGTGTGGTCCTTCATTGCGATCGCGATAACGGGTGAATCCTTCGAGAACAGCGCCAAAGGCCCGTGCTTCATCTCGCCCGCGGGAAAGCCCTCGCCGTGGATGTACGATATCTCCTTGGTCTTGAGCGCGCCCTCCAAGGCGATCGGGTAGTTGATGTTCCTCCCGATGAAGAACATGTCCCTCGCCGAGTGATACTTCTGGGCAAGAGCATCTATCTCCGAGGCCTTGTTGAGCACGTCCTGGACGTGCCTGGGCAGGTTCCTCAGCTCGCCTATGACCGCCCTCCTCGCCTGAGCGTTCAGCGCCCTCGTCTGCAGCCCCAGGTCCATCGCGAGCAGGTACATCGCGATCACCTGCGTGGTGAAGGTCTTCGTGGCCGCGACCCCGATCTCCGGGCCGGCGCGCGTGTAGATCGTGTGGTCCACCTCACGCGTGATCGCGGAGCCCATGACGTTCGCGATCGCGACGGTCTTGTGCCCTCTCTTCTTGGCCTCCCTCGCGGCGGCCATCGTGTCCAAGGTCTCGCCGCTCTGAGTAACAAGGACCACGAGCGGGTTCTCCCTAGGGGCAGAGGAGTACCTGTACTCCGAGGATATCTGGCAGGTCGTGGGCGTCTTCGCGATCTCCTCGATGATGTACTTTCCAACTAGACCCGCGTGGAATGAAGTACCGCACGCGACTATCTTGACGCTCGAGAAATCCCGCCCGTCGAAGAACGTCTCTGAGGACAGCGACTCGATCCTGCCCAGGAGGGATTCATGGATCGCCTCGGGCTGCTCGAATATCTCCTTCAACATGAAGTGCGCGTACCCGCCCTTCTCGGCGTCCTCAACGCTCCAGTCGACCTTCTGAGGCTCTCTGTGCACTTCTGCACCCGCGTTGTCGAGGATCGTGACGGAATCCTTCGTGACCCTGGCGACCTCTCCGTCCTTGAGATATATCATCTTATTAGTGTACTTGAGAAGGGCGGTGACATCGCTCGCGACGAAGTTCTCACCCGTGCCCAGGCCCACCACCAAGGGGCTCTCGCACCTGGCGACAACTATCTCGTCCTTACCGGCAGCGACGACCGCGAACGCGTACGTTCCCTCGATGTGCGACAGTGCCTTCCTCACAGCTGAGAGCAGGTCGCCATCGAACTCCGCCTCGACCATGTGAGCAAAGACCTCGGTGTCCGTCTCGGAGCTGAACTTGTGCCCTGACTTGATCAGGGACTCCCGCAGCTCCATGAAGTTGCTGATGATCCCGTTGTGAACGACCGCGAGCTTGTTCGAGCAGTCCGCGAGCGGATGAGCGTTCTCTGTGGTCGGCTTGCCCTGAGTGGCCCACCTGGTGTGCGCGATCCCGAGCTCGCCCTTCATCTCAGGCATGCCCGACTCGAGCCTCGCGATCTCCCCTTCGCTCTTGAACAGCTGGAGATCGCCGCTTATCACGGCCATGCCCGCGGAATCGTAGCCCCTGTACTCGAGCCGCTTGAGGCAGTCGAGCAGTATGGGCTGTGCCTTCCGAGCACCCGCATAGCCTACGATCCCGCACATCCGAATAACACCCTATGTCACGAGCGACCTGTTCGGCAGGTTCCTGGTTATCTTCGCGCCGCTGGACACCTTGCATCCGGCGCCGACGATCGTCCCGGGCTCGACGATGACCCCCGTCCCGAACGAGGAGTCCTCGCCCACGATGGACCCGATGTGTGGCACCTTGTAGAACTCGTCCGCGATGTTGACATACGCCTCAGCCCCGGCGCACATGAGATGCGACTGCGACTTCGACCCGTAGCCAAGAACGCAGTGCGAAAGGTACGAGTGCGCCCCGATGCTGCAGTTGCTCATCAGGATGCTGTTCTTGACGACAGTATACGGCTCGATCATCACGCTGTTCCCGATGCTCGTGGACGGAAGAACGGTCACGTTGGGCCCGATCTCGCACCCCTCGCCTATCAGGACAGGACCGTAGATGGTCGTCCCCGCACGGATCACAGTCTCCTCACCTATCCCCACGGGCCCGTGGATCGTCACCTGGGGCTCGATCTTGCCCGAGGTCTTCACCGCGAGATTCTCGAGCGCGGCCGCGTTCAGCTCCAACAGGTCCCAGGGATAGACGGCGTCGATCCAGAGGCCGTCGGAGAACACGGGCGTCACGGGCTGGTCCGAGAGGCTCGCCTGGACAGCGTTGCTCAGGCCGTACTCGCCCGCCTGAGTGTTGCGGTCTATGAACTTGAACACCTTGTCGCTGAGACAGTACATGCCCGTCAAAATGATGTTAGAGATCATGTCCTGGGGCTTCTCCACCACGGCCTTGATCGTCCCCTTCTCAATCGTCACGACGCCGTATTTCGAGGGGTTCTCGCTCTCGACCACGAGCGCGCTCGGACACGTCCCCGACCGGAGAAGATCACCCACAGCACGCTTGTCCACGATGTTGTCTCCGGGTAGGACGATGAACTCGCCCGAGAGCCTGTCCCTCGCGACGGACAACGCGTGCGCGTTCCCGAGCTGCTTGTCCTGAACGACATACTCGATCCGCGCGCCGAACTTGTTCCCGTCCTCGAAGTGGGACATGATGCGCTCCTTCCGGTAGCCGACGACCATCACGATGTCCCTGACATCGTTCTTCACGAGCGCGTCAACGACATACTCGAGCACGGGCCGGTTGGCGACGGGGATCATGACCTTGGGCTCGGACACCGTAAGCGGCCGGAGCCTCATCCCCTCACCAGCAGCCAGAATCACAGCCTTCATCAGAAACCCACCGACGCGAAAGCTACACGATTGCGGCCATTTAAGCGTTTTGCAGGAACGGACGAGACGCTCACTCTTCCTCGCCCATGCCCTCGTCGATCTGACCGTACAACGCCCTGTTCCGAGCGTCGACCCTTGTCTTGGTCGCCTCCTGGTACAGCTCGCACGAGCAGCGGATGAGGGTCACGATGTCGCGCTTAGAACAGTAGCCCATGCCTGGCCCCGAGCCTTCCTCGGGACGAGGGTCCCAGAAGAGACAGGCGGGGCAGAGCTGGCGCTTCTTCTTGTCGTTGGTGCATGTGTTGTGGAGAGTCACGAGCCGGGTATGGGCGCTTTTGAGTATATCACGATTTCTACTAACGTGGGAGGGTGCGCGAGGTGCGCTGCCCGACTGGACGTAGCGTGCATGCAGTGCTGGACAGTAACTGGATGCGGTCGAATCATGCCCCGAGAACATGTGTCCAGCAGGAAGAAGAGGGGCGTACAGGACGGAGGAACGCGCGGAGCTGCCAAAGGAACTGCAGAAGGAACTCGTCGAGAAAGCAGCTGCGAGATATGGCAACTGCCAGGAACTCGCGAAGGCCCTCGACCTGCCGAAATCGTCTGTGCACTACTACAGGAGCGGGAGGCTAACGCTCCCGCTGTCCGTGATGGAGCAGATGCTGAAGATCGCAGGAGACGAGAAGCTCGAAGAGAGAGTGAGAGAAGCGGCGGTCAAGAAGGATCGGACATGGGCGAACGCATACGCCGCCGGGATCAACCGGGACATGTGTCGTGAGAGAGTCCGACTGCCGACCATGGAAGAACTGGAGAGCGACCACGAGCTCAGGAGGAAAGCGGCAACTATCGTGTCGTATGTGCTCGCGGAAGGATCGATTTGGATCAGGGATGACAAGTGCGGCGAAGCGATCGCCAATATCACTTTCTCTGATGAGGAAACGGACCTCTATGATCACTTCCGACGTCTTTGCGTCGATGTCTTCGAGTATGACATCGGCCCTCCCCAAATGCCTGGCAACGGTGCCAAAGCGATTAGGGGTTTCATCTACTCCAGATTCATCGCGGAGTGGTTGCTTGAAGCCGGGATTCCGGCTGGCGACAAATCAGCAGCCCGCACCACCTTGCCAAACTGGGTGATGGAGTCCTGCGATGAGCAGACATGGATAGCAGCGATTCAGCCGTTCTGCGATGGCGAAGGATCGGTCGCGACAAAAGGGGACACGGCGGTTGGTTTCACGATAGTCCAGGCTAGACATACCGACCTCGACCTTGCTACCTTCCCGCTGCCGCCTACGTCGCGCGACTCAGTTCGGAAGGTTCACAAAGGGTTCATCAGGCAAACGAGCGTCTTCGGAATTCCCACTCTGGATTACTGCCAGGGGTTGTTCCGAAGTGAGGTGCTCGACGATGTCAACACAATCATGCGTCGGCTAGGGATAGGCACCCGCATCAGTCTCGTCTCTATGTATCTCAAGGACAACGGCTTCTGGAGCTGTTACTGGCGTATCTTCATACCAAGGCAACACATCGCCATGCTTCTATCTTCCGGAGCGCTCACTCAAAAGAAGAAGGTCGCACGAGCACTCTCAATCTAACAATTCAACAATATATATATAAAACTTTCGATTAATTAGCGGGGGTTGGATTTGAACCAACGATCTTCAGGTTATGAGCCTGATGGGATTACCAAGCTACCCCACCCCGCTGTCTCCGATTAAGGAAGAATGTATAGTTAAAGGTATCCGTCTCACACGGCGGGCTCAGAAGAACTTCCTGAACCTGAACAGGTCGTCTATCGATCCTTTGACCTGGAGCCTTCTCGTCGCGATGGCCTTCATCGACCTCAGCTCTCCCGTCCAGAGCTGCGTGAGGGTTTCCGAGCTCGCGATCACCCTGATGTCCGGGTTCTGCGCAGGGCCTTTGAGGAGGCCCGCGACGCGTGCGTTCTCGAGCACGAAATGGTACCACTCGCCGTCTTCGACCTCGACCTGCACGACCTTTCTGACGCCTCTGAGCTCGTTCCGCAGGTTCGCGTCCGAGTCGACCTTCGCGTTGAACTTCGCTATGGCCGCGTTGAGGACCTGCTCGACCAAGTTCATCCCTCGAATGTATCCAGCTTCCTGAGCCCGTTCAGAATCATAATGTTTTGCGCGGTGTCCCAGCTGCGTCGGGTATGCGGTGGGAACGTGCCTTTCCTGCCTATCCAGCTCTTCAGGAACGAGACGGTTTTCGGGTCCGAGGTATAGCCCGAGCCTATCGGCTCTCCTATCTCCTGTTCTATTTCCGCTATCCTCGCGTCCCGGACGACTTTCGCGATTATGGAGGCGGCTGATACCACGGGGAAGTTCTCGTCCGCCTTGTGTTGGGAAAACGTTCTCGCGCTGCACCTGAGCTGAGCCTGTATCATCCTTCCGAACTGCAGCTCGTTCGCGTCGGCGGCGTCGACGTATGCGATCTCCGGCTGGAGCCTCTCGACGATGGTTGCGAACACGCGCGCTTCGAGCTCGTTCATGGTGATCATCTCGCGCATCGCGTCTATCTCCTCCGCGGGCACCTCTACGACTTCGATTCTGGCGACCTTGCGTATCTCGGGCTCCAGCTCCTCTCTCCTTTTGGCGCTGAGCTTCTTCGAATCCTTGACTCCCAGCTTCCTCAGGCACTCGTCGGACTCGACCGCGACGCCGCACACCACGAGAGGGCCGATGACCGGCCCTCTGCCCGCCTCGTCTATCCCGCAGATCATCTAGTGGGAGCATGCGCGGTTCTGCTGATATTTCTTTTGTGTTCGGCTGGCAAGGATTATTACCGGAGGGGCCAATAGTAGCCCTCGATGTTGGCTGGTATTCAGCAGCTCCCCCCGCTCGAAGGGATGGAGGAGCTAGACCCGGGCGTGCTGGCGCTTATCGGGCTGGGCTTGGTCGTCATCGGTCTTGTCCTCGGGTTCGCCGGCAGGATCGTGTGGAAGCACGTGATGTCGCTTATTGGCGCCATACTGGGCGGGCTGTTCGGGTTCGTTATTGGTTCGGCGATCGGCGGGCCGCTGGTCGGTCTGATCGTGAGCCTGCTTGGTGCGATGGTCGGGAGCGGCATATTCGTGTTCCTCGCCAAGGTCGGGCTTGTGCTCACGGCGGGATTCCTCGGGTTCACGTTCGCGGCCGGAGTGACTGGGAACGCGATGATCGGGCTGGTAGTCGGGGCTCTCGCGCTCGGGCTCACCGCTGCGTTCATAGACCAGGCCATCGGGATCGTGACAGCGATCGTGGGTGGATTGCTGGTGGGCATCGGGCTCGCGTGGATGGAGAGGTTCGACATGGGCCTGATCGTGATCGCGATGCTCGCCATCATGGTGTTCGGGTCCGTGATACAGATGAAGGGCATCAAGGACGAGCAGGACAGGAGAAGGAGGGCGGCTGCTGCGCGTGCTGCCGCCGTCGCGGTTCCCGTTGCGCCCGTTCCTCCGCCCGTGCCCGGGCGGACATGTTCCCGGTGCAACGGTCAGATGCGGTACGTGCCAGAGTACAACAGGTATTACTGCGACCGATGCCAGGATTATGACTAGTTAAGAACCCGTGGCTTGTTACCGTTGGCATAGTAAATCAGGCATGGTTTATTATCGGCCCAGGAATACGCGGCCCGAGGCTTATGGACCCGATGGGCTGTCAGAGCAGGAAGCTTGAGAACAGCTTCAGGCTTACCAGGGTCGGCATCACCGGCGTGAAGAAGCCCGTCGTGGTGATCAGGGATGGCACCGAGAACCACCTCACCGCCGAGATTGATGTGTTTGTGGACCTGCCTTCGACTCAGAGGGGCTCGCACATGTCCCGGAACGTCGAGGTCGTCACCGAGATGATCGACGAGAGCGTCCGGAGCAAGGTCGGGAGCCTCGAGCAGCTCTCTGCGAACATATGCAAGGAACTGCTCGGCAGGCACGGTTATGCAGGGTACGCCGAGGTGCGCATGGCGGCGGACTATTTCCGCGAGCGGGAGACCGAGGGCGGGAGGAAGACGCTCGAGCGGTTCAGGCTGATCGCGAGGGCGACCGCCACTCGCGGGAACAGCCTCATGAAGCTCATAGGGGTCGAGGTCGAGGGCATGACCGCGTGCCCATGCGCCCAGGAGACCGTGAGGCAGATGCTCGTGGAGGAAGTGCCTGAGCTGAAGGACCTCTCCGGCAGGGTGCCCATGATCTCTCACAACCAGAGGAACCGGACGACGCTCATGATGGAGGTCCCGGAGGACGTCCAGGTGGAGGCCGACGACCTGATAGACATCGTCGAAGGTTCGATCAGCAGCCCGACCTACGGAATACTGAAGCGGGACGACGAGGCCTCGGTCGTGCTGCACGCGCACAGGAACCCGAAGTTCGTGGAAGATGTCGTCAGGGACATACTGGGCAAGCTGCTGGAGAAGTACGCTGACCTGCCCGACACGGTGCATGTGACGGTCAGGAGCGAGAGCGAGGAGTCGATCCACAAGCACAATGCTTTTGCCGAGAGGATCACTACCCTGGGCGAGCTGAGGGAGAAGTGACTGCTCGGAAGGGAAAGCCTGGGAAGGGCATGATCAAGGCCGTCGCTGTGGACATCGACGGCACTCTAACTGATGATTCTAGACGCATGAGCCTCGACGCGATTGCCGCCCTTCGGAAGGTCGAGGACTCGGGGATACCCGTGATACTCGCGAGCGGGAATGTGCTGCCCGTCGCGTATGCCGTGTCGACTTACATGGGGTTCAGCGGGCCGATGGTCGCGGAGAACGGAGGGATCGTTTGCGACAAGCAAGAGGTCTGGGTGATAGGCAGGCCTGAGAACCCGCGCGAGGCGTACGAACATCTCCGTACCAGGATGGAGGTCGAGCGGCTGTTCACTGACAGGTGGAGGGAGACCGAGGTCGGCCTGAAGCGCGATGCGGACCTCGAGCGTGTACGGTCCATCCTGAAGGGGTTTCCCGTTGATGTTCAGACTACGGGCTGGGCCGTTCACATCATGGACAAGGGCATGGACAAGTTCCTAGGAGTGAGAAAAGCGTGCGACCTGCTCCTGATATCTCCTGCCGATGTCGCAGCCATCGGTGACTCGGAGAACGACGAGCGCATGATCCGCGAATGCGGCTGGGGGGTCGCGATAGGCAACGCTGCGGACATCACGAAGAAGTCGGCGTCGTATGTCTGCAAGGGAAGAAACGGGGCTGGAGTCGTCGAGGGGCTCGGTTGGCTGGGCTTGATCTGAGCGGTTTTTCGGAAAATCTTATGTCATGAGGAGTCGCTTCTCATCTCGAAATGTCGATGATAGGGATCTGCAGCCTATGCGGCAGGCCCGCAGCTAGCACATGTCCTCTCTGCGGCCGCCTCGTGTGCACAATGTGTTCGGACCCTGGGACTGGCGTGTGCAAGGGCTGCGCTGCAAAACACAATAAGATGACCAGGCTGACCTAGCTCAACTTGCGAGAAGCCTTTTCGCATCCTCTTCCGTCAGCCCAGCTGCCTTGAGCAGGTACTTCACGCCTTTCTTGAGGATCATGTCCTTCGTCTTGTCGTCCAAGAACTTCTCCATCACGACAGGGGCTCGGAGCGTGTACTCGACGCCAAACTCGGACCAGTAGTACCTCGCGTTGTCCGGGTCCAGCTCCGCGGCTTTGTTGTAAGCCGCCTCCGCCTCGTTGAACCTGCCTATCTCGACAAGGAACGCTGCGTAGCTTGACTGAAAGATCGGGTTCTTGGGATCGAGCTCCACGGCCTTCTTGTAGCACTCCATGACTTCTTCTTGGGTGATCTTGGGGACGCCCACGGATGCCTCCGCCTTGCCGAAGTATGCCTCAGCGCTCTTAGGGTCCGCCTTGATGACCTTGTTGAACTTGGCAACCGCCTTCTCGAACTCCCCCATCCCGAGGGATTCTTGCGCATCCATCAAGTCCTTTTCTGTCTCGGCCATATGTCGCACCGACCAAGCTGCGTCACAGCAGCATCGCCTATTAGTGCGGTCATGTATAAAACATTCGGATTGGAGGTCAGAAAGGGTAAAAGGGTTTTTCGTTACGCGCCAAGAGCAGCGTTGAGCGCATCTACCGCGTCGCCTATCGCTCCCAGGTCCATCCTGTCGACCATGGAGTACGGCTCGTTCAGCCAATCGCCTTCGGTGTCGTAGCCTTCCAGCATGAGCACGTATATGTCTCCGAGGATGGCCGCGGTCGAGTTAAGGGCCTCCGTGACGGTCGCGTTCATCGTGTGCCCTGGACCGTTGAGCTGGGCGTACCCTTCGCCCACCATCCACGACACGCTCTCAATCGCTTGGCTCAGCGCGTAGAACGTTTCGTATCTCTCATCGTCCGAGGGGTACATGTACGCAATCGCGTTGCAGTCGCCCGCCATGAGGTTGGCTTCTCCCTGCGCGAAGAGCGCGGAGTCCCTTCTCGAACCCAGAGACCACGAGTCGTTCAGCATGATCTCTATGTGCGCTTTCGTGTCGTTCGCGGCTCCGTACGCGTCCACGACCAGGACCGCCTGCGCCTTGTATTTCGCGTCGCTGTAGTCCTTCGCCTGGTTGTAGTAGAACACGGTCGTCGCCGCGAATATCAGTATCGCGACCACCGCGATCCCCAGGATCACATACGTTACGTTCCACGTACCCTTGGCTGGTTTCTTTGGTGCTTGGGGACTTTCCATCTCCCGCCACCTCCGAGAGTCATATTTCAGGCGGGACTATATGTTGACTGGCAGAAACCCTTTTATGAGGAGCCGGAGTTGTCGACAAATGCCTAAGGAAGCGTGTGTCTGATGATGCCCGGCGGAAGGATGAACCCGAAGCAGATGAAGGCCATGATGAAGCGCATGGGGATCACGCAGGACGAGATAGAGGATGTTACAGAGGTCATCATCCGCACGCGGAACAAGGAGATCGTGTTCAAGGACGCAGCTGTGACCGTCATGACCGTCCAGGGACAGAAGACGTACCAGGTTGTGGGAACTCCTCAGGAGCGGGCTCCGACCAAGGGGACGGAGCTGAGGGAGGAGAAGGCGGGCGTGCCCGAGGAGGACGTGAAGCTCGTGATGTCGCAGACGGGCTGCACCGCGGCCGAGGCGAGGAAGGCGCTCGAGGAGACGGACGGCGCCCCTGCGGAGGCCATCCTGAAGATCATGGCGTCCCGTTGAGCCGACCTACCACGCACTTGTTTTCACGCAGATGTTTATTTAAGAATGCGCTGGATATGTCGTCTGCGCGCTCGCGGTGAACATCGATGATTGAGGCTGTCGGGCTGGAGAGGAGATTCGACGGTAAGCTTGCGGTAGAGGATCTGAACCTCGCGGTCAAGGAGGGAGAGGTCTTCGGACTGCTTGGCCCCAACGGCGCGGGCAAGACCACCACCATACGGATGCTCGCGTGCCTGATCAAGCAGTCTGCGGGCACTGCATACATCAACGGCTTTGAGATCAACAAGGAGCCGGACGCGACCATGATCCGGGGGTTCATCGGTCTTCTGCCCGAGGCGCCTGGCCTGTACGAGTCGCTGAGCGCGTACCAGAACTTGGACTTCTACGCTAGGCTGTATGGTGTCGCATCCGACAAGCGCGAGTCGAGAATAGACGACATGCTCAGGATGCTGGATGTGCGCGAGAGAAAGGACGACCCCGTCGCCACGTTCTCCAAAGGGATGAAGCAGAAGATCGCCATAGCTAGGGCTTTCGTTCACGACCCGCAAGTTGTGTTCCTAGACGAGCCCACAGCCGGGCTCGACCCCGAGGCATCGCATACCGTGAGGGAGTTCCTGGGCGCCCTCAGCAAGGAGGGGCGGACCATATTCATCAACAGCCATCACCTGGACGAAGTGGAGAGGCTGTGCGACAGGATCGCAGTCATGAGCCGCACGGTACTCGCCGTAGGAGCCCCGAAGGAGCTCGCGAGGAACTACTGGGGCAGGACCACGGTCATAGAACTGGCTGAGTTGCTCCCCAAGTATATCGAGTTAGTGCGGGGCCTGCCGTTCGCGTCGAACGTGCGCACGGAGGACGGCAAGATCCTCGTGGATCTCGACGACCCAGAGGAGAGGAACCCGGGCATCGTCGACGCGCTCTCGAAGGCAGGCGCTAGGATCGAGTACATCACCGAGCTGAGGCGGTCGCTCGAGGACGTATACATGCGCCTGATGGGGAGGGAGAAGCGATGAGGCTGAGCCGCGCGGCGATAGTCATGAAGAAGGACTTCTCCGAGTTCCGCAAGAACAGGTACATCATGGCCACGCTCCTGTTCATGCCGCTCCTGGTCGCCGTAGTGCTCCCCATGGTCTATGTCGTGCCCATAAATGAGCTCGGCTCCCAGCGGGACCATCCTCTCGACCTCGAGTTCGACATCACGGCTTCGTACGACGACGTGAACTTCGTGAACGCCACCGCGAGCGACCTGCTCATACAGAACTCGACCATCTCCAACTCCGTCCTCCAAGGTTGCATAATCAGAAACTCCACCATTGTCGCTTCGAACGTCAACGGCTCGTCCGTCGAGTTCTGCAGGCTCAGGGACAGCCTGTTCACGAACTCGAACATCTACTCTCCTGTCGAGAACATCCACAGCTCGCTCATGGAGTCGCAGATCATGGGCCAGGACGACGAGATGACGAGGCTGAAGGACATCATCTTCAATGTGCTGCTGATCCTGCTGATGATGATACCTGTTACGATACCCACAGTGACTGCCTCGTACAGCTTCGTCGGGGAGAAGACCAACAAGAGCCTGGAACCGCTCTTGGCGACCCCGATCACAGACATAGAGCTGCTCGTTGGCAAGTCGGGCTCGATATTCTTCGTCAGCATGGGAGCCACTTGGCTGTCGTTCGCTGTGTGCGTCGTCGCCGTTGACATACTAACCTATCCCGTCCTCGGGTACTACCCGCTCCCGACAGCTTACTGGATGACGGGCGTGATCCTGCTCGCGCCCGCCATGTGCATGATGAGCATCCTGGCGAACGTGCTCATCTCGTCCAAGGTGAACGACGTGCGGGTGTCGCAGCAGGTGGGAGGGATCGTCGTGCTGCCTCTGGTCCTGTTCTTCATATCGAGCTTCTCTGGAGTCATAGCGACCGGGATCCTGCCGCTGATCCTGTTCACTCTGCTCGTCATCGTGGGCGACCTCGGCATATTGGCCCTCAGCCTCAGGACATTCAAGCGCGAGGAGATACTGGTCAACTGGAAGTAGCTCCTGCCTCATGCACGGTTCTGTCAATAATCGGGTGGTAATCCCTCGGACCACTTCGACAATTGACTCGTTCCATTCGGCTCCGGCCGTGCGCCCCTCGCGAGGGCGTAGAGGGCCATCATCACGTCATGCTGGAACGCGCCGGGGCTGAACCGTAAGCCACCCGCCGCCCTGTCGCAGACGGCTGATCGCAGCGGGCCCGCCCCCTTCGACAGTGCCTGGACGGGCCTGTCCGAGGGAGCATGTCTGGCATACGCGCCCATTCGGGAACATGGATTTCTCCCACATGTCGAGCGCGATCCGCTGTCTTCGTCCGGGCCGACCTTGACGGCCCGTGTGCATGCCTTGTTTGGCATCGTGACACCAACGGGGCATAAGGTCTCGACGCTTCGCACTACATGTAACGCCCGATAGCTAGACAGAACTCTCATGCACAAAGATTAAAGACCGTCCTGATATTCCCAGGCCACCGACGATGTGAAGCAGATGAAGCTACACGAGATGAAGACGAAGTGCAGGATGTGCGGCAAGGAATTGATCGGGGACACGAAGGATGAGGATTTCGTCAGTTTCTACTGCATGAAGTGCGGCATCTATACCACTAGGCCGTTGGAGGAGTTCAAGGACCTGCCCCCGCCCGCGCCGCCCGCCGCTCCGGCTCCGCCCGCTGAGAAGAAGGCATGAGAAGTAGCTATCCAGGAGCGCTCAGAGCCAGCTCAGAGCGCAACCGCCAACGCTTAAATACGCAGTCGGCTTTTGCCTCAAAAGGCGCCTTATCGCCGCCAATCCAGGCGCCGAACATATTGCCCCGGTAGTGTAGTGGCCTATCATCCGAGCCTGTCGAGCTCGGGACTCGGGTCCGAATCCCGACCGGGGCGCCACTCTCACTTCTTTTCGAACTCGAGCTGGTAGTACACGTCCTCCTCGATGTCCTGCGCTAGCTGGAAGGGCTTGGCCGCGGTTCTCTTCACGTGCTCAGGCGGCTTCCTCTCCTCGACGGGCGGGCCCATTGGAGTCTCCTTCTTCTGAAAGTCGATGATAGTGAGCCGGCCCTTGGGGCGGAGTATCCTGGCCGCCTCCCCGATGAGCTTCTTCTGGCTTTCGACCTCATGGTACACGAACGCGGCCAGCACGCGGTCGGCCGATCCGTCCGGGAGCGGTAGGCGGAGCATGTCGGCTCTCATGGGGACGATGTTCGGGATGCCTCTCTCCCGCACCCTTCCGCGGAGGATCTCGAGCATCTTCGGCTCCATGTCGACTGCTAGGACCTCCTTGACGACGCTTGACAAGGGGATGGAGAAGTATCCGATGCCAGCCCCGAGATCAACGACCTTCTCCTTCCCGGAGGGGTGCATATTCTTGATGACGCTCCCTGCTGGTATGGCCTTCCTGCGCTCGGGCCCCTCAAGCCTCGAGACGAAATCGCCTTCTGCGCTGAACCTATGGGGCATGCTGGACGCTCCATCGGCGTATCAAGAATCGCCGACAATAAACTGTGCCCTAACAGCTTTATTGGCGGAGTTGCGGCCGAACCTTCGTTTCCTGTGGAAAAGCATATCTACCCATTAGCGCGATTAACGCTCACTCTTCCCAAGGGAGTTTATGTCCACAAGAAAGGAGATAGAGACACTCCTCTCGTACGTTTTGGACGAGCGGAGCAGGCTCGCCATAGGCCTTTCCGGGCTGAATGCAGTCGCGAAGGAAAAGCGGGTAGCCGCCCTGCGAGGACTGCAGGACCTCGGATGGGTCGGACAATGTGGGCTCGAGGATTTCGAGGAGAGCTACTCGCTCACAAAGGAAGGAACCAGGGTCGCAGAGGAACGCCCGGACATGGGCTCGATGCAGCCGATCGTCAGGTCCCAGATCGAGTGCATGAGAGAGGTCTGCTGCGACGACCCGGACATGCGAAGGAGTGCTCTCCGGAAGCTGGCCGAAATCGAGTGCGACCTCAGCAACTGGGACAGCGCCCTCCTATACTGCTTCGAGCTGAGGGCGGCGGCTGACATTGCGAAGGACACAGGGGCGCTGGCGTTCTCGTACTTCGCCCAGGGCAGGGTGGAAAGGGCTCAGAACCATTGGCATGACGCTCTCGAGTCCTACCTCAAGGCGCTCGAGCTGTTCATGGAGAGCGGGGACCGCCGGGGAGTCTGCGATGCGAACCGGCAGATGGGGATCGTATATGGTAGCATGGGCAACCTCGCCTCTTCGGTCAGGTGTCTCGAATCCAGCCTCTCACTCGCGAAGGACTTAGGCGACAAGGAGGCCGTGGCCAAGGCCGAGGCGAATCTGGCGGTGGTGTACGACCTCGAGGGACGTTTCGACGAGTCGGAGCGCGCGAGCAAGGAGTGCCTCGAGTACTTCCTCGAGACGGGGGACGAGTCGAGCGCGGTCAAGACGGCGAACAACCTTGGCGTGCTGAACATGTCCGTGGAGAGGTTCGACGCCGCAGCCGAATACTTCGAGAAGGCCATCGCATCGAGCAGAACGCTCATGAACAGGACCGTGATGAGCGCGGCGATGGTGAATGCTGGATACTGTTACGCCAGGGCCGGAGAGGTCGTGCGCTCGCTCGACTACACGGAGAAGGCGGTCCAGGTGTTCAAGGAGCCGAACGACACGAACATGCTCGCCCTTGCCTATCGCAATTACGGATACATCGAGTTCAGGAAAGGAAGCTTAGAGCAGGCCTTCGAGTGGTTCGAGAAGAGCGTGCGAGCGGCGAAGGCCTCCGGGGTCATGGACACGATGGCTGCGTGCTGCTACGAGTACGGCATGTGCCTGATCAAGTCGACCTTGAACCCGAGGCTGGCAAAGAAGCTGCTCGTGAGGGCGTCCTCGATCTACGGCGAGATAGGGAACGCGAAACGGTCCAGTGCAATAGACGGCGTCCTGACCCAGGTCGCGCTGGCCTAGCATCAGTGTTCCAGCCGATGCAAGTGTGTTTTATATGGTTTAGAGGGCGGCGCGGCAGCGCCGCCGTTTCGATGAATCTAGCGGGCTCAGTCGATCCACGTGTGGCCGCCTGTCGGATGGCTGCCGCCCGCAGCCGACGTCATCGCAGACTGGATGGCGTCGATCCACGTGTGTCCCCCGTCTGGAGAGACACCCACGACCGCAAGTGCGACCGTGATGGCAAGTGCTAGCACACCAGCTATGACGATCCAAAGTCTCCTCAGCTTTTCACCCCCGTGATACCGAACCTCACGGCAGTATTTGTAATGTTGCCGCGAGTTATCTTCTAGAGTCAGTATCGCGCGCGTTTGCAGGCCAGATGCTCGGCGAGCCAGCGCACGAGTTTATCATGTGCCGCAGCTATTCACTGTCTGACTGGGGATGGCACAGAAAGTATACATCACGATGACCGGGGTCAGCAGATGGCCCGTGCTCAACGGCCTCTGGGCAGCGCTGTGCAAGGGATACGTGCCTGACAAGGTCTACCTGTTCGTCACTCAGGGCAGGGAGAAGGACGGAGAGGCCCTCTCCGCCTGGATCAAGATACTCCTAGAATCGTACGGAAAACATGTAGAGCCCGCGCTCGAGAGGATCGAGGAGGGCGAGTTCGCCTCTTCGGGCAAGAGGATCACATCCGTCATGGAGACCGAACGCAACCTGGGGAACGTGGTCGCGATCGACATAACGCCTGGCAGGAAGGCGATCGTCACTTCGGCGCTGATATCCGCATGGCAGAAGCAGGTCGACCATGTGTTCTACCTGTACCTGGAGGACATGAGGAACGCGAACAACCCGTACCCCATGATCCCATACAAGCTGCAGCACTTCGTCGACCTCAAGGAGGAGGTGTGGAAGTGAAGGATCTCGTGCTCTCCAGGAGGGAGCTGCAGGTGCTCTGCAACTGCATCCACTCCGGCGACAAGAGGTACATCCATGTGTCCTTCCCATTCTACGGCCTCGAGCTGTTCACGCTCGACATACAGAGGCCGGAGCTGACGAAGATCGTCCGGGCGAAGAGGTTCGAGGAGGAGCTCTACCGGCGCAGGCCAGCGGACAGGTCGGTGAGCAGGGACGAGTTCCCGAACTTCACGGACCTCAGAAACTGCCTGCTGTCCTCCGGGTTCCTCAACTACGCGAACGAGGTCGAGGTGGCTGGAAGGCTGTTGGAACTCAAGGACGAGACGAGGGATCCGAACAAGAGGCCGAGGCCGCTATTCATCGCTGTCGACACCAATGTGCTCTACGACAAGCTGCTCTCGAGACACCTCCCTCTGAAGGACGAGGCCACGGGGAGGCTGGTGGAGGCGCCCGATTTCAGGTATGTGGTGACTGAGATAGTCCAGATGGAGATTGACTCGAACATAACCCACAAGTACTCGAGAGAGGAGATAGGCGCGCTCGGAAACCTCCTTGCGCACAGGGAGCTGTTGAACGAGTTCAGGAACGGCAGCGGGAGGCGCGCTAGGCTGGCGAAGCTCGCGCTGAACGAGATGAGCTACCTGATGACGCAGCTCCGTGCGCTCAGGATCAAGGGCACTCCAGCCGACAACAAGGAGGAGAACGACAGGCGCATCGCGGAGTCGTACCGGAACTGGTCGCGAAGCGGGGACTACGAGGTCCTGCTGCTGACGGCGGACGAGGACATGGTTCACCACGCCATCTCCAACGAGCTAATGACCCTCCAGCTGCAGATACCTTACGAGGTTCCTGAACACGGGAGAATCGACCCGTGGGCGGTTTCGGACCTGCTCTACGACCTGGCGGGCACATTCGGCGCGATCTCGCTGGACAACGAGGGGATAACGCTCCTGGGAGAATGGGGCGGGAAGAGCAGCGCCGACTCGACCTCCGAGCACGTCAAGGCGGTCTTCGAGGACGAGTCGAAGCAGGGGAGGATCGCGCAACAGCTCGGCATCTGCAGGAAGATACTGGCCAGGTATTCAGACTAGATGGACGGATCACTGGCCTGTTCTGGGCAAAAATATTATCATAGTGAACTCATCCGCAGGATAACATCATCCCGACGCGTCCGAGGAGTGTCGGGGCGTGGAGAGTGGTCAACTTGGCAGAGAAGATCATGGTATACGCACTGAGCACATGCCCGTACTGCAAGCGCACGAAGAGATTCCTTGACGAGCACAAAGTGCCCTACAGCCACAAGGATGTGGACACGCTTCCGGACGACGAGCAGGACAAGGTCCTGGAAGAGATTGAGAAGCTGACCGGAAAGAGGGCTTTCCCCGTCGTAATCATAGGCACGGAGACAATCGTTGGGCACGACGAAGCTCGGCTGAAGAAGGCGCTGCGTCTATGAGCGACGCGAAGCCGAACTTCGTC
>Ga0256868_10000716_pt1 | contig 19015 bp, 17 predicted proteins | sample RVTome_13_FD_187341 | JGI IMG/M metagenome (GOLD analysis project Ga0256868, IMG submission 187341) | Soil microbial communities from uranium-contaminated site in the Upper Colorado River Basin, Wyoming, United States - RVT92D227 HiSeq ...
CGTGATGGACGCGAACGCGTTCGGCCTGTGCAAGGACAACGCCCTCCCGATCACGGTGTTCAACATCAACCAGCCCGGCGCGATCGCCCGGATCCTACAGGGTGAGCGCATCGGCACGATGGTCCGATGAGCTCGATGACCCTGCCCGAGATCGTCAGGCACGCGAAGGCCACGATGGACAAGGCGATGGAGAACACCCGTCGCGAGTTTGCCACGATCCGCACCGGCAAGGCCACGACGTCGCTCCTCGACCTGGTGAAGGTCGAGGCCTACGGCAGCGAGATGCCGCTCAACCAGGTCGGCTCGGTGTCGGCCCCCGAGGCGCGACTCCTCACGGTCACGCCGTGGGACAAGTCGCTGATGCCCACCATCGAGAAGGCGATCCGCGATTCGGACCTCGGGCTCAATCCCTCCTCGCAGGGCGGGATAATCCGCGTCCCGATCCCGGCGCTCACCGAGGAGCGGCGCCGCGACCTGGTGAAGGTCATGCACAAGCTCGCCGAAGAGGGGCGGGTCGGCGTGCGGCACGCGCGGCACGAGGCGCTCGCGCAACTCAAGAAGATCGCGCACGTCTCCGAGGACGAGAAGAAGCACGCCGAGAAGGACGTGCAGAAGGTCACCGACGACCACATCAAGCACCTGGACGAGCTGGTCGAGGCGAAGGAAGCGGAGATCATGGAGGTGTGAGCACCGACCCCCTCCTCGAGCGCCTCCGCGCGGGCGGCGCGGTGCCCCGGCACGTGGCCATCATCATGGACGGCAACGGCCGGTGGGCGACGGAGCGCCACCTGCCGCGCACCCTCGGTCACCGCGAGGGGATGAAGGCGGTGCGCGAGACCGTCGAGGGCGCCATCGCGGCGGGGATCGAGACGCTCACCCTGTTCGCGTTCTCGGAGGAGAACTGGCGGCGGCCCGCGGTCGAGATCGGCGCGCTCATGGGCCTCCTCGAGGAATACATCGCCCGCGAGACGCGGGAGCTGCGCGCCAACGGCGTCGAAGTGCACGTCTTCGGCGACCTGGCACGGCTCTCCCAGGCGGCGCGCGACGCGATCGACCAGCTCGTCGCCGGCACCCGCGGCGGCACGAAGCTGCTGCTGAACCTCGCCATCTCCTACTCGAGCCGCGCCGAGATCGCGCGGGCCGCGCGACGGCTCGCCGAGGACGTGCGCCAGGGACGGCTCGCCCTCGAGGACGTGGACGAGGAGGCGCTCGGCCTGCGCCTCTATACCGCGGGGCTTCCCGACCCGGACCTGCTGATCCGCACTTCGGGGGAGCTGCGCCTCTCCAACTTCCTGCTCTGGCAGTTGGCCTACACCGAGCTGCACATCACCCCGGTGCTGTGGCCGGATTTCACCCGGCGGCACCTGTTCGAAGCGGTCATCGACTTCCAGGGGCGCGAGCGCCGGTTCGGTCGCGTCACCGCGTAAGCCTCGTGTCCGGCAACCTCGCTCGGCGCATCGTGGTCGCGGTCGTCGCCATTCCGGCGGCCCTCGGCATCGCCCGGCTCGGCGGCTGGTATTTCGTCGCGCTGCTGGCCGCCATCGCGGTGCTCGGCGCCCGCGAGATCTACGCCTTCGCCGCGGTGCAGGGGATCGCCCCGCTGCGCCGCACCGGCATGCTCGGTGCCGCGCTGGCTCCGGTGCTGATGGCCTTCTATGCCATCGAGCGCGCCGCCCAGGAGCCCTTCCGGGCCGGGCGCTATGCGGTCGCAGTCTGGCTCCTGCTCGTCATCACCGTCGGCCTGTGGCGCCGCGGACCCAACCGCCGGCCCCTCACGGCAGTGGCAGTGACGGTCTTCGGGGCGCTGTACGCCGGGTGGCTGCCGGCGTTCGCGATCCTGCTCCGCCACCCGGCGGCCGGGCCCGCGTCGGGGTGGCGTGTCGGGATGGCGCTGCTGTTCTTCCCGCTGGCGCTGACCTGGGCGGGCGATACGGCGGCGTTTGCAGGCGGGACGGCGTTCGGCGGGCCGAAGCTCGCCCCTGTGGTCTCGCCCAACAAGACCTGGTCGGGAGCGGCCGCGGGCCTGTTCGGCACGATCGCCGCCGCGCTGATCTACGCAGCCGTCGTGTTCCAGCGGGTCGGCGTCGCGGTCGGCCTCGGCGAGCTGCTCGTACTCGGCGCCGCGATCAGCCTCGTGGGCCAGCTCGGCGACGTCGCCGAGTCGCTGTTCAAGCGCGAGGTCGGGGTGAAGGACAGCTCGGCGCTGATCCCCGGTCACGGCGGCGTGCTCGACCGGTTCGACTCGCTGTACTTCGTGCTCCCGGTCACGGCGCTGCTCTACGATGCCTTCCACCTGATCTGAGCATGAAGCGCGTCGCGATCCTCGGCTCCACCGGCTCGATCGGGACCAGCGCCCTCAAGGTGCTCGCCCGGCATCCGGACCGGTTCCGGGTCGTCGCGCTGACCGCGTTCGGCCAGAAGGACCTGCTCGAGGCGCAGGTCGCGGCCTACCGGCCGGGGTTCGTCGGCCTGGTGAGCGGAGAGGGCGACAACGGGTGGGGGGTGGGGAGCGCCTGCCTCGTCGAGGCGGCCACGCTGCCCGACGTGGACGTCGTGGTCAACGGGATCGTGGGCGCGGCCGGGCTCGAGGCGACCCTCGCCGGGCTGCGCGCCGGCAAGCGCGTGGCGCTCGCCAACAAGGAAACGCTGGTGATGGCCGGCGAGCTGGTGACGTGCGCCGCCCGCGAAGGCGGCGGCGAGATCGTCCCGGTGGACTCGGAGCACTCGGCGATCCTGCAGTGCGTCACCGGGCAGGAACCGGCGCTGGCACGGATCATCCTCACCGCCTCCGGCGGGCCGTTCCACGCCTGGGACGCCGAGCGGGTGCGGCACGCCACGGTGGCCGAGGCGCTCAACCACCCGACGTGGCGGATGGGGAGGAAGGTCACGGTGGACAGCGCGACGCTCGCCAACAAGGCGCTCGAGGTGATCGAGGCGCACTTCCTCTTCGACCTGGCGTACGAGCACATCGAGGCGGTGGTGCACCCGCAGTCGATCATCCACTCGTTCGCGGAGTTCGCGGACGGCTCGGTGCTGGCGCAGCTCGGCTTCCCGAACATGGAGCTGCCGATCCTCTACGCGCTCACCCACCCGGAGCGGCTGGCCGACGACGGCGTGGTGCGGTTCGACCCGGTGGCGGCCGGCACGCTCAGCTTCGAGCCGCTGCGCACCGACGTCTTCCCCGCCTTCGCCCTTGGCGTGCAGGCGGGGCGGGCGGGTGGCACGGCGCCGGCGGCGTTCAACGCCGCCAACGAGGTGGCGGTGGCGGCGTTCCTCGAGGGACGCATCCCGTTCGGCCGGATCGCCGAGGTCATCGATCTGGTCCTCGAGGCGCAGACGGTGGCGAAGGCCGACACCCTCGGGGCGGTGCACGCGGCCGACGCCTGGGCGAGGCGCCACGCCGCGGGCCTGCTGCAGGGCTAGGGAGACAGCGCGGTGCAATCGGTTCTGATCACGGTCGGCGCAGCCATCATCGTGCTCGGCGTGCTGATCTTCGTGCACGAGCTGGGGCACTTCCTGGCGGCGAAGGCGGTGGGCATCGCCGTGCTGCGCTTCTCCTTTGGGCTCGGCCCGCGCACGCCGGTTGGCTTCCGGATCGGCGAGACCGACTACTGCCTGTCGTGGATCCCGTTCGGCGGCTTCGTGAAGATGGCCGGCCTCGAAGACGAGCCGCTCGAAGGGCAGCGCGAGGAGGCGCTCGTCCCGCGCGAGCGCACCTTCGATGCCAAGCCGCTGTGGGCGCGGATCGTCGTCATCAGCGGCGGGGTGCTGATGAACGCGGCGTTCGCCGTGCTCGCCTATGCGGTGCTCGCCGGCGTCTATGGCGCCAGCGACGACCGGACCACCACGGTGGGCGAAGTGCGGGAGGCCGACCTGCCGATGGGTGCCGCGCCCCTGGGGACGCTGCGCCCGGGCGATCGCATCGTGCGCATCGACGGCGACACCGTCCGGAACTGGCGCGACGTGCAGGAAGCGCTCCTGACCACGGAACGGACGCCGTTCCGCATCGAGATCGCGGGTCGGACCGAGCCCGTGCTCGTGGATGTGCCGCTCTCCGACCAGGACGGCCGGGGCAAACTGCTGCTGGCGGTGGCGCCGTGGCACCAACCGGTAATCGGTGACGTCCTCCCGGGCCGGCCCGCGGCCTCCGCCGGAGTGCGCATCGGCGACCGGGTGCTGCGCGCGGGCTCCGACACGGTGCGCGCCTGGGAGCAGCTCGTGGGCATAATCGAGGTGAACCCCGGTCGGCCGATCCCGTTGCTGATCGGGCGCGGCGGCCAGGTGGTGACGCTCACCGTGACTCCGCGCGCCGAGCGAGACCGCGCGCGCAACCGCGTCGTCGGCAAGATCGGCGCCAGCCTGTACATCCCACGACTGCGCTTCGGTCTAGTGGCCGCCGTCGGCCGCGGCTTCGGCGACGCCTCGGCCTCGGCCGGCATCGTGCTGTTCACGCTCAAGAGTATGATCCTCGGCCGGATCTCGGCGCGCGATCTCGGCGGCCCCATCCTGGTGGGCCAGCTCTCCGGCGAGGCGGCGCGACAGGGGATGCAGACCTTCCTGGGCTTCATGGCGCTGTTCTCGATGAACCTGGCGGTGCTCAATCTGCTCCCGATCCCGGTCCTCGACGGCGGGCACCTCGTCTTCCTGTTCATCGAGGGGGTGCGGCGGCGACCGCTGACGCTGCGCCAGCGCCAGGTGGCAACGCAGATCGGCCTGCTCGTGTTGGTGGGGATCATGCTGCTGGCGCTGTCGAACGACGTGCTGCGGTTGTTTCAGTAGGCCCTAAGACCTCCCCAGGATCTTCCTGAACGCCGCGAGCGCGAACTCGGCCGTGGTGCGGGGCGCCTTGAGCAGCCCGTCGAGGTCGTCTGCGAGGGCGGCGGCGGTCGTGTAGCGCATCTCGCGATCCTTCTCGAGGCAGGTCAGGACGATCCGCTCGAAGGCCTTCGAGAGCTCGGGGCGCCGCTTGCGCGGGGGCTCGGGCGGCTCCTCGACGTGCAGCCGCGCCAGCTCGTACCAGTCGCCGGAACGGAACGGGAGCTCTCCCGTCGCGGCGCGGTACATCGTCACGCCGAGGGCGTAGATGTCGGTGCGGCCATCGAGGGGCATGCCGCGAGCCTGCTCGGGGCTGATGTAGTGCGGTGTGCCGAGGACGAGCTGCTTGCCGGTGGTCGAGACATAACCCGCTACGGCGCGGGCGATGCCGAAGTCGGTCAGAATCGCCGCGCCGTGCTCGTCGAACAGGATGTTCTGGGGCTTGATGTCGCGGTGGATGACGCCGGTCTCGTGGGCGAAGGCGAGGGCCCGGGCAATATCCCGGGCGACGCGGGCGACCTCCAGCTCCGGGAGGACCTTGCCGTCCTCGAGGACGGTCTCCAGGGAGGCCTGGAGCCGGGGCATGGCGAACCAGACGTGCTCGCCTTCCTGCCCGACGTCGAGGATGCGGATGATGTTGGGGTGACGCAGCTCCCCGGCAACCTGGGCCTCGTTCATGAACCGGGCGGTGAACTGCTTGTCGCCGGCGTACTTGGGCTTGAGGACTTTGAGCGCCACGTCAAGGGTGGCGCCCTCGCGGTGGGCGGCCATGACCCAGGCGAACCCGCCCCCGCCAATCAGGGCGGTGAGCCGATAGGGGCCGATCCTGTCCTGCGGCAGCCGGATCTCGGCACTCGTCAAGCCAGGCCTCTTGAGCTATGGGGCGGTCGGGGTTAACTTACCATGCTACGGGCAATTACAGAATAGTCCCCGCACCGACGACGGGGATCGACAGAAGGAACACGAGATGGGTTACGACAAGACGGCTGCGGCCGCCAAGTACCAGTTGCACGAGACGGACTTCGGATCGACGAAGGTCCAGGTCGCCCTGCTCAGTGCCCGCATCAACTCCTTGACCGACCACTTTCGGACCCATGCCAAGGACCACCACGGTCGTCGGGGCCTGCTCAAGATGGTGGGCAAGCGCCGCCGGCTGCTGGATTACTTGAAGCGCGCGAATCTCGCCGGTTACCGCCAGCTCATCGACGAGCTGGGGCTGCGGCACTAAAGGCGGGGAATCGGGAACGGGGAACCGGGAATCTCGTCGCGCGATTCCCCGTTCCCCACTCCCCGTTCCCGCATCACTCCCACGAATGGACTCTCAACCATGATGCATCGCATTGAGCGGACCTTTGCGGGCCGCCCCCTGAGGATCGAGTGCGGGCGGCTGGCCAAGCAGGCCGCGGGCAGCGCACTGGTCCAGTTCGGCGAGACGGTCGTCCTGGCGGCGGCGTCGGTGTCGGACACCCAGAGCAACCTGCCGTTCTTCCCGCTGCTCGTCGAGTACCGCGAGAAGTTCTACGCCGCGGGCAAGATCCCCGGCGGCTTCCTCAAGCGTGAGGCGCGGCCGCACGACGAGGAGATCATCGCGGCGCGGATCATCGACCGCTCGATCCGGCCGCTGTTCGCCGAGGGGTTCAAGAACGAGGTGCAGGTCTACGTCTACGTCCTCTCGGCCGATCAGGAGAACGACGCCGACGTGCTCGGCCTGATGGCGGCGAGCTTCGCGCTCACCAGCTCGAAGATCCCGTTCGCGGGGCCGATCGCGGCGGTGCGGGTAGGGCGGGTGGACGGCAAGTGGATCCTCGACCCGACCTTCCAGCAGCTCGAGTTCTCGGATCTCGACATCGTGGTGAGCGGCAGCAAGGACTCGATCATGATGGTCGAGGGCGGCGCGGCCGAGTGCGGCGAAGAGGACATGCTCGCCGCGCTCAAGGTGGCGCAGAAGGGCATCGCCGATCTGGTGGCGATGCAGGAGGAGCTGCTCGGACACCACAGCGTGCCGAAGATGGAGTGGACGAAGGCGGAGCCGCCGGCCGACCTGGTGAAGCGCGTGAAGGAGATCGCCGAGCCACGGGTGAAGGAGGCGATGAACCTCGCGAAGAAGGAGGAGCGCGCGCAGGCCCTCTCCTCGCTCGCGGCCACGGTCCGGCACCAGCTCGATGCGGAGTTCCCCGACCAGGGGCGGCTGATCGGCGAGCTGCTCGAAGGGATGCAGTACGACTCGATGCGCAGGCAGGTGCTCGAGCACGGCGAGCGGATCGACGGGCGCGACACGAAGACGGTGCGGCCGATCTCGTGCGAGGTCGGTGTGCTGCCGCGCACGCACGGGTCGGCGCTGTTCACTCGCGGCCAGACGCAGGCGCTGGTGACGGCGACGCTGGGCAGCGTGGACGACGAGCAGCGGATCGACAACATCGACGTGCCGCGCGAGACGACGAAGTCGTTCATGCTGCACTACAACTTCCCGCCGTTCTGTACCGGAGAGGTGCGGCCGATGCGCGGCACCAGCCGCCGCGAGATCGGGCACGGGGCGCTGGCCGAACGGGCGATCACGCCGCTGCTGCCGCCCTACCAGGAGTTCCCCTACACGATCCGCGTGGTCTCCGAGACCCTCGAGTCCAACGGCTCGTCCTCGATGGCGACCGTGTGCGGCTCGTCGCTCGCGCTGATGGACGCCGGCGTGCCGCTCAAGGCAGCCTGCGCCGGCGTGGCCATGGGGCTGATCAAGGCGGGCGACAAAGTCGCCGTCCTGACCGACATCCTCGGCACCGAGGACGCGCTCGGCGACATGGACTTCAAGGTCGCCGGGACCGAGCGGGGGATCACGTCGATCCAGATGGACATCAAGATCCAGGGCCTGGCGCTCGACATCATGGCGACGGCGCTGGAGCAGGCGCGCAAGGCCCGCCTGCACATCCTGGGCGCGATGAACAAGTCGCTCGCCACGCACCGCAGCGAGATGTCGCCGTGGGCGCCGCGGGTGATCACGATCCAGGTCAAGCCGAAGGACATCGGCAAGATCATCGGGCCCAAGGGCGCCGTGATCCGGGGTATCGAGGAACAGTCGGGCGCCTCGGTGAGCATCGACGACGACGGCGTCGTCACGATCAGCGCCGTCGGCGGCGAGGCCGGGAACAAGGCCAGGGAGATGGTCGAGGCCCTGGTGCAGGAGCCCGAGATCGGGAAGACCTACACCGGCAAGGTGAAGACGACGACCGCCTTCGGCGCGTTCGTCGAGATCCTGCCCGGTGTCGAGGGCCTGGTGCACATCTCGGAGCTGCAGCACGGCCGCACCGAGAAGACCGAGGACGTCGTCAAGAAGGGTGACACCGTCGAGGTGAAGCTCCTCGAAGTCGACGACCGCGGAAAGATGCGGCTCTCGCGCAAGGCGCTGCTGCCGAAGTAGGTGCGCACCGAGCGGCTGGACGCCGGCGTCGTCCGGACCGAGGCGCCGAACGGGCTCGTCGTCCTGACCGAGACGATGCCCGCCGTCCGCTCGGCGGCGGCGGGGTTCTGGGTCCGCACCGCGTCGGCCCACGAGCAGCGCGCGAAGATGGGCGTCTCGCACATGCTCGAGCACATGGTCTTCAAGGGGACCGAGCGGCGCAGCGCGCGCGAGATCGCGCTCGCGCTCGAGTCCCGCGGCGGCGCGCTCGACGCCTACACGGGCCGCGACCACACGACCTTCCAGGCCCGCGTCCTCGACACCGACCTCCCGCTCGCCTTCGACGTCCTCGACGATCTGATCCGCCACCCGGTGCTCCGCGAGGACGACCTCGCCAAGGAGCGGCAGGTGATCATGGAGGAGATCGCGATGGTCGAGGACGACCCGGACGACCTCGTCTTCGACCTGCACGCCGGCACGCTGTGGCCCGAGCACTCCTACGGCTACCGGATCCTCGGCACGCCCGAGACGGTGGGCACGCTCCAGGTCGACGACCTGCGGTCGCTGCACGGGGCCGCCTACCACCCACGCAACATGGTGTTCGCCGCGGCCGGCAGCGTCGAGCACGAGGCGATCCTCGGGATGCTGAATGCCGCCGGGTGGCTCGACCTGCCGTCCGGCCCGGACTTGCGCAGGGTTACCCGTCCGGGACCGGGGACGCGCGGGCTGCGCCGCGTCGAGCGCGACACCAGCCAGGTGCACCTGGTGCTGGGCACGGAGACCTTCCCCTACGCGGACCCGCGCCGGCAGGCACTGATCCTTCTCGCGACCGTGTTCGGGGGCGGGATGAGCTCGCGGCTCTTCCAGCGGGTGCGCGAGGACCTTGGGCTCGCCTACACCGTCTACGCCTTCCACTCGTTCTACCAGCTCTCGGGCGTCACCGGCGTGTACGTCGGCACCCAGCCGCCGACGGCGGCGCAGGCGCTCGAGGTGATCCGCGAGGAGTATGCCCGCCTGGCGCACCACGCGCTGTCGCCCCTCGAGCTGGCGGCCGCCAAGCAGCAGGTGAAAGGGCAGCTGGTGCTGGCGCTGGAGGGCCCGCTGTCGCGCATGTATCGTCTGGCTGGCCTGGCCCTCTACGGCGAGCCGTACCGGTCCATCGACCAGGTACTCGCGGAGGTCGAGGCCGTCACCGCGGAGGAGATGGCGGCGGTCGCGGCCGAGTTCTTCGACCCGGAGCGCCAGGCGGTCGTCTGGCTCGGTCCGCGCTGACGAGAGGACCTGAGGACGGAGGACTGGCGGTGATGGGAGAGGGCGTGCCGCCGATCCTGTGCTACCACAAAGTCGACCCGCGGCTCGAGCTCGGGTTCACCCAGCTCGGGCCGCAGGTGTTTCGGCGCCAGGTTGAGACGCTCGCGCGGCTCGGCTACCGGGCCCTCTCCGGCGCCGAGCTGCTGGCAGCCGTCACGAGCCCTCAGCCCTCGAACCCCGCACCCCGCACCGTCGTCTTCACCTTCGACGACGGCTACGCCTCCCTGGCCGAGCACGCCTTCCCCGTCCTCGCGGACCACGGCTTTCCCGCGCTGGTCTTCGTGATCACCGACTACGTGGGCGGCGAGAACGACTGGGACGTCCAGTACGGGTGGCGTGTCTTCCGGCACCTTTCGTGGGACGACCTCGCCCGCTGGCAGGAACGCGGCATCGAGGCGCACGCGCACGGGGCGACGCACGCGCGACTCACCTGGCTCCCCGATGCCGAGGCGGCGGACGAGCTGGGCCGCGCGCGGGAGGCGATCGTGCAGCGGCTCGGCCGGGCCCCGCTCGGCATCAGCTACCCGTTCGGCGCGGTGGACGCGCGGGTGCGTGCGCTGGCGGAGGCTGCCGGCTACCGGCTAGGTTTCGCTGGCCCGGCGGCCGCGCCCGACGCGGCGGACCCCACGCCCGAAGCGCCGCACGACCCGCTGATGCTCGCCCGGGTGCCGGTGTACGGTTGGGACCGATTCGGCGTTCCCCTCGTCCTGCGCACCGGGACCTGGGGTGCCCTGGGCCGGGGCGTTGCCCGACTGACGAACCGCTTTGCGGTCGGCACCGCGCTCATCCACAAGGCGTTCGGGCAGAGATACACCTAAGCGCTGCTGGGGTGAGCTGCGGTGCGGCCGATTGCGACACCGTAGCGGCGCCAAGGGGGAGTGGCCGGGCATCGCATAAGCGATCCTTCACGTGGGTTTCGTCACTCCTTCACCCGCCGTTCGCCATCGTCGGCTGCGCGGCGGGATTCCCGCTGCGAATGGGCGTTCGGGACCCGGGGCCAACACGTCCCATCCCGGACGAGCACGTAAGGCAAAACGCCACGGCCGCCTCGGTGCAATGCGGGCTGCCGCGGCGGACGCACCCGGCGACCATTGCCGAACGACGAGGTCGAGCTTGTGGCGCCGGCCCCAGAGGCGGGCGACACCCTACCTGACGCGACAGGAGGCCATCGTATGCCTGGGCAGAACAATCACGTTTTCCGGTTGGAATCCGTCGACTACCACGCGGTCGGGATGTCGACGTTCGAGGATAGCGACGACCCATTCGTCATCGCGCAGCGACAGCTCGACCAGGCCGCCGGCATCCTCGAGCTCGACGCCGCGACCCATGAGATGCTGCGCTGGCCGATCCGCGAGCTGCACACCCGGCTGCCGGTCCGGATGGACGACGGGAAGGTGAAGGTGTTCCACGCCTTCCGGGTGCAGTACAACGACGCCCGCGGGCCGTGCAAGGGCGGCATCCGCTTCCACCCCCAGGAGACCGTGGACACCGTTCGCGCCCTCGCGGCCTGGATGACCTGGAAAACGGCGGTCGTGGACATCCCGCTGGGCGGTGGGAAGGGCGGCGTGGTGTGCGATCCGAGCAAGATGTCACCGGGGGAGCTGGAGCGGCTGTCCCGGGCCTACGTTCGCCAGGTGGGGCGCATCCTCGGTCTCGAGAAGGACGTGCCGGCGCCTGACGTCTACACCACGCCGCAGATCATGGCGTGGATGATGGACGAGTTCTCGTTCCTCAAGGGTGCCAACGAGTTCGGGATGATCACCGGCAAGCCGCTGGCGCTGGGCGGCTCGCAGGGGCGCGGCGACGCCACGGCTCGGGGCGGCATCTACTGCATCCGCGAAGCCGCCAAGGCGCTGAGGATGAACCTGAAGGGTGCCACGACTGCGATCCAGGGCTACGGCAACGCGGGGTACTTCGCGCACCAACTCGGCCATGACCTGCTCGGCCTCAACGTGGTCGCCGTGTCTGACTCGAAGGGCGGGATCTTCAACCCGCACGGCCTGGACTTCGAGCGGGTGATGGCGCACAAGAAGAAGACCGGCTCGGTCATCGGCTTCCCCGGCGCGGACCCGGTGTCCAACGAGCAGCTGCTGGAGCTCGACGTGCAGCTGCTGATCCCGTCCGCGCTCGAGAGCGTGATCACCGGCGCGAACGCCGGCACCATCCGCGCCAAGATGGTAGCCGAGCTGGCCAACGGCCCGACCACACCCGAGGCGGACCTGATCATGCACGAGAAGGGGGTGTACGTCATTCCGGACTTCCTGTGCAACGCCGGCGGGGTGACGGTGTCGTACTTCGAGATGGTCCAGAACGCCTACAACTTCTACTGGGACCTCGGCCTGGTGCACAAGCGTCTGGAGCAGAAGATGACGGAGGCGTTCCGGGCCGTTCACGAGGCGGCCAAGGAGCACAAGGTGCACAACCGGCTGGCGGCCTACCTGGTCGCCGTGACCCGGGTCGCCGAGGCGATGAAGCTGCGCGGCTGGGTCTAGGAGGCCGAGGACGGAGGACCGAGGGGCGGTGGCCGAAGGGTTGCCGCCCCTCCGGCGCGCTAGGCGGTGGCCAGCTCCCGGACGTACCGCTCGTGGAAGGCCTTGAGCTGGCGCACCAACTCCTCGATCTCCTCGATCGGTGGCAGGAACGTGGTGCGGAAGTGGAAGGTGCCCGGCTGCTGACCAAAGCCGGAGCCGGGCACCACGCAGATCCCCGTCTCCTCCAGCAGGGCGAGGCAGTAGTCCGAATCGCGGCGCGCCTCGTATGCGCGCCGCTCCTCCGGCGTCATCCGCTCGACGTCCACACCGGGGTCGCTCGGCAGCTCGAACCGCACGAAGCCGTACATCGCCCCCTGCGGCATCTCCAGTGACATCCCCGCGATGGAGTTGATGCCCCCCTCGAGCAGCTCGGCCTTCGCCTTCAGGCCGTGCAGGATGGCATCGCGTTCGGCGGTGAACACGGGGTAGCTCGCTTCGCCGGGCCGGGGCGGCGCGACCATCACGTAGGTCGCGAGCTGGCCCGGCACGTTGGCGCATAGAGCGATGGACTGCAGCTTCGCGAGCTCGGCGGCGACGTCGGTGGGGACGTTGCGCATCTCGACGTAGCCGCCGCGGTGGCCGCATTCGCCGAGAAAGCCCTTGGAGACCGAGTGGAAGCTGAACAGTGAGACGTCGCGCTCACCGAGGTCATGGAGCGCCTTCGCGAATGAGAAGAACTTCCGGTCGCTCGCGTACACGTTCTCCTGGTAGACCTCGTCGGCCATGATCGCGAGGCCGTGGCGCCTCGCGAATCCGACGACCATGCGGATGGTGTCGTAGGTGAGGACGGCACCGGTCGGGTTGCCGGGATTGATCACGACGAGGGCGACGGGCGTCACACCCTCGTGCGTCGCGCGGGTGAAGGCGTCGGTCAGCGCGGCCTCGGAGAGCTGCCAGTGGCACGCCTCATCGACGTAGTAGTCGACCTCCCGGCCGCCGTAGAGGGCGATGACGGCGCTGTAGAGCGGGTACTGTGGCACCGGGATCATGATCCCCGTGGTGGGACCCTTGAGCAGCGCGATGATGACCAGCTCGATCGCGCGGCTCGCGCCGTCGGTCAGGATGACGTGATCCCGGTCGGCGCCGATGCCGTCGCGCCGCGCGATGAAGTCGGCCACCGCCTGCCGGATGAACGGGATCCCGCAGCTCTGGGTGTACGCGCCCGTGCCCGCCGGGTGGCGCTCGAGGACCGCCCGGGCCCGCGCGGCGACGTCCGGCGGGTAGTGCGCCGCCGCGCGCGGGTCGTCCAGCAGGGCGGGGTACTCGACCAGGCTGAGGAGCTGCCGGAGGTAGGTCGTGGGCTTCTGCTGTAGGGCCTGCGGGTTGCCGATGTTGCAGTAGACGATCCTGCGGCCCTGCTCCTCGAGCTCCTGTGCCCGCGCGACGATGGGGCCGCGCACGGCGTACTGGGCGCGCAGGGCGTTGGGGTTCAGGTCCCGTCTCGAGATCATGCGCCGGTGCTCCTGCTGGGCGGTCGCGGCCGGGGCGCGCGCGGGCGCACCCAGCCGTCCCTCAGGGGGCAATAACGGTGCCACCACGCCGCCGCGTCAATGGCACGCGCCTGAATCGGAGTTCGGCGGGTGGGCGCCCGGCGGTGGCGCTTCAGGGCCCGCCGACGGTCCGGCGGATGATCGTGATGGCGGCGGGGTAGTGGATCGCGCCGAGCGGCGTGTCGATCACGGGGACCGCGCGCAGGGATACTTCGGTCGGGCGCCCGCCGGCGCCGAGGAGCCCGAGGGCCAGCTCGAAGGCGTCGCGCCCGCTGGCCTGGAAGAACTCGTAGAGGTCGAGCCGGACCGGCACGGCGACGTCCTGGGGCTCGCCAGGCGGGAACGTGTATGTGGTGTCGATCGTCCCCGACACCGTCTCCCGCCCGTTGAGCGCGAGGGTCCAGGTCAGCCGGAGCATCCGTGCCGTCACGGAATTCTCGGCCGGGTTCTCGCCGCGCAGGTGCAGCGTGAACTCGGCCGGCACCTGGCGGCGGGCCACCGCCGCCGCTAGGCGGCCCGCCTCCCGGAGATCGAGATCGGCAAAGGAGCGGACCTCATCGAGCGAGACGCCCGCCAGGGAGACGCCCGACACGCGGTCGATCGCGAAGTCCACCTGGCGCAGCGCGGTGAGCTGCCGGACGCTCGCGCAGGCCGGAGCCGTCAGGGCAGCGGCGAGGGCGAGGGCCGCGACGCGGCGGGCGCTCGACATCAGACGAAGAACCTGGCGGCGACCGGAATCAGCTGCGGATGGTTCACCAGGGCGTGCGCGAAGATCCTGCCTAGGGTGCGCTTCTCCAGCGGAATCGCGTTCACCGTGCGCGCCAGCTTGTTGAAGAACGCGTCGTCGAGCTTGGTGAGCGCTTCCTTGAGCCGGTAGTACTTGAGGTGGTCGTCGCCCAGGAGCGCCATCCAGTCGTCGTGGTAGCGCTGGAGCCGCCTCGCGGACGTGTCCCCTTCGGCGAGTGACGCGGCGGCGTGGCGGCCGGCCAGCCGGCCCGCTTTCATCGCGTTCACGATGCCGCCGCCGGAAAGCGGGTTGATCATGTGGGCGGCGTCGCCGGCGAGCATCACGCCGTCGGTGGTGGTCCGCTTGACGGTCGTGGCGACGATCACGCCGCCCACCGTGAGCCCGACGACGGTGCCCTGGGGGAAGTAGCGCGCCACGTACTCGTCGAGGTACTGCCGCGCGTTCCGGCCGTCGGACTTGAGCGCGACCATCCCGAGGCCGACGTTCGCGACACCGACGCTCTTGGGGAAGATCCACCCGTAGCCACCCGGCGCCCACCGGCCGGTGAAGTGCAGGTAGATGGCGTCGGGGTCGAACGCGATGTTCGAGACGACGTACTGCGCGCAGGACTCCATGTCGCGCGACGCGACGCGCGTGTCGAGGCCCGCCCAGCGGCCCACCATGGACTCCACGCCGTCGGCGCCGATCACGATCTTCGCGCGGATCTCCTGCTCGCCGCGCGGGCCCGTCAGCCGCACCCTCCAGCCACCGTCCTCGCGCACCATCCCGCACGCCTCGGTGCGGATCAGGACTTCCGCGCCCGCGCGGCGCGCCTCGTCGGCGAGCACCGGCTCGAAGCGCGTGCGGTCGAGCACGTAGCCGACGTCACCCTCGGCTACGCGCACCTCGGTATCGTCGGGCGCCCAGAAGATGACCTTGGTGATCCGGCGGGAGATCCAGTCGGCGCCGGTGGGGTCGAGGAACTCGCGCAGGCCGGCGCTGCCGACGCCTTCGGCGCAGCGCACCGGCGCGCCGATGGCGCGGTCGCGCTCGATCAGGAGGACGTCGAGCCCGTTGCCGCCCGCCGCCGCCTCCCGCGCGGCGATGCAGCCCGCGGGCCCGGCACCGACTACGAGCACGTCGGTCTTACGCATCCACCATCGCCAGCGCGCCGACGGGGCAGGGCGCGATGCACTTCACACAGCCCGTGCAGGTGTCGCCGTCCACCACCAGGCCCTTGCGGGTCATGTGGATCGCCTCGGGGGGGCACAGCGGCATGCAGAGGCCGCATTCGTCGCACAGGTCGTTGTCCACGACCGCGATGCGGCGCACACTGGTGACGCTCATCGCGCGAGATTACCCAGGGGCCGTCGCGGGTGTCAACCAGCGACATCAGAAGGAGCTTCTGTGGCGCCCGTGCCACACGGTCGGGGCTGCTTGCTCGAACCATACGGCGCGGCTATGTTGCGATACTTTCAATGACTTACGGGGGGTCGCGGGCGGCCCTCTGGCAGGCCGCACCTTCAACCGGGTCAACTGTCGTCGGAATGCGCTGGCCGTCATTCTCGCTGGGGTCGTTCCTTCCCGCCAACGAAATCGCCGTTGATCTCGGCACCTCGAACACGCTGATCTACGTGCGCGGCGAGGGGATCGTGCTGAACGAGCCTTCGGTCGTCGCGATCGAGAAGCGCACGGGCAAGATCGCGGGCATCGGCCTCGAGGCGAAGCGCATGCTGGGCCGCACGCCGGACGGCGTGCACGCGGTGCGGCCGCTGAAGGACGGTGTGATCGCCGACTTCGACGTGACCGAGAAGATGCTGCGCTACTTCCTCTCGGAGATCATCAACAAGCACGTCTTCCCGGTGAAGCCGAAGGTTATCATCTGCGTGCCGAGCGGGATAACCGAGGTGGAGAAGCGCGCGGTGCGTGACAGCGCGCAGTCGGCGGGCGCGAAGGAAGTGTACATGGTGGCCGAGCCGATGGCCGCGGCGATCGGCGTGGGGCTGCCGATCGAGACGCCGACCGGCAACATGGTGATCGACATCGGCGGCGGCACGACCGAGATCGCGGTGATCGCGCTCAGCGGCATCGTGTGCGACACCTCCATCCGCACGGCCGGCGACGAGATGGACACCGCCATCGTGCAGTTCATGCGCAAGAACTACAACCTGCTGATCGGCGAGCCGACAGCCGAGCGCGTCAAGATCGAGATCGGCTCGGCGGCGCCGGTGGGCGAGGAGCGCGAGATGGAGGTGAAGGGACGCGACCTCGTCTCCGGGATCCCCAAGACGGTGCGCGTGCACTCGAGCGAGATCCGCGAGGCGATCCAGGAGCCGGTCCAGCAGATCGTGGAGGCGGTGCGCCGCGCCCTCGAGATCACGCCGCCGGAGCTGGCAAGCGACATCGTGGACCGCGGCATCGTCATGACCGGCGGCAGCGCGCTGATCCGCGGGCTCGACATCCTCCTGTCGCACGAGACCAGCCTCCCGATCCACGTGGACGAGGACCCGCTCACCTGCGTGGTCCGCGGCACGGGGCGGATCCTCGACGATCCCGAGAAGTACCGCGCCGTACTGACGACGTAACCGCGCGTGGCCCTGCGGACGGAGCGCTACGGGACGCGGGCCGACACAGCCGTGTTCGCCGCCTGCCTCGTGCTGGCGCTCGTCGCATTGGCCCTCCCCGACGGGCTGCGCCAGCCGATCGCCGGCGCGCTCCGCCGGACCGTCCTCTTCCCGGCCCTCACGCTCGAGCGGCAGAGCATGGAGTCGGCGCAGTACCGCCAGCGCCTCACGGTGCTGCGCGCAGAGCGCGACTCGCTCGCACTGGCGGCGGCCTCCCTCCCGGAGCTGCGCGCGGAGAACACGCGGCTGCGCCAGCTGGTCGGGCTGGGCGCGCGGCTGGGGGGCGCTTTCGTCACGGCCGAGGTCTTGCACCAGGCCGGGGCCACGGACGGGCTCACCCTCGTGCTTTCGGCCGGCGCCGCCGAGGGAGTGGAGCAGCTGGCGCCGGTCGTGGCGGCGCGCGGCCTGGTCGGGATGGTGCGCGCGGTGGACGCGCACACGAGCGTGGCGCTGGCGTGGACACACCCGGACTTCCGGGCGAGCGCGATGGTGGATGGGGGCGACGTGTACGGCATCGTCGCGGCCCGCCGCGAGTCGGCCGCCGGCGAGGTAATGGAGCTGCGCGGTGTCGCCTACCGGGAGCAGCTCGCGCCCGGAACGCGGGTGGTGACCTCGGGGCTGGGCGGCGTATTCCCGCGCGGCATCCCGCTCGGCACCGTCCAGGGGATACTCAGTGAATCCGCTGGGTGGGAGCGTACGTATCTGCTGCGACCGGCGGTGCACCCTGCGGATGCCTCGCACGTGATGATTCTCTCGCCCACCGGGGTTTCCGACAGGTCCTCCGCCTTCAGCGACTCGTCCACGACCCACAGCCTGCCGAGGTCCCCGTGATCGTACGCGGTGCCTTCGCCATGCTCCTGCTCGCGGCAGGCGCGTTCGTCGTGGCAGCGCCGGCCGCCGCGCAGGGATCACCGGAACTGCGCGCAGCGGATCTGCGCTCCGCCCTGTTCGCCATCGCCCACGACTCGATGGGCGGGCGCGCCACCGGAGAGCCTGGGAACTTCAAGGCGGCCGAATGGGTCGCCGCATCGTTCCGGCGCTTCGGGCTGCAGCCGGCGGGAGAGAACGGGACCTTCTTCCAGATACTCGCGTTCGTGCGAATCGCACCGGACACCGCCTCCCGCATCACGGCCGGCGGCGCCACGCTGGCGATCGCGCGGGACTTCCTGCCGGTGGGCGCGCCGGTCTCGGTGTCGCTCGACGGCGTGGTCGCGGTATACGGCGGCGCGGCGAACGATCCTTCCACGTGGCCCGCGGCGGAGCGGACCGCGGGCTGCTTGGTGGTCCTGACGGCAGGCGGCAGCGGCCGCGCCATCGTCCGCGGCCTCGGCCGGCTCATGATGGATCCGCGCCTGCGCGGCGCCGCCGGAATCGCGGTGGTGGTCCAGCCGGGCGTGATCGCGCAGGCCATGGGCGGCGGCGTGACGACCGACACCATGGTGCGCGCGGGAAAGTCGCTGCTCCTGGTCACGCCGTCGGCCGCGACCGCGCTGTTCGGCGCCGAGCCCGGGACGTTGTCGGCCGGGGCGGCTGGGCGAACGCTGCGGGGCCGGGTCGGGTACGCCCGCGGGCCGCTGCGCTACCCGGCGCGCAACGTCGTGGCCATCCTGCCGGGGCGGGATCCCGCCCTGCGCTCGACGTATGTCTCGCTCAGCGCACACAACGATCACCTCGGCGTGAGCGGCACGAGCGTGGACCACGATTCGACGCGCGCCCACAACCGCGTGGTCCGGCCGGCGGGCGCCGACTCCCCGAACCGTCCCGCCACGGCCGAGGAGCGGGTGCGGATCCGGGCGCTGCGCGACAGCCTCCGGACCAACCACGCAACGCGGCCGGATTCGATCTACAACGGCGCGGACGACGACGGCTCGGGAACGGTGACGCTGGTGGAGGTCGCCCGCGCGCTCGCCGCCGGGCCGCGGCCGCGCCGCTCGGTGCTGTTCGTTTCGCACGCGGCGGAGGAGCGTGGGCTGCTGGGGTCGGAGTGGTTCACGGAACACCCGACGGTTCCCCGCGATTCGATCATCGGCGAGATGGACCTGGACATGGTCGGGCGCGGCACGGCGGCCGACCTGCCGGGCGGCGGGCCGGAGTACCTCGAGGTGGTGGGCGCGAGGCGGCTCTCGACC
>Ga0256868_10000720_pt1 | contig 18963 bp, 15 predicted proteins | sample RVTome_13_FD_187341 | JGI IMG/M metagenome (GOLD analysis project Ga0256868, IMG submission 187341) | Soil microbial communities from uranium-contaminated site in the Upper Colorado River Basin, Wyoming, United States - RVT92D227 HiSeq ...
CTTATGCCCAATCGAAAAACTGGAAAAAAGGAGACTATAAAAACCTCAGCCTCCCGTTTGAAAATAAACTGCTTGGCCAACCGAAAGAGATCAGGGACCGGATGGTAAAAGAAGTAGAAGGCTTTGCTTACAAGATGATGACAGAAGTTTTCAACTCCCAGAATACGGCTCCCCTGGCGATAGAGGCCATTTTAAAAGCGGGCTCCTATGATCTTGGTCCTAAAGTAACCCGGATGGAAAACCCTGCGGAATGGACGGAAGATAAGATCACAGAACGAGCCTCCTGCCTTGGAAGCGACAAGGGCCCTGCTGGAAAATTCGATGATTAGGAAATCGGGGGGATAAAATCAAGATAATCGACGTCTTCCTCTCTTTCACCAAAGAGATCACTCTTCAAAAGAATCAAACCTTAGAAGGTCGTGTAGAGGAGATTTTGGTTGAAGGTCAGAGCAAACAGAGCACTTAAGATATGACCGGCAGAACTCAATCGGATAACGTTATTAATTAATTTCAAATAGATATTCGAATTAAGTGTGTTTCATCACGATGCTGGAGATGATGTTGGCGGCCTCATCGCCCCGGTCGGCGGCGTTGCTGAGATGGCGATAAATCTCACGTATCTTCAGCATGTAGACCGTATCCGTCCCCTTAAAAAGATCGGCCAGTGCTAAATGGTAAGCCTTCTCCATTGTATTTTCATAAGCTTTGGCTTTGACCGCATGCTCTGAGGCAATCTTGGGATAGTCTTTCAGGATTTTGACCGCATCATATAATTCCCGGGTGGCCTTACGGAGGATGTTGACCATCTCTTTGATATGATGGTCTCCCTTAACCTCATAAATCTCCATTTCATCCACAGTCGTATTCGCATAGTCCACCACATCGTCAATGGCACGGGAGAGGTCATAGATATCTTCCCTGTCTATGGGCGTGATAAAAGTCTGATCCAGTTCCTGAATCAAAATCCGCCGCAGCTCATCCGCTTCCCTTTCAATGTTCCGGACGAGGTTGGCGTTCTCCTTGGTCCCGTTTTCAGCGAAGTTCCAGAGGGCATCTAGCCCCTCGATGCTCTTTAAGGATTGACGGGAAAGCAGGTCGAAGAAACGATTCTCACTACCCTGAAAGGACTTTTTTCTTCTGAGGAAATCGAATACCATGATTTTGCTCCTTTTCTTTAAAAATTGGGATGGGCCATCCGGATCAGAAGGAAACAGAGCCCTGCCATTATGGCAGAGGCAGGGATGGTGATGAACCAGGCCAGGATGATATTCTTTGCAACCCCCCACCGGACAGCGGAGAGCCTCTGCCCCGCCCCCACGCCCATGATGCTGGAGGAAACAACATGGGTCGTTGAAACAGGCCCTCCGAGGAGTGCTGCTCCGAGGATAACCGTGGCAGAAGCGGTCTGGGCGCAAAAGGCGTGAACCGACCTCAGGCGGTAGATCTTCGAGCCCAGGGTTTTAATGATTCGCCATCCTCCGCTTGCCGTCCCAAGGGCGATAGCGACCGCACAACTCGCAACCACCCAGAACGGAATATGGAAATCCGGAAAGACGCCGAGGATGACCAGGGACATGGTGATGATGCCCATGGATTTCTGTGCATCATTGGCGCCATGGCTGAGGGAGAGGGCCACGGAGGAGAGGATCTGCACACGGTTGAAAAAATGGGAGATTCGGGGCGGCGCCTTCCTGGAGAGACGGAAAGTGGCCTTCAGAACGAGGTTGCCGAAGATCAAGCCCAGCACAGGGGTGAGGATCAAAAACGAAATTACATAGAGAATCCCTTTCCAGAGGATCTTATCGGGTCCGTAAGCGATTAAAACGGCGCCAATCATTCCTCCCACTAATGCATGAGAGGAACTGGAGGGAAGGCCCAAAAACCAAGTGATGAGATTCCAAGCAATGGCGCCGATGAGTGCAGCAGTAATGAGGCTAATGGAGAGAGAAATGACTTTACTGTCGAAGGTAGAGATGTCTATAATCCCTTTTCCAATTGTTTCCGCCACAGCAGTACCAAAAAGGAAAGGGCCGATAAAATGGCAGGCTGCTGCCACTCCTAAAGCACTTCTTGGGCCCATAGCTCCTGTTGCAATGATTGTCGCCACCACATTAGCGGCATCATGGAACCCATTGGAGTAATCGAAGAAAAGGGCTAAGCCAACCACCATTATAACAAAAAATAATGTCCAGCCTTCGATGAGAATCCTCCTTTATGAGCTAACTACCTGTGTAGACAGGTTATAATTGAAAAAAGGAGGTTTGTCAATGATTTTCTTTAAGAAACGAAACGGAGGAGTTCCTTTGGGCTTTCGATTACCAGATCGGCACCGACTCTGATTAGAGATTCTTTCATGACGCTCCGTCTCCTGCGACCACTGACAAAACCGATGGCGAGGATCTGCAATGTCTTTTTTGCGGCTTGGGCAGCTACCATATCATCAACGACATCGCCTACGTATCCACATCGAGGTTCCGGAATACCGATTTCTTGAACCACTTTGAGAAGAGAGTAGGGGTGGGGTTTCGAATATTTCATCCGCTTCCCTGTGGAACGAAGAATGCGGGCCTCCTCTTCCATACATTCGTCGAGTGTCACGACGCTATCGAAATAAGAAAGGAGGCGGAATCGTTTCAGTGCGAGAACGGCCTCAAATTTCGGTCGGCCACTGGCAATCCCTATTTTTATTTTCTTCCGAAATGCCGACAGGATCCCTCTCGGAATCAATAGTCTTTCATGAAGATATAACCCCTGGCCCTTGTAAAAAAGGGGTTGAAGATGGTAGAAGGAGCTGAATTGCCTTCCCAGATAAACCTCCTGAAAGATACGCTTTACCACATTCTCTTGATCGAGATCCCCAGATCCATAGACCCAACCCTCCCACGAAGCGCCTAACGCCCGGCGGATTCCTCTCAATCCTCCTCCCAAGGCTCTTACCTTCTCCAAGAAAAGAGAGAGGGCCTTCTTTTTAAATCGGTCGGCCTTTTTGGAAAAATATTCAGAGGATCTTTTCTTGAGATGAAGAATCACCTTCTCAATGGAAGAAAATTTTTTTCTTTTTGAGTAAGGCGGGACACCCAAAATGGAAAGGAGGCAGAGAAGGAGGCCGGAGGTCAAGTCCCAGTCATTATTAAACCCACCCACTGATTTGAATAGGGAGATATCCGCCTCCGTAACCAGTCTTGCTTTTTCCCTTTCAATCCCCAGACATGTCTCAAGATAGATCTGAACGGTTCGCTGAATAGTTTCCCGGTAGGACTTTGAGACATCGATCAACACCCCATCCATGTCAAAAATGAGAATATCCATTGGAAGACCAAAATTACAAATTTCAAAGTCGAAATGTCAAATCAATGTCAAAACCCAAACCTCAACCTTAACCTATTTCTTCCCAATCTCCTCTAACACTGCCTGCACAAGACTTTCCACATCCAACCCTTGCATCCTGTAGAGGTCGTCCGGTTTTCCCGAACTTCCATATTGAGTGATTCCCATCTTCCGAAAACGTACGGATATGCCGCGGTCTATCAAGACATTGCCGATCAGGCTTCCCAAACCGGTTTGGACATGGTGGTCTTCATAGGTGATCACCGTTCCGGTCTTGGCCGCTTTAAGGATCGGTTCAATATCTAAATCGCTCAGGCAGGGGATGTTGAGAACCTGCACTTCCACCCCTTTTTCTCTCAATTTCTCCCATGCCTGAACTGCCCGGTAAACCATCCCACCGGTAGTGATGATGGCTGCGTGCTTGCCATCTCTGATCAAGTCACCCTTCCCGTATCGAAACTCATAATGGCCGCTGAAAAAAGGTATCGCATTTTCTGTCAAGAGGGTAGGAATAGGAGAGCGGCCCATGACGACGAGGAAATTCCCCTGGGTTTTTGCCACATGTCGAATCACACGGTCGGTCTGGTTGGGATCTGCCGGAATGATGATCTTGTACCCGAAGAGATTTCGCATCACCCCAACATAGTCAATACATTGATGAGTATTTCCATCTTCGCCAACATCGAGGCCATTATGGGTACAGATAAGTTTGAGATTCGTAGAATTGATATCATTGAGACGATGCTGGTTATATGTTTCATCCACACCGAAGACACCAAAGTCGGCGAAGAAGGAGAGAAGGCCAAGGGTGGAAATGGCCCCTGCAACGGTAGCCGTATTATGCTCTTGTATCCCGCCCTGGAAGAAATTTTCAGGAAACTGCTTGGCAAAGGCTGTGGTCTTCGTAGAGGGACCCAAATCACAATCGAAGACCACTATCGGGAGAGGGCCATTGTCCCGAAGGTTGGCCTTGGCCAGATCCACTAATGCATTTCCAAAGGCCGAACGATTGTCAAGTTTCTGATCTTTTTCGTAATTTCTTGGACTCCCCGTGTTGACGGAAGGGATCTCCATGGGATATTTCCTTCCGATGTAGGGAAGAGCCCCCGTCTCCCGGTTCTGTCGGCATTGATCCAGATCATCTTCGACCTTTAGTTCCTGAATCGCTTTCTTATATTCATCAAGATTAAGGGCCCTTCCATGAAACTCTTCCTTTCCTTCCATGAAGGAGACCCCCTTCCCCATGATGGTGTGGGCAATGATTACCGTGGGATGTTTGGAGAGGATGGCATCCCGAAGTCCTGCATAGATTTCCTGAAAGTGATGGCCATCCAATTCAATCACCCGCCACCCGTCTGACTGAAAATTTTTCGCAATATTTTGGGGCATGATCTCTTGGGTGACGCCACTGATCTGCCGACCGTTATAGTCGATGATCACCGTGAGATTGTCGAGGCCATATTTTATAGCAAACCGCCGGGCCTCTGAGATTTGTCCCTTCTGCTGTTCTCCACAGCCCATAGCAACAAAGACATGAAAATCCCTTTTCAATATCTTTGCAGCTAAGGCAAATCCACATCCAGCGGATAATCCCTGTCCAAGATTTCCAGTATTCCACTCCACACCTGGAACCCCCTTTTCCACATGTCCTTCGAAGGGGCTTCCCGCCTTTCGAAAGGAGGCAATTGCTGCTTCAATTGGAAAGAAACCAATTCGGCCAAGGGTTGCATAAACCCCTGGAGAGGTATGACCATGGCTGATGATGATCCGATCTCTGTTCGGGTCATTAGGGGACTGAGGATGGAGATTAGCATACGAATAGAGGGCCAGGTAGAAATCGATTGATGACATGGAACCTCCTGGATGTCCTGAGCTTGCTAAAGTGGTCATTTTCAGTATATCGCCTCGGGCCAACCTCCCCAATTCGGCCAGCCTCGCAAGGGCTGCTTCATCCAGTTGTTCAGCATGAAATCTTTTTCCGCTCATATTTTACCTCCGCAAGCATTTTCCATAATTTCCGAAGAAGAATTATTACTCTGTTTCACCCCCGCCGGAACCCTCTCCCGTCAAAGGGGGAGGGGATATTCTGATGGAATTCCCTTGAGTACCTTCTCCCCTGGAGGGAGAGGAAGAGGGTAAGGATGATTACTACTGACGGACCAGTCATGACCCATTACTTTATAATAGAGATTGAATTCATTGCAAGTGTCTTTTATGATATGTTCCATGAAAGGAGGATTATCAGAGATGCCGGGGATTGAACATAAGGGTAAACGCATTCCCTGCCGTTTGATCATCTTTGATAAGGATGGAACATTGATCGATTTTACGGTGACATGGGTTCCTCTCATTCGGAAAAGGGTTGCTTTCCTTTTAAAGAAATTAGGAAGAAGTGGAGAGTTAGAAGCCTTTCTATTGAAATCTTGGGGAATTGATCCGGTCAGCGGCAAGGTTGATCCGAGAGGACCTTGTCCGGTTTCTCCAAGATCCGATGAGATCATTATTGGAACCATAGCCCTTTATCAGCGCGGATTTCCATGGGATGAATCGAGATTGCTGGTAGCCCAAGCTTTTGATGAAGCCGATGCAGATGGTGATTGGCGAGAAAAGGTGGTCCCCGTCAAAGGTATTCAGACTTTTTTATCTCAACTGAAAAAGAATAAATTCTACGCCGCCTTGGCCACCTCTGATGAGAGAAAAGATACAGAGGCCATCCTAAATCACCTCGGCATGGACGGTCTCTTTGATATCATCCTCTGTGCGGGAGAAGTGATCCCACCTAAGCCCAACCCGGAAACAATTCTTACCATTTGCCGGAAACTTTCTGTCCCTCCCCATGAGACAGTGATGGTGGGAGATTCGGTAGCGGATATGATGATGGGAAAAAGAGCAGGTGTGGCATTGACCATCGGGGTTCTTGAGGGAGGGGTGATTCCCAGGGAAGAGTTAGAGAAAGTGGCTGACCTCGTCGTCGATTCGATCCAAGACCTCAACTTCTTCTAATTTTCCCCACCTCCCAATCTCCCCTCGCCCTATCACCCCATCTCATGATCTGATTTTCAGATTCTCCGGATCATAAAGTGGTTCTTTTTCAACTGTGGCCTCGTATCTTTTTGCGGCTACTTCGATTTGCAGGCGGGTCCCGGGTTCAGAATACTGAATGGGAAGGTATCCGTAAGCGATCGGTTTCTTGATCGTGTGCCCAAATCCTCCACTGGTAACCAGGCCAATCACTTTTTCCCCGTCAAGAATGGCCTCTTTGCCAACGGGCATTAATGGGCCGGCGTTAATCGTTAAACAACAGAGCCTTCTGGTGATCCCCTTTTCCTTCTGGGCGAGAAGTGCCTGACGGCCCGTGAAATCCCCCTTGTCGAATTTCACGCAGAAATCGAGGCCGGCCTCAAAGGGCATATACTCTGGAGAAATATCCCCGCTCCAATACCGATACCCTTTTTCCAATCGCAAGGATTCGATGCACCGATATCCTACATTGGCAAGGCCCAGAGACTTTCCTGCTTCCCAGATTGTATCGTAAACATACAATGCATATTCCACAGGCATATGCAATTCCCAACTGAGCTCGCCGACGTAGGTAATGCGAAGGGCAAGAACAGGCGCATATCCAAGAGTCAGTTGTTTGCAGGTCATATAAGGAAACCCCTCATTGGAAACATCGTCTTTGGTCAGTTGCTTTAGGATATTGCGCGCCTGAGGTCCGCAGAGGGTGATGCAGGCCTTGGCAGAAGTCATATCGGTGACAGAGATCGAATGACTCTGGGGAAGTTGCTTCTTCATCCAGCTGAGATCATGTTTGACAAATGCTGTTCCGGTTACCAGATAAAAATGATCTTTGTCGATTCGGCTCACGGTGAGGTCACATTCAATTCCACCTTTTTCATTCAGCATCTGAGTGTAAGTGACGGAACCGACCGGTTTATCCATCTTGTTGTCCGTGATTCTTTGTAGAAAGGGAAGCGTCCCTTCTCCCTTGATTTCGATTTTTCCGAAGGAGGTTTGATCAATGATACCCGCCTTTGTCCTGACCGTTTCGTGCTCCTTCCCGACATATTCAAACCAGTTGGGAAGTCCCCACCTCAATTTCTCTTTCGGTGCCACTCCTTTTGGGGCAAACCAGTTGGGTCGTTCCCAGCCAGATTTTTCTCCGAAAACCGCCCTCATTTTCTTTAAGCGGTGATAAAGGGGGCTTGTGCGTAAGGGTCTCGCAGAAATCATTTCTTCATAGGGCCAACTCATCGAGTAGTGGTGAGCATAAACTTCAATGGATCTTTTGAGAGCATATTTTTGGCTTCCATGGTGTGCTCCGAGGCGTCGGATGTCCAGACGCCAGAGATCTAAGCTGGGTGCCCCCTCAATGATCCATTCTGCCACCATTTTACCTACTCCTCCTCCGGCAGCAATTCCATGGGCACAGAAGCCAGCAGCAACGAAGAAGTTTTTAACTTCTGCTGCTTCCCCCATAATAAAATCTCCATCAGAGGTAAAAGCCTCAGGGCCGTTGAGCAAAGTGATGATTTCAGCATTACCAATGGTAGGAACCCGTTTCATGGCCAGAAGGGAGAGAGGTTCGAAATGTTCATAGTTGGATTTTAGCAATGTTTTGGTAAAATCCCTTGGGATTCCATCCAAGGCCCAAGGAATGGGATTGTGTTCATATCCTCCCATGATGAGGCCGCCGACTTCCTCTCGGAAATAAACAAGAAGATCGGGGTCCCGCATGGTGGGCATTCCCTTCCGAACTCCTTTAATCGGCTTGGTGATGATGTATTGATGCTCCATAGGGATGATGGGAATGGAGACCCCTACCATCTTTCCTATCTCAGGGGCCCAGATCCCGGCTGCATTCACTATGATTTCTGCCTTGATGTTTCCCTTTTCTGTCAAAACTTCATCGACCGCCCCGTTCTTTAAAGTAATCCCTGTCACACGTGTTTCTGTATAAATCGTCGCTCCCCGATCTTTTGCTCCCTTGGCAAGCGCATAAGTCACCCCACTAGGATCGATCTGGCCATCTGTTGGAAGATTGGCCGCTCCCACAATTCCCTTCTTTTCCATCACGGGGAAGAGATCACAGGCTTCTTTGGGGCTGATCAATTCCATGGGCAATCCAAAGGTCTTCGCCATGGCTGCAGATCGGCGCAATTCTTCCATTCGGTCCTTCGATGAGGCAATTCGAAGACCACCTACCTCGCTCCAGGCGGTATGCTGTCCTGTCTCTGCCTCCAAGCGGGAGTAAAGCTCAATACTATACTTCAGCATCTTGGTGATGTTGACCGATGAACGCAATTGGCCCACCAGGCCGGCTGCATGAAACGTCGCACCGCTCGTGAGCTCCCCTTTGTCCAGAAGGACCACATCTTTCCATCCCATTTTTGTTAGATGGTAAGCGATGCTGCACCCTGTAATTCCACCTCCGATGATCACGACCCTCGCTTGATCTTTCATGGTCTATCTCCTCCTTCTAATCCCTCCCAGTCTCCCTTTGGAAAAGGGAGACTGGGAGGGAGCTTACTACCTGTTTAGACAGGACTAATTTAAAAAATTTTTTTTGTCAACCCTTTTCCGTAATACCCTGAAAATTTTAATTTTCGAAAGGAGGGATTTTAAAAGTTGACAAAATAAATTGTTTTCGATATAAAAACTTAGAATTACATAACCGATTTTAAATCTTCAATACAAGAGGGGAGGTGACGGTTTAAAAGTTTCAAGGAAGAAAAGAATTCATTAAGGTAACTGAGAAAAAAGGAGGTTGAGCGTATGAAGGGTAAATGGATGCTTCTAATAATCAGTGTCGTGATGGTGATGTTTCTTTCAGGGACAGCCATCGCCAAAGACAAGGTGACGGTTTATACTTCGTTAGAAACGGATGAGACGGTCAAATATTTGGAAGTGGCCCGGAAGGACCTTCCCGACCTTGACATCGATATCATCCGGCTTTCGACGGGTGAACTCGGTGCACGAATGCTGGCCGAAAAGGACAATCCTCAAGCTGACTGCATCTGGGGATGGGCTGTGACCAATATGGAACAGTTTATTCCTCAAGGGATGGTAGTTCCCTATAAGCCAAAAGGGGTTGGAAAATTAGATAAAAGATTTGTCCATTCCAAAGATTTCTATACAGGGATCGATATGTATATTGCAGCTTTCTGCGTGAATACAAAGGTATTGAAAGAGAAGGGGCTTCCCATGCCAAAGGGATGGACCGATCTGCTCAATCCAGGGTTTAAAGGACTCATCGCTATGCCCAATCCTGTTGCTTCTGGGACTGGTTTCTTACAGGTTGCCAGCATCCTCCAGATGTATGGAGCCAAAGAAGGGAAGGAGGATGGTTGGGAATTTTTAAAGAAGTTGGACAAGAACATGGGGCAATATATTAAGAGTGGATCGAGGCCAGCCAAGATGACCGGACAGGGAGAATTCGCTGTAGGATGCTCTTTTGATTTTGTCGTGGGTGAATTGAAGAAACAGGGAGCCCCGGTAGAATTTGTCTTCCCAGTAGAAGGGGCTGGTTACGAAGTCGAGGCGAATGCACTTTTGAAAGGGGCAAAAAACCCTAAGGCTGCCATGAAGTTCTTAGATTGGGCGATCAGCCCGAACGCCATGAAGGCTTATTCAGAGTTTAAACTAGGAGTGACCCTTCCAGGGATTCCCACTCGACCGGATATGCCGAAATTATCAGAAATTAAACTCTATCCGATGGACTTTGCATGGCAGGGGAAAAACCGGGATGAGATCAATAGGAAATGGGAAAGCCTCTTCATGAAATGAGAAAAGAATTGGGTTCAGGGGCATCCCGTGATATACGGGGTGCCCTTTTTTGTTGACCCCGTAGTTGAAATCAAATATGGATTGAGAATTTTGGAGGGTTTTATATATCATGACTTTTGCTCATCTCGGAGACAACATAACTCCAACAACGGGGTTGACATTTTTTTTAGATTCGATTAAAAGACCTATTTAGATAGGTAAACAGCTTATTAAGGAAGGACAAAAATGGGAAGGAACCTCAGGTTGGAAAATTTGACAAAGCAATTCGGAGGGATGACCGCGGTAGATCATGTCAATTTAGAAATTGAGGAAGGGGAGTTCATCTGTTTTCTGGGACCGAGCGGTTGCGGAAAGACCACGGTGTTGAGGATGATTACCGGTTTTGAAACGGTGACGGAAGGAAAAGTCATTTTTGATGGAAAGGTAATCAATGACCTCATTCCGCAGAAGAGAGAGTTTGGAATTGTCTTTCAGTCCTATGCGCTTTTTCCCAACATGACAGTAGAAGAAAACATAGCTTTCGGGCTGAAGGTAAGAAAGGTGCCCCCAAAGACCCTCGCCGAAAGAGTGGATCAGATGCTGGATCTTGTTGGCCTTCGGGATTGGAGGAATCTCTTTCCCGCTCAATTAAGTGGAGGGCAACAACAGAGGGTGGCTTTGGTTCGGGCATTGGCACCCAATCCCCAAGTCCTTCTTTTGGATGAGCCCTTGAGTGCTTTGGATGCAAAAATTCGAGTGCGTCTTCGGGCGGAAGTAAAGCGGCTCCAGCAAGAGCTCAAAAAGACAATGATCTATGTGACCCACGACCAGGAAGAGGCCCTCTCCATTGCCGACAAGGTCGTCGTGATGGAGAAGGGTCAATTTCGGCAAGTCGGTAAGCCCATTGATATTTATCAATGCCCCAATTCGAGTTTCGTGGCAGACTTTGTTGGAACATCGAATTTTTTCAAGGGATATCGAACCGAAGATCGGGTCAACACAGGAAAGTGGGAATTCAGAGTTTCACAAAAAGGGGCCTCACCCAGAGAAGAGATTTTTTTAGCCATTCGACCTGAGAAGATCGAGGTTTTTAAATATGGAAATGTCCCCAATGGTTTAGATGCTTCAAATCTTATTACAGGTCAGATCGATGTGATCACCTTTTTGGGAGCCGCTGTAAGGCTGGTCATTAATATGGGTGGGGAGGAGGTCATCTCGGATGTGATTGAAAAGGAGTTTGTACAAAGGCAGCTCATGCAAGGCGAAAAAGTTTTCCTCTATTTTCCTCCTGAGGCCTTTTTAATCTATCCTTCGAAAGAGGGGTCCTAATGAATCAAGAAGAAATCTTAAAAGACTATTCTACCCCATCTACTCTTATCAGTGATCGTTGGATGACTGGAATCACCATGGGATTCCTTCTGGCTGTCCTCGCCTTTTTTATGCTCTATCCGGTTTACGATATTTGTAAATTGAGCTTCTTCAAAGACGGGGTTTTCACCCTTAAAAATTATGTCGCCTATTTTACCAATCCAAGAATTTTTCGTTCTTTGACGAATAGCTTGTACGTTTCCATTGTAACCATGCTGATCACGACGGTTCTGGCCTTCTTCTTCGCCTATGGATTGACCCGAACCACTATTGGGGGAAAGGGAATTTTTCATACCATCTCGACCTTTCCCCTGATCGCCCCCTCCATTATCCAGGGGCTGGCGCTGATCCTTCTGTTTGGTCGAAATGGTTTGATCACTCGCTATTTGCTTCATACGGATTGGAATATCTACGGTCCCACAGGAATCATTGCAGCCGAATGTCTTTACTGTTTTCCCAATGCCTTGTTCATCCTTTATACCTCTCTATCTGCAGTGGATACCCGATTGGATGAGGCGGCCCAAAGTCTGGGGGCTTCAGCCCTGAAAACGTTTTATAAAGTCACCCTCCCAGGAGCCAAATATGGAATTGCGAGTGCCGCCGCGTTGGTTTTTAATTTAACCATCACCGATTTTGGTGTGCCTGTGGTGATCGGTGGAAATTATAGCGTCCTCGCCACAGAGATCTATCAACAGGTCATCGGAATGCAACGCTTTGATTTAGGGGCCACCATCAGCGTCATTCTTCTCATCCCATCCGTAGGGGCTTTTCTCTTGAACTATTACCTCACCAAGAAGAGTTATGCCCTCATCAGTGGCCAGGCCCGTCCTTTCCTTCAACCCTCCAGACCATTTAAAAAATGGGCATTTACCATCTATTGCTGGATTCCCTGCACCTTCATCCTCATTGTTTTTGCCTCTGTCTTCGTAGGATCTTTTGTTAAGACATGGCCTTATGACTTTTCATTGACATTAAAACATTACGATTTCCCTTCCTTAGGCGGGAGCGCTCCCCTTTGGACCAAATTCTGGGCTTCAATTTTAAAGGGAGAATGGCAATCTATCATCGCCTATAAGTATGCTCCCATCTGGAATAGCCTCTGGGTGTCTATTTTGGTTGCCATGGGAGGTGCTTCTTTAACACTCTTGGCAGGATACATTGTTGAAAAAAAGAGACCCAAAGGGGATCAGGTTCTCTATACCCTGAGCGTGTTACCGGCTGCCATTCCTGGAACCGTGATGGGTTTGGGATATATCCTGGCCTTTAATAAGCCCTACTTTTTGATCTACGGGACCTTTTGGATTATCATCATCAACATCATCGTCTGTAATTTTACCTTAGGTGTTCTTTCCAGTATTGCCAATCTGAAACAGATCGATAAATCGATTGAGGAAGCGGCAGTGAGTTTGGGTGCGAACCCGATTACCACATTTACCCGTATCGTATTCCCTCTCACCAAGACAGCCTTCTTTTCCAATGTAGCCTTTTTCTTTATGAGGTCCATGACCACCATCAGCGCTGTCATCTTTCTCATCTCGGCAAAGGTGAAGTTGGGAGCGATCGAAATCATTTTCCTCGACATCGATGGCCGAACAGCCAGTGCAAATGCAGTGTGCACGATCATCATCGTGATTGTCGTGCTCATGCTCGTCGTCATGAGGTTGATCACCGGGAAGATGGGGTTGAAGGGAATGAGTGTCTCCTAAAGAGGGAAAGTCGATGCCAGAAACGCTCCATTTAGAAGCCGGCGTTCCAAAATATATTCAGATCAGCAACTGGCTGATGGAGATGATTCAGAAAGGCCGGTATGCCGTCCAGGAGAAATTGCCCTCCGAATCGAAACTTTCTGAGCTCTTTCGGGTCAATCGAAACACGGTTCGGCAAGCCATTTCAGACCTAGTGGGCAAGGGATTGATTCAGAAAAAGAACGGCGTCGGTTCTTTCGTCATTGCCCAGGCGCTTACTCCGGTGAAGTATACCCTCCAGCATATTTCGAGTTTTACAGACGATATGATCCGAATGGGTATTGTCCCCCAGACACGGCTTATCCATAAGTCCGTCATCGACGCCCCTCCGGATGTCGCTGAAAAACTCATGCTGGGGAAAGAGAAGAGGGTGATTCTAACAGAACGACTACGACTGGGCAATCGAATCCCCTTAGTGATTGAACGGAGTTATCTTCCCTTTAGAGAATACAAGGACATTTTAAAAATGCGGTTGACCGGCTCCCTTTACCATCTCTTGACGAAAAAGTTTCATGTCGAACTCCATCGTTCCATTCAAACCTTTCGGGCGATCACTCTCTCCGGGAAAGATGGAAAGTTATTAGGCCTTCCTCCACGGTCCTCCGGAATTTTTTTGGAAAGCATTATCTATGATTTGAAAAACATTCCCGTGGAAGTGCTTCATGCCTTCCATAGGGGGGATAAATACATTTTTGAAGTGGAATCGGGAAGATACCGATACAATTTGGAGGGTTAAAAAAGTCTTGACAAATTTTTTTTTTCCTGTTACCTGTATAGATAGGTAGTTAGGTATAAGGACAATTTCAAATGTCAAATGAATGCCAAAATGGCTTAATGTCAAATTCTTTTATGATTAATTCTTTCATTTGAACTTTGAACTTTGAAATTTGATATTTGACATTGAAATTTTTGAATAGGAGGTTCTTATGGCAGATTTGAAGCGTTTTTTGGTTCCATGGATTGATCAAGTTAAAGCTTATGATACGGAGGACTTATTGACCGCCTGGTCCAGGCCGGAGCTGAAGCGGATGATGATTAATGAAAATCCCCTTCCGCCTTCGGAGAAAGTTTTCCAGGCCATTATCGAGGCTGCCAAGGCGGGGAACCGATACCCGGATAACGGGCCTCGGATTCGAGGCAAGATTGCGAAGCGCTACGATTTAGGGCCGGAGAATGTTTACATCAGCCATGGCTCTTCAGAAATCATTGACATGATCATGAGGCTCTTCGTGACGCCGGGAGACGAGGTACTCCTTCCCAATCCTACTTTTTCCCTTTACGGCATTCGGGCAAAGGCCGTCGGGGGGAGTGTGGTGGCAGTCGATATGACCCCGGATCTTCAATACGATGTCCCGGCGATGCTTCGTGCCATCACACCGCGCACCAAGGTGATCATCGTCTGCACCCCGAATAATCCAACGGGGGACTTCATCTCTGACGATGACCTCATGAAGATTGTCGAAGTCGGCATCCCCACACTGATCGACGAGGCTTATCTGGAGTACCATCCGGAGCATGAATCGAAGGCCCCTCTGATCAGGAAGTACAATCACCTGATCGTCGCCCATACTTTTTCCAAGGCTTATGGAATGGCTGGAATCCGGTTCGGATATGCTCTGGCGGATGAATCATTGATCCAATATTTCCGGAAGATGCAGATCCCCTGGAACGCCAGTCTTCTCTCCATCGCGGCCGCAGAGGCGGCCCTCGATGAGGAAGAGGAATTGAAGCGAAAGGCTACCTATAACAATGCGGGCGTGGACTACGTCTGCAAGGAACTTTCAAAGATTCCGGGCGTCAAACCTTATTATTCTCACGGAAATTATGTGCTCATCGATGCCACCGATACTGGGGCAACAGGGAAAGAGATCGTGGATTATGTTTTTGAAAAGGCTGGGGTCATGATTAAATACTTTGCCCCTCTTCGGGGACGGAAAGGGTTCTTCCGGATCAGCCTGGGTACACACGAAGAGAATTCTCTTTGCGTGAGTGCCGTCAAACGGTTTTTTGGAAATAGAAAAAAGGGGAATAGGACATGAAGAAGAGCCCTCTCGAACGATTGATGGACACCCATCCCGGATTGGAGATCTGGTGGGATTCCTCCCCCCTCATCTATGACTCTTGGTTGGAGGGCGTGGTCAAGAAAGCGCCACCCGAACGGGCAGATGAACTTCGCGAGCAACTGAAGAGGTTTTATGACCCCCAGCATCCCGAAGAGGCCCTCTTCAGGGGAGTGACCACCAACCCGCCTCTTTCTCTCCAGGTGATTAAGGCACGGGAGTCCTATGTGACCCAGTTGGTGGATGGCCTGATCGAACAGAATCCCTGTCTGGATAAAGAGGCCCTCTTCTGGTTGACCTATAAGGAGATTGTAAAACGGGGAGCGGAGATGTATTTAGAAGTCTTTCAAAGGTCCCGCTATCGGCATGGATATCTCTCAGGTCAGGTTGATCCAAGGGTGTTGACCGACAAGGAAAAGATGATCTCCCAGGCTCTTGAACTGGCGAGACTCAGCCCCAATGTGATGATTAAAGTTCCTGGATCAAAGGAAGGCTATGAAGTCATCAAATTCCTTACCTCCAAAGGAATCTCTACAAACAATACGCTTACTTTTGTTCTTCCCCAATTGATGGCCTGTGCCAAAGCGGTTAAAGAAGGGGTGGAGATCGCTAAAAAGAATGGGGTTGATTTGACGCATTGGAGGTCAGTCATCACTCATATGGCAGCACGTTATGGGGACCTGGGAGGTCTTCGGAAAGAAGCACAGTCCCAGGGAATAGAACTTTCTGAGGCAGATGTCCGGTGGGCTGAACTGGCCATCTTTAAGAAGGCCTATCGTCTTGTTAATGAGAGAAATTATCCAAGCAAAATGCTGATCTGTTCTATGCGAATCAGCCCTGTGATTGATGGGAAAAGTTATTGTTGGCATTTAGAGAAGCTCGCTGGAGGGAATATTGTTATCACCTGCCCTCCCTCTTTTATTGAGGGGGTATTTGAATTTCTTGACGGGACCAAATTTAGACCCCAAATCGAAGAGAAGGTTCCTAAAGCGGTGTTGGATAAATTAATGAGGATTCCCTATTTTGAAAAAGCCTATGAGGAGGATGGACTGAAACCGGAGGAATTCAATAACCACCCTGCTCTTGTGGCCACAGCTGTTGAATTTTCAAAAGCAACAGAAGGGATGGTTGATTTTGTTGCGAAACGGCTGGCGGCCAAGTGTGGTTAAAGGAGGTGATTAAAGAGATGATCATCGGGGTTCTTAAAGAGATTAAAAATGGTGAGAGGAGGGTGGGCATGACACCGCAAGGTGTGGATGCCCTAGTTTCTCACCACCATCGTGTTCTCGTTGAAAAGGGTGCAGGGGCAGGGAGCGGTTTCTCAGACCATGAATATGGAAAGACGGGAGCCATCCTTGTCGATAAAGCAAAGGATGTCTGGAACGAAGCCGATATGGTGGTGAAAGTTAAGGAACCTTTAGAACCAGAGTTTCTCCTGATGAGACCCGGTCAAATTCTTTTTACCTACCTTCATCTGGCTGCTGATCGGGAGCTCACTTTAAAGTTGATGGAACGCCGGATTGTTGGAATTGGATACGAAACCGTTCAGGAGAAAGATGGATCTCTCCCTCTTCTTCGGCCTATGAGCGAGATTGCGGGGAGGGCCTCAGTCCTCGCAGGAGGGATGTGCTTAGAGGCGAGATATGGGGGAAGAGGGGTGCTCCTATGTGGGGCATCAGGGGTTCCTCCAGCAAAAGTGGTTATTCTCGGAGCAGGGGTGGCAGGGACCAATGCCTGCAAGGTTGCCCTTGGAATTGGTGCTCGCGTCAGCATTCTCGATATTCACTCTGAAAGGCTGAGTTATCTCCATGACATTACCCAAGGTCATATTGCCACCTTCATTTCAAATCGGATGACGATCAGCGAGGAGATTGTAGGGGCCGATCTCGTCATTGGGGCAGTCCTCATCCCGGGTGCCCAAGCACCCAGGTTGGTAACCCGTCAGATGCTGAAGAGGATGCGAGCTGGGTCTGCCATTGTGGACATCTCCGTGGATCAGGGTGGATGTTTTGAGACCACACGCCCCACCACTCATGAAAATCCCACCTACATCGAAGAGGGAATCGTCCATTATTGTGTGGCCAATATTCCAGGTGCCTTTCCGAGAACATCCACGTTCGCCCTCACCAATGCGACATTTCCTTACGTCCTCCAGATAGCAGACAAAGGATATGAAAAGGCAATGGAAGAGAGTGAAGCATTAAGAAAGGGCCTTAATCTGATTGAGGAAAAAGTCGTTTGTCAGGCCGTGGCAGAAAGTTTTGGATTGCCCTTTATTCAAAATCCATTTTCTCCTCCTTCCTTGAAAATTCCTTCCTGATATGGTAAACCCCGTTAGAAAAGGTAGGGGTAACGAGGCTTTCTAAACGGGGTAAACCATTCCTACCTTTTTCAGGTGTTGGAATAGTGGAAGCAATCAAAAGAAAAAGATTGACCATTGCTATAGATGGCCCTTCTGGCGCGGGCAAGAGCACTGTGGCAAGATCTTTAGCCAAACGATTGGGTTACATTTATATTGAAACAGGAGCGATGTACCGGTCTGTTGCGCTCAGAGTTAAAGAGAAAAGCATCTCTCCAGAGGATGAGCTGGCGCTCAAACAATTGGCTTCATCCCTTCCTATCACCTTCACAACAAAGGAGGAACGAACCCATGTTTTCTGTGAGGGAGAAGATATTACGGAAGCCATCCGCACACCAGAAATCAGCCGTCTCGCCTCTACCATTTCAAGGCAGAAAGGGGTAAGAGAAGCTCTTGTTCAGATGCAGAGGGAGATGGGAAAGGAAGGTGGCGTCATCCTGGAAGGAAGGGATATCGGTACGGTTGTTTTTCCTGACGCCGATGTAAAATTTTTTTTAGATGCCGAGAGCGATGAAAGGGCAAAAAGAAGATACCATGAAATGGTTGAAAAGGGAGTCGGGGTGGATTACAAAGAAACACAAGAAGAATTGGTCCAAAGGGATCATCATGATATGCATCGAATCCATTCTCCGCTCAAAAAAGCAGACGATGCCCTGCTCATTGACTCCACTCATCGGTCTGTAGAAGAGGTCGTGGAAGAAATGGTTCGGATCATCTCTCGGGTCATCAAGGGGGAAGAGCAGAAGGTTCAGCCCCTAAAAGGCTAAAGGGTCAAAGAGATTTCTGAAAAAGTCCAGAACTCTCTGATTTCACTGATTATGAAAGGATTACACAGGTTAGAAATGCATTAAAAATAAAGAATAAATCATGTAATCATTTCTTTAGATCTGTGTAATCAGGAGAGCCTAAAGTAGTTTTTCAAGCTCTCCTAAAAGATTTGTAATTTTTTACCTGGTGTGGTATATATCATAAGATTCCTTATAGGAAAGGGGTTTTTTAATGGTGAAGGAAGAAATGGTTTCTTCGGAGGAAGAGAAAAAACAGACCTCTCTGGAAGGAGAAGAGGGAGAGGGGAAAGAACTTCATCGCAGGGATGAACCTGTCGAAGACTCGACTCTACGAGAAGATTTTCAAACGCTCTATGAGGAGAGCCTAAAGACCTTGGAGGAAGGTCAAATTCTTAGAGGAATAGTTGTCGATATTACCCCAGATCACGTGACCGTGGATGTGGGATATAAGTCCGAAGGACAGATCCCCATGCAGGAGTTTTTGAAAAGAGATAAAAAGGTCGACGTAAAGATCGGAGACCGGATCGATGTGCTTTTAGAGAAAAAGGAGA